>Ga0137384_10002908_pt1 | contig 13579 bp, 10 predicted proteins | sample SagtaG_2_FD_104922 | JGI IMG/M metagenome (GOLD analysis project Ga0137384, IMG submission 104922) | Vadose zone soil microbial communities from Sagehorn Ranch, Mendocino, California, USA - Sage2_R_60_16 metaG | ecosystem: Environmental > Terrestrial > Soil > Vadose zone | place: USA... | reverse complement strand
TCGGCCCCGGACAAGAATTGACCCCTGTAACGCTTTCGTTTGAAGACGTGAATGGAGACGGGAGGAAAGACCTTGTTATTCACGTCGAAGACAGTACATTCATTTTTCTTAACCAACAAGTACAGGGGGGGTGGCAATTTGTACCCGCACCCAACCAGCAGTAAAGGAGAAAGGCGAATGGCAGACATTCACGTTGACAAGTACACGCTTCCCAATGGTGACGCTTTATTCCGTCTTCCCAATGGAAACGCGGTACTTGTACCAGGGCAAGGTATCAATGCTCTTGACACGAACGCAGTTGAGAGCGGGCCGGTCCCACAAGAAACCGCCGTACCACAACAGACCGCTCCCGTAGAGGACACGATAGCATCGGAAGAGGATCGGCGAGAAGACACTGAGCCGGCTATAACCAAAGCGCCAACCGCGCCCGGGCGTTCGCTGGTGAAACCCTCGTACATTCTTGTTCCTCTTGTCCTCTTGCTGCTTCTTTCAGGGGGAGCAGCAAGTTACTTTTTTCTCCTCCCTCTTACTGCGAGCGCAACGATCACCATTACCCCTGATGCCCAAACTCTCCAAAAAACAGCTACCCTCACCATCGCGGCCCACCCCAACGGCGCTTCCGCGCAGGTGCAGGGGAGAGAACTAGCCCCATTCAGCTTGGCGGTAAGCAAGACCGTTGCGGCCACAGGTCACGCCCACCAGGACGCGACCCAGGCCAGCGGTGTTATCACTCTCTACAACAGCGATAGCCAGCCTATAACCATCCCCGCAGGTGTCGCCTTTACCGCCTCAAATGGTGCAACCATTGTGACCGAGCAACCCGTAACCATTCAAGCAGCAGTCTTGCCAGCCATCGGGACAGCCATCACCCCCGCGCATGTGGTACAAGCGGGCAGTTTCGGCAACATATCCGCCCATACCGTTTATACTCGTTGTTGCGGCTCTGTCTTTGTCACCGCAACAAATACCACTCCGTTTAGCGGAGGACAGGACGAGCGGGACTACACCTACATACAGCAAAGCGATATACAAAGTGCTGCAACTGGCTTGCTGAACAGCCTTACGCCGCGAGTCAGCGCAGCGTTGAATAAGGAGGCGCGGAAGGGTGAGAGTCTTGTCACGCCTCTTTGCACCCCACGCACGATCCCAAGCGCAAACGAAGGCACAGAAGCAGCAAGCTTTACCGTGTCCGTGACACAGACCTGTTATGCGGCTGCGTATCAGCTTGACTCATTAGAGCAGTCTGCGACAACGCTGTTAGCCCACTCTGCGAACCTTACCAACTACGTTCAAGCAGACTCCGTCCAAGTGACGGTGAACGGCTCCACCTATACAAAAACCAGCGCACAGCTACGAGTGAGCCTGTCAGGTGGATGGGTGTATCACTTCTCGCAAGAGGAGCTTACCCACCTCACCCGCCTTATTGCAGGAGAAATACCCCAGAGCGCCGCACAACAGCTTGAACGGGAGCCAGGCGTAGAGCAAGTAAGCATTCACGTCTCACGCGTGGACTTTAAGAACCAGTTACCCACCGACGCGACCCGCATACATATTGTGCTTTTCGTGGTAGCACAACCCTAAGCAGCCGGTCATGGCCGAGCGAGACACCAAGGAGCAAGCACTTGAAACAGGTTTTTAGCTACCAGGAGATAGGAACCCTCATAGACCAGGGCAAACAGGTTGTGTTTACGTCCCATCCAGAGGCGAGAGTCAGCGCACTACAAAAATCCCCTCATGCAGACACCTTCTATTCATGTCCCTGTAGCACACCACGCAGTAAGAAGACAAGGAAATACCCAGTGCCAGATGTTCTTGTAGATCGTCCTGTACTTACCCTTGTGAGTGCGTGAAGAAGCAAAGCGTTGCTTCACCACTCCCCAAAGAAAAGGAGCGAAAAACCATGACCCAACAAGGTCACACCAATGACACCGTACCTCAAAGCGGGCGGGCCGCCATCTACGCCAGAGTCGCACCTGGCGCACGAACTCGTACAACACGGACGCAGACAGAAACACTTATTGAGCTTGCCAACGAGCAGGGATATCCAAACGAGCGAATTATTGTCTATGAAGATATCGGCGTTTCTGCACGAAAGCCACTTGCCAGGCGGGGCGCTTGGAACGATCTGGTAAGCGCACTCACCGAGTCGGAGCCTGAGCAAGGCCACATTCAGACTATTCTTGCTGCCTCAGTTGACAGGCTTTTCAGGGATGCCAACGCCACAGACATCACCCTGTTTGTCCAGACTTGCACACAGCGGGGCGTCCAGCTTGTCACCCCTGAGAAGACTTACGACTTTTCCCAACCCGACCATGTTGCCCTGTTTCGCTCTCACTGTGAGCGATCAACGATGTATAGAGCGCAGCGGGTGCACAAAATACTACGCCGTAATCGGATGCAGGGAGGCAGAAGATAGAAGGCGGTGATGTAGCGCACAGACAAAGAGGGAAGACATGGCTTGTTTGCGGTGCGGTTTTTATGATACTATTGATGTAGGGTATCCTCAAACGCTGGCGAGCGTGTCATTGCGTCTTGCCAATTTTCACCATGCCTCTTTACGATACATACACCGTGCCAGAAGACCCAACACCCAAACAAGCGGCCTCTTTGTCTGCGGGGGAGCCCCAGCGCATCGTCACACCATCATCTCACGTTTCCGGCGATCCTGTATTCTCACCACAAGATAGGGTCAACTTGTACGAAGTGCTTCAAACACTCGCCCAGGCGTTACGGAGGATACGACATGAGGACAGTCAAACAACCAAGCAACAACAACAATAACCATCACTTTGCGTTTCCTTTAGAGGCAGACGGTATCATCTATGTGAGACAGTCAAGTCTTGTACAGCAGCAAAACAACATTCACAGCTTTGAGATGCAGACAGAGCAGTTTGTCCAATATTTCCGCTCGAAAGGCTGCACGGGGACCATTACCATCATTGCCGATGACGAAGCCATGAGCGGAACTTTAGACATTCATGAACGCCCTGGCATGATGCGAATGATAACGCTCATCGAAGAGAAACAAGTAGGCTGGATAGGTGCCGTCCATGTCAATCGTCTCACCCGCGACCCCTGGCTTATCACCCCAGGACGGCTTATGAAGATATGCTACGAATATAACGTGTGGATCGCAACGCTGCGTATGGACTTCAATTTCAAAGAAGACTATTGCCAGCGGGTGTTTATGCTAGAAGCTGAAGAGTCAGCGAGGCATCTTGAGTGGATGAAGCTTGTCTTAGGGGGAGGAAAGAAAGCGGCAAGCAGCAGAGGCTACTATGATAGCCGCCCCGTTGCCCCAGGCTACATTGTTGACCGAAGCGATCTGAAGCGGAAAAAGTATATGGTGTATCCCCCCCATGCGGAAGTGACTCTCTGGTTAGCGCGACGGCTTGTTGAGCTTGATTTTAGCATACATTATCTCTGCCAGGAGATTGAGGCAATGCCCTTCCTCTATCCAAAATTTGACGAGTGGGTTGACAAAAAAACCCTGGCGCGGTTTGAAATCAAGCCAATCAAAGACGGTCCATATGCTGGAAACTACAAACCAACGCGCACAGGCATTGAGTCGATTTTGACAAACCCTGCTAATATTGGCTGGTGGATACCAATTGAGGGGGAGATAGTCAAAGACAACCACCCCGGTATTCTTCCCGAAGACCTCTTCTGGCTCATTTTCAACAAAATAAGCACGCATGATTTACAGGGCAACCGGGTAAAGCCCGAACGAGTGACCCGCTACGGGAAAGTAGACGGTCTTTTGAAAAAGCGGCTTGAGAATGAAAAGGGCTGGCCGTTTTATGCGATGTATAGCTCCGGTGTCCCCTGTTATAAAGCGATGCAATACACAGGGTTGGGTTATGAGCATGGGCTAGTGGTTCCAGTTGAGGATATAGACCCGGTGTTTCAGGAGCGACTTTTTTACCACTTACGCAACTGGACAGGGTGTGACGATTGGGAAGAGCAGCTATCCTTGAAAGAGCAAGCGGAGCTAAACCGAAGGCAACAAATTCAAAAACTGATTGACCAGGCGCGGAGCGACAGAGAGGAAACCCTTGATATCTTAACTGACAGAACCATCCCCAAAACCACGCAGATGAAGCTTGATCTTGCATCCAGATGCAAGGGGCTGGAAGAAAAGATTGCCAAATTTGAGCGCGACCTTGAAGTAACTCCCGACCAGGAACTTGCAGACGAAAAGATACAGTATCGAATTTACACATTGTTGCCCGACCTGTCGGAGAAGTGGGATAGGCTTCACTTTGAGGAGCGGCTTCTTTTCGTCAATGCCCTTGTGCGCCAGGTCGTTGTGAGCCACCCTGCGCCCTCATACCTCTCAATGGAAATCCACTGGAAGCGTGCAGATTGGGGAGTCGATATCACCTACAACATACGCCGCGACTACGCCCATACAACCAATTGGAGTGAGGAAGACGATGTACTCCTTCGCAAACTCTACCCAACGACGACGACATTAGACATCATGCGAGCGTTTCCCGATAGAACCTGGGGCGCAATTATCTGCCACGCGGTGAGACTCGGCGTGCAGAGGCAGATTAAAGAGCCAACAGGAGTAGGGAAAACGTACAAGAGACGAACCTTGCGCGATATCGAATACGAGGGAGAACATGGTATCATTGCAGGAGGTAACGCTACCTGGTCATCCTCATAACCAATACAGATGATTCCATCATTGCGGAAACAGAGCGAACGATAGGCGTGAAGTTCGATGACATTATAACGGCGGAGCAGGCAGGTGCATATAAACCGGCGCACGAGGGGTTTCTTTTGGCACGGGAACGCTTGGGATTGAAGGTAAAGGACATATGGCACGCCGGTTTCGGCTTCAAGTACGATATTGTGCCCGCTCATAAGTTGGGCTACACCACGGTCTGGGTAAACAGGCAGAGGCAAGCCCGCCCCGGAAGGGTGCACGAGACGTTTATGGTTGGTGATATGCGGACCCTGGCGTATCTCATCAAGGGGATTGCGGCGCCATGGTGAGCTTCTGCAACAAACTCCCCAACCGAAGCCCCCTTCTGAATAATGCAAAGCGAGCAGGTGAGACACTCTTCGCTAGGAGATTTGCGCCAGTGGACCCAACCCTTCCAGCGCGCTTGTGTCTGGAAGCATTTCACTGGGACGTCCAAGTAGATAGCCCTGGACCCCCTGCACGCCCATTTGCCGGACCAGGTCGAACATCTCGACGTTCTCAATGCCTTCGGCAATCACATAGGCAGCGGTCTCACGGGCAATCGCCGTAATTCCGGACAGGACACCGCGAGCTGTTTGATCTGTGAGCCCCTTAGCCACCACCGCCCGATCGATTTTAACATAATCGAATGGCAACTGACTCAGCACTTCCAGGCCGGCATTGCCAGCGCCCAGGTCATCGAGAGCCAGCCCGAAGCCCAGGCTCCGCAGGCGTTTGGCCTCTCGCACGACGACGTCTGGTCGGGCCATCGAGCGTTCCGTGATCTCCAGCACCACCCGATCAGGGCTGCGTCCAGCCGCCTTGACCGCCTGCACCAGCGTGGCTCCTGCCAGCAGGTCGTGGTCAAGCGTTTGGGGGGAGAGGTTGACGAACAGCAGCCCGTCCGGTCGTAGTTCGGCGACGCGGTCCAGAATGGCCCGCAGACATATCCTATCCAGTTGGGCAGCATGTCCGAGCTGCTCGGCAATGTCAAACGCCTCCTGTGGACCGGTAAAGCCGTATTTGGCGGCCGGGCGCGTGAGCGCCTCGAAGGCCAGCAGGCCCCCATGTTTGAGATCCCAAATCGGCTGGAAAGCGACGCCCACGTAGCCTTCAGCTAGCAAACGCTGCAGCGCTTTGGCCTTGGCCGCGGGGATACATGAGGTGCCTTCCTGGACGTCCTCAAACGTCGCCACTCGATTGCGACCTCGCCGTTTGGCTTCATAGAGGGCCACATCGGCTTGTTCCTGTAAAGTCTGCACCACGCTGACCTCCGGCGTGCTGCTTGCGACCCCGATACTCAAAGTGGCGCCGGACAGCCGGCGAGGTGCCTCCTGACACATGTGCTCCAGCGCTAGCGTCGCCTCGGCGAGGGAGCGTCGTGGCAAGAGGAGGGCGAACTCATCCCCGCCCAACCGGTAGGGGGCCGCATCGGCAGAGATGTCGCGTAGGAGCATGCCCAGTCCGCTCAGCACCCGGTCGCCATGTGCATGCCCATACGTGTCGTTGATGAGCTTGAACTCGTCGACATCGATCAGGGCCAGAGCGAGCGTTTCATCCTGCTGTCGTGCCTGGTCCAGGGCACGAGGGACCTGCTCCTGATAGGCACGGTGGTTGCCCAGGGTGGTCAGGTTATCGATCAAAGCGGCGCGTTCGAGTTGGGCGAGTTGGAAGCGGGCAGCCTGGTCCAGCTTGCGTTGATACGAAAGCACTTTCCAGAAGAGCACGAGCAGCAGGACACTCATCGCACAGACGATACAGGTGGAGAGAATGATCAGGCGCTGGGTCTGGTTGAGACTAGCCAGGTCTTGGGTGGCCTGCCCAGAGTGTTGGTTCACAGCTGTCTCCACCTGCTGCGTCATGGGCTGGTACACAGGGTCAACTTCCGCCTCATCGATGAGTTGCGCTTGCTTCCTATCTCCTGCGTCAATCGCCGCGAACATCCTGTTCACCGCAAGCACGTAGCGCTTCTCTTTAGTGTTCAGTCCCTCCGCACGTGCCCGATCGCTTGCATTGCCATCGCGGGACACCAGTTGGAGGGTCGTAATCATTTGAGCGGCTGTCGCACGGAATTGTGTCCTGACGTCAGCAGTTGGCTGAACCTGATATTGCCACTCAAGCGACTCCTGAGTTTTGATAAGATATTGGGCTTGCTGATAGAGATCAGTGATGTGGACGGACCTGGTGGTCTGGGAAATAACATCGAAAGTGATGGCCGCGGCGTAGATGGCAAAGACGGTCAGGACGAGCAGAACTGCTCCCAGGCCAATGGAGGCCAGGCGGCTCAGGCGATGGGTCTTGTGCATTAGTCGTTACTCCTGCTTCTTCCTCAGTCAGGACTGACAAAGTGAAAGGATAGCTTTCTACTCTGGAAGATCGGCAGAAGTATCCGGAACATCATCCCCCAAAAGTCCAGGTTCATGTTTGCACATCCTGTCATGGGACGAGCAATAAGAGACTTCGGGGAAAACGGATGGGTACGACTTTTCAAGACTCAACAAGAATGCTGAGCAGACTTAGCAATCGCCAGGCCTGGCGATTGCTCTACTGATTGCCACCAACAACGAGGAAGTTGGCTCCTTTCTTTTGAAGTCATTCTCACGAAAATTGGACATGCATCTACCGTAATAGAACCACGCTGACAAGATAGGTGAGATAGGTGAGAACGAAGAAACCTCCCATAAAGCGCCCAATCATGCCGCGCCACACCAGAAGCAGCAGGACAAGATGAGCCGCAACCATCACATATAATGCTACCCGAAGGTGCGTATCAACAGGGAGCGGATTGATAACCGCAGCCAGCCCAAGCGTGACCAGGAGATTGTATGCAAATGAACCGAGAATACCACCAACTAAAATATCGTCTTGTTTTTTGCGTTCATCGGTTACGCCAAGCGAAATCATCTCAGCACAGGTGCCTAACGAGACAATCGTGGCGCCCACAACCCCGTCTCCCAACCCCGCCAGGCTTGCCAGTCGCAGCGCCCCTTCAACAAGGGCAGGGCCACCCACCGATAACGCAACAAGACCACCTATCGTAAGTGCTAGCAATTTCCAAAGCGGTTCCTTTGGACGAGTAGGCTTTCCTTGCTCTGCCGCAGCCTGGTTTGTATCTGAGTTCACCGTTTTTGCTGCCTCGATGTGCTGGATTGCCTTGCGATCTGTACGTAAAAGGAGAACTGTATACCCAATGAAAATTGCCAGTAAGAGCGCTCCCTCAATACGGGTAACAAACCCAAAGAAGAGGAAGGCAATAGGCAAAAGTGAGACACCCGTTGCAATCACAGCCTGGCGTCGTACTTTCCGCTCAAGCACGAGAGGGAAGATGAAGGCAGAGAGACCAAGAGCGAGAGTAACTATTGTGACATTGGTGCCAATCACATTGCCTACGGCTAAGGCAGGAGCACCACGTCCTGAAGCCAGTGCCGCCGTCAGCATTTCCTCAGGTTCCAATCCAGCGAGAATGACTCCAAGCACTAACGCACTCATGCCGAGTGAGCGTGCAAGATCACGTACGCCGTCCATGAACCAATCCGCACCGAGCAAAAGAAGGACGGTGCCAACCACAAGCAGTCCAAGATCAATCAAGAGGGATAACACGTATGTTCCTTCAAAAAGGTATTTCGATTGTTGAATTGCGCCTTAGTCAAATCGAGATTTCTACCAGGTTAGAAGTAAGCTTTCACAATCTGCAGTTCCTCTCGAAAGTCTTGCACGGCCTGGACATTGCCATACCCATCCTTCTCAAGCGATCTCAGCAGCTTGTTCGCCTGGCTGACGGCATGCGGTGAGTGCATCGCTACGGCTCGACGGTAAAATTCTTGCCCTTCTTTGATACATTCCTCAACCTGACCCAGCTGCTGATATGCTCTCGCCCAATCAAGCGGAATCCATGTCTGGAGCCGTAAATCCTGGTCATCTCGAAGCTGTGCCTCGATCTCCATCCTCATCTCGAGGGTTTTCTGCGGCTCTCCTAGTTCCAGGTAGCCGTAGCTCCTTTCAGCCAGGATGGAACTCACTCGCCCGAAAACAAATTGCGTTCCATCTCCGTAACTCCCGTTGAGGCTGCTGGCCATGGTCCTCGCACTGTGAATGGCGCGCTCAAACCGCACTTTGTCGCCAACGCTCGCATATACTCGAGCGAGATAGCTGTGGACGAAGGCAATGATTTGCTTGCTTGCCCCAAATGAGGCATCGCGGGCTTCTTCCAGTCGGGAGAGGGCAAAGTCCTTTTCTCCTCTGCGTTCGAACTCCACTCCCTCGCTCATCAACGCGAGTGCCATCAGGGATGCATCATCAGTCTGTTGGGCAGTTTCGTACATTCTTCCATACATGTCAAGTGCCTCGCCGTAGCGTTTCTTCTCGACATAGGTTACGGCATTGAGCCGTTGCACCTGTGCATACAGGAGTTGAAAGCGCCTCTCGAGGCGCAGGGGCAGGGGGACATGTTCCTGGAAGTAGGCAAAGAGGCTATTGAGACGCACGATCCCCTTCTCAGCATCCACGAGCCGGGCGGCACACCGTAAGTTCCATGTCTGCTCGATGAGACTTTCAATGGCATCAAGCGTCAAGTTATGCAACGATTTCCCACGACCAACGAGGGAAAGCGGATGAAACGGATCGTATTCCGAGAGGCCAAAGCGCCAGAGAGGGATTTGCAGTATTTCAGCGAGGCGACGCAGTGTGTTGGGGTCGTCGATATGTTTCTTCCCGTATTCGACATCCTGGATATAGCGCGGAAGGACTCCATCATTCCCGTTCGATTTGGGCCAGAGCGCCGCTAAACTTTCCTGGGTCATACCCCGCAGGATACGGAACTCTTTGATGGTTGTCCCATGATGGTACCTGGTATCACTTACACATGCCATGAAATGCTTCTCCCCTACCACAATGACGTACTGCTAGCTACGTGGAAAAGGCCTGTATGGACCCTACTTATAGGTACGTCAAAATATCGCCTGCGGATCATCCAGCACGTTCTACATAGAGCGTGGCGTAGATGCAGAAGAAAGGGCATGCTTCCAGAGGGCGTACATTTGTTCGCCAAAACTGTGCAGTTAGCCAGGTGAGGGAAACGAGGCATGGAAAACACCGGAAAAAGCGAGGTCGCCTGGCGACTGGAGCTAATCAAACAGCAGTATGAAGCAGCGCAAAGGGGGTTCTCGGGTCTTGCTCAGGGATCAGCTCGCCACATGTTCATCTCTGCCAGGATGCAGAGCATAGGGCGTATCCATCAGGAGTTACAATGCCTGGTTGGGCCAGAGCAGGCTATTCGCCTGGTTGCTGAAACGTTGCAAGAGCATAATGGCAGCGGGAACAACAAGGAAACAGGCCTTCCTACGACTGACGAAAAAGGGCACTGATTTCACACGGCATAATTCTCTATCACGAAAGAAGGCGCCCTTCGATCAACTCACTTTCAATGCCACGTCATCGAGGTACATGTACGTGTAGTACGAGTAGCCGTTGGAGTTCTCGTGATCCAGGAAGTGGATGCCAATGGTTTTTCCCGCGTAGGATGACAGGTCAAAGCTCATTTGAATCCAGGTCTGATCATTGGTCGTATTCCTGAAAAGCTGCTGTAGCACATTGCCATTGCTGTCGACTATATCAGCTTCTTGCCAGGCATAAGTGCTGGAATCATTGCTGGCAGGCCAGTAGTAGAAGCTCAGCGTAGCAGTTTTTGCACCGGCAGGGATAGTGACCAGTTGATTTGCCGTTGAGTCGCCCTGCTGCCCGCTGCTGTTTCCCAATTTTAACGAGTAACGCCCACTGTGTGCCTGCGCTCGACTGCGGCTTGGATGGTCTGTACTACCATAGACCCAGGTACTGCTGCTAGCCTCGAACCCACCGTTCTGAACGAGGTTAGAACCTGGAGATGGTGTAGAAGTTGATGTAGGTGTGCTGGTTGCCGTGGGAGTAGCCGTAGTTGTCCCCGTTGCCGTCGCCGTCGGCGTAGGCGATGGGGCCACTGTAGAAGTTGCCGTTGGTGTAGGCGTCGCTACGCCACCTGTAAAGAAACTTGAGATTACTTGTCCCCGGCTATCGACGGGTGCAGGTAGACCGAGCTCGTACATGTAGTTGGCGCTCATGTCGTCGATACCCATTGTCGTTGCATAGGTTTGTCCACTGACAATACCAGGTCCTGAGAAGACAAATGGTATGTGCCGCGTTGTCCCCTGACCGGTACTACCCACACCATAGAAGTTGTCAAAGCTAGTGTGATCGTTCTCTGCCTCGTCAGCGGTAATCGAGACAGCCGTGTTGCCTGTATAGTTGTTCTGTTGTAGCCACGTTTGCAACTGCCCATACGCTTGATCATCCCAGCCACTTGCCTGCTGGTAGAGACCACCCGAACTATCAGGACTCGTGCTCTCGACGGAGGGCCCTTCAGCCTCAGTTACGGGCATGTAGACCAGGAAGCCATTGGGATTGGAGGCGTGGGCTGTGATGAAGTTTTCAACCTCTGTCACCCACTGGGTTGGCACGCCGTTGATGTTCTGCCCTAAGCTGATTTGGTCGACGTTGGCGTCGGTGATGTGACCGGTGGGATAGTCGTTGCCACCGATAACGGCGGTACTCATCCCGTAACTTTTGGCTACATCGAAGATCGACTCCTGCCCAAAGTTTTCTGTTCCACCATACCAGATGTTTGTGTCAAGTCCGTCAGGCTGACCCCATACCTTGCCCGGGGCATCGGGTGTGCGCCAGGCAGGATATGATCCGACAGCAATCTGGTAGTGGTCAATCGGTGACCAGCCATATTGTGTCCATGATTCAGAGGCTATGACGCCATTCTGCGCCAGTTGATGGGTGGCTGGCGAGTTGTTCATCATCGATTGCGCATCCGTGAACCACGACTCGTGATATGTTTCGTCGTAGTCTACGATAATCAGATTTTTCGCACGTCCTGTTGGGACGGTACGCGAGCCGGGAACAGGGATGGGTGTCAGACTGAAATTGACGGTGGCGCTGGTACTGGCATTAACTCCCATCTGCTGAGCGTCTTTGTAAAATGGCTGTGTACCGCTGAGGCTGTACCGGCTTGCTGAAAGGTTATATGTTCCAGATGCGATACCGCTGAAGCTGTAGCTGCCATCACTTCCGGTCGTTGTGTACTGCGCAGTAGCTCCTACTGCGCCGGGACTGATGCCCACCTGGGCGTTAGCCACAGGACTGCCTGTACTGGCATCAGTGACGACGCCACTCACGGACGAGGCGCCTGGTGCCAGGCCGACCCTTTTTGCCTTGATCGTGCCATTCGGCAGATCATCAGTGTCACCAAAAGCGTTGGAAGGAATATAGTGCGAATGAGAGCCGCTTTGAGAAGACTGTGCGTAAATGGAAAGGCCGCGAGGAATAACAACGATGGACGAAATAAGTAATACCATGACGGCTGTAGTAGCACCAACGCTTAAGCGATGTTGGTAGAGCCAACGGAAAATAGAACCTTGCACGCTCCTACTCCTTCACTAAGGAACTTTAAGAATTTGTCGTTCGAAGCTCGCTCAATGCATAGCAATTAATCTGTACCCGAACTGCCAATATTCTCAGTAACCTTTACTACCGCTACTTGCACATTTGCCCATGTTGCTTGTGGCGTTGTTCCTTGAATGGAGTACGCAACTGTTGCACCGCCTTTAACATTATCGACGTTTTCAGTAGTCGTAGCAATTTGTTTTCCAGCAGCATCGAGCAGTACAACCTTTACATAGATGTCGTGCTGCTTATCGTCACCGTTTTTAATCTTGCCGTCCACCTCAAAGGTTGTTCCAGAAACTATCTTTGCAGTCGGCGAACCAACAAATGCCATCTCCTTTATCAGTGCCGCTTCTGCTGCTGTTGGGGTCGCGTTAACGTGGGTTCCGTTGGATGAATTTGACGTAGAAGTTGAAGATGAACCACTTGATGTGGCACTGCCACATGCCGCCAACAACATCAATAGCATGAGGCCGGCGCACACGACAAAATACGCTTTACGCTTTAAAAGGGACGACGCCATAAATAGATATCCTCCTTTTCACGCCTGTTTGATCTTTCCCGCTTTCAATAAACGCAGATCCAAAGATCGATTGGTGGATTTGGGAGGGACATGGAATTTTATGTGAAGATAGCGTTTACTTTGGGCAGATCACTATTTTTAGGCAAGGTTCGATTTGGACGAATTGTACTTGAAAGTTTGAACAGTCAAATTTAATTCTGAGTGGCCTCAGCAAGGCGCTTTGCGTTATTCAGTTTGTTTAGGAACTATCAAGTTCATTTGAACCATGCCTTTTATGTGAAAGGCAAGAACATTGCAGCGGAAACTGCTGTTGCTAATACTCTGTGGGCTGATAGCTCTAACAGCTTGTAGCTCCTCACCCTCCCAATCATCTCTTGTGACAAACCATAATCGTCGCATCGACGCAGCTCTATTCAAGGGTTCAAGTAGCGGCGACTGGCCAATGTATGGTTATGACCCGGGACATACTGGCTATGTAGACCAGGTGGTGGCTCCTCACCCGGTACAGGGCAAGCTGTTGTGGTCACACAAGTTCGGCCCTGTCTTTTCTTCATCCGTAGCTGGTCTGGATATGCTCTTCATCGCCAGCGCCGACGGCTATTTGTATGCGCTCCAACAAGCTTCTGGCGCTATTGTGTGGCGAGCGCGCCTGGGTAATTACTTGACCGATGCCACTCCGGCGTTAGAGGGACAGGTATTATTTGTGACCGTGCATAGCAGCGCGTTAGAGGCTCTTGATGCTCATACAGGCCAGGTCTACTGGACATTTGAGACAAATGAGAAGATACAGGCGCCGCCCCTTGCCGTGGGGAAGCGTGTGCTACTTGCTTCGCGCACAATCTTATGGGCGCTCGATGCGATCAGCGGACAATTGCAATGGAAGT
>Ga0137384_10002902_pt1 | contig 13587 bp, 8 predicted proteins | sample SagtaG_2_FD_104922 | JGI IMG/M metagenome (GOLD analysis project Ga0137384, IMG submission 104922) | Vadose zone soil microbial communities from Sagehorn Ranch, Mendocino, California, USA - Sage2_R_60_16 metaG | ecosystem: Environmental > Terrestrial > Soil > Vadose zone | place: USA: California... | reverse complement strand
GGATCCACGCGCATTTGCAGACGCCTCAGACGGAGGGCTTCGGCTTCACTTTCATTTTTCTTACGCTCTTCTGTAAGCACGCGGTGTTGGCTCAATAAGAGATTGAGGCGTTCAACCCCACCCTCCGGGAACCGATCGACGGCGTGCAGCTCCCGCAGCTTGGTCTCAATATTGCCTCGCCGCTCCAGATGCGGCCGTGCCTTCACGCGTTTGGCGTAGTGCTCGATCCTTCGACTGACTTCCGCAACCGAGTCCTCGAGAAGCGAAAGCTCCACGGCCAACCGTATACGGGCTTCATGAGCTGCCAGATAGTCCTGGGGCTGATGTTCGGTCCGTTCTAGATCGTCGCGAACGGCTTCAAGCTCCTTAAACGCGACATTGATTGTGCTGTTCTGACCGCGCGGGAGAAACAGAGCCCCCTGCCGGTCTTCAAGGTCCTTTTGGACGCTGGCCCACCGCGAAGCGCCGATGCCAAGACCGGCGCCGGAGATGTGCGTGGCAATCTCATTTTCCTGAAGCGTGTGGAACTGCTCGAGCTCTTCGAGGCCAAAGGCAAAAACATTGTGGTAAAGCGTCTTCGTGGTGCCGCTGAGGAGCCGTTCCAACGCCGTCTCGTCGCTTGCCGCGTCCCCCGCATAAACGGTGACTGTGCCGCGCACATGCCGTCCGGGCTTGCGCTCGACCCGAAGCCGGGTATCGCCAACGATCAAGTCCAGCCACCCACCATGCACTCCCCCTTTCAATGGCTCGTACCGCCGCGTGCTTCCGCGTTTTTCGAACCCGAACAACATGGAGCGAATGAACACCATGAGAGTGCTCTTGCCGGTCTCGTTCGGGCCGTGAAAGACATTTAAGCCCGGCTCGAGCGGCCCCCACGTCTTGTCGTACCAGACCCCAAAGCCATCAATATGCATGTTTTCAATTTTCATGATTGCTCTTCTGTAGCGGCGGTCTATGACCGCCGACAGTGTCCCAGCCCAAAGATTGCGGCGCTCATAGAGCGCCGCTACAGCTACGAGTCCAGTAATAGATCCACGCCCAAGGCCGATGCCCTGGCGATCCACTCACGCAGGCGCCCATCATCGAGCGCCGGCATATCTCGGCGACGGAACAAAGCCGTAAGGCTGTCGGCCAGCCTTTGGCGCAATTCCGGCTCTTCAAGCGCGCGTTCCGCGACCTTGAGAAATTCGCTCACCATGGTCTCCGTGCGTGCGAGCGATTCCAGGTCCAATTCCGGCCCTGTTGCGATGCGCACCGATTCGGCCACAACGACCGACTGCAGTACCTCGCACAATTCTTCGTTCATTTCATCGCGCTGAAGGTCACGGTGCAGGACACCGTTTCCTCGAATCGTGCAGCGGACAACCGTGGGACCATCAAACCCGGCCGACGCATTTCGTGCCTCGCGGAGCATCGAATCGACGAGTTGATCCATACCGGCACAATCGCGAATGGACAGCTCGATATGAGCCCATCGCACGACGCTCGTATCCACAAACTCAAGATGCGCCCGCCCGTGTGTGTCCACGTCGACCTGATAGCAGCCCCGCGGACCGCTTTCCCGCGGATTGCGTCCCTGCGTGTTTCCGGGATAAACAACCATGGCTGGTTCTTTTGCAAGTATCGACCGCGTGTGCACGTGCCCCAGGGCCCAGTAGTTGAATCCCGCGGTAACCAGATCGTCGACTGTGGCGGGCGCATAATCGGCGTGGCCGGCCTGATGCCCAATGTTGGCGTGCAAGACAGCAATCGAATACGGCGCATCGGGAGCCGCCGTGAAAGACGACGCCAGATTGTCCGTCACGCGCTCACGGGTGTAACTAACGCCCACTATTTGCGCAACTTCACGCCCAAACCTTAGGAAAGGTTCCGTGTCGGTCCGGCTCCCAAAAGTCCTAACGTTGGCGGGAAGCTGAAAGCTGCTTCCCCAACCGTTGAGCGGATCATGATTTCCGTGGACGATGAAGACCGGAATATTCCGATCGGCCAACCGTTCCATCTGCTTTCGAAACGCCACGAGCGCCCGCAGGCTCCGATCTTTCGAGTCATAAAGGTCCCCGGCAATAATCAGGAAATCCGCTTTGGCCCCAATCGTGTGCCCAACTACTCTTTCCAACGCCCCAAGCGTTGCCGATTGCAACCGGTCCTTCAGCGCTAGCCTCGCGTCAGCAGGGCCTCGAAACGGACTATCCAGATGAAGGTCCGCCGCATGCACGAATCGTAAATGCTCCATGATGCGCTTTTAGGACGGATACGGGTCAGATCAGGGCTATTCCATGGTCCGATAAAGGGTTATTGTCTGCGCGGCGATCCTACCCGATTTCCCGTAGACAGGGGCATGTCCAGGTTCTACCTTCAAGGATTGTCCATCTTGAGAGCAGGGAGGCTTTGTAAATGATTCGTTTTGCACTCATGGCCATTTTGGCCTTTTCAGCGGTTGCCCAGGCCCAGGCGCCCGGACGGGATGACAGCAGACATATTGTGACGTTCCGCCAGGGAACGCCACAGGGTGAAAGAGCCAACGCTGTCCAGCGCGCCGGAGGGAAATTGCGGTTCAATTACTCGACCGTGGATGCCGTGGCTATTACAGCCGCGACTCCAAACGTGCTGGCAGCGCTAGGGCGTGAGCCGTCGGTTTTGAATATCGTTCCCGATCGCGACGTTCACGCCATTCAAGGCGCCACCACTAGTATCCGCATCAACCGAAAGGGTTCGACATCCGGGACCACAAGCACGGGTCAAGTCATTCCCCAAGGAGTCAAACGCGTTGGAGTGCCCACGAGCGCATCCAATGGAAAAGATGTCGGTGTTGCCATCGTGGACACGGGCATTGATTTGGCCAATGCGGACCTTACGCCCTCTTCGCTCAGGTTCAACATATACGGAACGTCTTGCCAGGACGACAACGGCCATGGAACTCACGTCTCCGGGATCGTCGCGGCACTTGACAACTCGATAGATGTGGTTGGTGTTGCGCCGGCAGCAACACTGTATTGTGTGAAGGTGCTCGACTCAACAGGAAGTGGATTTGACTCGGATATCATCGCAGGTCTCGAATTCGTTTTAGCGCATGCCGCCATAGCTACGCCACCAATTCGCGTCGTCAATATGAGTCTCGGGCGAGATGGATCCGTGAATGACAATCCTACACTCCGCACGGCAGTAAGGAACCTGTACGACGCCGGTATTACGGTGGTTGTCGCGGCCGGAAACAGCGCTTCAAAGGAAGTCAAAGACATGGTCCCTGCGTCCTATCCCGAAGTCTTGGCCGTGGCCGCCACAACTGCTGCTGACGGGACCAATGCGTGTAGACGGTTCTCCGGTGTGATCAAAGCTGACACTGCGTCGTACTTCACCACCGACGGCGCGTACCAAGTGCTCGAAAGCACCGTTGGTCGCCAGGGTGTGACGATCTCCGGACCCGGTGAAGATCAGGAAAACATCACTAAGACTTGCTTCATCTCCTCCGTCGGCATTCTTTCCACCAGACTCGGCGGCGGCACGATCCGCCTGTCCGGTACGAGCATGGCTTCGCCGCACGTGGCCGGTATCTTCGCTCGGATGATCCAGAATAATACCCTTGGCGTAGAAAATATCCGGGCCACACTACGCAGCACCGCGCAGGGGCTTTCCAGCGCTCCGCTCGATTCCCCAACGTCAAGCTATAGTTTCGACGGCGAACGAGAAGGAATAGCGAAAGCGCCGTAATGAAGAGAAGAATTTAGCCGCGAATTGCGCGAATTACACGCATGGCCTATTGGTGTAATTCGCGCAATTCGTGGCCGAAGAACTTTTTTCAGCGCATCCCAGCAAGCCTGAGTTAACCTGAGCCGGGAGATCTGGTGTGAAAATACTGGTTCTACTGCGGCACGGCGAAAGCATTTGGAATAAGGAAAATCGGTTCACCGGTTGGACCGATGTCGATCTGAGCCCCAAAGGCATCAATGAAGCCCGAGCGGCCGGAAGCCAGATGCTCCGTGATGGGTACGTTTTCGACGTCGCATATACATCGGTCCTGAAGCGGGCTATTCGAACGTTGTGGCTTGCGCTGGACGAAATGGATTTGATGTGGCTCCCCGTCTTCAAGTCATGGCGTCTTAACGAACGACACTATGGCGCCCTCCAGGGCCTGAACAAACGCGAGACAGTCGAGCGCCACGGTGAGGAGCAGGTGAAACTATGGCGCCGCAGTTACGACATCCAGCCTCCAGCGCTCGCTCCTGACGATCCACGCGCGCCGTATCACGATCCTCGTTACAGAGAACTCTCTCCAAACGAGATCCCTTTAACGGAGTGCCTTAAGAATACCGTCGATCGGGTCCTGCCCTACTGGAACCAAACGATCGCTCCGGCTATTCGAACCGGCCGGCGCGTCCTGATCGCATCCCATGGAAACAGCCTGCGGGCATTGGTCAAGCATTTGGATAAGATCTCGGACGAGAAAATCGTGGGCCTGAATATTCCGACAGGCATCCCCCTGGTCTACGAGCTTCACGATGATCTGACGCCCATTCGGAATTTTTATCTCGGAGACCCGGCGGCTGTGGAACGCGCCGCGCAGGCAGTTGCGGACCAGACTAAAGCAAAGGATTAGACGGCATGCAACTGACACCCGATTCGGCCGAGCGGCTGGCAAAGCTTGTCGAACAACTCAAGATTCGAAATGTGCGGCGGCACATTTTCTTGTGCGCGGATCAAACGAAACCCGTATGCGCGCCAAAGGAAGAAGGCCTGGCATCGTGGGAGTACTTGAAGAAGCGGCTCGAAGAACTCGGATTGACAAAAGCGGACAACGCCGTTTACCGCACGAAAGCAAATTGCCTGCGCATTTGCCAACAGGGTCCCATTGCGGTCGTCTATCCCGACGGAACGTGGTACCACTCCGTCACGCCGGAAGTGCTCGAGCGCATTATTCAAGAACATCTCATCGAAGGCCACCCGGTGAAGCAATTCATCCTCGCGGAGAACTCTCTGTGAGCCGGCGCTGCCCTACGCCGCTTCCACTACAGACCGGCTTGTCTGATGCTGCCCCAGAACTTCGGCCGCAATCTTCTTGCTCAGATAGACTTTCGATTCGCGGTTGTCTCTCAGGTGTCTCTGGAATTTGATGACATCGAAATTGAGGTGGTCCAGGGTCGCGCGCATTCCATAGAACCTGTTCTTCGTTTTGACGACCAGTTCGTGGTACCCGTGCGCGTGCGCCCACTCTTCCTGCTGTTCCGTCAGCGCACGATAGCGCCCCTGGCCGCGCCACTCCGTGCGCGTTCCTCCAATCCAGCTATAAAAGATCTTTCTGTTCTCGAACTCGACAACGTCGCGCACCTGGCCCACGAGATCGGAAAGCTTAAGGTTCGTTTCTTGCGCTCTCAGTTCATGACCGATTTTGTAAGCAACCGGGATCAGAACGGCATCATCATCGCCCGATGGCGCCATCGACAAAAGGATCAGATGCTCGCGATCTTTCAAACGGCCGATGATCTCTTCGGCGGTCTTCTTTCCCTTGAACTCTGTGAAACACTCCTCAATGTACTGAACTTCGAGCGCACCCTGCTCAAGCTTGTATTGGCGGATGATGTGTTCCATTCAGTTAGATAATAGCTATAAAAAGGTGCCGTACACACCGACATTTGGGGGAAAACCAAATCTTCGTCACCACGAATTGCCCTGCGACCAACTATGGTTGTGGCTTCAGCTTTTCATAGAAGATCGAAACGGACCGGGTGGGAAGCGTGAATGGAATTGCCGAACCGTACGTGGTAATCACGCGCAGACGCGCTTCACGGCCCTGGCGCGAGACTTCCTCCACGTCCGTGATGTTGCGATAAACGGTCTTGCGGATCGAAAGCCCGGTTCTCCCTGTTGTCACGATATATTCCGGATACACTCCGCAGAATTGCCTCAGAATCAAAACCAACCCGAAAATATAGGCGAGGCCGGCTATCACGAATTGCATCATCACGGCCGAAGGATTGGAGCCACGAACAAAGTACGCGCTTCGAATGAAAACAGTAATGTAGGCAGTAATCGCGCCGATCAAAGCGTAGTCCATTATGACCGGCCATCGACGATGGGAAAGCGCCAAAGGCTTGGGGAGCTGCAGCATGATGTTGAGGATAAACGTAAAGGGGGTTGTCACAACCAACACTGCGAACAGCAGAGATGTGAGCAAGCTGGACATGGAATGAAAAATGGGGACGTAGCCCTATGTCCCCATTTTTTGGAGTTTCCAAAAATGAAAAAATGGGGACATAGGGCTACGTCCCCATTTTTCTCACAAAGGCCAGCATCGCGCCCGGAATCCGCACTCGACGCGGTCACAGTATGCACGCTCGGCGGCTGGCCAATCATTCTTTTCAATTGCCATCCGATAGTTTGACATTAGGGTGCGCAGACGCTCTTCCGCTTCGCCAAAGGTGTATTCACGCCGAACGATCTTCATCGGCGATTTCAAATACCAAAGCTCGCCGACTGCGCTTCGCGTCCCAAAGGCCTTCATCAATGCAAGGCAGTACGCCGTCATCTGGATCTCATAATTCGCTACGACGCCTTCACGCCATGTCGCGTACTTATAGTCGACAACTCGCGGCACATCGCCTGGAACGACGGCGTCCATCCGGCCGCGGATCCAACAATCTCTTTCATCGACGCGGAGGTGCATGATAAATGGCATCTCGCGTTCGGGGGATGCTGACGCCAAATCCCGCCAGTCGGAAGATTCGAACACCAGGCCCAGGTCCTCAAGCCCCGCCGAGGCCAGTGCGGCGAACGTGGGCGCAACGCCGCTCTCCAGCATTTTGTGGGCGACCGATCCAAGGCGCATCTTTTGCGTGTCGCCTGTCGGTTCCCTTCCCGGCTCGGACATTCCGAGCAGGCGCGTCCACTGAAAATATCGAAAGCATCCGTCGAGCGATAACAGATCGGAGGGCGTCATTTCGATACTCGAAATCACGCGGGGCGTTCGGACCAGGGGAATCTCCGGCTCGCCAATCAAAATCGAGCCTGTGCTGAATTCCAGTTGCTCGGGAACATTCAGTTGAGATGCAGGAACCAGCTTCACCGAGAAACCTTTGAACTTTACCGTCTGTGCCCTGCCTTCGCGCGCCTTTTCGATCGCATCCGGCTGCGCGTTTTCGAAAACCTGGGACACCCATTGCAACCACGGACCGCTCTGCCGCGAAAAGCCCTCGCCCAGCACTAGCATTTTGCGAGCGCGAGTGACGGCCACATAAAGCAGCCGTTTTTCTTCTTCGTATTGCTGATCGTCTTCCAATTCCCTCGCTTCGAGAATCAATGCGTGCGGCAGCGGCTTTCGGTGCAGACCATAGGCGGCGCCAGCGAGAATCCCCCATCGATCACTGAAAAAAGTTCGGCCGTTAGCACCTCGGCCGGTCCTGGCTGCCAGATCCGGAATGATCACGATGTCGAATTCGAGCCCTTTGGCCTGGTGCACCGTAAGGACGCGCACCACCTCGTCTTCCTGGCCAAGAGTCTGCGCTTCCGGCTCGCGGACGCTCGCGTCGTGAGCGCGCTCGTGCAGATAACGAACGACGTCGTCCAGCGCCGTGGTGCCCTGCCGCGCAAGCTCGCGCGTGATTTCGATCAACTTTCCGATGTTGGCCACGCGTTGACGGCCGTTTCTCTGGGCCATCATGACGACATCAAAGTTGGTTTTCCGAATCACATCCTGAAGGATCTCAGCTGCAGTGGCCGTATCCCTTCTTCCGACCCAATACGCCAGGATCTGCTCGTAGCCGCGGGCTTCATGCCCGCGCGCGCCCGTGTAGGGCGCGGCAACGAGCTCGTTGAAAGTCACCCCCACAAGCGAAGAGGTAAGGACCGTCGCGCGTAGCAGGTCATCCTCCGGGTGGAGAACCAGCTCCAGGAAGGCGATCAGATCCGACACTTCAGACTTCTGATAGAATGCCGCTCCTTGCACGACGTACACCGGAATGTCGTGCGATTCCAGCGCGCTCAGATAGATTTCCACATTGGTCATCGCCCGCAAGAGCACGGCGACTTCCTTCCACGAGCGTATCGTTTCCGACGACTTCCATTGTTTCAATAAACGTGCGACGGCTTCGGCCTCCATCTCGCGACCCTGTAGCGCTCTCGCACCGGATTCGGCGGCGATATAGGTGATGCCCAGGTATGAGGAATCCGATTTCGGTTTGAGAAGATCCGCTTCTTTGAAGCCAATTCGATAGGAGAGATCGACGGTCTCATTCCGGATATCGGCCTTCCCGCGGCCGTCCATCATCCTTTGCGACAGCCGATTCGCAAACTCCGCGATCGGCGGCGCAGAGCGGTAATTGTCCTGAAGGTGCTCGATCACGCCGCCTTCAGCCAGGATCCGTTGAACCATCCGAAAAAAGACCGTCACGCGCGCGCGCCGGAAACGGTAGATCGATTGTTTAGGATCGCCGACGATCATCAACTTCCGTGGAGCAAAGCGGCCGGCCGTCTCCAAATCTTCGGCAAGCAGCGAGATGATCTCGGCTTGCACCTCGTCTGTGTCCTGGAATTCGTCGATGAGTAGGGCCTGAAAGTGAGTCTTGTAGCGCTGTCGAATTGCGCTGTGGTGCTTGAGCAGGTCGCGAGTGCCGATCAGGAGATCGTCGAAATCCATCGCATTGAGAGTCCTTTTCTTCGAACGAAACCGTTCGGCGGAAAGTCCAATGAGCCGGGACAGGTGTTGGGCATCCGCAACGCCGGCAATTTGACCGATTCTCGCGAGCAAAGCGCCGGGATCATCCCGCTTGCGGAGAGGATGCCTCGCTTTCCTGGCGTCCAGCTCATCGGCCATCTCGCCGATCTTCTCGAAATCGCCGCCATATTTTTGTATCTGGTCCGCGAGATCCTGTTCGATGGCAGCGGCCGTGCGGCGTTGATCTTCGGCGCGCGCCTCCAACCATTGGACGTCGAAGCCGAGGCTGTTAAGCCAATAGCCGGCAGAAACCATTGTCTCGACCAGATGGTCTAGACCGAAATCGCCAAACAGCCGTTCGATCTGCTCATTGCCAGATCGGATTTCCTGACGGATCGTCTCGCGTGCCGCCTCGCGCGCGAGATCCAGACTCCGCTGTTCATCGAGAATCGAGAATGAAGGATCAATACCGAGCTCGAGTCCGTGCTCACGAAGCAGGATGCCGCAGAAACCGTGGATGGTGGAAATCGGAGCGGCGGGAAGAAGCGCAATGGTCTTCATCCATCGGTTCTGCTTTGCGTAAAGCGAGGTGCGGATCCGATCGCGCATCTCGGCCGCCGCTTTCTCTGTAAACGTCATGGCCACAATGCGAAGAGGATCCGCGCCTGCTTCGAGCAGCTCGAGATACACTTCGACGAGCTTCCGGGTTTTCCCCGTACCGGCACTGGCCAAAACGACGGTGTTCTTGTCAAAACTCATCTTTGTGCATTGGCGAAGTTCTTAGCCGCCGTAAAACCGGCACAATCGACGGTATTCGCAGTCCACACAATCTTGCTTATCCGCCGGATCAGGCTGCAGCCGGCCGTCGTGCACCTTCTGTAGCAGACCGTCGATCCGCGCCCGCACTTCATCAAGGACCATTTCGTCGATTGAACTTGAAACGACGGGATTGCCCGGTGAGCGCAACAGCAGGTACCGGCCGTCAATACGCACGCCAGGCTCGGCGCCGAGCGCCTCAACCGCCAGATATGCGTAGACCGGAATCTGAAACGACTGCTTCAACTGCCTCGCCGTGGAGCCAGACGCTGCCGAGTACTTGAAGTCATCAATGCGAATCGCATGGATTCGCCCGCCTACACGATGTACCGCGACGTGATCCGGTTTCCCGGCAAGCCGCACCTCACCGAGTTTGGCCGGAGGTAACGGAGAGTCCAAGTACTCAGGCTGAGTTTGAAAACCATCCCGCGCGTCACGAACGGCGAAATTGACGTATTCATTCAAAACGGAAACAAGCTGCCGCCGCCGGATCTTCCAAAGCGAAGGATCGAAAACGGAGTATGGACCCTGTCCATCGACATCCACCGCGGACAAGCACCTCATAATGACTTCATTCATCCGCGTTCGCGCTTCCGCGATCGACGCAGGAACCGGCTGATTGTAAAAGTCGCGGAGGATGCTGTGCGCGAGTATCCCGATTTCGGAAGCCGGCACTTCAAAATCAGGTGCTTCGCATGCGCGCAGCTTCAACCGGTGCCTGGCTAAGAACACAAATGGACACGAGCTGAGCGAGTTCAACTGGTTCGGATGCCATACGCCATCCAGCGACGGCACAGCCCTCCCAACTTGAGCGCGAGAGAAACCCTTTCTCTCCAGGTCCGCCCGGGCGGCAATGTCGTCTCCGAGAAACTCGCGCGCGCGATCGTCCGCCAATGAGCCACCGCGCCACTCATCCGCGACCCTACATAGCCACTCTCCCTCTTCCCTGGGGAGACGGAGGCCCGAGGGGCCCGGTGAGGGCCTCAATATCGGCGACTCCGCATAATGTCTCGCAATCTCCCCAATATAGACCGATGGATGGATCGTTTCTCCTTCCATCGTGCTTCCGGGATACGTCAAGGTCACGCGCTCGGCCGCCGAATCAAGAATCATAAAAAGGTACAAAGGCTCACGCCTATTCCGATCCCGCGAGGTCATCATCCGCCTCGGCCGGATCCGTAAATTGATCGCGTCGATGGTGTCATCCGGAAGCAACGGATTCGAGGAAGAGCGCGCTGGAAACTCGCCATCGGCAAGGCCGGGCGCGAAAATCCACTTGTAACCGCGATAACCCAGCGTGCGTGGGGTCATAATGCGGACGCGGGGAAGGCCGGGAGGGAGGGGCGTCGCGTTTGAGCGATCGATCGTGTAGAGGCCGGCGATATCGGAAGCGATTTTTCGGAACTTGGCAAACGGGAGACCCTCACACGGCCCTCGGCCACCCTCTCCCAGAGGGAGCACGCTCACGCCTTCGAGTTCGTCCACAAGTGAGCGCCAGGCCTGGCGATCGCGGTCAGGGAGGGTGGCCCTCGTCTGAAGCCGAGACAGAAAACCAGCGACGGTATCCGTCGAGCCTTCCATCTCATCCATCCACAATTCGAAGCGTTCCAGCTCCGCGCTCAACGGCGAGCCCCTGCGCCGTGCCAGAGCCGATGCCGAAAGATGATGGCGATCGATATAACCGAGGGCCGCCAGGGCTCTCTCCACGTCCGCGCGAGGCGACAGCCGCGGCTCATAATAGGCGCTCGACATCACGCGTGCCAGCGCTTCACGCGATCGTTCGCTGGTCACGAGATCGAGAAGCGCAAGCCAGTATTTGATAAACGGAATTCGTAACAGGGGTATGCCGGTTTCAAAACTGTGCGGAATGCCATAACGGGAAAGGACGTCCTCGAGCATCTCGCCGTAGCTCTCAATGTGACGAACAACCACTGCAATTTCGTTGGGACTCGCGCCGGATACGAGTAAATCCGAAATATCTCCGCTGATCCTTTCGATTTCCTTATAGCGGCCGGCCGCTTCGACGATCCGCAACGAATCGTCGAGTGGAAGAGGCTCACCGGTTTGGAAATTGAAGAGCCTCTCCAGCACATGCCGGCTCTTGCCCGAGGAACGGCAGAATTCGGGGAAAGTTTTGTCGGCAAGGGATTCGTCCCGAACGAATCGCTGCCACGTCCACTCCGCGAACTGAGTGGGTTTGACGTTCGCCGTTGTGTTAAAGAGCACGACCACTCCACCGTCCGGCAGGGCCTCGATAAGAGATCGCACGAAGTGGAACTCGGCTTCCGTCAGATCATACAAAGCATGGAGAACGACGCGGCTAAATTTCTGGAGCCACGGCACCGCCCTTTCAATAACTCTTGATGCTGCGAGCAGACGGTGATCCTGAGGGTCAACAAGTCCGCTCTCGCGAAGCCCCTCATCGTACTTTTCAAATACGTCCCCAAGCAGCGCCGCGCCAGCCCCTCGGAGATCGAACGGGCGAACCCGCGCGCCCTTCAGCTCAGTAATGGCATCGTACGCATACCGGGTCAGGCCCGGAATTTTGGGGACCGAGACCCTCACCCGGCCTTCGGCCACCCTCTCCTGGAGGGAGAGGGCGCCTGAATCGAGATCCCTCTCCCCCTGGAAGGTCGATGGTCGCGAACAATTCCACGTAGACCCAGGGAGGGCGCCTGAATCGAGATCCCTCTCCCCCTGGGAGAGGGTGGCGCGAAGCGCCGGGTGAGGGTCCTCGTCCGCAAAATTGGCAGTTCGATTAATCGCCTCCTGAATCAGCACCAGGCACTGCCCCGGGGAAGCGGCTTTCACATCGGGAGTAACGCGCTCCACCAGCTCTTGAAAAGTCACCGCATTGATCGCGAGGATCGATCCCTGTTCGCGTGCTGCGGACCTCAGCTCGTGCCAGCGGTCTTGAGAGTTTCGGTAAACGTGCAGATCCATGCGTATCTGGATTTCTGGAACAACTGCGGATGAGCCACCAGGACGAGTTTGCGGCGGGCACGGGTGATGGCGACATTCAAACGCCGGTCGTCGAACACGAAACCGGTTCCCCGAGAACGCACGAACGACAGAATCATGACATCGCGTTCGCCACCCTGAAATCTCTCTACGGTGTCGACAGTCACGCCGGTACTGCCCAGCATTTGACGCAGGAGGACGACTTGTGCTCGAAACGGCGAAACAACTCCGATCGATTCGGGACGAACACCTGAATCGCGAATAAATGATCGAATGATCTCGACAACAATTTCTGCCTCGTCGCGATTCGACCGCCCGTCGCGTTGGCTCTCGACGGGTATGAATACAACAGGCAGGCCGTCCGGAGGCGTACGCTCAAGCTCGCTGATCCCGGCTCGAAGTCGTCCCTCATAGAACAGACGATTGGAGACGTCCATAATCTGGGGGTGCATCCGGTATTGAGTGTCGAGCAGCGTGATGGACTGGCCGTCCTTTTTGAGCCGCTCAAACATGGAGTGCGCGAGACGCCCGGTGCGAACGACGGGTGGAAGTTGACGGTCGTCACCAATGAGAACGAAGCGGCGCGCGCGCAGTATCAGGCCGAGCGTGAGCGGCTCGGTAAGCTGGCCAGCCTCATCCACTACGGCCATTTCGAAACCCCGGGTCCGCAGATATGGGATCGTGCAGGCACGATGCGCAGTGGCCGCGACGATTCGCGCGTGTTGAAGCGCGTCTTTGACGGCCCGAACGGTTCCGTATTTCATGGCGAGGTCTTCGGTGAAGCACTCAGCGGGATCGTTCGAGAGCTTGGCAACAACCTCGGGAGAATCACATGCGCGCCCAACGCGAAGGAAGCGGACGGCTGGATCATGCTCGAGCAGCGCGACGAGCATCTTATCCACGGCGGTATTGGTGAAAGCGCCCAGCAGGACCGGACCGCCGATGCGGTGCACGATTTCGGGAATGACCTTCGTCTTTCCGGTGCCCGGCGGACCCCAGATCAGGTGAAAGACCTCGCAGTTCACCGCTCGGTCAATGGCTTCTTGTTGGCTGGAGTTGAGTCCGGTGACCCTCACCCGGCCTTCGGCCACCCTCTCCCGGGGGGAGAGGGTGCCTGAATCGAGATCCCGGTTCATCCCCTCTTCTGCCCGGGCATCCACAATCCT
>Ga0137384_10002895_pt1 | contig 13599 bp, 12 predicted proteins | sample SagtaG_2_FD_104922 | JGI IMG/M metagenome (GOLD analysis project Ga0137384, IMG submission 104922) | Vadose zone soil microbial communities from Sagehorn Ranch, Mendocino, California, USA - Sage2_R_60_16 metaG | ecosystem: Environmental > Terrestrial > Soil > Vadose zone | place: USA... | reverse complement strand
CGAACTGGCGTGGGCCGATCTGGTTCCCGATAAACTTCCTCATCCTCGAGGCCCTCGAACGCTACCACCATTTCTATGGAGACGGCTTCCAGGTCGAATGCCCCACCGGATCGGGGCGCATGATGAACCTGCGTCAGGTCGCCCTTGAACTTAGCTCGCGCCTCGCCAGCATCTTTCTCACCGACGCCGGCGGGCGTCGCCCTTGCCACGGCGGCGACTCGCGCTTCGCCAACGACCCTTACTGGCGCGACCTTGTGCTCTTTCACGAATATTTTCACGGCGAAACCGGCCAGGGACTCGGCGCGAGCCATCAAACCGGTTGGACCGCTCTAGCCATCGGATGCATCGTAGACGTCGCCCGGCAGCGAAGTAAACCAAGCAAGCGAGGGTCCCGTCGCTAGAAGAGATTGCCGGCGGAGGGGCTCGAACCGACACGATCTTGCGATCACTGGATTTTGAGTCCAGCGCGTCTGCCAATTCCGCCACGCCGGCGATTTCACTCTGAAAGGCTGTTTTACCTATGAAAGATCATCCTTTTTCGCGGCATTCATTCTAACACGGAAAATGCTTACTGTCGCCAGAGATCGGAGCTAGTGAAAGTTGTCGCAATGCTGGCGACTGCGAGCGTTCCGGATAATCGCGACAACCGAAACGCTTGGACACGCCGCTTTGTTACTGAGATGGAAAAGCTGGCCGCGCCACTGTTGAAGCAATCAGGCAATGGCGCGCACGAGCAGAAAGCCGTCTAAAACTGCGAATTAAGTGTTCGACGGCTCGTGAGCAGCCGCGCGGCTTTCATCGGCGATTCTGTTATTGATGAAAGAAGATGAGCTTGATAAGCAGAACAATAAGTCCGGCTACTGCGACGATAGCAGCCAACAACTTCAGGTTATATTCCTTCTTCTCTTTTTTCGCGGACTTGAAATTTGCCTTCGTTGCGTTGTATACGTCTAGTCCACTTTGGTTGATCTGTATCTCCTTCTTGCCGTCCGGATTGTTCACCTGGTTGATGAGGTGCTCGGTATAGAGTTGGTTGAAGGCTGCTGAAGCAAGTTCAGACGACAGGCACTTTCCATACTGCCTCGTTACACGCTGCCAAATGACGTCCAGCGGAATCCAGCGGTTTGGTAGCGGATTGAGGTTGTGCTCGCGATAGAGTTCTTGAAGAACTCAAATGTTAGCCGTTCGCGAGTGATCTTCATGCAAAGCTATCTAACGAGAACAAGATCAGCCTTTCATCACGGGCCGGCCAGCGGGTTGGCTGCAGCGATTGGTTAGACCTCGGCATCGAGAAGGCGAGAAGGCTCATCCCAAAGTTTCTCAAAGCAAACGTCCTCAAAACATTCGTATTTCGGTGAGGCTTCGACGATGCGCCGGGTTCCCGGGTCTACGTCGTATCTCGCGAGCTCAGTCCAATGGAGCGTCTGATGATCCCAAGCATCCTCATGAGATTGAACGTATAAATCTTTGACGCGTCGGGCCCAAAGGTGTGGATTTGTGCCACAAGAAAGTCGACCGTTAAAGTCTTTATGTAGCCAGAAGGGTTGCTGGGCGAAAAAGCTGACTCCGATCTTCTCTGTAAAAGTCAAACGGGACTCAGAAGTAAACAGAATAGGCAAGACCTTCTTTAAAGTACTATCGCTAATCTGTGGTTTGAGAATAGCAACGATGCGAGGCCGGCCGAGATCCTCCAAGCGATATGATGGCACTGCCTCCCACGTAATTAGCCACACATTTCGGGTTTTCGGTTTTTGAGTACGCATATCGAAGAGGCTAATGAGCCGGAGCTCAGCTACCGCTGGAACCGGACACCTTTCCAACATCGACAATGCGTTTCATAAATTCAGGCTTGTCATCGCGCTCTGTCCCTCGCATCGCGAAGTTTCGCTGCAGAGGATGAAAGCGAACCCAAGCCGTTGTCCGTGTTTTGAAACATCTCAGCTCCGAAGATGGCCTCTAATGCCCGTCGCTTTTCGGGTGTGGCTGTGCGGTAGCCCCTCCTGATGTTGTCTAGGGCATCCATGGTTGAACGCAGTCTTTGTGCCTCGCTCGCAGTCAACGGCCCACTCTGCGTTAGCTCTTTGTCGCGAAGAAACGAGCGCAAGTCATAGACGGTCTGAGCCTGCTGGCTAGCCGGATGCTCGGAAACGATCCGGTTAAGCAACTCCGCGCTTTGAGCAAACTGACCTCTCCGCAACGCTGACTCCGCGTGCGACATCAAATCCGCTGGGCCTTGGGAGTCTATCGCAACAGTGGAACTTGGTTGGAGCGGCGGATTCGCAGTGGCGGAGACATTAGCCTGCGCCCGCTGCTCTTTCGCCTGTGCAGTTGCATTCTCGGGGCCGTAATGAAAGCGTTCCTGCACCTCTTTAGGCAGCTCAGTGAAGTACACCTTGGAGATTCCAGACTTGCTACTTAGCACGATGCCGTCGGGTTCGACACGCCTCAGTTTAACGTTTTTGTATTCCTTCCCGTCAATCGTTTTGAAGTCATCGGCGAGAGCGACTGACGCGAAACAAACGATCAAGATGAAAACCCTCGAAAACGGGCGAATCATGGGGAGGCTTTTTTTAGCGGTTAGGTCGGACAAAGGCAAGACTCGAAAAACGGCTTTCAGAGAGTTTCCACTTTCATCACCGGGTGAATTTCCCATGCAGCGTAGCCCGGCTGATACTTTCTTCGGTTTGACTGATCTTTGGGAGCGTGGCCGATGTCGAAGAAAAGCTTTGCCGCTGACGGTGATGACGGAAGGTTGATTGACTTTCAGCGTTTTGGCAGAGCGAATTCATTGTCTGACGTTATGGGGAGCCTCTTTTTGCGCCGGTGCTGGAAGAGATTTGCCTTGACGCTTTGGGGCTTTTCCAACCAGCAAAGGATATTTTTATCCAGTGCCGCGATCAAACGCACTTGCGCTTTTCTTGATAATCGGAAGCTCCTGGAAGATTCACCTATCCATTGCTCCAGCAACGCCGGAGTCAGTGGACAGCCGATCGACAAACAACGCCGCTTCATCATTTCGAGTAATCGCGGTATCCGTGGACCCCGGCTCTTCCTGAGATTATCAAGCGCTTTTGCAACGACCTGATGAACCCGCTGGCGTGTAAGCGCGTATCGCCGGCCAATTTCTGCGAAGCTCAGGCAAGGAAGATCTTCTCCTCCTATTCTGGCAAGAAGAAACTCATTCTCACGGGGCGACAGCTTCGCCATTCCTTGCTCGAGTAAAGTTAGTAGTTCCGCCGCTGCAGTGGACTCTTCGATCTGCGCCTCGTCGAAGTCGCCGGAAATTGCGCGCTCAATGAGTTGCTGAATCTCGCTAAGCGTGCGCCCGCCACAGCCCTTGCATTGAAGCAATTCAAAAGGGTTGCGGCCTTTTAGATCGCCCAGGGTCCGAGCCCCGATCGACCGGACGATATTTGCCAAACGTGCCGTTATCGGCAATTCGTGGAACTGCAGCTGACAGATCGATTCTGGGATGGCAAAGCCAGCTCCGTTCTGAGGCGAAGCTGCGCTTTCGGGAGTGGACGGGTTCTCTGCCCCAGATTGTGCGCGGTGGGCAAGCCAATCCAGCTCGTGCAACGTCTTGGCGCCACAGTTTCTCTCCCACGCAAAATCACCCACCTTCCGCCCGTGAAGGTCGCCGAGCACGCGGACGCCTGCTTTGCGCAACACACCAGTCAGACGCACTGACATTTGCCACGCCTCTAATGACTGGTCCCGGAGACCGGCTGGAATGTCAATCGTCTGGGAATACCAACGCAAGACTAAGGCGGCCATGCGATTTTCACACTTTCCGCGTGGCACGGGCATCTTGCTTGTTCCTTCTCCCCAAGCACTTCTACGGAAATCGGAGGTCGAAGTTCCCAAAAAGTCTGGCGCAAGCGGGCGTCTCGCCTGCTATGTATGTGGCGACACACGGCTCGCTCACGGTTGATTAAGCTCCCTCATGGTTTTTCGACTCACTCTCTTGCCTTCCCTCGTGCGAGCGGAAAAATGCCGAACTCGTGTGGAGTAAAAGACGCACAATCTCGCGCGTGAAGTAATGGGAAATCATCGCCGACAAACTCAGTAAATCCGGCTGGAGTTGGGCTGCGTCTCAATCGTGGATTCTTACGGGCGAACAATTTTCGTTGTTGACGCGCATCGCGACGGCCAATGCTTCATTGTGCGAGCGGATGAAAAGTTAACTGCGTTTCTGGAACTTGAATCTGCGATCTGCGTTTGCGGCGAATTGTCTCGACAAGCAGGCGAGATTTCTTCAAAACTCGGGGTCGCTAAGCGGATCTGAATCCGGCGGAAGACTTTTTCTAGCTATCGTTATTCGCCATTTTAACTCGCCTGGACGGCTTTGCGGGCACTAAGATGCTTTTCTCTTATGTCGTTTCGGCAAACCATCGCAGCAAAAATTTTCGGGCTGGCCATAATCTTGTTGCTACTGACCATCGGGCTTGCCGGCTTTTTGCTGTTTGAGGTGACCCGCACGAAACAGGATCTCACTGTCATGGCACATTTCGACGTGCCGCTCACCCAGTCCATGGCACGGCTGGATGAGTTCGGACTTCGACGCCGCCTTGCGTTTGAACGTTGGTTCGGAGCCTTGAACGCCGCTGAGCCGAATCACGAAATTGTTGCCGAGGCGAAAAACAATTACGAGCTTTTTACTCGCAAACTTGCAGACGAATTTTCCGCCGCCCGACGCATTATCGGCGCTTATCCGAAGAACATGGCGGGCCGTGAAACGCTCGCCGAGGTAAAGACCCTCTTAGATCAAATTGAACCTGCCTATCAGATCATCAACACTCGTCAGCGCGAGGTTCTCGATATGCAACTTGCTGGCCAACACGAAAAGGCCAATCAACAGGTGAACCTGCTTAATGATCTTCAGCGCACCCTCCAAAATCAACGTCAGTCAGTGAATTTGAAAATGGCGGCGTGGAGTGCCGCTGCGGCACAGGCAACAGAGCAGCGCGAGCAGCGCGTATTCTGGTTAACAATTGCTGCGACAACCTCCACGGTGTTACTAGGCCTGGCTGTGGCGGCGCTTATCACAAACCGGCTTAGCAGACCCGTCCGGTCGTTGGCCAGTGCTATGCGCGATGTCCAGCAAGGTAATCTCAATATACAGTTGCCGGTCAGTTCTACCGACGAGGTAGGGCGACTGACTGATTCCTTTAATTTCTTCGTAAAGGAATTGCGCTCCAAGGAGCACCTGAAGCAGACTTTTGGCAAGTACATCGATCCACGAATCTTGGAACACGTGCTCGCGCAACCGGGCGCAGAGGCAGTCGCCAGCGGACGGCGCGAAATGACCGTGCTCTTTGCGGATCTGGTCGGGTTCTCAAGCTTGTCGGAACGGTTGACTCCTTTACTCATGGTGACGCTACTCAACCGGCACTTTGGTTTGCAGGCCTTAGCGGTGCAGGAACACCACGGCGTCGTAGACAAATTCGTTGGCGATTCGATTATGGCGTTTTGGGGCGCTCCGTTCGTAAAGCCCGAAGAACACGCTGTGCTGGCGTGTCGCGCCGCGCTAGCGCAACTGGTTGCGCTCGACACTCTGCGTCGCGAACTCCCGGAGATCACAGGGTTGCGCCGCGATGCCCCCGCCATCGAGTTGTGCATTGGAATTTGCACAGGCGAAGTCGTAGTCGGCAACATCGGTTCGGAGAACACGCGCAGTTACACCGTTATCGGGGATACTGTGAACATCACCGCGCGACTCGAAAGAGCCAACCGTGTCTATGGCACGCAAATTCTAGTTAGCGAAACTACCGCTCAGGCGGCCGGCTCGCAGTTCGAAATGCGGGAGATCGACGCCATCTTCCTCAAAGGCAAGACCGAAACCACGCGGCTCTTCGAGTTGATGTCTGGGGCCGGGCAATTATCAGAAGAATTGGCACGCTTGCGCGAATGCTACGGGGAAGCTCGGCGAATGTACATCGCCCAACAGTGGGATTCGGCTGAGGTGACTTTCCGCGAATGTCTCCAACTTCGTCCGAATGATGCCCCGTCGCGTGTCTTCCTTCAGCGCATTCAGGCGTTGCGCCGAAATCCTCCAGGCAACGATTGGAATGGCGTATGGCAGCTCGGCGAAAAATAAATCGCCCACGCGTGCGCGCGCGTTTACCATTGCAGATTCCGTCGCTGACACACACCGCGACAACTGAAAGCGTTTCGTTGTGCGCGCGGATGAAAAGCTGACCGCTTTTATGGAATTCGAATCGGCGACTTGGAATTGCGGCGAATTGGCTTGACAAACTGCCGAGCATTTTTCAAACTCGGCTTCGCCAAACAGATCTGGATTGGACGAAGGACGGCTTCTCCCGGACGTTTCTTCTCTCTTTTAGACCTGCCGCCAATAGGCCTAATTCACCGGGAGAAAGAGGAAAGGTTGAAACCATGCATCACCCCAGTAAGTCTCAAACGACAGCTTCATGCCAAAGAAACTCGATCGGCCTCCGCATGAAGCCATGCTTCCAGTCAGGCAAAGCTTGGTTGGCGACGCAATTTATCGTCGCGAGCGCTGTTTTTCCAATGCTTGCATTCGCGCAAAACAGCAATCGGCACAATCCCACCTGGTGGGACAAGTATCAGTACATCGCGAATAACGGGCCGAGCGATGGCGTTGGAACGACATCGTCCGTCAGTTTTGGCTCGAATGTGGATGTATCAAACGAATGCGGTCCACAAAGTGAAACCTTTATCACGCTGAACACGGAGCGGCCGACGATATTGGCGGCAGGCTCGAATGAAATTTTTCGCCTGCCGATGCGTGGTTACTTCTCTTCGAATGGAGGAACAACCTGGGGCGGCGTCGATCTTCCTTTGCCTCCGCCAAAAGGAAGCAACGGCATCGATTTTGGGTCCGACCCGACACTCGCCTTCGATACGCGCAACAATCTTTTCTATGGTTATATTGTGATCTATTTCGGCAACGGGTTTGGAGTCAAGGGTACGGAAATGGCCGTGGCCCGTTCGACCGACGGCGGTCACACATATCCTGCAGTCACGTTTTTTTCATTCGAGGGAGGCAGCAATCACTTTAACGACAAACCGATGATCACAACCGACACCAATCTGAACAGTCCGTTTCGCGACAACGTTTACATCGCCTGGGATGCGGCCGTCGGTGGGTCGACCGGCGGCGGCATTCGAGTCGGTACTTCTTCCGATAACGGGGCGACTTTTACAGTGACACGGGCGGATGGTCCATCGGGCCCAGGCCGATCGATCGGTGCGTCTCCGGCAGTCGGACCGAATGGCGAAGTTTATGTTGCCTGGAACGATTACGTCGCGAACACGATTTCGTTCAATCGCTCTTTTGACGGTGGCACGACCTGGGGCCAGCAAAGCGAGATCTCGGCAAAAAGCATCGCGTTCGACATCGACATTCCGGCGGAATCGTTCCGGCGCGCGCTGGTTTATCCCGTGCTTGATGTCGATCGCTCAAACGGTCCGCACCGCGGCCGACTCTACTGCTCGTGGATGGATCGCACGGCGGCGGGCACGACTGATATCTATTTTTCGTTTTCCGACGATAACGGCGCACATTGGTCCGCGCGGACAACAGTAGCCGATCAACTACCGTTTCCGGTTGACCGGTTTAATCACTGGATGTCGGCCGATCCGATCACCGGCGACGTGAACATTTCCTTTTACGACACGCGAGATGACGTCACGGGCTTTCGCTATCAAACTGACGTTTACTTCACGCAATCGATCAATGGTGGAACTTCGTGGATTTCTCCGAACACCCGCGTCTCGAATGCAAGCTCGAACGAACATGATTGTGGAGGCATTTTTCCCTGTCCCGGTATAAATTATGGCAACCAACAAGGCGACTACGAAGGACTGGTTTCCTATGGCGGAGTCTCTTATCCGATCTGGACGGACAGCCGACGGCAGCTTGACCCTATTCTGGGATGCTCCCGCAACCTCGCCATGGAAGAAGTTTTCACTGCGACGATCGTTCCTAGACCCTAGACAATAGACGAGCAGATCGCGCAGCTTAAATTGAACAAACCCGTGCTGCAAGTGCTCACAACAATCAGAAAAGCTGTCGAGCCTAGGGAACCAGTATTACTTTCACATCCAGCCGTCACGTTCACCGCAAGGCGGCTTTTTTGTTTCGGTCCGCTCACCACCCTTTGAAATCGCCTGTCTGCTCGTGCGTTTCTATCACATTGCTCGCTTCATCGTAAACGCGAATCACAGCATCATGCGACCGGCTGTATAACTTTGCGTAGTCAATCGCCTGATCCTATGACTTTGTAAGCGTATAAAGCAAATATCCTACGGGAAACAACGTGAGACCAAGAACAGCACTCCAGAAATCGAGGTAATGACCAATGCTGTGTGGGCGACCCCAATTCATCCAAGGGAACAGGCGAAGTGCTTCGGAGAGATGAGTGAGCACGACTATCACAAGACATCCGGCGCCGAATAGCTGTAGGAAGGAGGCCACAGTCCTTGCACGGAAGAAAAGGGCTGCCGATCCAGCAAACAGCACGCAGACCGGCACCAACGCGAGCAGGGCTATCTGCAATGTGGCGTTCATCGCGCTTCAAGTCCTAGCAACAAAAAGCTGTGTCGCTTGGTGAGGCTCCGTGGCGTGCATCGCTCTAAAAACCCTTTACCAGTGCCACACGAACAAACCTCTCATGTGCTCCGCCGAAGTCATAGAAATAGCCAACCTTGAAGGTCACCTCGTGTGGAAAGACAAACCAGATTTGCGGGATCACGGCAACTGAACGCTCCCCGGTATCGTAGCGCAGCTCGCTGCCGAAGCGGAAAAGGTCAGTTGCATCATATTGCCAGCCGCTACGGATCTCCAAAGATGGACGGCCACGAGTAAATGGAATCTCCTCAGCGAGATTAACCGTGAGGTTAAGCTTGCTAAAGTTCCTGGAGAGGATCAGCCGCGGCTCGATCCCGAAGCTCTGATGCCCTTGCGTATCGCGGTTGGTATTGACCTCGCCAGAACCGGCAATATCGATTGGCAGAGTGCCCTCATTGAAAAAGCGGTAACGCGTCTCCAAGCGCGATGAATCGAGGTGAAAACCGTGCTCATCCAGCCCACTTACGCGCCCATCGATCATCCAGTGATCCGTAATGCCATACTCCAAAGCGATATGATGTCGCGTGAAACCATCTGAATCCTCGCTTCCCGCGTCGAACCAATATTGAGACTCGACCTCTCCACGATCAAGGGTGGCGAAGACCAGCGTCTCGTCGATGTAGTCTTCACGATGGGCGAAGGCGCTCGAAGAAAAAAGCAGCAGTAACAGGAATGCTGGAAATATCCGTGATAGCGTCACAAAGGGAAAGACCCCTAACGAGAATTGTGCCGAATTATTCGGCATTTAGGAAGCGGAATCAGAAACGCGAATTCACAGGATCGTGCGAGCGTGCAGAAATCGTCGATAACATGGGAGCTGCATCATTTGCTGTCTGGCAATCAAAAGCGATTCTAGCGCGATCCTGTCCAAGAGGGCGGGCCATTGAAGCATAGCACTGGATTTTGAGTCCAGCGCGTCTGCCAATTCCGCCACGCCGGCGTTTCACTGAAAGGCTGTTTTACCTATGAAGGATCATCCTTTTTCGCGGCATTCATTCTAACACGCAAAATGTTTACTGTCGCGAGAGATCGGAGCTAGTGAAAGTTGTCGCAATGCTGGCGACTGCGAGCGTCCCGGATGATCGCGACAACGAAAACGCTTGGACACGCCGCTTTGTTACTGAGATGGAAAAGCTGGCCGCGCCACTGTTTACAGCAATCAGGCAATGGCGCGCACGAGCAGAAAGCCGTCTAAAACTGCGAATGGATTAAGGGACGGCCTTTTTGTTTATGGATGATCCACCTAAGCCAATAGCAGAGGGCTGCGACGATTACGATGATGCCAAAGAGGGACGTTGTTTCCGCCGCGAGAAAGCCTTCTGTCGAGTCACGGTTTTCATCGGGATTGGCTGGATTATAGCGTACCATTAGCTTGTTGCCCACATCGTAGTTGTCTGTGCGTCCGTAGTACGTTTTTCCATCTACTAAGAACTTGAACACGCCCGTATATTTCACTCCGTGTCCATAAAGTTCAGAGTCAACGTCTTCTTCTTGCATTTCATACACCGTGGCGGTTGCGCTGGCTGTGGCAAGGACGTACTTGCCATAGAGATGAATAATGTGTTCCGCAGTGTCATAGGCCACGAATCCCGTAATGATTAGCCATGCTAGCCACTTAACCCAGCGTCTGAAAATGTCTGGCAACTCAAGATAACTCCAACAAATCAAAGCAAGAAGGGCGATGAAACCTAGACAAAGTGCGTCAAGCATCCACCAAGTTTGTCGGCGAAAATGAAAAGGAATTAGTGGGTTGAAAAGAATGGCCCAAGCAGCGAAGAGCGCAGCAATTACTAACTGAAAGGTGACCGGCGGGCCGGCTGCGTTAGGATCGTTCTTGTAACTGCGGTAATAATGAACCGCCGAATAAATAAAAACGATTGCAGAAAAAATGAAGGCGGTGCAGCAAATCCAGCGTAATTGCGTATAGAACAGGTACGGATGCCTACCAGCGATAGCAAACCCAAGCATTCCTGCCGCAACTAACCAAGCAATGTAAAGGACACGGAAGACCTGTCTCTCGCTCATAAATTTCGTTGCATAGCGAGGGCGATTTGTAGCGCCAGCCGTTTCGCCGGACAAGGCCAAAAATAATCATTTCGTCATTGCAGTGTGGAGAGCAAAAGAGGCACAATCCGCCGCGTGAAGCACTGGGAAACCACATTGGCAATCTTCGCGGCGCTATCCGCGTCAATCACACTGGCCGATGACTTCAAAACGATTGATGGGAAGGAATACAAAAACGTAAAGGTGAAGCGTGTCGAACCCGACGGCATCGTGCTGACTAGCAAATCGGGAATCTCTAAAGTTTACTTCACTGAACTACCCAAAGAGATTCAGGAACGCTTTCATTACGACCCCGGAAAGGCAACTGCACAGGCTAACGCCTCCGCCCCTGCGAATCCGCAGCCCCAACCAAGTTCCACTGCTGCGATAGACTCCCAAGGCCCAGCGGATTTGATGAGGCAAGCGGAGTCAGCGTTGCGGCGAGGCCAGTTTGCTCAAAGCGCGGAGTTGCTTAACCGAATCGTTTCCGAGTATCCCGCTAGCCGGCAGGCTCAGACCGTCTATGACTTACGCGCGTTTCTTCGCGACAAAGAGCAAACGCAGAGTGGGCCGTTGACTGCGAGTGAGGCACAGAGATTGCGTTCGCTCATGGACGCCCTAGCCAACATCAAAAGAGGCTACCACACAACCACACCCGAAAAGCGACGAGCATTAGAGACTATCTTCGGAGCCGAGATGTTTCAAAACACGGACAACGGCTTGGATTCGCTTTCATCCTCTGGAGCGAAGCTTCGCGACTCGATTGACAAAGCGCGTCAAGGACAGTGAAGCCGACAAAATGTGAGCGGCTGTAGAATCGTGCGTAGTTCACCGCGTTACTGATTGCGTTTGGTTCGCCGTACCACAGGCGACCGAATGGCAGCGCGCTCGGCGTCACTGCGTATGTCGCCGTTCACACCCAGCACGGTGAGCATGAGTCCAAAGGATTGTCCGTCGCGACTATTTGAGCGTGATTTCGCGCATCCTCTTGGTGCCTAGGATTTCGCGAACTTCAATGCGCTTAACCGCGAGCTGGCGTTGCTGATCCTGGTTTCCGATGAACTTTTTGGCGATCGGGTCGAGCTTTTCGCGGATCCCATCGTAAGCGGCGAAGTTTTTCACCTCTTGCATGATAAGAATGTTGTAGTCGTGTTCGTCGGAGGCGTCACCGAGGAGGATTTTGTAATCCATGATGATGCCTTGCTTCTTTGCTTCGTCGTTGGTGAGTTTCACCGTTTGCGCCAAGCTCTTGAGATAGTCATCACCCATGCCGGGCTTTGTTTTGACCATCGTGACAAGCCATACGGGCCCTTCGGTATAAGGCGCATCGCTCTGCGCAGAGCACAGGCTTGCCATGACGAGCGAAAGCGCGGCGAGCGCGACGATTTGTAATTTCTTTGCAGGATTCATCTGAGGTACTTTCTGGTTGGTGGTTGCTGTTTTGCCGGGCTCGCCGCCAGCCCCCCCGGTGGCGCGAAACGGGATGGATTATCCCGCACCGGTGTTCCACGGATCGTAACCGATCGGCGCGATATATACAAGAAAAAATCACGACGCACCTGCAACGACGTGATTCGTGAGTGCCGCTTTCGAGTGTGTCGAACCTGTGTGGAGATCAAAAGAGGCAAAATCCGCCCGGCGTAAAGTATTGGGAACTAATCGCTGACAACCTCAGCGAAGCTGGTTGGAGTTGGGGCTGTGTGTCAGGCGTGGATTCTAACGGGCGAACGATCTTCGTTGTTGACGCGCACCGCGACGACGGAAAGCGATTCATCGTTACTGCCGACGAAAAACTGACAGCGTTTCTCGAACTCGAAAGTCAGGTGCTGCCGAAGGATGCTGAACGGGTAGAACGCCATTAAGGTTGTCACACCTGCGTGATGCCCCGAAGCTAACCCTCAACCCAAATTTATTGAACCAATGACCTAAACCAACTACCTACACCCTCGCCCGCCACACTTGACACCCTACATAGGGGTTAGATGGTTTGGCGTGCATCAGTCGTCAGCTTTGAGCACGGCCCTCCGGCCCTAAGCGTCTGCCTACCGAGGAGGGGCGGGCATCGCCGATGAATGATGGTCCACGATCATCCAGTTCTCGCCCTCTTTCACGAATGTGAAGCTATAACGCGCTGGCAGCGTCTTGGTTTCGCCGTCCTTGATATACGAGAACGTGTAGTAGCCGGTGTTGACAGCGGTGCTGCCATAAACGCGGATCAATTGCTCGCCGAATGTGACCTTGAGACTGGGCAAGACCTTGAACGTCGTGACAAAGTAGTCGCGCAACGCTGCTCGATCCGTTCGCACGGTAGGAGAGAGAGTTCCCCAGAGCACTCCATCAGTGGCATAGAGAAGAACAACTTTGTCAGGATCGTTTTGTCCCAAAGTCTGGGCCCATTGCATGGTCGTGGCGGCAACGTCCTCCTTCGCTCCGGCCGAGGCGACGGATGCAGTCACGAACAGGCTGCCAGCGAGTACGACCAGCAGAGCCGAAGTCAATCGCCGGAATCTCATGCTTCTTTCTCCTCGTCGATAAAAAAATGTCATAATATCCAGTCGTGCCGTCATGGGTCTGGACTGGCTGAGGCCGCGGCGATTGTACGCCAACCGTCAATCCTGCTCAACTTGCTCTCTGCCCCCTCACCACATGGCTGAAGAGCAGCACGACGGCGGCGTGTTCATCGGTAGCGTCAACTTGGCTCCTCGTGCCCCTAACTATAATTACACGGCATTTTGCAATCTATTTCTTGCCGCACAGAGGGGGAAGCGGTCAAAAGCCTGCATGGTCTTAGAATCCCTGTCTCTTGCCTTGAAGCTCGAGCCAGCAGAACATTGAGATATGAAAGCACGACTGGTCAAATTTGGCGAGATCGAGGTCGAGGGAAAGCGCTACACGCATGATGTGGTGATCGACGGCGGCAAAGTGCGGAAACGGAAGAAAGG
>Ga0137384_10002884_pt1 | contig 13631 bp, 11 predicted proteins | sample SagtaG_2_FD_104922 | JGI IMG/M metagenome (GOLD analysis project Ga0137384, IMG submission 104922) | Vadose zone soil microbial communities from Sagehorn Ranch, Mendocino, California, USA - Sage2_R_60_16 metaG | ecosystem: Environmental > Terrestrial > Soil > Vadose zone | place: USA... | reverse complement strand
GCATCTTGCAAACGCTCGCGTGAGATACTGCCCCGATTGGCCTCGATCTTGATCTTCGCCAGTTGGGTCTGTACCTGTTCCAATTCACGCCTGGCCTGCGCGCGCGCCTCGTTGAGGATCCTGACACGCTCTTCCGCCAACTGCTGGCGCTCTTCTTCCAACTGTCTGCGCTGGTACTCGGCCTCCACACGCTCCATGTTGAGGTGATAGCGCTCATCCTCAGCCACTTTATGCTCGGATTGCAATCCCTCCAGTAGATTCTCCATGCGTACTCCGGCGCTGCCCAGAAACTGGCGACCCTGCTCGATCACATGTTCATCGAGGCCCAGGCGCGTGGCGATCGCCAGGGCGTTACTGAGTCCGGGTAGACCGATGCTTAGTCGATAGGTCGGTGAAAGCGTCTCGATATCGAACTCGACGGAGGCATTGACGACCCCCGGCTGCTCATAGGCAAACGCCTTCAGTTCCGTATAGTGCGTCGTAGCAATAGTAGCGACATGGTGCTCCAGCAGACGCGTGAGGATCGCTCGCGCCAGGGCCGAGCCTTCGCTGGGATCGGTGCCCGCACCGAGTTCATCGAATAGCACCAGCACGCGAGGGGCTCGCTCTCGCTGCTTCATCAGCGTCTCGGACATCCTGCCACGAATGTCAGGCGTGTCGCGCTGCTCCATCTCATCGATTCTACGCAGGATTTCAATAATGCGGCTCATATGTGACGAGAAGGTACTGAGGCTCTGTTCGATACTCTGCTCATCGCCGATGTCAGCGAAGACGTTCTCGAAGACGGCGACCTCAGAATGCTCGTCGGCGGGTATATGTAATCCCGCCTGGGCCATCAAGGTCAGCAACCCAACGGTCTTCAAAGCGACGGTCTTACCGCCGGTATTAGGGCCGGTGATAACGACCATAAAGAACTCCTGCCCAAGGCGGAAGTTAGTAGGGACGACCCTGCCGGTCAGCAGGGGATGACGGGCATTGTGTAGATCCATGCGACCCTCATCGTTCAGGTGAGGCTCGCTGGCACGCGTCATGCGACCATAGCGCGCTTTGGCGAGGTGCAGGTCAAATTCGGCCAGTAACTCTACCGCCACCTTGAGCGCCTCAGCTTCGCGCCCGATCTCGCCGGAGAGCACGCGCAGAATACGCTCGATCTCCTGGCGTTCCTCGATCTGCAACTCCCGCAATCTGTTGTTGAGTTCGACCACCACCATCGGCTCGATAAACACGGTGGCTCCGCTGGAGGACTGGTCGTGAACGATGCCGCGCACCTGACCGCGATTCTCCGCTTTTACCGGGATCACATAGCGATCATTGCGCATGGTAACGATCGGCTCTTGCAATGCATTGGAAAAATCATTGACAAGCCTGCGCAAGCGCTCCTGCAAGCGTTGATTGGCGCCGCGAATATCAAAGCGGATCTTGCGCAGGGCAGGACTGGCGGTGTCCAGTATCTCCCCCTCGTCGCTTACCGTCTCCTCGATGCGCCGCACGACTTGTGGTCGCTGGGGAATATCGCCACCCAACACGGAGAGCAGCGGGAAGGTGTCTACATCCAGCTTTTCTAGCAGGCGTGCCACATAGATGCTGCTGCGCACCGTCTCCCCCACCTCCACCAGGTCGCCTGGAGCCAATACGCCATCGCGGGCGGCACGAACCAGCAGGGGACGAATATCATGAGCACCTCGTACCCCTGCATCTGTATTCAAATCAATCAGGCGCGAGGCCTCAGTTGTATAGGCCAGTCGCCGCCGCGCCTCTTGCAGGTTTGGCGTGGGCACCAGCGCCATCACCAGCTCTTTACTGGCGGAAAAGGCGGCCTCTCCGGCTACCTTCGCCAGAATTTTGGGAAATTCAAGTGTCTGTACACTTTTTTCGTGCATAACTTTGTTTGAGTGTCCTCTATTTACAGGCGCAAACGACAACTACGCCATCAATGATTATAGGGATAATAAGAGAGAAGAGCCTTCGATAAGATACCATATATTAGAACAATCGGCAATTATCGCTTATTTCACCTGAGGATATGTAGTTTCGTTTTCGTCCCAGCGATGCTAGCATTATATTATGAGTCATCTCGAACTTTTGAAAACGTTCACCAAACCGCTCTTCCCCAGACTCCTCGCGCCTTCAGCGCTCGCAGGAGGAACATGTATGTGGATCGGCTGGCCCTGCGGGCCAGCCGATCCACATACATTGAAGAAACCACGAGCCGCGTAGCGACGAGGAGCCTCGGTAAGAGCGGGATGGACCGATCAAACGCCTGTTTGGAAAGTGCGGGATGACTCATACTTTTTGCCAGTGACAATGATGCGATTTACGTTGGTATTCGGAAGACGCATCACCCTCCAACGACGGCTAGTAACAATACGCACAGCCCCAACATACGCGTAATATCGCCTATATTGTCAAATAGATCCGCATTAGCGACGAAGTATTGTTGCGCGATCATCAGATATCCAAAAGCGATCAACATGAAAGCAATGCTCATCAGCAGACTGAAGCGCGTCTGCTTATTCATAAATGCCGAAATATAAGAGAAGAAGATACCAAAGCAGATGACACTACGAGATCCACTGAGGATGGTCTTGATCGCAACATTTGAAAAAGCAGGCAGTGTGGGCGACAGGACAAGTAATGCCACAAGCACGACAGAGATCAAGACATGCACGCGCATGAGCCTGTTAAGATAAACATCATCGCTATTGACTAAGCTTAACAGGATAAACAAGAAACTGACCGATTGACCAATGTATAAAAACCAATCAGTGTTGAGGGTAATACTGGTAAGATTGCTTGCTATAAGATCCGCCAGCGCGGTAAGAGCGATCACTCCTAACGACAGGCCGAGGATAAACAAACGGGGACTACGCGTCTGACTAAAAATATAGAGTGCGCGAAACGAGACAAATAATGCAACGACGAACAGAAATATAGCCAGAACATTGGGGATCAGAGTACCACTTATCATGTTTGTGGGCATAAAAGAACCTTCCTTTCGGGTAAAATGATGAGATTACATATCTTTGAAAAATGGGGAATTTTTGACGAGGCGGCCGCCTGGTTCATATATCTCAATATACTGCTGGATCAGCAGCGATTGTAAAGCTATATGCACTTCTTTTATAGACATACCTGTAGCCGCGCAAAGCCCGACTATATTGGTGTGTCCATCAATAGCTCCATGCAATCGACGAGCCTTCTTATCCGCAATAACAGCCTTATTCGCAAATGGATTGCTTGAGAGCATAAGATCGGCATCCTGCTTCCGACGAGGAATAAGGAGTTCCAGCGCCGGCACAACATCTGGTGTGGGAACCTGAGGCGTAACTGGCTGCTGCATATTCGGTGAGTAGCCTGGCATAGGCATCTGAGGTGTAATTGGCGTTTGTTGCATATTCGGTGAGTAGCCTGGCATAGGCACCTGAGGTGTAATTGGCATTTGTTGCATATTCGGTGAGTAGCCCGGTGTTTGCATATTTGGCATATAGCCTGGCATTTGCAAATTCCCGCTATAGCCTGTGTTTGTCAGTAAACCGCTACTTTCAGCTAATGTTAAGGCCTGCTCCAGGGTCATGTTCATGGCCGCTAACAGCTCAACTTGAGAAATCTGTCGCACAAAAAACAATACAACCATCGTGAGAGGTGTAGGTAGCTGATCATAAGCAAACATTCTTTCCACAGGGGGAAGATAGACGTTTTTACTGGTAAAACAAGCACCACAATAATAGAGCCCATAGCGCTTCAACAGAATAGTTTGAAACGATGGAAACAGGCTTTCTACAGCCTGCGCCCTATACGACCTTCGCGAGTTCATGATGTACTGCACGAGAGAGGCCATCTGGGTACTCGCTGCAACCTGTTCTGGCAATGATGGATCTTTGTGTGCTATCGTTCTTAATTGGGGTGTAAGCCGTCCCTCGGGATTGACTTGATTTGACCAGAGCTGGACGAGTTGAATATTAAAATGTTGCACACATGCACCGGCAACCCATTGAAATAACTCATCCACGTGACGCACGGTTGCGACCACTTGCATAAGCTGTTTCGCGAGCTCCATCTGCTCTTTGCCTATATCTCTGAAAGGGGGATTAGAGGTCCCATCTTGATTCATGAGCGTTTACCTCTTCGTCGTGGATACACGCAAGCTAAATCAGGCAACTAAACCTCCTTGCTTACCCAGAATATCATACATCAAGGGTATACTAGATTGTATTCGCATATATAAATTCATGAGTATTCGAGGCGAAACATCTCCACTACAGACTAAAATCAGGCAGCGAGATTCATGTGAAAGACAGAAACGGATATGGAATTTCTCAATGACGAAGGCATAAACAGATCACTCTTTATGTTCTCCACACAAGCTCTGCGACTAAAGCACTACTTCAATATACACGTTTATTTAATATAAATCAATATAATAGTACTAAAAGAATACTGTTTAGTAAATGCCCTTTTCATACAGTCATTATAGATACCAATATAAAGTATATCGTGAATAATAGCCTATAAACCGAAAGGTACCAAATAAAAACTCCATCATCTAATCCAACACACGATCGTTTCACCTGTCAAATAGTCTGCTGATGAACTACACAGGAAAAGCACGATAGCCGCCATATCTTCTGGTTGCGCAATGCGTTGCAGACGAGACAACCCTTCCTCTGATGCCACCGTCCTCGTCGCGAGAAAACGGCCGGTATAGGTAGGGGCGGGCGCGATACAGTTGACATTGACATCGTATGGTCTGAGTTGCTCGGCTAAGCTGCGCGTATAGTGAGCAATGGCACTCTTGGCAGCCCCATAAATAATGCCTGTGTGGACGGGCATCGCTCCGGCTATTGAACCAACATTGACGATTTTACCTACTTTCCGCTCGCGCATATGACGGCCAACGTATTTACAGGCATACATGGTTGTAAGCAAATTGCATTCAACAACGGAACGAATATCGTCGGGATCGATATCCAGCGCGTCATTTGGCTCGGGGCGGGGCGTATGAGCGCCAATATCTCCCCCGGCATTATTGACCAGGATATCAATGTGCTCGAACTGTTCAAGGGCACGCTCTAGCAGTATCTCTACCTGGCGAGGATCGGTAAGGTCAGCGGCAAGAAAGGTTGAGCGGCGCTCTAAAGCGCGGATTTCCGAGGCAACCGCCGAACCCGAAGCCGCCTCTCCAAACTGTGCTGCGGCCACCTCGTCGATATCGTGAATAATCACATCAGCTCCTGCCCGTGCCAGGTCCAGTGCGTACTGTCGTCCCAGGCCACGGCTGGAGCCAGTTACCAGCGCGATCTTCCCACGAAGATCTGCGAATGACCTCATTGTCAACTCCTAAAAGCGGTGCATTATGTTCTTCGCGATGCAGCCCTCAAAAAACAGGAAACTAGCAATAAAGCTAGCTCCCTGAAATTTTTTCCAACTAGTCAGAACTAGTAGCGTCCGCCACGATCACGATAGCCATCATTCGGGCGACGGTCTCTGCTCTGAAAGCCCCTATTTCCTGATGCGGGACGCTCGCGCGCCTCGTTGACAGTGATAGTTCTGTTTCCCAGCATCGTGCCATTCAAACGATCGATAGCCGAACGCGCGTCCTGGTCATCGCTCATCTCGACAAAGCCGAAACCTTTGCTACGTCCCGTTTCGCGATCGATAATCACGGTTGCGGAAGTAACGGGGCCAACCTGCTCAAAAAGCTCGTTCAGATCCTGCTCAGTTGTTTGATAGGGGAGTCCCCCCACATAAAGCCTCATATTTGTATGCTCCTGGTTCGACATCTCTCAACGCATTGCCGCTCGAAGAAACCGTTTCTCACAGAAGCGATACAATTCTTTTCTCGATGTCATACACTTATTCTAACACATTACAACCATATTTTATGCCTGGTTTTCAACGAATCACCAGGGACTTCGCACTTTTTGTCACCGGAGGGGCAAAATTGGTCAGATAAAAGAAATCACGTTGCGTCCTATACAGATATTCATAGCCACTTCCTTGCATCTGTGGATTGAGCTTCGCAACGTTGATCGGTCCATTCCTGTCACGGTTATAGAGGAAGGCCCGCACCCAGAACGGATTGATATCCGTCTGCATGGCCATCATTGCCCCGGCGCTCTTCAACGCCTGCCCAAGCGTCTCGGCCGTCAGCGCATTCCCTGCCGCGTAGATCAGTGTCCCTTCAGCAGTAATGCGAATGCCTGAGCGGCGGTTATAAGCGCTATTCAACACAGTGCCACCCCACGCAGCGCCATCGTGGGTCAGCGGATTAATCACCCCATTATCAATCAGCAACGCACCATTTTGTCTCCATGCCACGATATCCTTATTGCGATTATTGAGCAGAGCATCAACCCCCCACATTCCCAGGATCAGCTTCCCGCTGCGGGTTATCGCAATAGTGGCTGCGCGAGGCTGTGGAGGTACATACACGACGCCATTTGTCATAAGCCCGTACTGCCCATCGGCATACTTAAAACCACCATTGAACGCGGCAAGCAATGCATTGCCTTTCATATCGGTGGCTGGAATGACACCGGGACCGTACACACCCTTCGGCCCACCCGGTTCAATGGTACCACCAGCTATATGCAGTCGCGCAAAACGAGGATCAAACTGGAGCATAGTGACAATAGCGTAGGGATTTGCCGGGTCAGGGCGTATATACGCTCTGGCAGTCTGAGGCAAATAGCCATAGGGAGCCGGGGCATTACGTAAGATCGTCCAGGCCCCCTCACCAGGAAGGGCTGGTGTGACAATCGGCCGCATGGCGGTCAACGTCATAGGTGTAAGTTGCGTCTGGGCCTGGCTGGTTGCTACAGGAGAGGGGGTCACATTGGTAACCTTCCACGGTGCCGTGACTTTTTTATTGCCCAACTTGTACTGCACCTGAGTTGAGGTATTAGAAAGGGTTAAATACCACGACTCAATCTGGGCGGTTGCCGTTGGTCCCACCATCGATCGCAGGGTATCCGCCATCCAGGCTCCAACGCTTCCATTACCCTGGGTCATCAAGACAACTACCAGAACGGTTATGACGCTGCAAACGGCGAACCACAGGGGCAAACGCTTCTTTCGTGTTCTCCTCGATGCCAGCTTTCCCCGCTGCCTTCGTCCCGTGGTTAGAGGCATTTCGGGTGGGGTCATCCACTGGGGTTGCTGAACGATGCTCACGGCAGGAAACGACTTAGTCGACTTTTGAGTGAGATCGCCTGAAGTGCTTGTGGGGAATTCAAGTTGGGTGACCGGTGAGTCCTCTTCGAATAGCTTCGGCACACTAATAAATTGCCGCTGTATCGGCACGCGCTCTTCTGAAAACATTTTACCAATCCCGTTTAAAATATTCACCACCCGGTGGTTAGAAATTATGCCTCCCCATCTCCTGGCATCATCTGTTGACCTTTAACGCAATTCTGGAAAAGCTCAGACATCCCTTTCGATTATCAAAACGTATCAATATGTCTACAGTAACCACATTGACACAAATGTATATATCCCTGGAGCGCCCTGTTCCCTGCTGTGCTGGAGATACTACCAGGTATCCAGCATAAAGCTCAAGAAAATGATGTTGATGGTCAATACCAATATCAAAGCATCCTCTAAACCATGTAACCCAATCGGGCTAACAATGGTTATTTCCTATCTTCTAGCGATCTTAGTTATCAGAAAAAGGATTACATACGACCCGCTGAAACAAGGTAACCCAAAATGGCTATCAATGACTATTTCCAGCTCTTTAATGGTCTTAGTACAACAAAGGCATATACATATAGATACAGGCATTTTTCACGAATAGATATAAATAATACATTTCTTGAAGAAAGGGGAAATTAGGAAATATCGTGGCAGGGAGCAGAGGATAAGGACATTCTGGGTGCAATCTTTACCTCTGCTTGTTGGTCAGATGCCGCATCAGCACGCAACATAAACACAGCATGTCTGTGTTATCCAGCAAGAACGGGGATCTTGCGATTTCAAGTCTCAAGATGTGACGAGAAGGGGTTGAACAAGAATGCTATACGTGCACCTACAAATGGGGGCAAGGCTGCACTGTTTCTACAACATGTGCTCCTTACGGAGACAAGTGGCGGAGACTAGATATGAGTAAAGATTACAAACAGGGCTTATCAGAGTCTGAGCGTGGTCAAGCAGGAGAAATATACACAAAGTATCACAAATTAGTACGCGCCGAGATCCGCGAACGAACACACTGTAATTCCGTGGAAGAAGACGATCTTACCGCAGAAGTCTTCGAACGCGTTTGCAGGAGTTTTAAAAATGGCTCAGGCCCTATTAATGCCCATGCAACAAAAAAGTGGCTCATGAAGATAGTGGAAAATGAGTGCCTGAAATTCCTGAAGAAAGGGAAACGAAGAACCACTGTTTCTCTCGAAAGTCCAGTATTTCAAGGAGAAGATGAAATGCTTAGAGATCAAATAGCAGATAATGACGATAGCCCGGAGGAAATTGCGGAGCAGCAGGAGATAGCCAGAGTACTAATTACAGCGCTCAAAGAACTTTCTCCTCGCCTCCAAAGAGTTGTTTTCCTCTATTACATGCAAGGATGGACACTGGGGCAGATTTCAGAAATTTCCGGTCAAACATTTAGTACGGTAAGAAGGGATAGAGAAAAAGGTATTCAGCAGTTGCACGAGCGTTTGGTCGACGAATAGCTCGCGGTGAAACGAGAGGAATGAAAATGGATCTTAATAACGAGTCGAGTGCATTCCGCAATACTGATCCCGGCCTTCCTGGACTGATGGCATTGCGCTACAGAGATCAGTTAGAGTCACATCGAGAAGACAATAGGGAGTGGCCAGACTCTCAGTTCCCCTTTATCTCCATATCCTCGCAGTATGGAGGTAGAGAGGATTCCTTCCTTTCAAATCAGCAGTCTAGTCGAGCGATTGCCCATAGCCCTGTTTCCAGATGGGGAGAAAGCATAGATGGCTTTCAGCAATTACACGAGGAAGAAATAGATGTATGTTTGAAAGCGCTCCACGATCTACAGAATTTTACAGGAGAACATGCAAAACATATGCGCATCGCTGCGGTGGAGACGCTTGGGAGTATGGGGAAGAGAGCCCCCATTGAGCCCCTAGTCATTGCGCTGGGAGATCCATTTTGGGATGTTCGCGCAGCAGCAGTTCAAGCATTAGGAACCTTTGAAGAGCGCATACCTGGAGCAATACTGATCAGCATGCTAAGATGGGAGAAAGATGAGAGCGTACGAGAAACAATTATTCATACGCTAGGTCAACGCATACCAATCAATGAACTTATCCATGTACTACGCTTCGACGAGAACTGGATGCCACGTCGAGCTGCCGCCAGGGTTCTTGGTGAGTTGGGTACTTCTGCTGCAGTAAAATGGCTCATAACCGCCCTTAAGTATGATATAGATGAAAGTGTGAGAGCCGCTTCTGCCAATGCTCTTGGTAAGTCAGGGAAACGCAGCGCGAAGAAGGCGCTGAGCGAGGCATTGCTTGATCCAGAAGAGGAGGTACGAGAGACCGCATTGCAGGCAATTGAGCAACTTGATGGAAGAGGCGCACAGAAAAGTAGCGATAGCTATGCTTCCCCTCACCATCCATTAACGGAGCCGCTGCCTTCAGGAACACATATCACTCCCACCAACATCTCTACCCCTGACCCAACTTTAGATCGCAGCACACGACCCGAATTCGATGATCTTTCCGAAGAGGAGATACTTGGTCTTCTGCTTCTAGAAGAGAAAGAAGAAGCACTATATGCTCAAGCAACCTCTCCAGTATGGGGAGAACTACGGAAAGAACATGTTGTACGCTTGTTTGCTGACTTTCTCAGAGACAAAAGAGGATATGTTACCCGGCCAACAATGTTGCAGACAGCGGGAGGGCCAACATTACTCCTAACCTGCTTTTATCAGCACTCCAAATTACTCAGAGAGGTTGTACTACAAACGGTACGACAAACAACGCCAATAGAATCAATCAATGCAGCGCTGAATGAGGAGGACGAAATCATAGGAGAAGCATTAAAGCAGAGTTTTGAACAATTAGAAGGGGGAGCATGGATGGATCTGCTAATAGTCTCAATGGACCTCTCGCATCGGACACTACAAGCAGAGCGAAGAGAGCCAGCCATCCGTGTAGTCGTCTCTGGCATGGGTAGCGAGAAGGTACATTACGAGGATGCTCCCATCCTCGATCAAATCGTCACGGCGTGGAAGACAACCTTACAGGAGCCTCCTGTCTGCCAACATCCAGAAGACCTCGCCGATGTAAAGGTCTGGTATCAGCCATCGCCAGACTATGTGCTCTAAGACACCCCATCACCTCTATCAACATTGTTTTTAAGAAAAGGAGACAAGAACCAATGATTACCATAGATCTCTGGCTAGGAATTACGCTATTGTTAGTAGCATTGCTCATCGGCATAGTGCTGGGGAGCGCGCTCATCCGCTCACATTCTTCTTGACTTTCACCATGCTGATAGATGGCCACCTATCTATCAGCAGGCGCCCGGCTGTGTAGTGTTAGACCAATATACACGGAGAACAGTAGGAAGCCTATGTACATAAACGAACTGATACAGCTACTGCATACTCTTCTGAGCAGCCCCGATTGGGGAGGTATAGGTGGCATCGCAGGCATTCTGAGCGCTTTGCTTGCAGTCATCCTTTCGCCACCGGCGCAACATACAGGAGATGCTCTTCACAAAAAGAACAGATACTCAGAACATACGGCATCCAGGCAACAACAAAGAGTTGTAGTGACATATATATCCCCTTGCTCACACACTGGTGTGCAGTATCAAGGCCTCTCTTCACAAGGAGATTTACGTATGGAGAACAGACGTATTCTGGTTATTGACGATAACCCGGCAATGCATAATCTCGTGAGATGTATCATCACATGCTGGTCCAGTGAGAAGCATTACCAGATAGAACTATTCAGCGCGTATGATGGTATTCAGGGTCTGCAACAGGTGCAGATAGTACGGCCCGATATGATCCTGCTTGATCTTCAGATGCCCAGAATGGATGGACAGGAAGTAGCACAGATCCTGCGCACTATGGGCGATACCACTCCTATACTAGCAATGACGGGCGCACATCAGGACGACATACCCGCTGCATTTCTCGCCAATTGTAATGCTTGCTTAGTGAAGCCCTTTGGCGCTCCTCTTCTCTGTCAACATATTGAAGACCTGCTCCAAAGGCCATACGCCCTCGTGGCTCAATAAACAGAACGCACACGAAAAGCAGTAGTATCTTTGAAGAAAGGCGCTTTTCCAAAAGCTGTGCATAGGAACATGGTGACGCTCCCTCTCCGGGTGATGGCAAGGATCATAGTTATAGAGTCAGGCGAGATGGGCGAGCAATAGCCAGCAAAGTCACCAGGCTGCTCGCCCAGCGAACCATGTTTACTCATCTTGATACCTACTGGGTAAGCGTAATAGCAATGCCATAGCCAACCCCGAGTGTGCGCGAGGCGTTGCCATTGCGTACAGCAACACCGACATAGCCGGAGCTATCGCCGTAGATAAAGGGGCGTACTTCGGTCATATCGTGCGTGTCGGTATCGGCGAAGAAGCGGCGTCGTTCGGTGATAACAGCATTATTAGCGGGGAAGGAGAGCTGAATGGCAGGGCTACTGAACAGGTCGGGAACGGCGCTGAGGGGAATGCTGGTGATCAGATTGCCAAAGTTGTCGACGTGGATGATACTGGCCTTGATAAGCTCGCCCTGACGTTCAAAATGGGTCTGCTCCAGGCGGATCAAATCGGCTGGATCGACACACGGGCCAAATTCGGCGAGAGAGACGCCGCGTGCAATATGAGCGGCGGCCGGAGCAAAGATATCGCGACCATGAAACGTCGAGCTGACCTGAGGCAATTGATACATAGGATTCGTCAGACGCACAGCCTCGTGAAAGGGTTGTTCGGCCAGCACAAAGGAAAACAGGCCATTGTCGGGACCCACGAAAAACCACTTGCCCACGTGCAACGCTATAGCGCGCCGCGTGCTACCCACGCCCGGATCGACGACACAGGTAAAAACCGTCCCTTCAGGAAAATAGCGATAGCTCGCGCCCAAAATCCAGGCGCCAGAGAGCACATTTTGCGGCGCAACATCATGCGTCAGATCAATGAGATGTACAGCCGGGGCAATCGACAGCATAACGCCTTTCATCACACCAACATCGCCATCCCCCAGGCCAAAGTCGGTCATAAGCGCGATGATTGATTGAGAGGTAGAATGTTGCATGATAACGTCTCTTCTCCTATAGTGCCAGGAACTTCACGAAGCAGCACAGGGTTGCCTGTGTTCTATACTATGCCCTCATTATACAATCCTGTTCTTGTGACTCCTCGCTGCTATGCAGCGCGCTTCAGTGTGTTTAGTTTGCTGGCTGGAAAGCGGCCTGGGTCGCTTTCCAGCCAGCAAACTAAACACACTGAAGCGCGTGATGATATCGAGTTCGGGATAACGCACACAAGAAAATCAGGTTCTTCAGAAGTGCATATATCATAGGTCATACCTATTGTGACAATACTAGAGATGTGTGCTATACTAGCCCAAATACTGGCACGACTTAGTTGGTTTACTATAGATAGAGCGCAGATGGATTATAAAGCAGGGTGGGCAGATGAATAGAGTGCCAGACCCTTGTTATATCAGTCAAGACGCGTGCGCAACCGGAGTGATGCGACAATGAACATCAGCACTGGTGGACCTCATATACTTCTTTTTGAGCGCGATCAACAGTTAGCCGGGCTCTTAGTGAGTGAGTTCCAACTCGCAGGCTACGAATGCCATACAGCTCGTACAGCGGTTGAGGTGTTTGATGCAATTGCACGGCAACCTATCCGGCTGGTACTGGTCAATCTCGCTCAGGCAGCGGCGGCACGGCGCGAATTCTGGGTTGCCCTGGAGACGCAACGTAGGGGACGTGGTGTACAGGTACTAACGTTCCGCTGCAACAACATCGCTGGATATAGTTCGCAAGACTTCGAAGATCGTGTCAATATAACGGCGGCGGATGTGGAAGTTGATGGGATGTTAGGCGTGATGAACCTGGTTGACGCCGTTCGCGCTCGCGTGCCACACCTCACAACAAACACGAATACGATGCCTCGCATGCCAAGAGCATCCACACAGCTACCCTCAATGACGGGACAGCAGAGGCCTGTACAAACACCACAGCCGACGTTAAATACCAGCGGCATCCTTTCCGCCAGCGGCACCGCTTCCCGATCCACGTCCTCAATACCTGATGACACAATACAATCGTCTCCTAGAGGCCCATCGATACTTTCTCAAGCAGGCATAAATACACCCGCAGGCCAGCAGACACCTGCTTACCAGCCACCACAAACGTATCAGACACAGCCATCAGCTTATCAATCACCACAAGCTCAAACGGCCCCAGCTTATCAGTCGGCGCAGACGTATCAGACACAATCTGCTCCAATGCCGCAGACTTACCAGCCATTACAAACATCACCAACACAAGCAGCGGATACGGTTGGCATGAATGCTAACCAATCTTCGTACACAGACAAAATTCGTGCTGTCCTCTATCCAAATCAGCGTTCGTGGACGGCACAAGGGAGTAACACTTCTTCCATAAGCCCTGATATCAGGG
>Ga0137384_10002880_pt1 | contig 13640 bp, 10 predicted proteins | sample SagtaG_2_FD_104922 | JGI IMG/M metagenome (GOLD analysis project Ga0137384, IMG submission 104922) | Vadose zone soil microbial communities from Sagehorn Ranch, Mendocino, California, USA - Sage2_R_60_16 metaG | ecosystem: Environmental > Terrestrial > Soil > Vadose zone | place: USA... | reverse complement strand
TCGTTGAATTGCTTTCGACTTCCAGTGAAGGCCTGTCGGCCACAACCGCAACTAAGCCCCTCGACTTTTTTAACTACGGTTCAAGGACATAGCTTCTAATCACGAGCATAGGCAGGGTAAATTGGTTAACCCTTCTTCCAAAGAACCAGCGCTCCGGCCCCACCCACGTGAACGCCGTGCGCTTCACCGGCACAAATTATGGATCAATCATTCTCCTTTCTCAAGGAAAAAATTCTCGCAAACAAGGAAAAAATTCTTGCATCTGGACCGGCCTTCTATCCCAACTGGAATAAACTCTGCTTTTTTCGCTCCCCGTTCTCGCTCCCAAAGACGGCTCGCTGGTGATCTGGACCCCCCTGATCGGTGTTCGAATTCTGAGGACGATGGCTGCCGAGTGAAGCTGCATTACTCAAAGAACAAGTTTTCGGATTTCGTCATGGATTGTTTAACGCTGTCCATCGATCCCCTCCTCTACAATCTTGACTTCCTCCTCGGTCAGGCCGTAGAGGTCATAGACCAATCGGTCAATTTGCGCGTCGGTGGCAGCGATCTGGCGTTCGAGCGAGGTTTTCTCCGGCGGCGTTCGGGCGGCGGCCAAACTCCGGTGCAATTCCAGCATTCGCTCCACGAGCTTTACCATCTGGTCGTGGCGGGATTGGTCGGCGCGGTCGGAGAAGTTGATGACCCGAATCGGGACTTGATCGAGACTGAAAATAGTCACTTGCGGAAAGGAGCTTTTGAAATCCGCGAACATGATTCTCCAAAAGAAATCCGTCAGCCGGGAATTGAAGAGGCCAAGAATGTAAAGCTCCTGTTCGACACTTTCCGCTCGAACGGTAAAGATGTTTCCAGTTACGGCAATTGGTTCAAGAAGAATGCTCGCTGTGGGTTTGAGTCCGATCTGTCTTACGACAATTTTATGCGGAGCTAGATGGACTTCCTTGTCCCAGCAGCCACCCGCCGTGTGCGGCCTCTCAAACAAAACATACTCGGACGGTCGCGCGGTGAAATATCGCTGAACATCTCCACCGGCAATGATGGGAACGTACGCCTTCGACTTCTTCTCTCTGGAAAAGAATTTGTCGCGTGCCCCGGTAATCAATCCTCGATTAATAGTCCCGACCATTTTCAACTTTGAAAACTCCTCGGTCAGTCGCGTTATCAGCGATGCGTTCCTTTCATTGACGAGGATGTTCCAAACCTTGCCGGGCAACTTGCCAAATGTGCGTTGTTGTGTTCTTGACAGGCGCTTTGGGGATTTAGCGAATTCCTCGCCCAATTCTGACGTGGTGAGGATTTCATGCCTCGCCCTTTTCTTCGCGTCGCCTTCTCGGCGAAGTATGATGACAGACGTGTGGACATCTGCATGAGCAAACACTTGGCCCCGTGCGACAGAAATATTCTCGATGCAACACCGTTCCATCAACCATGACCGCAGAATTTCAGCATATACGTTGTTCTGAATCGTCGTTGGTACGATATGCCCGTGATGGCCGCCTTCTTTCAACAACGAAACTCCACGCTGAAGAAACATGTGGAATAACTCCATCTTGAATTTAGCAGCGACATAGTTCTTTCGGAGATACGCCAAGACGGGCTCATCCGTGTTGTGGGGTTGCAACATCCCGTAAGGCGGATTCCCAATCACCGCATCGAACCCGCCTTCCGATTCGGGCTCAGCCGGTGCTACGGCCTGCACCGCCTTTTCGACTTTCTTTTTCTTGTAGCTGTAACTGCCATGCAACGGCACGCCGGGCATCGTATAGTCCAACGGCGAAGCGGGTGTTTCACGCATCTCGCCGGCCGCAACTTTTCGCCGGAAGATGTCCGGGAACTCCGCCTGCCAGTCGAAGACGTTGACCCGGTAGCGCTCTTCGTCGTCGAGCAGCGTCATTTGCTGTTGCTGATAAAAATCCGGGCCGATGAGCGAGTTGCCGCACTTGATGTTGGCGCCCAGGTCGGGCAGCGCGCGTTCCTGAAACATGCGCAGCACCGGCTGGAGGCTTTGCTGCGTTTCGCCTTCGAGCACTTTGAGCAAGAGCGAGAGCTTGGTGGTTTCCACCGCCTGGGTATCGATGTCCACGCCATAAATGTTGTCGAGCAGGATGCGCTTGCGCTCGGCGACGGTCAGTCTCCAGCCACTTGAAGTCTGCACGAGCACCGGCTTGTTGCCTTTGGCCCACTTGGCCGGATCGTTGTTCGCGTAGAAGTCCAGATGCCAGTTGAGCAGGTGTTCATACGCGCCGAGCAGAAACGAGCCGCTGCCGCAGGCAGGGTCAAGAATGCGCACTTGCGAAATCCTCCTCAAAACCCGGGAGGGCGAGGCCCCCGATGCGTCCTGATTTCCTTTACCGGGAGATTCGACGGAACGCGAAGGCGCTCGCCCTCCCGAAACGATTTCCTCCAGCAACTTGCCGAGGGTGTTCTGGACGATGTAATCTACAATGTATGCGGGCGTGTAATAAACACCCCCTGCTTTCTTGACCTCTGGCTTTTCCTCGACTACTGCGTGATGCCCCGCAGTCAGCCGAATGACTTTGCCCAGGAACTGCTCATAGACCTGGCCCAGAATGTCCGCCGGCAGCGCGGAGAAAACGTAGGGCGATTCGGGATAATAGATGCTCTTGAGTATGTCGCGCAGCAGCTTGTCATCCACTTCGAGGCCGAGCGTCAGTTCATCTGGCGCTTCGTGCCGACCCTCCTCGGGTTTGAAGTGGAACAGGCCGGAGTTGTAGCGCTCGTCGGCCTGCTCGAACATTTGGCAGAGACGCGGGTAAATGCGGTCGCCGTTCGTCAGCGCCCGAAGCCGTCCGTAATCTTCGATACCTCGGCCTTCGCCAATGCGCAGAAACACAATGCGGTCAATGATGCGCTGGACGGCAAAGTTGAGTTCGCGCTGTGTAAGCTTCGGATTGCGCAAGGCCAGATTCTTCGCGAGATCGGAACGCCACGTCTCAATCGTCTTCAGGAATTCATCATCAACATCCGCCGTGCCGCGCTTGGTTTTCGTCGATTCGGCGAACTTGTCGAACGAACCTTTGAGAACGGCGTTACGAGAGAAGACGCCGGCGATTTCGTTCCAACGTTCGGCGTATTCGGTGTAAGACAGGTAAAGGATGCGTGCGACGGCGGCGGTGTCGTTCTGGTCGGGTTTGACGCGGCAGTCATAGACGGCGAACTCCTCGAAATCGGTCAGGATGCTCAGTGGCAACTTGGTCGTCCACGCGTAGCGGCGCAGTTGGAATGCCGGACTGACATCGTGCTTGATGTCCACCGATGGCCGCTTGGCTTCGAGAAAGAATTTGCGCGCACCGCCAATACGGAAACAGTAGTCAGGCGCTTTGGTGGCTTCGCCGACTTTGATAGCATCCTCATGGATGACATCTTTGTAAGCTTCGGCGTAGCCTTGGTCGTTGTCCATGTCCCAGCCGAGAGCTTTGAACAACGGATCAAGGAATTCGCGGCGGAGCTGAGTTTCGTTGTACGAGCCGGATTTGTAAGCCTCACGGTTGCGATCGAATCGTTCAACGAGTTCGAGTACAGGTTGTGGGGTCTTGAGCTTTTCCGCGCTCGGCATGGACTCGTTCTACACGAAAGGCGTCAGAGGCGGCAATGCTGAGTTCGGGCCGCAACCGGAGATTGCGCCCTCGCCGACCACAGCTGCGGCTTCGATCCGCGCCGGCCGGATCAGCCGCTCTCCGGTCTTTCCTCTGGCGGGCGGATGAGGCGACGCCCGGGGCGCGCTGGACTTGTTGCCGGAGTACAAGCCCGGCGTTGTGCTGATGGACATTAACTTTCCGGGAATGAAACAGCGTTGCGACGGTGAAGTGGCACAATTTGTTATGTTGACCTGCCATTACCCGGCAAAGCGGTGGCCTCAGCACAGTTCCAATTTTTTCCAATTTGTGAAAGCCAAATCCGCCGACCAAATTCGGGTATAACGGGTCTAATCGATCTGCTTGACAGGGTTGCGCCAGTGGAGTAATCGTTGGTCTTCCAACAGAATCAATCATGAAACCGCATCGGCAATCATGCCGCCCTCGCAGGATCAAGAAACTTATGAATCTAAAAAATCTCAAGCAGCTTTCCACCGCCTTCCTGGCTGGAGCAGCGTTCCTCGGCGCAGTGATCCACAGTCAAGCGCAGATTATTGCGACCTCCTACACCAATTCTTTCGACACCGCGGCTAAAGTCTCATCCTGGCACCATTGGTACGACATCAACGCACCAAATTATACTGGCCTATTTTCCTTGCCAACGCATAAAAAAAGTACTATTATTTAACCCCTTAAACAAATTCAAACTTTATGAAAGCCCCTCGAATTACCTTCCACAGCGGTCTAGCCATGCTGGCAGGACTCGTGTTGAGCACGACAGGCGCAGGAGCAGGCCAAGTCGTCATCTCCAACTTCGATGTAGATACCGATGCCACAGCCTGGTCTTGGGAAAGCTGGTCGGACCCGGCATCGGTTTCGTTTGACACCTTGAATGCCGGCGGTGGCGCTCCCGGCTCCGGGTCTCTGCGCGTCGTCAACGACTTCCCTGACCGGCCAGCCGGTTACGGCCAAGCGGTCGTTACACTCGCTCTCGGCAGCAGCATCGATGCCGAGACGCTCTATACTAACGTCAGCTTCGACATCAAGCTGGACCCAAGTTCCTATCCGCGAGTCGATGGAACCAACTACGGCGGGATCGAGTTGATCTTCCGCAACGGTCCAAACTGGGATTGGAACAGCTTGGGATATTATGAGCTCACCGCCGACAACACCAATTGGACTCACCTGAATTTCAAAGTCAAGGCCCCGGGCGATGCGGTCCATCATCTCACGATCAAACTGGGTCAGAATAACTTAACCAATACGGTCATCTACAACGTGGACAACCTCCGTTGGGATGAAGCGCCGCTGAATATCCCGCCCCCCACCATGTCCATCGCGAAAACCAAGTCTGGCCTTAACCTCTTGGCCTCCAGCGGCGGACAATACGACCGCCAGGGAATCGCCACTGTGGACAGTAGCTTCGGTTGGATCGGCTCCACCGCGCCCATGTCCTATTCCATGACGATCAAGGAATTCCCGAGTGCGGCTCTTTATCCTGGCTTTTCGACCCATTTCTATCTCGTGCCTGGCACTCCCGGAAATGAAGAATACCCAGACTGGACTGAGCCGAACTGCATCTTGATCGATATCCATGCTAATACCAACGGCGGCGGAGTGTGCACTTTCCATTATAAGACCAACGCACCAAACAGCAACGGGATCAATAACCAGTATTTAAATTCCAACCCTGCCAATGGCCCTGTGGGCCAGCTCGGTTCGGTGACCAGTTCCAACATTCTCGGGACTTGGACTGTGACTTTGGCCCAGGATACCCAAATCACGCTGACTGCCCCGGATGGCACCTCCCGGAATTTGTTGATGCCGCCCGAGGATGCGGCGCAGTTCGCTGGTGGCGTAAAGGTCTATTGGGGGGCGGTACCCGGTCAGACCGCCAACATCGGACAGACGGCCATCTTGAATGGGGCCGAAATCAAGCAGGGTACCACCACGGTTCTAACCGATGACTTCAGCACATCACCTCTCAATACTACCCTGTGGGTGGTCGCGGCGGCGAGCGCGGCGGGCGTTACCCTGATCACATCGAATGAGCCTTACTTTGTTTACTGGACCACACCTGCCTCTGGGTTCACGCTGCAGGTCAATGGGAATCTAACGCAGCCGAATAGTTGGACTGACCCAGCGTTGACCGACCAATTGGTCGGCACCAAGAGACGCGTCCTCGTTCCTTCATCGGCTCTACCTGCAGCCAGCCAGGGCTTCTTCCGATTGATCAAAACGCTATAGACGTTTGCCACGCCACGGGCGTCGGCTGACACCGGCGCCCGCATTTGTTGGGGCATGACCAACAAGGTGGGCAACTTCCAAGCGGCCAATCTTGGATTCGCTTACTCCCCTGAAACCATCGCCCACATTCCTCTTGGTGCGTTGGTCGTGCCGGTGCCAATCGTGTCGACGACCTTAAGAATCTGCACGTGGTTGTCATGGAATAGGTAATTGAATCGGTTTCCGTGGAGCCCCATGCAAAGCTTCTTCCGGCTTTTCACGCGGCGATTTACGAAACTGCAATTGCTCATGCCTGGGGAGACCGCTGCCCCGAGAACTGCCTTGGGCAAAACCGGCACACCCGACCCACAGCAAGCCGGCATCGCCTTCACCGTAACCGTCAACGCGGTGGACGCAAGCTGGCGCCTGGCCGCGACTGCGGACGACACCGTGGACATCACCAGCAGCGATGCCACCGCCACGCTGCCTGCCGATGCCGCCCTCTCCGGCGGTACTGCAACCTTCAGCGTCACCTTCGGCACCGCAGGAACCGCCACCGTTACCGCCAGCGATGTGTCCGATGCCACCAAGACCGCGAACACCGGTACCCCAACCACCGTTAATTAACCCTTAAGCCAGTAGTCCCGAGCAGCAGCCTATAAAGTGGTCCGCCCTTGCAAGCTTGCTTCGGATCGGGCATGATCGACACTTGGGTCCAGGAGAAAAGCCGCATCAAGACGCCACGTTCGAGCGGTTGCTGCAAGACGCCATTGCCTGCCGTTTAAGAAGATTTTCAGATTGCTTCTCCCGGCCGGCGGCCTAACCTGCTCCAGGTTCTGTGTCTGCTTAATGGTCGCGATCGGGCGCGGCCAGCGGGGGAACCAGATTTCCGCTTCGGCGGAGGGGGGCTAATGATGCACGGCATCGGGAACACTTAATGGTTCCAGCCCGACAGCTAACCCCGCCGGCGTCAACATTAAGGGCAAATGGGTGGTGTTCCATTCTCCCCGCCGGCAACCTTGGCCGATGTTCGTGGTGTTGTTGGTTTGAAATAGGCGTCTAAATGGAACTTGGAAGACATCGCCCGCGCAATGTCGGTTGGGCGCGGGCGGCTGCGTTGTTGTATGGTGATTGGGGAACCAGCAAGGCCTATGTCATCGGCGCGGCCTTTTTGGTGACGGGTTTCGCCTCTTTGCCGATCATCCTGGCGGTTTGTGGACTGACCGGCCTGGTCGCCTACAATTACGCCATTATCTGCAAGCACTTTCCGGACGGCGGCGGAGTTTACTCCTCTGCGCGCTTGCAGAGCCGGGTGCTGGCCGTGCTGGGTTCGCTACTGCTGGTCGCCGATCTAACCGTAACGGCTTCTTTGAGCGGCTGGTCGGCGATGGTTTATTTCCACGCCAAAGAGCATGTCGTGGTGGCGACCGTCGCGCTGATTCTGGTGGTCGGGGCCACGAATTTCTTTGGCCCGAAACACAGCGGGACCATGGCGGTAACGCTGGCCGTGCCGACCGTGGTGGTGGTCGTCGTCATCGTTTTGCTGAGCGCGCCTTACCTGACGTTCAGCCATCTCCAGCCTTCACATCAGAGTTTCCGCCATAACTGGACCGCCTTCGTAGGCGTAATCCTTGCCCTAAGTGGGGTGGAGGCCATTGCCAATCTGACTGGAGTCATGAAGCTCGACCCTGGGGCAACGATTGAAAGCCCGCTCGTCGGACGCACCGCCAGCAAAGCGATTCTCTTGGTAGCGATCGAAGTGGTCCTGGGGACCGCGCTGCTGGGTTGGGCCATGCTGTCGCTCTCACCCGGGCTCGCCTCATTGTTGCATGACCGCTGGGACGACATGCTCACCGTCCTGGCCGAGCAGTACGGAACTCTGGCGGTCGGGCCGGTTTTTGGGCGGGTGTTGGGCATCGCGACCGCTTTGTTCGTCGGTTTGCTGCTCTTGAGCGCAGTCAACACCGCCATCGTCGCCCTGATTGGCCTGCTCTACCTGCTGGCCCGAGATGGTGAGATGCCGAGGGGGTTCGCGCGGCTTAACCCTTACGGGGTTCCCTGGGTGCCGGTCTTGATCGCCACCGCTTTGCCGCTGTTGGTGGTAGCCTTTTCGCCCAACCAGATTTCGTTGATGGAGCTTTACGCCATCGGTGTCGTGGGGGCGATCACGGTCAATCTCGGTTCGTGTGTCTTCAACAAGAGCCTCGAGTTGCAATGGCATGAGCGCGGTTTGATGGCGGCCACCTCCCTCCTGCTGTTGGCGGTGGAGTTGACCCTCGCCAAGACCAAACCCAACGCCCTGTTCTTCATTATCTGCATCCTGTTGGCGGGCTTCGCCCTGCGGGCATTTGCCCAACACCGCGGCCTTGCCGGCGCGGCGGCCGAGGCGGCCCCCACCCCAGTTCCGGCAAAACTGCCGGTCGGCCAGCCGCCTTCACCCTCCTCTATTCAGACCATCCTGGTAGCGGCGCGCGGCTTCACCCGCGTCCTCCAATTTGCGCTTGATGAAGCGCGGCTCCGCCAAGCCGCTCTTTATGTTCTCTATGTGCGGATTCTCGCCGTCAACCTGCCCGGTCCAGCCAGCCAACCGCAGCGGATGCGGTGGCAGGATGACCGGCAGGCGGCCGAGATTATGTACGCCATGCTCCAGTTGGGCGCCGCCGCAGGCGTGAAGGTCATCCCGGTCTATGCCATCAGCGATGATGCCCCGGCGTCCATCCTCGACCTATCGGCCACGCTGGGCGTTGACATGCTTGTGCTGGGCACCAGCCAGCGCAGTTCCCTGGGGTCGCTGCTGCGCGGAGATGTTGTCACCGAGGTGGCCAAACACTTGCCGGAGACCATCGAACTGCTGATTCATGGCTGAGCCAAGGGACCAAGTCCGAATGACGAAATCCCGCAGAAATCCCTATGACCAATCCGGAGATGATCTATCGGGTTCCCCCTCTCCCATCGGATGGGAGAGGGCCGGGGTGAGGGCATTCGCTGGCTTCTTCTTGCCAAGCTTCTTCGCTTCGGCTACCGGCTCCGGGCATGTCAGTCTCTTCGGTTGGTCGTTACTCGACAATCTTCATTGGGCGCGCCTGCTGACTTTTGCCCCAGCTGAATAAATCAACACAGCAGGCACGGGTAGGGGAAAGCATCAGATCATGGAGATTCGATTGAGAATGAGAAACTTAGAACTTCGTCGCATTTATGGACTTGCTTTGGCACAGCGGGTGCGTTTAGAAAATTATGCGCCCCATGCTTACGCCCAACAATCCTGATGGATGGCGAGGGCAGTGTGCGCACGAGCGAAACCGCAAACCCCAAACGTCAGATGAAAAAAATAGAAGCGATAATAAAGCCATTCAAACTTGAAGAAGTAAAAGACGCCCTCGGACAGATCGGAATCGAGGGAATGACAGTTAGTGAAGTCAAGGGATTCGGCCGGCAAAAAGGCCACACCGAGATTTATCGCGGCAGCGAATACACGGTTGATTTTCTGCCAAAGATAAAAATCGAGGTGGTCCTGGGCGACGACCAGTTGGACAACGCGGTCGCCACCATTATCAAAGCCGCCAAGACTGGAAAGATCGGTGACGGCAAGGTCTTTGTCTCCACCGTCGAAGAAGCCGTTCGGATTCGCACCGAAGAAAAGGGAAAAGCCGCAGTGTGAACCAGAACCCCTCCAATCTTAATAGCCTTGACGCAAATGAAAACAATTCTTTTGAACGTGAGTGTGTCTTTAGCATTAACGATGTCGCCGTTCGCCTTACTGGCTGAGAACGCGGCGACAAACACGCCTCCCGCCGCCGCCGCTCCGGCCAAAGCCGAACCCAACTTGGAACAGCGCGTGGCCGATCTGGAAGCCTACGTGAGCAACGGCAGCCGCGGCTCGGATGCCGAAAACGCCAAAGTGTCGTCGAAGCTCGATGGCGCACCTGGTCCCGGCCACAATGCATGGCAGATGACCTCGGCGGCGCTGGTGTTGTTCATGACCTTGCCGGGTCTGGCGCTGTTTTATGGTGGTTTGGTGCGCCGCAAGAATGTGCTCTCAGTGCTGGCGCAATGCTTGCTCATCACCGGGTTGGTGACCATCCTGTGGTGGATTTGCGGTTACAGCCTGGTCTTCCACAACGGCGGCGCGATGTACGGCAGTCTGGGCTTCAAATTCTTAGAGGGTGTCGATTCCAAACCCAACGGAGATTATTCCTATTGGGTGTCGCAGAACGTCTATGCGATGTATCAGTTGATGTTTGCCATCATCACCCCGGCGCTGATTATTGGGGCCATCGCCGAACGCATGAAATTCGCGGCCATCTTCCTGTTCATGACCCTCTGGATGTTCGTCGTCTATTTTCCGCAGGCACACATGATCTGGGGCATTGACGGTTTTATGAATGGCGTTTGGAATCCAAAGGCCGGGATTCGGGCGATTGATTTCGCCGGGGGCACAGTCGTGCACATGACGTCTGGTTGGTCGGCATTGATTCTTTGCCTGATTTTGGGGAAACGCCTCGGGTTTGGGAAGGAGAACATGGCCCCGCACAACATGGTCATCTGCATGATCGGCACGGGGATGTTGTGGGTTGGCTGGTACGGGTTCAATGCCGGAAGCGCCGTGGCCGCAGACGTCATTGCCGCCAACGCGTTCACGACGACTACTTTGGCCACAGCCGTCGCTTCGTTCGTCTGGCCGATGGCCGAATGGATCGTCAGAGGAAAGCCCAGCATTCTGGGTTTCTGCTCGGGCGCAGTGGCCGGATTGGTTGTGATCACCCCGGCCTGTGGTTTTGTCAACTCGACCGGCGCGGTGATTATCGGCATCGCCGCCGGCTTGGTTCCCTGGTTCTTCTGCTACAAAGTCAAAGCCTGGTTCGGCTACGATGACGCGCTGGATACTTTCGGCGTGCATGCAATTGGCGGGACCATCGGGGCTTTCTTAACGGGCGTTCTGGCCGATCCCGCGGTCAACGCCAATCTGCAGTTGTCCACCGCTGATCCGAAGAATCCTGCGACGCAGAACGGGTTGGCGAATATCGTGGCCAACCATATGCTGTGGGTTGAACAACTCAAGGCGATAGGAGTGACCCTGGTGCTGGCCTGTGTAGGGACAGCTATCATCGCTTATATTGTGAAGGCGGTCGTGGGTCTCCGGCCATCTGAAGAAGTTGAAACCGCGGGGCTGGATCTCACCGAGCACGGCGAAGAAGGCTACCACACGGGGGCCGGGCAATCATAATTCCATCCCTGCCGGCGCACGGCCAAAGGGCTGTGGCCGGCTGGGTCTGGCGAGTAGAAGCAAAACAAAACCAACAAACAAATGAGCACACCCAAGAGCGTATTAGAGATGGCAAAAAAGCAGGAAGCAAAAATGGTGGACGTCAAATTCGTTGACACCTTCGGCACCTGGCAGCATTTCAGCCTGCCGATTGGCGAGATCAGTGAAGAGTCTTTCAGCGATGGCCTGGGCTTTGACGGCTCCTCCATCCGGGGTTGGAAGAGCATTGAGGCCAGCGACATGCTGGCGATGCCGGACCCGGCGACGGCCTTTATTGACCCGTTTATGGCCGTGCCGACCCTTTCATTGACCTGCACGATTGCCGAGACGGGCACGCGCGAGCTCTACGTTCGCGACCCGCGGGGCATCGCGCAGCGGGCCGAAAAACACCTGGCCAGCACCGGCATCGCCGACGCCGCCTATTTCGGGCCGGAGGCCGAATTCTTCATCTTCGACAACGTCCAGTACGATCATAAGCCAAACGGCACGTTTTACAGCGTGGACGGTGAAGAAGGCATCTGGAACACCGGCAAAGACCAGATGCCCAACCTGGGTTACAAGATTCGGCACAAGGAAGGGTATTTTCCAGTGGGACCGGCGGACACGCAGCAGGACATTCGCACTGAAATGGTACTATTGATGGAACAGTTGGGAGTAAAGATCGAGCGGCAGCACCATGAAGTGGCGACAGCAGGGCAGGCCGAAATTGATTATCGGTTTGACACGCTGGTGCGCAGCGCCGACGCGATGATGGTTTATCGTTACGTCGTCAAAAATGTGGCCAAGAAGCATGGCAAGACGGCCACATTCATGCCTAAGCCGTTATTTGGTGACAATGGCAGCGGCATGCATACCCATCAAAGCTTGTGGAAGAAGGGAAAACCCCTATTTGCTGGCAACGAGTATGCGGGGCTGAGCAAGACCGCCCTCAATTACATCGGCGGGCTTCTGAAGCACGCCCACTCGCTGTGCGCTTTTTGCAGCCCTACGACCAACAGCTACAAACGGCTGGTACCCGGTTATGAAGCGCCCGTGAACCTGGCTTATAGCTCCCGCAACCGCAGCGCGGCTATTCGCATACCGACTTACAGCGAAAATCCCAAGACCAAGCGAATCGAATATCGTCCGCCGGACCCTGCGGCCAATCCGTATCTGGCGTTTGCCGCGATGATGATGGCGGGGCTGGATGGCGTTCAGAACAAGATCGACCCGGGCGAACCGATGGACAAGAACCTCTATGAATTGCCTCCGGAAGAGATGGCCAAAGTGCCGCAGATCCTGGGCAGCCTGGACGAGGCCATCGGCGCCCTGGAAAGCGATCACGACTTTTTGCTCAAGGGCGACGTGTTCACCCAGGATTTTCTAGACATGTGGATAGCGGCCAAACGCAAGGAACACGATGCGTTGCGGCTGCGGCCGCATCCGTATGAGTTTTTCCTCTACTATGACGTGTAGTAGAGGACGCTCGGGGGTAAGCGGAATGACGGCGCGGACGCAAGTCCGCGCCGTCTCGCTGTCTCGCTTTAACACTTTCGGAAGAGAACGACATTCGGAAGATTTTCCGGTTGCTGCCAGGGAGGAACCAGATTATTTTCCCGCTGTGAGCACCGTAACCGAGATCAAGCAAGCGGTGAGCAAGCTGCCGGCGCGCAAGAAACTAGCGCTCGCCCGTTGGTTCCAAAGGCAGGTGGCAGACCGATTCACCGACCAGGAAATGATGGCAATCGCAGCCGAAGGCGCACGGGCTTTGGACCGGCGGGAAGAAGCCCATGCTAAACGTAAGGCGCGGTGAGGTCTGGCAGATTGATTTTGGGATGACCGCCAAGGTCAGACCGGCGCTCGTGCTGGGCTGCGATATCGCTGACGAGGATCGGGTGCTGGTCGCGGTTGTGTACCACACGACCGCGCTCCGTGGTTCGCGTTATGAAGCGCCGATGGCGGTTGCCGGTCTAGGCGGCGGAGGATTCGACGCACAGAGCATCTACACCGTGCCCGCCGTAAAGCTTGTTCGTCGTCGTGGGCTTCTCGATCCGACACAGCTTCGACAGGTTGAAGGAAAGGTAAAGCTCTGGCTGGGTTTGACCTAATTCAACTGGCGCGCTTTAGCCTTTGAACTTTGCAGCAGCCTGGCCTATAACCAGCGCGTGTCCGGCCCGTTCACAGAACCGATTAACGCCCGCACTCGCTATTGCGCGGTCTTTGGGCACCCGGTCAAGCATTCGGCGTCGCCGGCGATGCAAAACGCTGGCATCGCTGCATTGGGATTGAACTGGCGCTATCTGGCGTTTGAGGTCCACCCGGATGACTTGTGCGCGGCTATTCAGGGCGCAAAGGCGCTGAGATTCATCGGTATCAACCTCACCGTGCCGCACAAGGTGCCGGCCATGAGTTTCGTGAACCTGGCGGATAAAAACGCTCAGCTTTGTGGGGCAGTGAACACTATTCGCTTTGAAGGCCTGGATGAGCAGGGTCAATGGTGGCCATTGCACCGGTTCGACACGGGCGGCTCGGGCTGGCCCGACGGGCAACGGGGCCGAGGTTTGCAAACAAGTTTC
>Ga0137384_10002879_pt1 | contig 13640 bp, 9 predicted proteins | sample SagtaG_2_FD_104922 | JGI IMG/M metagenome (GOLD analysis project Ga0137384, IMG submission 104922) | Vadose zone soil microbial communities from Sagehorn Ranch, Mendocino, California, USA - Sage2_R_60_16 metaG | ecosystem: Environmental > Terrestrial > Soil > Vadose zone | place: USA: California... | reverse complement strand
GGAAAATTACTACGGCCCGACAGTTACCGCTGCAGGATTTGCCGGAGCCTCCGGCAATATCGATCCGTGGTATCGGGTCCTTTCGGGCTTCAAGACCAATAATGGATGGATACCTGAGCCGATTCTGTTGGGAACGCTTTTGGGCGAAGAGGTCGTTCACGTCATTGATGGGACCGGAACCGCTATCACCAATGCAAACATCAAGACAGGTTGGAAGACGATCAACGTTCCTGCCAAAAGCGGCGACGAGGAGTCCACAAATACGCTAACCGCTTCGATCAGCATCACTGCGGCGAGATTGGGCGAGATCGCTTTCGTTGGTTGGGGCGGCGAAGTGTTCAATGAAATCGGCAAAGCCGTAAAAGAGAAGTCGCCATTCCGGCACACGTTCGTGCTCACCCATTGCAATGGCGCCGCCGGATACTTACCCACCAGCTCAAGCTATCCAGAGGGAGGTTACGAAGTGCAAAGCAGCCACTTCGCGCCCGGCGCCGATGAAATCTTAATTCGAGAGACTTTAGGCCTGTTGCAAGAACTGAGCCAGGACTGAAAAGCGCAAAGCGGGAAGCGCGAGGCGCAAGGCGCGGAACGCTTTCCGCTTACCGCTTGGCGCTTACCGGACTACTGCCAGGGCCCGAAAGGGAAGCCGCTGCCGTCAGTCACGCCGTTGGTTTCCTCCTCCTCCATCTCCCCAACCCCCTACGCCTTGACCCGGCGAATGTCCGAATCCAGTTAAAGCCAGCCCTTCAACCTGCTCAACCAATTTCCACCTTGCTTTCGGTTCACTCCGGATTGACACTCCATCTGTGGTGGAGTGACCTGATGAAAGGTAAAATTACCATTGCTCTCATCCTCGCGGCAGGCGTCCTGGCGGCAACGCTGGCCGTCCTTCATCCGCCAAGCCAAAAGCCCATTTCCGCGCCCCAGCAACCGGACACCGCCTTGTCCTCCGCCCCGCCGGAGTCGCCGCAGCCTGAAACCCCGAAATCTGCCGCAGCCCCTCCCCTTCCTGCTCCGTCTGAAATTGAAACCACCGTCGTCCCCGCGCCTGCGGACACACCCGCTGCCGCCACAAACAAACTCCAGCGCCTGACGCAAACCCGTGAATCCTTCCGTGCCCTCGCCGCAGGCGACTCGACCTCGGCCCTGCGCGCCGCCAAGCAAATTACTAATGAAACCGAACGCGAAACCGCCTTGCTCACCCTCGCGACTGAATGGACGCAGGGCAACCTGCGCTCCCCTCAACAGCGCGCTCACGCCATCGCTGCTTATGGACTCGAGGCCGGGCTGGGCATGGAACTTGCCCAACAACCCGAACTTGCCTTGCTCTGGGCCAACGAGTTGACCGACTCCTCAGGCCGCACAGCGCTTTTAGGGGCCACTGCCATCGCTCTGGTCGGGTCCGACCCAGCCGCGGCCTTCGCCTTGAGCGACCAAATCCTCCAGGCTGACCGCCGCAGTTTCCTTGATGCCGTGTTTGCCGGCTGGGCCGGCAAGGACACCGACGCCGCCCTGCGGTGGGTGGACCAGGTTCCCGACCCCGCCGAACGGGACGCAGCGCTCGCGGCCATTCGCAGCGTCGCGCCGGTCGGAATCGGCGCTGCCCTCGCCGTCGAGGATGGCTATCCAATCATCAGGCAAATGTTCCCCGGCACACCCTCCGAACTCAGCGGACAGCTTCACCCGGGAGACCGCATCCTCGCCCTCGCCCAGGGCGACAACTCCTTTGTGGACGCCCACAGCCTTTCCTTGCAAGACATCGTGCAAATGGTTCGTGGGGCGCCCGGCACCCTGCTTCAACTTCAAGTCCTGTCCGCTGACGCCCCGCCAAATTCGCTGCCCCGAACCGTCCCTATTATTCGGGACCAGATCAAATTCAAACAATGAACAGTAGCGCAAGGCGGTAAGCGCAAAGCGCAGGGCGCCTGGCGCCTACCGCCTGCCGCTTCGCGCTTCCCGCTAGAATGCAGCCATGCTGGCTACACTGATCTTTTCAGGCTCGAACTGGCTCTGGTTTGCCGCAGGCACCTTGGTTCTGGCCCTCCTCCTCTTATTCTGGAGCTATCGCGCCGCGCCGGCTGGGGCTGCGCGTTGGGTGTGCCTGTTCTTGAAGATGCTCGGCTTGGTTGCGGTCGCGTTCTGTCTGCTCGAGCCGCTTTGGTCCGGCCAACGCGCCCGCCCAGGCGCCAACCTCTTCGCCATCGTTGCCGACAACAGCCAGGGCTTGCAGATTAAGGACCGCGGCCAGACCCACACCCGTGGCCAGTTTCTCCGCGACCTGCTCAATCCCCAACGGGCCGCTTGGCAGGCAACACTGGAGGAAAACTTCGATGTTCGCCGGTACTTCTTCGACACCCGACTTCAGACGACCAAAGACTTCAACGAATTGACCTTCGCCGGGCGCGCCTCGGCCATCGGCTCGTCGTTGCGCACTCTGGCAGACCGTTACCGTGGCCGCCCCCTTGCAGGCGTGTTGCTCCTGACTGACGGCAACGCTACCGACCTTCGCGGCGCGCCAGACCTGACCGGACTGCCGCCGATTTACCCGGTCGTCATTGGGAGCACGGACCCGATCATCGATCTCGCGGTGCAACAGGTGCGCGTGAGCCAGACCGCGTTCGAAGATGCGCCCGTATCCGTCCAGGCCGACGTGACGGCCACAGGCTTTCGCGGCGAATCCGTCGTGGCGCAGGTGCTCGACCGTTCGGGCAAAAGGGTCGCGGAGCAGACCCTTCGCGCGCACAAAGATAATGATACGATGGCCTTTCGTTTTCAGTTGCGCCCGGATACGCCAGGGTTGTCCTTCTATCAACTTCAGGTGCGAGCCAAGAGCGAACCCGAGGCGGCGAAAACGACCGACAGCTCAAAAGAAGCCACACTCGCTAACAACCACCGTGTCCTGGTGGTCAATCGCGGCGGCGAGCGCTACCGCATTCTCTATGTCTCAGGCCGGCCTAACTGGGAATTCAAGTTCCTCAACCGCGCGATCGAGGAAGACAAGCAACTTCAACTGGTGGGCCTGATTCGCGTGGCCAGGCGCGAGCCGAAGTTCAACTTCCTTGGCCGAGCGGGCGAAACCAGCAATCCACTGTTCCGTGGCTTCGGCAATCAATCGCCCGAAGAGGTTGAGCGCTACGACCAGCCCGTGTTGGTGCGGCTCAACACACGCGATGAATTTGAGTTGCGCGGCGGCTTCCCGCGCACACCCGAAGACCTGTATGCTTTTCACGCCGTGATTCTGGATGATCTGGAAGCCGAATTCTTCTCGCCCGATCAGGCAGCGCTGCTGCAAAAATTCGTTTCGGAACGCGGCGGCGGCTTTTTAATGCTCGGCGGCATGGAATCCTTCCAGGAAGGCAACTATCTGCGCACACCCATCGGCGACATGTTGCCGGTGTATCTTGATCGCCTGGACCAGTCCAATCCTCCCGGCCCACTGCGTCTGAACCTGACCCGTGAAGGTTGGCTGCAATCCTGGGCGCGCCTCCGGGACAACGAGGCCGACGAGAAAACCCGGCTGGTCGGCATGGCTCCATTCCAGGTCCTCAATCGCGTGCGCGAGGTCAAGCCCGGCGCCAGCGTTATCGCCACCGTGTCCGATGATACCGCAAGGGCCTATCCAGCGCTGGTGGTCCAACGCTTTGGCCGTGGCCGGACCGCCGCCTTAACCCTCGGGGATGTCTGGCATTGGGGCTTGCGCGACGCCGAGGCGCATCACGACATGGACAAGGCCTGGCGACAGTTGATGCGTTGGCTGGTTACCGACGTGCCCAATCGCGTGGACCTAACCGTGGAACCCCAATCCGATGACGCTAGTGGCGCGGTGGCGTTGCATGTGCGTGTGCGCGACCCTAAATTTCAGCCGCTCGATAACGCCGCCGTGACCGTCAAAGTCGAGCTGGTCATGGCCGAAGCCACTGCTGGCGCTCCCACCAATTCGATTCGGCTAAAGGCTGAGCCGTCCCTAAGTGAGCCGGGCCTTTACGAAGCGACCTATGTGCCGCGCGTCACTGGAGGCTATGAGGCAACGGCTTGCGTCACCAATTCGCTCGGCGCCGAGGTGGGCCGTGCCGCTGCGGGCTGGAGCGCCGACCTGGCAGCCGAAGAATTCCGCTCCCTCACGCCCAACGTCACACTGCTGGAGACTATCGCCCGGGGGACCGGCGGCGAGATCATTCCCGCCAATAAACTGAATGAGTTTTCCCGCAACCTGCCGCATCGGCATGCGCCGGTCATGGATTCCTGGACGTTTCCTCTCTGGCACACCCCGGCAATGTTTGGCTTTGCCCTCGCTTGCCTACTCTCTGAGTGGGGCCTGCGCCGTTGGAAAGGACTGCCGTAATCAAGAATCCGATATCCGAATGACGAAAGAAGATCCAGAGGTCGGAGATCGGAGGTCGGAGATCGGAGGTCGGAGATCGGAGGTCGGGCCGACCTCTGACCTTCGTCCTCTGACCTCCAGCCGAGCGGCGTCTTTCTCCATTTTTCTGGCTCTGCTGCTCCTTTTTGGTAGGGATGCAGTCCCCTGCGTCCCTGATCTTGCAACCGCTTCCTCCGACCGCGCGACGGTCATCCTTGTTGTCGGCGCTCCAGGCGAGGCGGAGTTCGGCAGCAACTTCGTCCGCCAAGCCACTCTCTGGCAACAGGCCTGCGCGAAAGCCGATTGCCGCCAGATCACCCTCGGCCTCGACACCGTCAGCCAAACCAATGATTACGAACTCCTCCACCAGACTCTGGCAGCCGAGCCGAAGGACGGGCCAGCCCAACTTTGGCTGGTGTTGATCGGCCACGGCACCTTTGATGGCAAAGAGGCCAGGTTCAACCTGCGCGGCCCCGATGTTTCGGCCTCCGAGCTGGCGCTGTGGCTTCAGCCCTTTCGCCGCCCGATGGCCATAATTAACACTGCTTCCTCCAGTGCCCCATTCCTCGCCAAACTCTCCGCCACCAATCGCGTCATCATCACCGCCACGCGCAGCGGCCATGAGCAAAACTACGCCCGCTTCGGCCAATACCTTGCCGAAGCGATCACCAACCCACAGGCTGACCTCGACAAGGACGGACAGATCTCCCTTCTCGAATCCTTTTTGATGGCCTCCCGACAAGCTACCGAATTCTACAAAGTCGAAGGCCGGCTGGCCACCGAACACGCTTTGCTCGACGACAACGGCGATGGCCTGGGCATCCCCGCCGACTGGTTTCGCGGGCTGCGCGCAGTCAAGACCCCCAGGGAAAACGCCCCTGTGGACGGCCTACTGGCCCGGCAATTCCACTTAGTCCGCAACGAAGCGGACCAAAAACTGACTGCCGAACAACGCGCCCGCCGCGACGCCTTGGAGCGCGCTATCCTCATTCACCGCCAGAAAAAAAGCCAGTTGCCCGAAGATGAATACTATCGCCAACTGGAAAAGTTATTGCTCGACCTGGCTCGGTTTTACCAATCCAATTCAACCGACGCGACTTCACCAGCCGCAGATGGGAAATAGACGGCGTAGGACGCATCCTCTCAGTACCACCAGCCGCCGCGCGATCCCTCTTCCCCCTCTCTCCATCCGATGGAGAGAGGGCTGGGGTGAGAGGCCGCGCGGCGACCCTGCTGCCGGCGGGTCTTCGCCCTCTCCCCATCGGATCGGGGGGAGGGCAGGGTGAGGGGCGTCCTTTTCTCCAACCGGTGGTACTGACAAAATGCACACGACAGCGAATCCCACGGAACCCACGAAAGTTCACCCTGGATTTTCACGGATCGTGCTGGTAGTCTGCGAAGACAGTCATTGAGAGAGCCTGTCCCCCAGGGCAGGCACAGCTAAAACGAACTGACTGAACTGATGAACCAGCCCTTAACACTTTGTAACTCCCTGCTCATCTTGCTGACTTCACTGGTTTCCTACTTGGGATTCCGAAGCCGCGTGGTGGAGGAGAAATACATTTTTCAGCCCGAGGCCGTTCTGGCCGGCAGACAATACTATCGGCTGGTGACCTCTGCCTTCTTGCACGCCGATTGGCGGCATCTGGGGTTAAACATGCTCAGCCTCTATTTGTTTGGCGGTTCCGTCGAACAGTTCCTCGGCAAGACGCACTTTCTTTTGACTTACTTCGGCGCGATTGTCGGCGGGAGCCTCCTCTCGCTTTATGTCCATCGCCACCACGATTACCGCGCCTATGGCGCCTCGGGCGGCGTGTGCGGAATCATCTTCGCCCATCTCCTGCTCTTTCCCGGCGGCGGCATCTATATGTTTCCTTTCCCGTTCTCCATTCCTTCCTGGCTTTATGCCGTTGGCTTTTTGCTGGGTTCCTTTTATGGAATGAAGGCCCGCAACCAGGGCAACATTGGGCACGATGCGCATCTGGGAGGAGCCATCGTTGGGCTGCTGATCGCCGCTGCCCTGCATCCGGGAGTCGTCCGCGACAACTTGAGAATCTTCCTGATTGTCCTGGTCACCGCCTCGCTTCTGTTGGTTTATCTCTGGTTCAATCCGCTGCTCCTGCCGGTGTCTTCCTTCTTTGGCCGCCGCCCAAGAAAAAAAACTCGAGCCGGAAACCCGCCCGGGTACAAACAGCAGAGTCTCCTGATTGACGCCGTCCTCGAAAAAATCGCTCGGCACGGAGTCAATAGTCTAACTCCTCAGGAAAAAGCCTTGCTCGGCGACGTTGCGGCAAAGTATCAACGCCGCGCGGAGTCGAAGAAGCCCGGCTCAGGTTTGGCGATCTGACAGGCCATCGGTGATTGGTAATCGGCATTGGGTAGTCCGCAATCAGTGATCAGTTATGGGTAACTGCTTGCCTGGGGACGAATCACCCCTCACCGATTACCGGTTGCCAGCCACCGACAGCAAAGCGGTTTTTGTATCAAAGTTGGCTGTTGACCGCAGCCTGAGCCGGAGCCAGTTTTTGGATGTGAACGTCGAGTCCAAGCTGACGGAACTCTTCTCCCAGAGTCCAGAGGTGATGAGCGGGGCGGTCGTGTTCAAAGGCACGCGCATTTCGGTCCAAACGTTCTTCGATCACCTCGACCAGGGCGGGACGATAGAACAATTCCTCGAGTGGTACGAAGGCATCACCCGCGGGCAGTTGGAAGCGGCCGCTCAAATCCGCGAGGCGCCCGCCTCCCGGCAGTGAAGCGAGAATCCTGCGCAGGCCGAACCGTTGGGCCAGTTCGGTTGAAATTTGCTTTGTGACCGGAAGCGCCTGGTGCGGTTGGCCTGCCCTGCCATAGGGCTATGGGCTTCGCAACGTTTGCAGCGGCGGTGCAGGAGGGAGGGGCGAAGGAGGCCGAATCGGGCAGGCGGTAGCGCCGGATTTCTACTCTAAAACCAACTGTGGGCGTTAAGTGCCAACCACTGGCCGCCGTTCCCCGTTGTCAACGCGCTACCTCACCGATAAGTTGAATTGGCGCGATGACTTCGGCTCAACAACAAGCCACGCTGGCGGGCGCGAACTGTGAAATTGCCTTCGACAATCTCACCCGCCAACTCTACGCCACCGACGCTTCGATTTACCAAATCGAGCCGGTCGGCGTCGCTTTCCCTCGCCATCCACGCCAAGCCAGCGCCCTCATCGCGGCGGCGGCGCAGGCCGGGGTTCCGGTCATTCCTCGGGGCGCAGGCACCGGCCTGACGGGCGGCGCCATCGGCGACGGCCTCGTCATTGATTTCTCCCGATACAACCGCCAAATCACCGATCTGGACCTGGACCGCGGCACCGTCCGCGTCGGGCCGGGCGTGGTGCTGGATCACTTAAACAATTTTCTCCGCCCGCACGGCTTTTGCTTCGGGCCGGACGTCGCCACCAGTTCGCGCGCGACCTTGGGCGGCATGATCGCCAACAATTCAAGCGGCGCGCACACGCCGGTTTACGGCACCACCGCCGATCACCTCAGCGAATTGGAAATTGTCCTGGACGATGGCAGATTGGTGGCGGTCGGGCCCGGCCACGACACTCTGCGCAAGCAACGCGAACTGGTCGCCGACCTGCTCTATTTTCACGCGCTGGAAATTGCCGAGCGTCTGCCCCCTGGCCTGTTGAAGCGCCGGCCCGGTTATGGCCTCGACCGCTGCGCGCGCCAGCCTGGCAACCTCAATCATTTGCTGTGCGGCAGCGAAGGCACTCTGGCCGCCATCGTGTCGGCGGAACTGAAGATCGTCCCGCTGCCCGGCGACAAAGGCCTGGGCCTGATTTTCTTTGCGACCGTGGCTGAGGCGATGCAGGCCACCGTCGAACTGCTGGATCTCAAGCCCGCCGCCATCGAGCACCTGGACCGCGTATTGCTCGATCAGACCCGGGGCCAACTGGAATTCCAGGCCGCGCGGGACTTGCTCGAACTGGATCACGAGCCTTGCCAATCCATTTTACTGGTCGAGTTTTTTGATGACGTCGAAGACCGCCTCTTCGCCTTGTCGAAGCGCAACCTGGGCCTGCGCAAAACGATTCTCAAATCACCGGCCGAAATGAATCTGGTCTGGTCGCTGCGCAAGGCCGGTCTCTCGCTCCTGACAGGCTGCCCGGGCGATGCCAAACCGGTGACAGGCATCGAAGACGCCGCCGTGCGTCCGGAGCAGTTGCCAGCCTACGTCGCCGGACTGCACTCGCTCATGGCCCCGCTGGGCCTGAACGCCTGCTACTATGGCCACGCGGCCGCCGGCTTGCTCCACGTCCGCCCCGTGCTCAATTTGCACTCGGCGGAGGACCTCAAGAAATTTCGCCGACTGGCTAACGAAGTTTCGGCGCTGGTCCACCAGTTCAAAGGCTCATTGGCCGCCGAGCACGGCGTGGGCATCGCGCGCACCGAATTCATGCCCGAGCAACTCGGCGAAGCGTTGCTGGGAGTCATGCGCGAAATTAAAGGTTCGTTCGACCCGCACAATCTCTTCAACCCCGGAAAGATTATCCCCGACGGACGATTTCAGTTCGATGCCGACTTGCGCCTCGGCGCAGGCCGCGAGCTGAAACTGCCCTTCACGCCGGCACTTGCCTTCGCGGCCAAGGATGGCTCCTTCACGCGCAACCTTGAACAATGCAACGGCTGCGGCGGTTGTCTCAAGACGACGTCAACCATGTGTCCCACCTTCATCGCCACCGGCGAGGAAATAATGTCCACGCGTGGCCGGGCCAATGCCATCCGCGCGGCGCTGGAATTGCGCGGGCTGGCCGGCGGCGACCCGCTCCGCTGCGCGGAACTGGAGAGCGCCATCAGCAATTGCCTGGCCTGCAAAGCCTGCACGACCGAGTGTCCTTCCAACGTAAACATGGCGCTGCTCAAAGCCGAGCTGTCCTACGCGCGGGTTCAGCGTGACGGACTGTCGTGGCGTGAGAGGGCCTTCAGTTCGGTGGACTTCTTGGCGCGCCTCGGCTGCTGGATGCCAAGGCTGGCCAACCGCGCTTTGGATTCGTTGTTGCTCAGAAGCGCGCTGTCCAAAACCCTGGGCGTCGCCTGGCAACGACCGCTGCCGCACTACGCAAAGCAGCGGTTTGATCGCTGGTTCGCGCGCCGAGCGCCTCCGCCCTCGGCGGCGCGTGGCCCGGTCGTTCTTTGGGACGACACCTTCGTGCGGTATCACGAGCCGCACATCGGCATGGCCGCGGTGAAAGTCCTCGAAGTGGCCGGCTTCGACGTTCGCTTGCCGACCGGACGCAAATGTTGCGGCCGGCCTGCGTTCAGCCAGGGGAACCTGCAGGAGGCCATGCGCCTGGGCGCGCACAACCTGGCCTTGCTCAATCAGGATGAAGACGATGCGCCGATTCTTTTCCTGGAGCCTTCTTGTTACTCCATGTTCGTCGAGGACTATCGTGAGTTGAAACTGCCTGATCTCGAAGGCATCACCCGGCGATGCTTTTTGTTTGAGCAATTCATCGAAGACCTGGCGGCCAATGAGCCGGAGGCGCTCACGTTCAACGACAAAGCCGCCAACGTCATCATCCATGCGCATTGTCACCTTAAGTCGCTGATGAATCCCGCTTTCCTGCTGAGGCTCGCCCAGCGGTTGCCGCAGCGGACCGTTGCCTTGCTCGATACCGGTTGCTGCGGCATGGCCGGCGCCTTCGGAGCCTTGGCGGAGAAGTACGAATTGTCGCTCAAAGTGGCCGAACCGCTGGTCCAACAGGTTCGCAGCCAACCCTTCGGCACCGTCGTAGTGGCCTCTGGCGCCAGTTGCCGCCACCAAATCGAGCATCTGACACCCGTCCGACCCCGCCACATGGCCGAGGTGCTGGTAGACGCGCTCAGCTAACCCAGACCACTGATTCATGCATGAAGCTTTTTTCTACATCCCCCTGGATTCTAAGCGAGTCCTTCCCTTGGGCACTCGGCGGCGTGGCGGCTTTCCATCTTGCCTACGGGGTTTCAACGCTGTGCCTGCTCATCATTGGTTATCTGGTTTGCCTGATGCAGCTCATACGAAGACGGACAATGCGGCAGGCGTTCTATCTAGGTCTTGCGGTGGGATTGCTTACCGTCGCCCCACAAATGAGTTGTTTGTGGACCATTTTCGGACCATCTGCCATTGCGCTGTGGCTCGTCCTCGCGTTTTGGATTGGCCTGTTCGGGGCATTAGCCCGCCTATGTCTGATTCGCTTCGGGCAAACCTGGGGCGTCCTGCTGGTGCCGTTCGTCTGGACGGGCCTGGAATATTTCCGCAGCGAGCTGTATTACCTTCGCTTTTCCTGGCTGAATGTCGGCTACGCGTTTTCTAACAGCTCTGCGCTGCCCATCTTCCATTGGTTCGGCATCTATGGATTGGGTTTCCTGGCGGCATCGGTGGCAGCCGTTTCACTTCTGCCTCCCAAAGGTGCAGCCCTTTTTTCGTTGGCAGTTGCGCTTCTCGCAGTTCCGGTTCCGTTGCTTCAAAGCTCAAGCCTCCTTGGAACGTCGCGCCCCTCTGCTGACAGAAGTGTCCGGGTTGCAGGCGTGCAGATGGAGTTCCCAAGCGATGCCGAAGTAGTCTCGTCCCTGAATCACTTGCTCAGAATCGAGCCCCAAGCAGAGTTGCTGGTCTTGAGCGAATACACCTTCGACGGCACGGTGCCGGACAAAATTGCGGCCTGGTGTCGCGATCATCAGCGATATTTGGTTGTCGGCGGCAAGGACCCCGCTCCCAAGTCAAATTTCTACGACACCGCGTTTGTGATTGGGCCGACTGGGGAAATCATTTTTCGCCAGGTCAAGAGTGTGCCTATTCAGTTTTTCAAGGACGGTTTGCCCGCTCGGGAACAACGCTTGTGGGATTCGCCGTGGGGCAAAATCGGCCTCTGCATCTGTTACGACTTGAGCTACGCGCGGGTCACGGACCGGCTGGTGCGTCTTGGCGCTCAGGCGATGATCGTGCCGACCATGGATGTGGTGGACTGGGGCCGGCGCGAGCACGAGTTGCACGCGCGGGTTGCGCCAATCCGCTCCGCCGAATATGGCATCCCCATCTTCCGCGTTGCCAGTTCCGGCATCTCGCAATGGACGGACCGTTCGGGGCGGATCATGGCGGCTGCGCCTTTTCCCGGCCAGCAGAAGATAATCGGCGGACGCTTAACTCTAGCCAGTGCTGGGTCTCTTCCTTGGGACCGCTGGCTCGCTCCATTTGCGACTGGAGTCACCGGCTCGGTAATTCTATGGTCGTTGTGTCGGCGCCGCTTTCGCACTTCAGATAGCCTGAAGCCGACGAACAAGCTCACTGGAGCGAACGCGCGCGGGCCGTGTCAGTTGCCAATGCGAACGCGCTGGGCCGCCCGCGTCGCTCAGTTCCGTCGTTAATTGTGACATGAAATTGCATTCGGTACTGCCTGGCTGGAACAATCCTGACCAAGGCCTGCGTGTCACCGCAGGTACTCCACGGATGCATGCGTCTAACGGGAGGCGCTCATGAGTGCGCTACTCTCGGAGGTATGAATCCTTCAGTTCGCCCCAAAAGCATATGCCAAAATACATCATCGAGCGCGAAATCGGAGGAGCCGGAAAGCTCACGGCTGACCAGTTGCACAGTATCTCACAGAAATCGTGCGGCGTACTAAAGAAGCTCGGACCTCAAATTCAATGGGTCGAGAGCTACGTCACCGACGACAAGATCTATTGTGTTTACATCGCGCCAAGTGAACATTTAGTGCGCGAGCATGCGAAGCAAGGCGGATTTCCAGCCAATCGCGTGTCCGAAGTGAGAGGGATCATTGATCCGACTACGGCAGAAGCCTAAACGTGCACTGCAGCGAACCCGGCCCTCGCGCTCTGGTTGCAAGCGACCGTCCAAGTGGGCCGGCTCGCTGAACTTGGGTCGTTAGCGCGCATGAGCAACACAGTCCATGATTTTGAGGAATCCCAGTCGCGGCGGGGCTGGCTCTGGCCCTTCATTGTGGTGATTGCGGTGGCCTGCTTATACGTTCTCAGTCTTGGGCCTCTGTTGAGGTATACTGGCCGGACCGTCACTGTAACAGTCCTGCCACCCGGGAGCGGTACACTCCGAGGGAGAACCTTCCCCAGGTGGATTAGCACGCTTTACCGCCCAGTCTTTCGCATACTTGGAACTCAATTCTCACCATCATACGGCAAACATGATCCCGTCAACGTCTGTAAAGCGTACCTTCAAAGGTGGGACAATCGGCCCTAACTATCGGCCTGCGCTGGACGCCTCGTTCGCATTCAGCTTCCATCCCGGCCGTCATTGGCGCGGCGCTAGTGAGGCCGAACGTTCGGCATCGCAACATGACAGTCAACTCCAAATCCGCACTCACGGCCCTGACTCGCTGCGCACGCTGGTCTATTTGCCGGGTCTGCATGGGGATTGGACGCTGGTGGGGCACTTTCGCCGGGCGCTCGCCGGGCGCGTGCGTTTTGTGGAGATCACCTATCCGCGCTCGCTGACCTGGTCGCTGGAGGATTATGCGGCAGGAGTCGAACAGGCGCTGGCCGAACAAGGAATCTTTGCCGGCTGGCTGCTGGGCGAATCCTTCAGCTCCCTGGTGGTTTGGCCGATTCTGGCGCGCAATCGATTCCAGGCGCAGGGAGTGGTTCTGTCGGGCGGTTTCGTCCGCCATCCCATGCGCTGGGGCGTGCGCCTGGCCGAACGCATCTGCGGCTGGATTTCCCTGGACCTGTTGGTCCGGATCCTTTTCGGCTACGCCAGACTCGCTCGCTTTCGTCATCGTCATTCACCCGAAACCCTTGGCGCCCTTCAAGAATTCATCAGCCGCCGCACCGAACTGGACTTGATGGCTGCCCAGCACCGGCTGCGCCTGGTCGCGCACGCCGACTTTTGTGCGCTGGCTCAGCAACTGACTGTTCCCATTTTCGCGCTCAGCGGCCTCTTCGATCCGATCGTCCCCTGGCTTTGGACCCGGCCATGGCTCAAGAAAAATTGTCCGGGCTTGCGCGAGTTCAAAATCATCTGGCGCTCCGATCATAACGTGCTGGGCAATGCGCCTGAGATTGCGGCTGAGCAAGTGGTGCGGTGGATGACACCATGAAAAGCTCCAAGCTCCAAACCGGAGGTCGGAGGTCGGAGGCCGGCCCGACCTCTGACCTCTACTCTCTGACCTCCGCCCTCTGATTGCAACCTTCAGTATTGCCGTCGAATAATGCTCCTTTATATTGAGTCCAACCAACGTTATGACACGCCAGCAAGTTCTGGATCTTTATTTCATGGACGCCCGCAGCAAGCTCATCGATC
>Ga0137384_10002861_pt1 | contig 13677 bp, 12 predicted proteins | sample SagtaG_2_FD_104922 | JGI IMG/M metagenome (GOLD analysis project Ga0137384, IMG submission 104922) | Vadose zone soil microbial communities from Sagehorn Ranch, Mendocino, California, USA - Sage2_R_60_16 metaG | ecosystem: Environmental > Terrestrial > Soil > Vadose zone | place: USA... | reverse complement strand
TCTTATCGTTTCCATTGGACAGCTCGTTGGCCCACGCCAGGGCCGCCGCCGGGTCTTTACCGCCCCAAGTTGCGGCGATCGCCGCAAAGGCCTGCGAGCGTTGTTGGCCGACCGGCAATTCTTCAGCCTTCGCCACCGCCGCACCCGGGTCGCGCTCGGTCCAGGCATTGAAAATCGGATACACCGAACCGACTTGACCGCGTCCGTAGCTTTGCAGCAATCCGAAAGCCGCCGCCGGATTGGTGGCGGCAAGCCACTCGATCGCCGTCGCTACCGCTTGATTGCGCAGCCCTCCCGGTGGCAGTTGCTGCGCCCAAGCCGCCGCCGCCCCAGGCTCCTTCTCGGCCCAACCGCTCAACACTGCCATCACCGCCCGCTCTCGCTCGCGGTTTCCTCGGACCGCATTTGCGTAGGCCATGGCCGCCACCGGGTCAGCGCCTGCCCAACGCGAAAGCAACGAGGAACGCATTTGATCTCGCGCTCCTTTGGAAGTGTTCTTCTCAACGAATCCCAGAACCTCCGCTATGTCAGCCGGGGCAATCGACTGGAGAACCCGTTGCCAGGCAAGCCAGCCGCGCTGGTTCCCTATCCGGAGCGACTGGACCGTTGCTTCAATTTCCGCCAGCGGATGGTGTTCAGGTTCGGCTTGTTCGCCGGTGCCCCCCTCTGCCCGCCCGCGCTCGCTCGGCCCCGCCGGCAGCGGCGCGTGGGCGGGGCCTTTTGTTCCCCGGCCCGTTGCTTCCAGGTGCGCCGCCGAAGCCGCGCGCCGCGCACCGGCACGCAGACCTCCCCAATAACCAACCGCTAACGCCAGTGCCGCTATCAGTACCGAATAAACTAAACCTTTCCTGGTCATGCCATTTCACGCCCGCTGCCCAAAGCAATTCCGCCCAGCACGACGTCGTGCACGTAACGGAGTGTGATGTTGCCGCAGGTCGTTTCCATGGGCAATGGAGTCTCACCCTTAAACCGCATCAGGAAGCGATTCGCTGAACTGCAATCGCATCCAGCCCAACATGACCAGGTTTCGGATAGCACTCGCGATGGCTTGTTTCTTCTCTTCGGTCCGCCACGTCTTTTTCCAATCGAGGATATATTCGAAGAGATCCTGCTCGGCGAGTTCCTGTTGCGCCTTGGTCTGCTTCAACTGACGGCTCGCGAACAGCACGGTCAGCACTTCCTCAGCCTGTTCCGTATTCTTGATTCGGCTGAACAGATCCACGGTTTTGGCAATTCGCCGCTCATGCCGCTTCAACACATCCTCATATTTCAAGCGTTCTTTTTCGTACTGCGGGCTAACGCGCAGTGCGATCATCTGCCCCAGCCGCTCTTCGTGCAGCCAGTTTCGGTTCGCGAAATCATGCAAAGCGAGCTTGACCTCTTCGGCGAAGGGTCCGTAGCTGCCCTTGCCGAACTGGAAGCCGGTTTGAACACCCATCTCGGTCACAACGTAACAGATCTTTTGAAAAATCGTCCGGCCCACCGGCGTGGCATACGGCTGTTTCTCCAGTTCACGGAGGATCTCCATCAAAACCACCCATTCGGGATTCATCTTCTCGTGCTTGCGGCCTCGGCCCTCCAGCCCCATCTGGACAGGGCTCCGGAGGAAGTTTTCCTCCAACTGGCTCTTGGGCGTTCCGTAAGGAGCATAGACCTCCACCTCGATGCCAAGGCGCCGGAGCTTCCCGAACATCAGCGGCCCGACTTCCTCCCAACTCAACCCACCGTTCCCGCAGCCCAGCGGAGGAAAGGCCACGCTCTTGATGCCCCACTGCGCATAATGCTTCACGAAATAGTTGAGCCCGCGCTCGATGTCCGCCAGACGCGACGGCGAGCGCCAATGATCCTTGGTCGGAAAATTGACGATCAGGACGCCCGACCTGTCGCAGTAAAGATACGGCTCACCCAGACGCACCTGTTTCCGCGCGCAACGCTCGGCGTAGTGCTCGAACATCGCCGGGTAACGCTTCTTGAATTCCTGCGCCACGCCCTTGCCCATGATTCCGACGCAATTGACAGTGTTCACCCGCGTCTGGGCCTGGGTGGCAAACAAATCGCCTATGAGTGCTCTAAACATGACTGTTTGGGGTTAGCGGAAAAACATGACTCGATCAACCGTGACCGGCAGACCAAAACCTGCCGACTTCAGTTGGGAAGCGACTGCCTCATCAACCACGTACGCTCCGGTCAAATGGCGTGGCTCGACACAATGCGGCACGAGCACTTCCGCGCACTTCTGCGAGCGATGCCGATAATAAGCGATTGGATCGTTCGGATGCCGCCAATCCGCTGCAAAGATTGTGTCATAATCAAGCAACCCTGCCTGCAACGGATGCAGGAAGCGCACATAATCGCTCGAAGCATTGCGATCCGTCATGACCACGCCCTCAATATGCCTCACTTCCGTCGAGACCCGCAAGACACACAACGTTGTCGCCGCATCCTTTCGTTTGAAGAGCATCGGATTGCGGGCATGAAAATAGAGATTGGCATATTGGTGCAGTTTCAAACCGCCGGGCACATGCTTCAACTCGCGCCGCTCTTGCACCACCTCCAGTGCCACCGAGTAGTGAGGCACTTTCACAGCCCGCTCGTTCGACAGAATACCGAGCTTCAGGACCGAAGGAATGTTTTCCAGCGGCATGATGCATTGAAATTCTGTGACGCGGGAGTTCATGTGTCACCCTCCACGAGCTTCGCGGCGGCGCGCATGCCCAACTCGCCCGACAGCAGCGTGGCGAGCGCGCTGATGCTGGGAATTGTGCGCATTTCAGCAATTGCACTTTGGCTCTGCTACCCCACACCCCCCGCCTCGGTGGCTGGCGTGACGGTTAGGCTTGCTGGTCGGCTTGCCTTGGATGCATACGCCGTCAAGCGAGCAACTCCATTTGGCCAGCCGCCCTAAATCCGCCATAAGCTTGGGATCATGATGAACCCGATGTCCCTGTTTAAGAGCAGCCACCGCTTTTGCGATACCGGCAAACGCACTTTTGTAGGCATCTGAACCGCTTGAGCCAAAATAGCAGAATTCCCAGGACAACAGTGTACTGGCCCGAGCGTATTTTGGATGCTCACCGAGATCGTGAACCAAATCGGTGCTCGATCCGTGATACTTTGCCCCGTGGCGCGGGGCGAAAGCGCCGGCCTTCCATTCGTAGATGCAATCTGAACGGCCTGCGTACTTCGGGGCTTTGAAGTACTCACCGTCAGTCAACTTGTCGTTCACCCGCGCCACATAAAGGAGACGGTTATCAGTGTGAAGGCAATTTGCCGCAAACCCAAGTATCAAATCGTCCACCGCCGCCGTGCTGCGGATCATCGGTTTGCATAGGGCAAGACTCAGTGACTCGTGCTCTACGCACGGGGCACCGCCGTCATCCACGGTAAGTTTGTAAAAATACACTTTGGGCATCGCTCAGTTGTTTGTCTGTTTCAGCACAATCCTATTCGCGAGAAACCATTTGTAGAATGCCACGGCGTCTAGGAATTGAGGCAGTCGCGCGCTGCGCTGCAAATAACCGTCATTCACATCTAATCCGCCCCATTCCTTGAGCAGGCCGCTTTCAACGCGGTAGCAGGGGCGAACCCTCCTACCCACGGCCGCACAGCGAAACGAGCCTATGGGAATGCACCGCTCCAACCGACCCGAGACTCGCGGTTTAGCGCGAATCAAGATATCCATTGCATTTGATAGTAAATCGCGGCGCGTATGAGCATTCTTGTGGCGGTCGCATTCGGGTACATCAACTGCAAGGCAGGTTGATTCGACCACGTACAGGCCGATCAACGCATAAACGAGCCGGGGGCTCGGCTGAACATCTTTCAACGCCGCATAGAAGGCCAGCAGGTCGTTTTCCCTAATTTTCTCCATGATTTGCTTGCCCCTTTTTCCGTTCCCGCCCTGATCTCCATAGGTCAAATATTCAAAATCGGGGTCAAGATGCATGCTGGCACCGCGCACGGTTGGCGGCAACGACACTCCGAATTTCGATAAAGCGTCTTCCAACTCCCTAAAAGGACGCACTTGATCCTTACCGGGCCAATACTCTTTGATGGGCACATACACAAACTCGCCCGTTTTCGAATCGATCGGCGCATTCCAATAACCACCCGCTTCCGTTTGATCCGCACCTACTCTAACAAGCAGCGCTTCCAAACCTCGTCCTCCAGGTTTTTCATCATTATGGGCATTCGCAACTCACGGGACACCAGCTTCGACAGCAGCGCATCGCGCAACGCGGCCAGCGAAGATTACGCGAGGAGTTGCCTTAGCCATTCCCATCCTATCCTTTCGAATTTACCCACAATACGGCAGAATTCGCGCGCATCGCCTCCCTGACATTGCCGGCCAACTCCAGTTTATGCCGGATCCTGGCATAAGCCGCCGCCGCGGGGTCGTCGAAGGGGAGCGAAGAATAGGGGCAAAGGCTTCGGCGAGGATTCCCAGGCGGAGTTCGCGGTTGCCGTATTTCTGGGCGCCGTGGAGCAACTCGGCTTTGACAACCGAGCAGAGAAGGACGTCCGCTTGCGTAAGTTTTTCGAGGCGGGAGCGGGTGGGGGATTGGGCGGTCTTCAGATAAACGATCCAGGCGTTGGTATCGAGGAGAAAGGCCATCACCACTCCCCGCGCTTCTCAAAGGGAAGTTGCGGCGGGCGCTCCAATGGTTCTCCGGCAAAGGCACCGGCGGTCTTCTGGAAATAGCCGGCTGGCCAAGCCTCGGCGGCGGGAGCGGAGGTCCCGTTTGCCCCATTCCTTTGATGCTCCACCAAGAAGGCAAGATAATGCTGGAGCTCGCGGAGCACTGGTTCCGGTTGCTTCAGAATCTCTTGAATCAAAGCGTCACGCATGCTCATACCGGGGGAAATAATACGACTGGAGACGCACTACTGCCAGACTTTTGTTGTCGAACGGGTTCAGCAGTGCGCACGGAGTGGGACGTTTCTGCCCGCAACAGAGAATCTATGGCAGCAACACCACGCGATAAAAACGCTGGATGTCTGGGCCAATAGTCGCGGAGTTCGTGGTCGTGCTGAACGGCACATTGCAAAGTAAGTTCATGTTCTGCCAACTAATGAAGTCGGTCGTGTAATCGAGTTCGTATGTTTGACCCGGAATGGTGGTCCAGGTGAATGTCACCAAGCCGCCTTCTTGTGATACGCTTTGAAACACTGGCGCCGCAGCGTTCGTGAGCCGGAAAACTCCACCATCCGCGCCATTTCCGATGGTTGTCCCGTACAGGTTGCCATCCGCAGCCAGCATCAGACCTCCCTGAGGCTGACAGCCGTTCACGCCATTGAATGCGACCAAATCGGTGAGAGCGCCGTTGGTCGATATTTGAAATACCGTGCCGCAGCCGCTGGGACCGCCTTGGTGGCAGTGAGGGGTGCCGCCATCCTGCGTCGTCCCAGAAAGATTCCCATCCGCACCCAGCGCCAGAGCACCCACAGGAACCGCGCCATTGTCGGTGTTGAAGGAAGCCAGCGTGACTAAGGCGCCATTGGTCCTCACTCTGAACAGAGTGCCAGCACCAGGAACTCCATTCCAGATTATGGCTGTGTTCGTTCCTCCCTCCTCGGTGGTACCATACAAATCTCCATCACTCCCCTGGATGAGTCCGCTGCCAGGATGGGCGCCGTTCGCTCCATTGAACCAGGCAAGGGTAGTCAGCGACCCGTCCGGCGCCAGACGAAATATTGTACCTAGGTCGCTTGGGCCGCCACGGTAAGTCGCTCCATAGAGGCTCTTATCGGCCATCTGGACGATTTGTTGGCTGGGAACGGCCCCATTTGTGCCGTCGAAAGAGAACAATGTCGTGAGCGTTCCATTGGTCCCCAGCTCGAATATCGTGCCCAATCCAGCCGAGCCGCCATAGGCTGTGGTGCCGTAGAAATTGCCATCCGCGGCTTGGATCAGCGGGCCCGCGGGATTGGCGCCGTTTGTGCCGTTGAACCAAAATAGGGTGGTAAGCGCGCCGTCAGGAGTCATTCGAAACAGCGTCCCATAGCCGCCTTCGCGATTGGTGTAGGCAATTCCGCCGTAAAATGACGATCCGTAGAAGTTGCCATCAGAGCCCTGAATCAGCCCATTAACGGGATTGGCCCCATTGGTGCCATCGAACAATGCCAAGGTGGTAACAGCCCCATTAGGAGTCATCTTGAATATCGTTCCGGTATTACTGGAGCCACCAAAGAAGGAGCTCCCATAGAAATTGCCGTCCGTGCCCTGGACCAGCGGTGCAACGCTGGAGGTCTCGGCGGTGCCACTGGCCATCGGCGTCAGTATCAGCGCGGCATTTCCGACAGGCGCGATGCAACACAGCGAGAGAACGGGTGTTGCGGCTAGCAGAAATCGGCTAACCTTCATTTTGCCAAAGAATAGCTGGCCTTATCGCGCTAGTCCAGCATCTTGCCCGGATGTCGGCCCGAGGAGAGCGGGGAGCATCCCAGTTCCGAGCGGGTGTGAGACAAAAAAGTAACCACGTCGGGCAATCGTCGGTCCTCACAACTGACACTTTCGACCGCCGTCGGCAACGTGCTCCGGTGCCTCGCAAACTGCGCATTAAGTATCCAGGGGTCATGCACCATGTGACGAGTCGTCGTGATGGCCGAGAGGATATTTGCCCGGGTGACGGCGACTGGACATCACAAATTGCGAAGTGGCAAGGGATTAGACCGTGTAAGACCCTGAGGCCACCACGCCGCCTTTGCCGGTCCAATTGGTGTGGAAGAACTGGCCGCGGGGCTGTTCGAGGCGCTCGTAAGTGTGGGCGCCGAAGAAATCGCGCTGGGCCTGGAGCAGGTTGGCCGGGAGACGTTCGCTGCGATAGGAGTCGTAGAAGGCCAAGGCGGTGCTGAAGGCGGGGACAGGAATGCCTTTCCTGGCGGCTACGGCGACCACATTCCGCCAGGCGCTTTGCGAAGCTCGGATGGCTTGTCTGAAGAACGGATCGAGCAACAGATTTGTCAGGTTGGGATTCTTGTCGAACGCTTCCTTGATCTTGCCGAGGAACACGCTGCGGATGATGCAACCACCGCGCCACATGAGCGCAACGCCGCCGTAGTTGAGGTTCCATTTGTATTCCCCGGCCGCAGCGCGCATGAGCATGTAGCCTTGCGCGTAGGAGACAATCTTGGAGGCATAGAGGGCGCGGCGAATCGCTTCGATGAACTTTTGGGCATCGCCTTTGATTGCCGGCTTGGGTCCCTTGAGCTTCCTGGCGGCGGCAACGCGCTCGTCTTTGAGGGCCGAAATGCAGCGCGCATACACCGCCTCGGCAATCAACGTGATGGGAATACCTAGTTCCTGGGAGGAAATCACGGTCCACTTGCCGGTTCCCTTCTGGCCGGCGGAATCAAGAATCTTGTCCACCAGCGGCTGGCCGTCGGTGTCTTTGAAGGCTAGGATGTCGCGGGTGATCTCGATTAAGTAGGAGTTGAGTTCGCCCTGATTCCAATCTGCGAAAACCTGGTGCATCTGGTCAGCAGTGAGGCCCAAGCCGGTCTTGAGGAGGTTGTAGGCCTCGCAGATGAGTTCCATATCGCCGTACTCAATCCCATTGTGGACCATCTTGACGTAATGGCCGGCGCCGTTTTCGCCTACCCAGTCGCAACAGGGCGTTCCGTCCTCGACCTTGGCAGCGATTTTTTGAAAAATATCCTTCACGTGCGGCCAGGCGGCGGGCGAACCCCCGGGCATAATGCTGGGCCCGTGACGGGCGCCGGTTTCGCCGCCGGAGACGCCGGCGCCGATGAAAAGCAGGCCTTTGGATTCGAGGTGTTTCGCGCGGCGCATGGTGTCCTCGAAAAGCGAATTGCCGCCGTCTATAATGATGTCGCCCGGCTCAAGGTGTGGGATCAATTGATCGATGAATTCGTCCACGGGTTTGCCGGCCTTGACCATCAGCATGACGCGGCGCGGCTTTTTAAGGAGGCCGGCCAGGTCCGGGATGGAATGGGCGCCAACGACGTTCGTGCCCTTGGCTTCCTGGCTCAGAAAGTCATCCACCTTGGAGACGGTACGGTTGTAAGCGACCACGGTGAAGCCATGGTCGTTCATGTTCAAGATGAGGTTTTGCCCCATGACCGCGAGGCCAATCAGCGCGATGTCAGCTTTTGGTTCCATAATTGTAGAATGGCAATAGGAGAATGGGAGTGTCTATCGTCCCAGTTGCAGGCGCTGGTCGGTGTCCAGCAGCGTCTTTAGATAAGGCCAGTTCACTTCGTTCATGTCGTTGAAGGCGTGCAGATAGACCGCGACAGTTTCGGTCGGATACTTGGCCAACAAACCATCCACAGCCGAGCGCAGCTTGGCGTCATCAATGGAGGCGGGCAAGTCTTCGACGACGCCTTCCTTGTGCGGAAGTTCGAGCGTATTGAGAAAGTCCACCAGCATGCCGTTGTACTTTTTCAGGAGCCAGGTGCGAATCAAGTTGCCCGTGAGCCAATCCAGCGCCGGGCGCGTCAATGTTGCCAGCATGAGGGTATGCCGCTCCGCGCGGGGTTTTCGTTCCAGGTAGGCTGGCCGCAACTTGCGCGCCTCAGCGACGGCGTTGAGGGTGGCGCGGTAAAGTGGTTTGTCCGATTGATTAGCGTAGGTGAGGATTTCCAGCGCCAAGCCCGGCGACATGAAACCCAATAGTTCATGGGAAGTGAGCATTAATCAGTGTAAGCGCGTTAATTAGGTTAATTAGGTTAATTAGGTTAATTGGGAACCTGTCGCGCAGTTGGCATAATCGGCAGTCAGGTTTGCGGTTTCGGTCAAGGGTTCAATGGTGATCGGGTTCAGGCAATTGTCAGTACGGAAATCTTGTTATTGCGGGCAAGGTCTTGGCAAGCCTCCTGTTCCAGCAGCAGCGATTTGCCGGCCTCCAGGGCGAGAACGGAGATTCGTGCGGCGGCGCAGACCTGCAACGTCTGCGGACCGAGACAGGGGATGTCGAAGCGCAGATCGTGTTTTTCGCGGGCGACCTTGACAGCCACAGCGCCGCCTTGTGGCCCGGCTAACTCGCCGCCGCGCGCCAGGCAACGGTCGGTTCCTTCAAAACCTTCAACGGCCAGCACCGCGCCGCCTTTGACCACGACGGTCTGGCCGATTTCAAGCCGGGAAACTTCTTTGGCGATGCGAAAACCGAACTCCAGGTCAGCCCGTTGCTCGGCGGACAAGGCCGGTCCGAGGTGGAACCCATTGGCCGGCATCAGCGGCTGCAACCAGTGCGTGGCTTCGATCAATTCGACGCCGTCTTTTTTCAATTCATCCGCAACCGCGCCGAAAATGGTGCGGGCGTTTTTTTCTTTGAGTCGCAACAGCAAGGCCAGGGCGCGCAGGTCAGGGCGGAGGTTGTAAAGGTGCTTGGGCGCAATCTGGCCCGCCATCACGCAGTGTTTGACGCCGCGCTCGGTGAAAGCGGCGATCATTTTGGCGAGCTGGCCGACCTTGAGCCAGACGATTTGGTCCACGAGGGAAGCGAGCGCGGGATCGGTCTCTCCTTCGAAGGCGACGGCAACCAATTGTTTGACCCCCTGGCTGCGCGCCTGTTTAGCGAGAATAAGCGGCAACGAACGATTGCCGGCGATGATGCCCAGCGATTGAATCGAATCGGTCATCGGCGGTTCACCTTAGCGAGATCGGCTGAGTTGGCAACCTAAAGGATCTTCAATGGCCACCGAAGTCCGCAGGGCAGCGCCTCCTCTCCTCGCCCTCTCCTCCATCGGATGGAGGGGAGGGGGAGGCGCGAACCTTCGTCGTTGTGGCACAATAAGCTTGCCAGGCGGGTTGTCGGCGGCTAAAAGAACCGAAACCGCGCCGAGCCCTGCATCGGGAATACTAGGGCGTCGCGGCGACCCCTTTATGATGCATTTCGGGCTCGCACCTGCGGAGATGGACTGTTGGCTTTCCAGGCGGAAAATGGCCCTTTTGGCAAAGCTCCGGCGGTCGCAGACCGCCGCAACAGGCAGGTGTTGGTTTTCCAGACGTGCAACGGCCCTTGTGGCAAGGGTTGCGTGTCTGTGCCTGGTCCCGTGTGGAGTTTCATTCCCGATAGCCGAGGCTGCCGACTCGCCTGCCCCGAGTTGCGTTCTTGTGGAAAAGGAAGGCAAGATTGAGCTAGCCAGGAAGGGCTCGGCAGTCTGGACGGCGGCGAAGACGAACGACATGCTGCAAGTCGGCGACCGACTGCGGACCGGGCTTCGCAGCCGGGCAACGTTGCGTTGGTCTGAACTGAGCGTGGTCCGGGTAAGCGAGCTCACCAGCCTGGAACTGCAGGCTCCGGCAGCCCCGAGTGTCAAACCGCAACTCGACCTGAGGTCCGGCGCTGCCTATTTCTTCAGCCGCGAGAGGCCGGCCGATGTCCGATTCCGCACGCCGGTCGCTTCGGGGGCGATTCGGGGAACAGAGTTTGCTCTTGAAGTCGCCGAAAGCGGGCGCACAGTTTTGTCGCTACTGGATGGCGAAGTTGACCTGGCGAATGAGCAGGGCGCAACGCTGCTCAAAAGCGGTGAGCAAGGGATCGTGGAGCCGGGGCACGCGCCGGCCAAGACCGCGTTGATCGATGCCATCAATGTCATTCAATGGGCGTTATACTATCCCGCCGTGATCGATCCGGACGACCTCGGCCTGAGCGGCCAGGAGAAGGAGTCGTTCAAGGAATCTTTGGAAGCTTACCGTCAAGGGGACTTGTTGGCGGCCTTGGGCCGGTATCCGGAAAACCGCGCGCCGGGTTCGGACGCCGAAAGGGCGTTGCGCGCCGCCTTGCTGCTGGCGGCCGGTCGCGTGGAGCAAACCGAGGCGGAGCTAATGCGTCTGCCGCCGGCTTCGCCGCCGGTTAATGCTCTTAGGGAGATCATCGCCGCGGTGAAGCATCAGACTTTGGCAAGCCTGCCGACGCCTGGCACCGGCAGCGAGTGGATGGCGCGCTCTTACTATCTGCAATCGCAGGGGCAACTGACTGATGCACTTAAGGCGGCGCGCAACGCGGCCAGCAGGTCGCCGCATTTTGGCGCCGCCTGGGTGCGCGTTGCGGAACTGGAGTTCGGTTTCGGGCGCATCGGCGAATCGCTGGCGGCGCTAACCAGGGGCCTGGAATTGTCGCCTCGAAACGCCGAGGGCCTGGCGCTAAACGGATTCTTGCTTAGCGCGAGAAATGAAACCGCCGAGGCGTTGAATTACTTCGACCAAGCCATCGCCGCTGACGGGGCGCTGGCGAACGCGTGGTTGGGGCGCGGCCTGGTGAAGATTCGCGAGGGCCTCGACACAGAAGGCCGGGAGGATTTGCAAGTAGCAGCGACACTGGAACCGCAACGGGCAATGCTTCGGAGCTATCTGGGAAAGGCGTTCAGCGACAACAACGATCTGCCACACGCACGCAAGGAATTGGATTTGAGCAAGAAGCTGGACCCGAATGATCCCACGGTCTGGCTGTACGAGGCGTTGCTGGACCAACAGGCGAATCGGATCAACGAGGCGGTGGGGGACTTGGAGAGGTCGAAGGAGCTGAATGACAATCGCAGCATCTTCCGCTCGCGGCTCCTGCTGGACCAGGACCAGGCGGTGCGGGGCGCCAACCTGGCGGCGATCTATCGGGACGCGGGGCTGTTGGATCGAAGCGTTCAAGAGGCGGCGCGGGCCGTGGACAATGATTACGGCAATTATTCGGCGCATCTCTTTCTGGCCAGCAGCTACGATGCGCTGCGCGATCCGAAATTGATCAATCTTCGCTACGAGACGCCCTGGTTCAGCGAATTGCTGGTGGCCAATTTGCTGGCGCCCGTTAATGGCGGCAACTTGTCCCAAACCATTTCGCAGCAGGAATATTCCAAGCTCTTCGCCTCCGACGGGGTGGGAATCTTTTCCAGCACCGAATATTCCAGCCGAGGCGATTGGCTCCAAAGCGGTTCGCAATACGGCGTGTTCGGCAACAACAGCTACGCGCTCGACGCGTTCTACCGCAGCGAGAACGGTTTCCGGCCCAACAACGATTTGGAGCAGCTCAACCTGGCGGCGCGGTTCAAGCAGCAACTCACGGACCAGGACAGCATCTTTTTCCAGGTGAGCTACTTCGACGCGAATTCGGGCGATGTCGCGCAGTACTACGATCAACATGCGCAAATCACCAACGCGACACATCCCAGCCTCAGCCTGCGGGTCACTGAAAAGCAGGAACCGAACCTGCTGATAGGCTATCATCGCGAATGGGCGCCGGGCAGCCACACACTTTTCCTGGCGGGGCGTTTCGATGATACGTTGACGCTGCGGGATTCAGACCCGGCGCTGCTCTGGCTGGAGAGAGTCGCCAACCCACTCGCCACCAACGTTTTCGTGCGGAACCCGATGTTCTTTTCATTGAATCTGCGCAGGGAACTGGAGGCCTACTCGGCGGAGTTACAACAGATTTGGCAGAAGGACCCGCTCACGTACGTTGCGGGCGCCCGCTACCAAAGCGCCAGTGCCGACACATCAGACCAATTGGATCGCAGTCCGCCCCTCGGCCAGCCAACGCCGGTGCAGGTGGAAAACCAGACGGACCTGAGCCGGGTCAGCGTTTACGCTTATCAAGACTGGCAAATCGTGGAGCCCTTGCGGCTGATCGCCGGTCTCAGTTATGACCGCTTGGAATTCCCGGTGAACATTGACACTTCGCCCATCACCGGCGGGCAGGAGACCAAGGACCAGATTTCTCCCAAAGTCGGCATTCTATGGTCGCCGTTGCCAAACACGCACCTGCGCGCGGTTTATACCCGGTCGCTCGGGGGCGTTTTCTTCGACACCAGTGTGCGGCTGGAGCCGACGGAAGTGGCCGGCTTCAATCAGGCTTTTCGCAGTCTCATTCCGGAATCCGTTGTCGGCCTGGTGCCTGGGACCCGATTCGACACCTGGGGCCTTGGGCTCGACCAAAGCTTCAAGACGGGCACCTATCTGCTGGTACAAGCTGAAATCCTGGATTCGGACGGCGCCAGGACGGTGGGAATTTTGACCAACAGCGATCTGCTGGTGCCGATACCGGACTCAGCTTCGAGCACGCGGCAGTCGCTGAACTTTGAGGAGAGGTCCCTGGTGGTGGCTATCAACCAGCTAATCGGGGCCGAGTGGGCGCTGGGCGCACGTTACAAATTGACCGATGCGGATCTGGATGGCCGATTTACCCAATTGTCTGCCTTGATGCCAGGTGTGTCCGGCCTGAACCAGGATGTCTCGGCGACGTTGAACCAGCTCGACCTCTACGCGATTTACCAGCATCGCTGCGGATTCTTCGGACAGTTCGATGCCGTCTGGTCGCAACAATCCAATCGCGGCTATTCCCCGGGGTTGCCTGGCGACGATTTCTGGCAGTTTAACTTGTACGCCGGCTATCGCTTTCTTCAACGCCGGGCAGAAGCGCGCGTAGGTTTGCTGAACCTTGGTGATCAGGATTACCGGTTGAACCCGCTAACTTTGTACAATGAGCTGCCGCGCCAACGCGAGTTGACGGTGAGCTTCAAGTTCAATTTTTGAGAGAAGAAGATGCCCGGCAGATACAAGGTGAACTGGTTAGCGCACACGATGCTTCGTGAATTTTCTCAAGCGACTTAACCGCACCCATCTGGCCACAGCGGTGGGCGTGGCGCTGGCCGCGGGAGCCGGCCTGCTGTTGCACGAGTTCCGTTTCGGGCGCGGGCTTGCTAACCTGAGTTACGATCTGCTGC
>Ga0137384_10002851_pt1 | contig 13697 bp, 10 predicted proteins | sample SagtaG_2_FD_104922 | JGI IMG/M metagenome (GOLD analysis project Ga0137384, IMG submission 104922) | Vadose zone soil microbial communities from Sagehorn Ranch, Mendocino, California, USA - Sage2_R_60_16 metaG | ecosystem: Environmental > Terrestrial > Soil > Vadose zone | place: USA... | reverse complement strand
GCTTCTAGCTGATCGAAGGCCGCCATTACTTTGGCCACAAACTCGTCCTCTTGTTTTTTCTTTCGCTGCTGGCGAGATGCTTCCACAGACGACTGCAATACTTCCCAAACACGTGGATGCATTATTAGCTCTTCGCGCTTGAGTCCGGTAATCTTATAGATGGCGACGTGTGACACTGTCTCTCCTAGCTGTTCGAGTTGCCTAATCGCCTCCTCTACTTCAACCACTAACCCGTCTTCTCGTTGTCGGGTTTGTCTCTCCATGAGGCGTGGGTACTCAAGGCTATACTGGTTCAAGAGTGCAACGACCTGTGAGTTCTTCTTTAAGTGATAGGAATGCAAACCCGTTACCTCGCTTACCGCCTTCAAAGTTACTCGCTGTCCCAATACCTCTAGCTGTTGTGCAGCCCTTTGCACGCTCGCGAACATCTCTTCCTTTAAAATTCCCTTTCGTTTCTCACGATCGCTTCGGGCCGTTTTAACGACAGCCTCCAAAAGCACCTTCAAGCGGGGGTACTTTATCAGCCGAACGTGAGTGAGCCGAGTGAGCCGGCGAATGGACTTTTGCGTTACCGGCTCTCCAAGATCATTCAAGTATTGCGCTGCTTGTAGCACCCGCTCGAGCAAGGCATCCTCCGACAGTGAGAGTTCATCAACTCGAACTGCTTCGTTTTCTCCGCTCTGCAGTAGCACACGACGGAAAATATCTTGGAAGCTTACGCCTAAATACATCGTGTATTCGAGGTAGCTTTGAAACGTGACCATCGCCAATATAGAATATCCAAACTCTACGTTATCTATTTTTCGCTCAGACATTCCCGATTGGCGACTCATTTTCTGAACGGTTAATCCTCTTGCCTCACGCAGAATGGCAAACTGTTCGCCAATCCTCTGCGATAAGCTACAAGCCATCGTTTCCCATGGCTGTGGTGATAGCAAGAATTCGAAGTCCATCGAGCGTATGAATGCCTCTCTTTGTTCTTCTATGGTCAGCGGTCTGGATAGGCACGCTCCTAAATTGCCCTTACAGAATGGGCACATTGTTATCTTTAAGGGAGAAACAAAAATTGGAATTTCTCGCCCACAGTGCCCGCACTTATTTAGCAGCTGACAGGCATGCTCACTGCATCCTTGTAAAACTGCAAATCGCCAGAGCAATGAGTAATAGCCTCGCTCCTTGAGACAGGCTGGACAATAACGTAAACGGGGTGCAATACTACCATTTAAAAAAGAAGAGACTGCCTGCGCTTCATGGGTGCGCCCGAACTTCTTGCCCAGATGGTAGAATGTGGTTGCCCGAATGGATTGTTCGGGACAGTTTGCCGCTGATACCAATGTTCCAAACGAAGCAGGAGGAAAGTCTTTGAAGCTTTTTACGCTCATAAGGCCTTGATCCGGAAAACAAGCAGAAGCAAGTTGAGCGATATGCTTTTTTCCATTGGCTCGTGCCAAGCGTGACAGATAACTTGTAAATGACTCTAGCTGTTCGGGTCGGGGACGAAGTGGCAGAACATCAAAATAATATACCATTTCCGCTATTATTCATCATCTCCTTCCTGATCGGCCCCATTTGAGAAGTCCGTTACCCTCTCCTTTTGAATTCCCTTCCATGTTTTCTCTAGTAACTCAGGAGATAAAGAAGGCAGCTCTTTTTCAATAGCTTGTTGGCTGGCATCTCTAATGAGGATCATGATGTCTCGAAGAATACCGCCTGTCCACTCCTGAATGAGCTTTGCAGGGCCATCTATCATATTCGTTCCTGCCTTTACTTGAGGAAGAGCCAAATTCGATTCCTGAGTAAGCGGGAGCAAGATCTCGATAAAGGCCAACAAGTCACTGAGCCGTTCCCCGCGATACTGGCGTAACTCAAAATAATCGTTCCATCGTCCCGCTACCTCGACGTCACCAATTGGCCAGTTCGTTGGATTACAAGATGCGCAAATAATAGGAATATCTTGTGTCATATTGGAGATATCCAACAGCCGCCGTCGCATTTCTGGCCGAGAAATGTGTTCAATCTCGTCCACAATGATCAATTCCACATCACACTGCTGAAGATATAAGTCTAATTGCATGAGAAGGTCTTCTTCATCATCGCCTTTCAGATATGTCAGACCGCATTCGAGAATCATCCGCCGCAGCAGTGTTTTAGGTGTAGCATTACTGACCGGTGCATCGACCTTAATAATAGGGATACGATTACGAAGTGCTTCGACTGTAGGGATATTCAGAGCGCTCAGCCAATTGAGATACGTCGATTTGCCCATGCCTGAGTGCCCTCCTAACAGGAAATTGCGCTGTTGACCTAGAGAATAGTACCCTAGAACCTTCTTCACCTTCTCGTGCAGCCTCCATAAATCAGGCGTCATGATGAAAACAAAATTGTTTAACCACAACAGCCGATCTTCCTTAGATAAAGCAAGAAACTGCCCAGCCAAATTCTGTCGGAGGAGCCGATATCCCTCTTCAGTCGCTATTGTTTTGGCAGAGATTTCCAGCGGCTCTCTGACTCGCCTCATTTTCAAGCGTTTCCGAAAACGACCGATTTGTTTACCTAGCTGTTTATCCAGGGGTTTGTTGGTCTTCAGTGGACGCAGGCGTGCTCGTAGCTGTTCATCCTCGCTGGACCATTCATCCTGCCACACGCGCATCCGAGCTAAGTGACGACGAACATCAAACGTCTCATCGACGATTGCAGTGACTATTTCGTTCATAAAATAAGTTCCTCTACTCTTGTCTAATGAATAGCAAAACGAGCCAAACGGCTCTGATACTCTTTATCTTGCGGGGTTGTAATTTGGTTGAGGGCCTCGTTTACCCTTTGGACATCTGCTGTCTTCGAGGCTTTCGATCTCGATGTAGCCTTTGAATTGAGCTTTTTTGCGGCTCGCTGTGCAGTTTTTTTCTCTGTAGTTCGCGTTTCAGTCAATTCGCGAAGCCCGTTCAGATAAGCCACCCAGTCGCGCGTGGCTTGTCCTTTGCTACGAGCCAGATCTTTCGATAATTCTCGTTCCCAGAGGCTCACCGATCGATACTCATTATTACTCAAGCGCAGTTCCTTCGCCTTTATGTCATCGATATAGAGCTTACCGCGAAAAAGAGCTACACAACTGATATCTGAAGGATCATACCTGATCTCATATTGAATTGGCTTCCCTCGCTCAGCTTTCGGAGCTTTGGAAGTACCCAATTTGGGGGACCAGTAATGCAAGTTGAACAGACCGATACCTTTGTCTTTGATCTCACGGGTGCCATTAATTTCACGCCAGAAGTAGCGCTTGACCTCTTCGGTCAATGGCGGCACGGCTGGCGGTATCGATCGCAGACCCTGTTCCCACTTCTGGTTCGGGGTCATTTTGTCCAATTCACTATGCGGCCGGTTCTGGTATGAAACAATCTCTTCCACGATGAATTTGTAGATGTCCTCATACAGCAAGCAGGCTTCTTGTGCGGCATTATGAATATCCTTGGGATGACTCGATTGAATGGCTCCCCTCAGCCGCTCCTTGATGACTGCTGCGAGGCCCCGGAAAAAGCGCTCGATTAATGCACCCTGACGAGCTTTATACGGTTTTCTAAACACCAGATCGATACTGCTATACTCGCCGTCCCGGCTTATGAGACCAGCCAGGCTCTCCAAACTGTGAGAATGGTTACTCCAGGCATTGTCGAGGGACAGTTGCACCGGGATGCCAAAGCAAGGCCACTCACCTTCGATGCCCAGTTTGGTAATCCAAGTTTTGGGCCAGATCGCGTTCAATAACGCATCCTGAATAGTATCAATACGGGGTCCCTCATAGGTCAGAACGAAACCAAGAACGCTTCGTGAGTATGCGTCAATGAGCAGGGTTAACCAGAGGCGGCTTGGCTCACTGCGTGTTGCTTCATCGACAATAAACACTTTGAGGAGACAATAGTCGGCGAAGACGTATTGGAGAGGGCGCGTCGCGATATGGGCGAAATGATCGAAAATCATTTGCTCATATTCCCACATTTCTTCGCCATAGCGAGCGATGATAAGGGTTTTCCCTTCATCAGGTCGCTTCTCTAATGCGTTGATCCGCTCATACACCCATGTCCTGCGAGGCTCTTTGATTGGGACCAACCAACGCTCCTTCTCAGGATTATCCAAAATCGCCTGTATAGGCAGTTTATCGTCAAATAACTGGTCCACAAGATCTTGCGGTACCTTGCCCGCGCACTTTACCGGGTCTATCCATCGTTCCCCAGTACGTGTATATGTTGACTTTATTGTCTCGTACAAAGTCACTTTACGAATGGCGGGCTTGCGAGCGTAGTACTTGACGATGGCACTATCCACTAAATGCAGTTGCGCATCGGTTAGGCGGCTATGGCCAAAACTCCTCGGACGCCGAAGTGATGCTGCGATTGCGGCTTGGTCTCCACTATATTCTCGATACGTGTTGCGATAGTTGTAGTAAGTCGCTATTACAATGCCCCTGGCCTCACAGATCGTTTTAAGTTCTTTAGTGCGCAGAAACACGTTACCTGATTTTTCTACCTCATCCTTTTTTACAGCCAATAACCTGTTAATTTCTTTATACTCTTTGACCACCCGCTCCGCTTTATCTCGTAACGATTGAGGGAGATTGGCAGAAGCTGAGCGGATTGGTGGTGGACGAAGCATTTCTAGCTTTTCGCGCAATTTGTCAAGGGTCGGTGCGAATACTGGAGGTGCCTCGCCATCAAGAACCACCAGATCAACTATTTTGAACGTGTGTGGTTCAAGTCCAGGAACGCTCTCTACTTGTACATCTCTGTGATCGCGAGAAAGGATCCGATACCTCTGGTCCTTCCAGTAAATGAATGAATTCGGCTTTAAGTAGCTTTCTAGAGGTATTTCGACCTCAGTAGAAGATCGCACCATAATTACCCCTCCTGAACAGGTAGCCAGACAAGCGTTCGAGATAAAGGCGCGCCGTCAATGAAGAGAAGCGAGCGGAGATCCGTTTCTATTTTTCCGTACCATAGCAGGTGATAGAGACCAGGCGATACCACACCTACGGGAAGTCCGAGTTCCTGGGAGATCTCTTGTATCAAGCGAGGAAGTGATAAACGCTTCCCATCGCCAAGCTTCTCACGCACTGCAACAGTCACATCTGAGCGGTAGTAGACAGTTGGCCGAAACATGTACAATTCAAGTAAATTCGCAATCTCAGTATCATCGGGGAGTGAGTCCTCCGTGTGGACCACATAGCTCCAACCTTCTCTCTGACAATGCTTCCTTGCACCCGCCTCCCTACGTTGTGCGTTGGGCAGGATCCGCCGCTCTGATCGAGTTACCTCGTGGATTTCGATAGAACCATCGACTCTCCAGACCATAAAGTCTGGGACATAGGTATGCTTCTTCCCATCTGAGTCATCATAGGGAATGCGTATGGGCTGGCTTTGATAATCTCTAACCGTAGGATCGCGGTCGAAACCGAGGGTGAGTTTGCGTTCACCGCTAAAAGACTCACATTGTATCGTTCGTCCATTCTTGTTATATATAGTACTTCGGCTGTTTGACCCAATTGAGGCTACACAACGCACATTTTTATCAGGTGGTTTCCGTTTGAGTCCCATAAGCACCTCCTCAAAAGCTCGATGAAAAAGTTGATCCTCTACTATTCCTACTTCTGCAGTACAACAGATCCAGTCTTAATTCGATCGCAATCCAAAAGTCTAAACCCATTTGAGTCCTTTAGCAGAATAGTTAAACCACCTTTCCACCAGACTACCTTTCACGAAAGGTGAACTGATAAACAAGCTTATCTGATATCTTACGTAGAAGAACGTTATATGAAAAAAAATTCGCAAGACACGGGTTAAGAAATGTGTGTTTATAAAATTACTTCCTGGCTCTCACCTATCCATTGTTTTTGCTTCCCGTTTGTCTACTTCACTGTCCAGTACGAATTGTGCACTGACTGATAGGTCACTAACTTGGCACAAAATATGCTCTTCATGCTACAGCAGTATCTCTTCAAGAATAAGCGATTTTTTATGCACCCAGAGAAAAGCCTCTTTCCCAACTGATTTAAGAAGAGAGCCTCTTCACCTCGCGGGCTTTTGGCGAAGGAGTGAAACTACGATGACAATGTTGGCACCGGTATCTTTGTGAGCCGCTTCGGTTATACCCACAGCGGGTAACGTAATAACTCTGTTGACAAACAGAGCAAAGAGGCAAAGCAATTGTGGGAACATGATCGAGTGTATCTATAGCATCGCTGAATACCTCTTTCAAACTGAGACACAAGTGGTGAGCATACTTGATATAACTCTGAAGCGTTGCTCCTCTGCCTTGAAAATCTCCGCGTTCCATGCCCTCGACCACTGTCAGGGTTACGCCAATCTGGCTTGCCACTTCCAGAGCCGTAAGCCGTTCCATTCGTCTCATGTGAGCAAACCGTCGACCTACACGCTTAATGATGCTACTGCTATTCGCTTCCCACGGCTGAGGGGTCAAGAGAAATACGATATCATCGTGAACATACGTGGCTACCTCTAACTCTGCTCCACCCGATACTAAAGCAGTAGCACACAGTTTCAGGCTCTGCTGACACCTGGGACAATTACCTAATTTGAATGGAGATGTGAAGAGAGGAATCAACTCATCGCAGTGCCCACATGTTTCCAGCAATCGACACATATGCTTGCAGCAGTAGGTTAACATGAGAAATCTCCAGGGGAGTAGGTAGCACCTGACTCGCTGTTCAGCAAAGCATGCTGGACAATAGCGTAGATACTGACCAACGCAACCAGATAAGAAACGACTCACGGGTTGAGGGAGCGTTGAGCGCCTAAATTTGGCAGCAAGATGAAAGAAGGTCGTTGTTCGCAGTATTTCCTCGCTCCAAGTCCCTGCTCTCGTTAGATCGCCGAACGATACAGGTGGATAGTCAGCTATACCTCTGGTTATCCTTCGATCCTGATGTGGAAAACAGAGTGCTGATAGGCCATCCATGGATGAAATGCCATTGTATTCGGCGAGACGCATCAGGTAACTGGTAAGCGACTCAAGATACTCCGGCCTCGGATGGAGTGGCAAAACGTCAAAGTAGTATGTCATTAAAAACCACCTTCCACCCGTTCCTCGCCTTCTTGATCCTTGAAGAAGTGAGCTCGCCAAGCCAGCATATACCCATTGATCGCCCAGTTCTGGAGCGCTGCGTTATCGGGATAGGCGCGGGAGGCGGATATATTGGCATAGCCATCGACAGCGAAATCGATCATCGAGAGGTATTCCAGGCTTTTTTGATCGCCTTTCGCCTGCTCGAGTGCTTCTTGGAAGGGACCCTGTCCTTTTTCCCATGCCTCTCTCACCCGCGGAAGTACATTCTGCAACTTGCGCCATTCCTGTGCTATGCGCGCATCTTTCCATATTATCTCTACGGCACGAGCAAGGAAAGACTCCAAGTGCTCTGGATGCAATGCAGATTCAAGGTCAGGGCGTCTCAGATCACTTCCACCATAGTTGATCAGTTCGCGAATGTAGCGAACAGTCAGGGATACGGTAAATCTCTCTGGCTCGATGTCCTGCCGACGAAGATCGATACATTGTTGAAGATACTCCACGCTACTCCTCTTCTCTCTGCACCATCACTCAAAAGCGGCCTGGCTCTCGCGTCACGCTTCCTCGCTCTGATCACATTTGTGCGAGCTTTTGAGCTTGTCTATGAACGCAGCTATATCCTGATACCATTTGGCCAACTTCCTCATAGATGCGAAGAACTGTTCACGATCTTCGCGGGGCACGACTGGAAATAAGGGAAGTGTTCCTACTTCAGTTCCTACTCCACTCGCGTCGATTATGACAATGTCCATAATGGGAGCTGCAGCCTGCTCCTGTACCATCCTGCGTGCCTGCGCCGCTGCTTGACCGATGAGTGTTTTTCCTTGTGAATGAAGCAACTCAAGCTGGCGAGAAGAAGCAATGTCAAGCGAGGAGGAGAGGTACAGTACCCATTGATCGAGCCAGGTCTCGGTATCGCTGTAGGCCTCGAGAAACGCAAACAGGTATTTTCGCAGCGAACGATAGCGACCCAGCAGCAATCGCTGCGCTTGTGCTATATCCTCCTGCCATGCATGGGTAGCCTGACGAAGTTGCTCGAGTCGCTTGGGAGGCACTAATGACCAGTTAAAGCAAACGCACCAGAACGGTAATGCACCCATATGGAGACACCAAACCATGCGCTGCCCTCGTGCAGTTTGCAGCGGCAATTTGCGAGCGCTAGCCCATAGGACGAGCTTCTGCCACCGCGGGATATGGGTCTCGGCACGAAGGCCGAACATGCGGCAGAGCGATCTCACCGGAAGGTAGGCTGTGCCATCCGCCAGATACAACACCGGTACCTCCTCGTCAAAATAGGGAAGCACAATCGTCGCCTGCCGGATGCTTTGTCCTTGTTTCCCTGATATCCTCTGTTCCTCAGCATGCATTGCGTTCACCCCGGTCAAGTAGGTTTGCTCAGAGAGGCTGGCCAAACACATCTCATGGCTTCCTCCCGTTCCCATAGCCTATGAGATCCTCGATCACTGCTGGACTGGTGGCCCAGCGTAAAATGTGCTCCTCTTGTTCGAGGAGGAGCTCTTCGCTGAGCAAGGCACAGTGTCTCTGCATGTCGCGCATCTGAAAGGCTGGGCGAGAAAGTTCAAACTCGACTTTCTCAAAGCGCTCTTGAGGAGCAACCAGACACAGGCTCATCTGGCGGTCGGGGAACAGTGCCTTCAAATCATAGAGCCGCAGAAGACTAATCGACACATCGGTGCATGCTTGCTCAACTTCATAGGCAGCGAGCACCTCCTGATCCATAAGCCAGAGGACATCAATTTTGCCGATTACCTTCTGGAACATTGAATCAGCGAGGATGGGAAGTGATGGTAGGCTCAAATTACCTAACCGTTCATTGTTACAGGCTTTGTTATGATCGCTCGCCGCAATCCACACCTGGCATCCCACTTTGTGCCCAATCTTCGCGAGCAACCATTGCAGGTGTGTGCGACACGCGATTCCCTCCCCGCCTCCTTTTTCATCGGCAGGCTGCCTGCTCCTTGCTTCGGCTCGCCTGACGAGCATGCAGGATTGCTTTGGAAGTGAAGATGATTTGCCCAGTTGAGAGGGTGTGGTATGTTGCTTCTCATCGCAGGTGGTATCTGTTGAAAGAGGTTGTCGTACCGACCAGCGACAGAGATGCTCGAGTTCCCAGGAGGAAATGCCAAGTGCTTGTGCAAGCGCGAGGAAGTGTGTACAGAACGAGAAATACGCCTCGATAGGATCATATGGTGATGCGCCATGTTCAGCCAGAATGGCCCGGCGAACATCCCCATAGAAGATGTGCCACCGCTCTTGCGCTTGGATATGCCACCAGATGCTCTGAAAGAAAGGCACTCTGGCCGGTTGGAGCTGGGCTCTCTGAACCTGCTGAGAAGCGATGAGCCCTTCCAGAAAGCGAACGAAAGCCTGCATACGCTGCTGTGCTTCGCGTCTCTCATCGGGAACACGGATCATCAAGCGTAGGAGGTGTGCAAAGGTCTCTTCATTCGGCACGCGCTGAACCAGTTGATTGAAAAACAGCCCTCCGGACATCCCTCGTAAATGGAACACACTCCAGCTACTGCGAGTTCGCTTTTGAAATATCGTGTTGAACGCTTTGAGGCTGATGATCCCATCAAGGAAGGAGTTCAGTATCTGGAGTATTTCTTGCTGGACATGCGTTCGTTGGAGATCAATCGCTTGATCCTGCTGGACTGCGGTTCTGTCCGCTAAATAGGCCTTTTGTCTCGAGCGCCACCATGTTATCTGCTCACTTGACCACACACTATACTCTCCCTTTCCACTTTTATCGGCGACCGACACATCCACATGCAAATTTATGAATGCCTACCAACGGAATTTGCTAAACATTCATCTTTGGCCTCATCCATGCCGATACCTCACAGTATACCACAAATTCAATAGAATACAAAACTATTACCCATTTTCTCTATCACAAAAGGGTATATAGCCAGTAGGCTAACTGCATGCGTGAATATCTTGATCTTCCTACGATGCCGGAGTACGTCTCCATTAAAGAGGCGGCAAAAATGCTTGGAGTCTCTGACAAGAGAGTCTACGCCTACATTGAGGATGGACGGTTGCCGGCAGTGCGTGCCGCCCATGTCATCATGATCCCGATAGAGGAAGTCAAGAAATTCAAGCCAAAAATTTCAGGTCGTCCCCGAAAAAACACTCCTGATTGGCGCACCTCACCTGAAGATAACATGCTGCTGACAACCTCCATATTTGTGCCTGTGCAAGCTGATCAAAGAGAGAAGTTACAGCAAAGGCTTGAGGAGTTAAAGCAAGAGGGTGAGCTTGTTTTCCCTGGAACTGTAGCACGCTACATCATTTGGAGTAAGACCCATCCTGGTGCTCTGGAAATTCTGCTCATCTGGAGAAGTACAACAATGCCAGAAGAGGCTGACCGGGATGAGTCGCTAGAACGTTTTCAACAGATGCTGGCTGATCTGCTGGATTGGAAGAGTGCTCGATACGACGAGGGACAAATATTACTACACACCTAAATCGGTTCTCTCGTAAATAGCCATTTCATTCTCTTGGATGTCGCCAAGACATAACGCTTGTGTTGCAAAAACTCGCAGAGGAACGCAATGGAAGAAAGCTCTCCTTGCTTGTTGTGCTTAGACAGCCACGCCAGACAGCGGGGCGATGAAGGTGATCTGCCAGGTGATGTCTGCCTTGTTGACTCTCTGCATCTGTCCTTTCCGAATCATGTGCAACGATGGTCTTGCTCAATCTGGTTATTGAGGTATTTGACTTGCAGTAGTGCCACGCTTTCAGCCAACAGCCCTGTAGCTTTGAGGTTAGCAATGTCTTTGGGATAGATCGCATGCTTGTCGACATTGATCACATGAGGTACCGGTCTGGTGGTATTGGGGTCAGTCGCGTATATACCCTTCGTCTCTTATCCCCCTGCTACGTCGCGCAGTTCGTGAATCCATTTAAATGGACCAGCCCAGGCCATCTCGCTATCGAATTCTGGGATCAATTGTACCGCGTTGGCATCGCGACCGACACAGAGTCGCCAGCCTCGCACTTTCCCTTGTGCATTGGCGACCACATGCTGAAACGAGGCGAAGTCTAGGCGCTGTCTGATCCCTGGGCTGCTCAGTAAACAATCTACGCCAGGGATTGATATAAACAATGGAGCCTCAATCGGACCAACTGATAGCGTCAACGTAGATGATACGCCGGGCAAGCCAAAGGATATCTCTATAGAATCAAGAGCAGGAGCATCTAGGTGCAACCTCTTCCACTGTTGCATGAGTGTCATCAATCCATTCAGGAGCAAATCTTGTTCGATGGTGATTTGTGATAGCGGAGGACGCAGAACAGGAGCATTGCCCGACATAGCTGTTGGCATACAGGAAATGGCAACCGGAACACTGCTCTCACGCGTCTGGGAAACAAAGAAACGGGATGGAGAGGATTGCCACCAGACGAGCAATTCAGAAGCAGATAGAGGTTGGTCGTCTAAGGCTATTTCGCCAGTCACGTACTGCAAATAATCAACGAGTTGCCGCGCGGCGCTTCTCCCCAGCGTAATTGTCCAGGATGGCTGTGCATCTCGTGTGTATCCCTGGATGGTCGTCTGTGAGAAGCGTTGCCCATCGGCCCAGGTAAATTGCACCTCTTGCTGTTCTACAGATATTGGCCTGGTTGTAATCTTCAGAAATGTTCCGTTCGCAGCAAATGGCTGTGATATGCTGTCAGTCTGGGAGGTTGTCCAACGAAGCGCATGCCAGAGGCGAGAGGCCGGTACACGAACCATCGCCGACAGAGTGTGATATGTGGCTTGTGGAGGTTCCGGCGCATACTGGCCGCTTACTGGGAGGGAAGCTTCATAGGAGTTTTGCCGTTCCGAAATGGCATATTTCATCTTGTGCGCACTTTGGGCAACGACCAGCCGATTGCCAATGCGCGGGGCAGCTCCAATCCTGCGCTCGGCGGCTTGGCGTTTTTCCTGGGCTGTCTTTTCTGCTTTGCGTATTTCTGCATCGCTGGCTATTGCCTCTAGCCAGAGGCTCAGCTGTTTCAGTTCGTTTGCATTGACTGGTGATGCTTGCTCCCACCACCTCTGCCAGTCGCTTAGGATGCGCTCGACCAGCCGAGGTTCCGAGACGGCCAGCCCGTATTCGAGGTTGTTTTCCAATCCTGAGAAGGTGGCATTGCCCGATCCTACTATTGCCAGGTGGGTATCGAAGACCCACACTTTCGCATGCACATTGTTGATTGCGTGCATTTCAACGCTACCGCCTGCAAGCTCAGTGGGCCAGGCGAGCAGGTGTTGCAGCGCGGTGATATCGGAAGCACCGCTCAAGAAATCATCCGGCAGGACGTGAGTAATTACTCGTACGACTAAAGGCTGCGGGGTTAGACGTTTCGCCAGTGTGTCCTTGAGCATGGCAATCACGTCATCTTTGATATATGGGCCAACTATTAACAAATCGCGCTGCACTTGCAATAGCGCCTCGATTAGTTGTTCGCGCCAGGGCGAGCGGATTGGCTCGACTAGAGAAAGACGCTCGTCTGCCACACGCTTGCTCCTCTCTTACATGCTCACGCTTGCGCTGGTTGCAGACTCTGCCATGTTGTGCAGTGCCTCGATCACCAGGCGTTTATCGAGCAGCTTGTGCTCTATTTGATTGTAGTAGCTGCGCAGGCAGTGATAGCAGGAGTCGAGGCATGCGCATTGCTCCAGGCGCTCTAAGGCTGCTGCCGCCGCTTGTGGCAAACGCCGCGATAGGCTTTCGACGTAACCTGCGCCGCCTGGAACGTCATCGTAAAGAACGATCTGCGGTTGCAGCAAATCGCCGCGCGGCACTTCGCGATCAAAGCCGCCGATCTCACTCTCCTCGGTTTGCAGCGCGAGATTGGCCCCCAAGACGAGCGCGTTCCGCAATGTCGTCTGGAACTTTACCAAGTCATCCGGTGCTTGTGGGACAGGCCTGCCAGGAATATCGATTTCCAGGACATCGGTTTCGAGGCGGTACGCCAGGTGGAATGAACGCACAGTGCCGGAGCAATTCTTGCGATGGCGCTGCTCCCAGCCTTCCTGGTGTGGATCTTTCCAGCGGCCACAGGTGGTACAAATCTCGAATCCTGTCGGACCGCGACCTGTAGCGGTGCGAATGAAGCCGGTGTTGGTGACGAAAATGGTCGTATTGCGGTGATACGTCAGATCGAAGCCTGCCGGGCCGATACGCCGCTCGCCTGAAGCGCCCTCATTGACCAGGTACTCCTGGACGGCGTAGCCTTCCCTAGCGCGAGATTCTTCGGCGGCTGAGATCGCGCGATTCATAGCTCCCAGGAAGGAGCGGGTCTCCAGGTAGGAGTAGCGGGTCAACTCTCGCTCACATGACTCGCAGTATTGCGCAGTAGGGCTGAGGGTTGCATACCCACAGCGAAGGCAAATGCTATACTGCGTATCGCTCTCCGGAGCGTCACTACGCTGGAAATCGAGACCCGTGATGGAGTAGATATTACCGTCGCAGTACACGTGGTTGCCGGGTGCGAACTCGATGATGCCCATATCCTGGTTGCGTAGAAGCGGGTCGCGGCTCTCGCCAAGCGGTACCATGCGGAACTGATCGCCCACGAAAGCGTAGGCTGGCAGGAAGCCCTGACGTGACAGG
>Ga0137384_10002838_pt1 | contig 13723 bp, 10 predicted proteins | sample SagtaG_2_FD_104922 | JGI IMG/M metagenome (GOLD analysis project Ga0137384, IMG submission 104922) | Vadose zone soil microbial communities from Sagehorn Ranch, Mendocino, California, USA - Sage2_R_60_16 metaG | ecosystem: Environmental > Terrestrial > Soil > Vadose zone | place: USA... | reverse complement strand
GAGGGTGTTGAAAATGACGCGTTATCTTGTGGCGTGGGAGGCGACAGGATGCGGGATGGGCGCGTACGAGAACGCGCTCAAATATTGCCAGGAGCGATTGCAATTCGGAAAGCCGATCGGCTCATTTCAACTCGTGCAGGACCTTCTGGCCAAAATGCTCGCGAACATCACCGCTTCGCAATGCATGGTGGTTCGCTCGGCTCAATTACAGGCCGAAGGCAAGCTGAGCGACGCTCACGCGGCGCTGTCCAAGGCGTTCACCACGGCCAAATGCCGCGAGACCGTCGCGTGGGCTCGGGAACTGTTGGGCGGCAACGGCATCGCTGCCGATTACAACGTGGGGCGTTTCTTTGCGGATGCCGAGGCGCTCTATTCCTACGAAGGCACGTATCAGATGCAAAATCTGATTATCGGAAAAGCCATCACCGGCTTCAGCGCGTTTGTGTAAACCGCGACGGAACAAACTTTAAAACAGGACAAACTTATGAATTCAACAGCGATAGAATTAACGCTCGAAAATGTTTTGTATGAGAAGAAAGGCGCCATCGCCTATCTGACTCTCAACCGCCCGAAGGTCCTCAATGCGTTGAACACTAAAACCTGGGAGGATTTGCAAACGGCGTTCGAGGCAGCGCGGGACGATGATGAGGTGCACGGGGTCATCCTGACCGGAGCGGGCGATAAAGCGTTCATCGCGGGTGCGGACATCAACGAACTGGCTCATCTCACCGCCGTAGAAGGCGAGGAGTGCAGCAGTTTCGGGCAGGCGGTGCTCAACCTTGTCGAAAATCTCGGCAAGCCGGTAATCGCAGCCATCAACGGATTTGCGCTTGGCGGCGGCTGCGAAACGGCCATGGCTTGCACCATCAGGATCGCTTCGGAAACGGCTAAGTTTGGCCAACCCGAAGTCAAATTAGGAGTCCTTCCTGGTGGTGGCGGAACGCAGCGGCTTCCGCGGCTGGTCGGTAAGGGCCGCGCATTGCAGCTCATTCTCACTGGCGAAATGATTAGCGCGCAGGATGCCTATCGCATCGGGCTGGTGAACGAAGTTGTGCCAGCGGCCAATCTGATAGCGCGCGCCGAGGCAATCCTGAAACAGATTTTTTCCAACGCCCCGATCGCCGTGAAGTATTCGCTCGAAGCGGTGAACAAAGGATTGGAAACGAGCCAGGACGAGGGCCTCGCTTTGGAAGCCTCATTCTTCGGGCTTTGCGCGGGAACGGAAGACAAGAAGGAAGGCACGTCAGCATTTCTCGAAAAGCGGGCACCGCAGTTCCAGGGGCGCTAACCACAACCAACACATATCAAAACGGAGAATACTATGAGTGAAGGCAATATCTTCTCGGGATTGAAAGTAGTCGACCTGGCGAGCTTCATTGCGGGTCCGAGCGCCGCCGTAATCTTGTCCGATTTTGGCGCCGAAGTGATCAAAGTGGAGCCGCCGTCCGGCGACCTCTGGAGACATGGGCATCAGATTCCGCCGCAGCCGCAGGCGAAGGATGCGTATCCCTGGCACCTGGCCAACCGCAACAAACGCGGCATGACGCTCGATCTGAAATCGCCCAGCGCTCAGCAGGTTCTCGAAAAGCTCGTCCAATGGGCCGATGTGCTCATCGTCAACACGCCGCATCCCGCACGGAAACGACTGAAGCTCGAATACGAGGATGTAGTGCAGTGGAATCCGCGCCTGATCTATGCGGATGTTACAGGTTTCGGCGAAAAGGGGCCTGATGCCGAGCTCCCGGGCTTCGATATCACATCATACTGGGCACGCAGCGGTTTGCTGTCGATGACGCGCGATGCCGGCGCCCCGCCTACCTGGCCAGTCGCCGGCAGCGGTGACAACGCGACAGCCGTCGGTCTCTATTCCGCGATCGTCACCGCGCTCTATCGTCGCGAGCGCACCGGTAACGGGTCGCATGTCACGACTTCGCTGCTCGCCGAGGGCATCTGGTCCGCGAGTGTTTCGATCCAGGCTGCCCTGAGCGGGGCGAAGTTTTACGGACTGCACGATCGCAAGAACCCCGCGAATGCGGCTCTGAACGTGTATCGGGCTGCCGATGACACATGGTTCGTTCTTATCGTCACCTCGGACAAACTGGCGGCCGTCGCGAAAGCCATCGGCCGCCCCGATCTCCTGACCGATCCGCGATTCTCCGATCCGGCCAAGCTCATGGCGAACATGCCGCAACTCACCGCCATTCTCGACGAAGTTTTTGGCGCGAAACCGATGGCGTATTGGTACGAGGTCCTCAGCGGCGTCCATGTCACGTTTGGCGCGGTCCGCGGCCCGCAGGAAGTCATCAACGATCCGCAATTGCGGATGAATGACATCGTGGTTCCGCTCGAAGGCGCGGGCGGCAAGCTAACCTCCACGATCAGCAGTCCGATTCAGGTGCACGGTGTCAGCAAGGTGCCAGCGAAACGCGCGCCGGAGCTCGGCCAACACAACGAAGAGGTACTCAAAGAGCTCGGTTTCAGCGCGACTGAAGTCGCCGGCTTGCGCGCCAACGGCACTATCGGAAAACCCACACCCCAGCCTGCTGCGGCAGCAACGAAACCAGACGCCAGTCCAGCGACAGCATCGAAGCCAACTCCAACCGCGGCGACGGCATAAGAGGCGAAACCATGAGTGACATTGTTACCGAGCGTTCCGACAGCGTTTTGCGGGTCCAACTAAATCGGCCGGCGTCGAAAAACGCGATGACATCGGCCATGTACATCACCCTGGCGGACTTGTTCGATAGCGCTGCGAACGACGATGAGATTCGCGTCGTGCTTTGGCACGGTGCAGGAGATTCATTTTGCGCAGGTAACGACGTCAGGGATTTCTTGAAGAACCCTCCAGGGCCAGGAGAAAGTCCACAAGCTCTCTTAATCAAGGCGCTGATTGATTTCGACAAACCAATCGTCGCCGCGGTGCATGGCGCAGCAATCGGAGGAGGAACCACGATGTTAATGCACTGCGACTTCGTGTTCGCAGGCGAGAGCGCAAAATTTCAACTTCCGTTCGTCAATCTCGGGCTGGTTCCGGAGTTCGGATCGAGCTGCACGCTTCCAGCGCGAATCGGGTACCTCCGCGCAGCCGAACTGATTCTGCTGGGACAGTTTTTCGATTCCAGGCGGACCGCGGAGCTTGGATTGGTGACACAAGTTGTGCCCGATCAGAACTTGCTCGCTACGGCGAACGAGACGGCTCAGAAGTTGGCAGCGAAACCGCCAGGCGCGCTCCAGGCCTGCAAGCGACTGATGAAGGGGCCAATGCGCGAACAACTCGAGCAGGCGGTAAAGCTCGAGAACGAAGAATTCTCCACGCACGTGCGCTCCGCGGAAGCCAAGGAGGCGTTTACGGCGTTCCTTGAGAAGCGCCCGCCGAATTTCTCCAGAATGAAGGGCACGGCGACGGTTGCCTAGCCGGCACTCGCTCAAAGGACGAACATGAAACCAACAGCGCAGGCCGGAACGCGACGAGTTGCCGCCACCCGAATGCCGACCAAATGGGGGATCTTTCAGGCCATCGGGTTCGAGCGCGAAATCTCGAACGGCAGCCGGCTGACTGAAACCGCGCTTGCGCTCGTCATGGGCGATGTGACGAAGGGTGTTCCGCTCGTCCGCCTCCACTCGCAGTGCTGCACCGGCGAAGTGCTTGGCTCGCTGCGGTGTGATTGCGCGGAGCAGTTGGAAATAGCGATGCGCGCTATCGTGGCGGAAGGGCGCGGACTGCTGATCTACGAATATCAGGAAGGCCGCGGCATTGGCCTGATGGCGAAGTTGCAAGCTTACGCGCTCCAGGACGCCGGTCTCGATACTGTCGAAGCGAATCACGCGCTGGGCTTCGAGGCGGATTGCCGGGATTTCAGCCTGTCAGTCGCGATTCTGCGTGAACTGGGTGTCACGCGAGTTCGTCTTCTCTCGAATAATCCTGCAAAGACTCGCGTGCTGTTTGATGCCGGGATCGAAGTTCTGGAACAAGTTCCCTGCGAAGTTGCGCCAACAGAACACTCCTTCGATTACTTGCGGACCAAGAAGGAAAAAATGGGCCACGCGCTGACGCTCAGCGGACAGTCTAGAACCGAGGATGATGAGTTTGAGTTTGCGAGCATCCAAACCGCCATTCGCGAACTCAAGGGCGGACGCATGATCGTCGTGGTTGACGATGAAGATCGCGAGAATGAAGGCGACCTGACGATGGCGGCGGAAATGATCACGCCGGAGGCGATCAACTTCATGGCCGTGCACGGACGCGGGCTGATCTGCCTGGCGATGACCAGTGAGCGCCTCGATGAGTTGGAGCTTGCCCAGATGGTGACGGACAACACCGCGTTAGGGGGCACCTCCTTTGCGATTTCCATTGACGCGAAAGGCCCCGGCGTGATGACCGGCATTTCCGCTCACGATCGGGCGCAGACAATTTGGGCTGTAACCAATGCAAACAGTCGCCCGGAAGACTTCGCTCGGCCGGGACACGTTTTCCCGCTTCGCGCGCGTGCCGGCGGCGTTTTGGAGCGGCGTGGCCAAACAGAAGCCGCAGTTGATCTCGCCAGTCTGGCGGGACTCTATCCCGCCGGAGTGATCTGTGAGATCGTCAACGACGACGGCACCATGGCACGCGTGCCGGACCTCATCCGTTTCTGCAAGAAGCATAACCTTGTGATGATCACCGTCTCGGAGCTGGCTCGTTACCGAATGGATTTGGATGACGGCGCGGCGCTTGAAGCGCTCGAAGGATTCATTCCGGTGTGCCCACGATTTTCCGCACAAGGAGTGCGGCGGTTCGATCCAGGCGACTTATGCCCGGCCATCGAAAATTGAAACAAGAATCAACAATGAAAGGAAAATTATGACTGGAAATTTAACTAAGCCCCAAACACTTAAATCGGGACGCGCAACGGGCGGCAGGACCGCAATGGGCCGCCTCGTCATTCTGGACTTAAGCGGCGGTCGCGTCTTCACAGTGAATCCCGATGGCTCGGACAAAAGCGTCATCGTAACCGATTGCCACTGGCCTGATGGGGTGGCGGTGGATGTCGAGGCCGGACACATCTACTGGACCAACATGGGCGTTGCGAGCCGGAATGACGGTTCCATCGAACGCGCGGATCTCGACGGGCAGAATCGAAAGACGATTGTTTCCGAAGGCCAGACCTTCACGCCGAAGCAACTCCATCTCGATAAGAGGAACCGCAAGCTGTATTGGTCGGACCGCGAGGGGATGCGGGTCATGCGCTCGAATCTCGACGGTTCAAAGCTCGAAACTCTCGTGGATTCGAGCCAGGGCGATGCGCGTCCAGGCCGCGATGCGAGGAAATGGTGCGTCGGGATCACGGTTGATACGGATCGCGGACAAATTTACTGGACCCAAAAAGGTTCGGACGACGCGGAGCAAGGCCGAATCTTTCGCGCGGGTATCGAAATCCCGAAAGGTGAAAACGCAGCCAACCGCAGCGACATCGAAGTGTTGTTCGAGGGCCTGCCCGAACCGATTGATCTGGAACTCGACCTCGGGAATCGCCTGATGTACTGGACCGACCGCGGAGATCCGCCTCTCGGGAACACGGTAAATCGCGCGTCAATGGACGCGGACTTCAAGAAGCGCCCGGCGCCCCAGATCTTGCTCACTCATTTGATGGAAGGAATTGGGATTGCTCTGGATCTCAAGGGCAATCGGATGTTCATCACTGACCTGGCCGGCTCGGTTTATACCGCCGCCCTCAATGGCTCGGGCAAGAAACCGGTGCTCGCGGCCCAGGGAAACCTAACCGGCATTGCTTACGTCGAAATACCATGAGAACAGACCGCACCCGATCCCGCAAGCGTAGTGCAGGTTTGCAACCTGCTGGATCGTCGATTTCCGTCATTGACTACATCGTTCAGCGGCTCGTCGACGAGGGCATCACCGACTGTTTCGGCGTGCCGGGCGACTACGCCTTCTCTGTCTGCGATGCAGTCGATCGCAACCCAAACGTGAGATGGGTCGGCTGCTCAAATGAATTGAATGCATCCTATGCTGCCGATGGTTACGCGCGGGTTAGGGGCGCGGCAATGCTGTCCACCACCTATGCCGTGGGCGAGCTCTCTGCGATCAACGGAGTGATGGGCGCGAAAGCCGAGCGCTCACTCGTATTCCATGTCGTCGGTATGCCGTCGTACCAGAACCAGCGCTTGCGCAAATGCATGCATCACACCTTTGGAGACGGGGATTTTGGGAACTTCATCGGCATTTCCGCTCAAGCGGCGTGCTGCCACGCGGTCATCAATCCCGATAACTGCATGATAGAAATGGAACGTGTGATCGCAGAGGCGCGTCGTAACAATCAGCCCGCCTACATTGTCGTTCCATCGGACTACGCCTTGGCGCCAATCACCCCAACGGACGTGCGGCCGCTGGCGCTCAAGTCAAACGAAGCGTCCCTCAAAAAAGCTGTCGCCGCGGTAGCGGAGCGGCTAAAGAGCGCGAAATCTGTCGTGGCCTTACCGGCGTTCACACTCTCGCGTCTCCGTTTGCAAAAAGAGGCACGAGAGCTAATCGAGGCGCTTGGCTGCCCGTTTGCAACCACGTCGATGGAAAAGTGCATTATTGATGAAAGCCATCCGCAATTTGCCGGGTTGTATGCGGGAGCGGTGTCCGCAGAGCACACGCCGGAGATCGTCGAGAACGCCGAGTTGGTGCTTGATCTCGGCGGAGTCAGTCTCAACGACGAAACCACCGCCGGCTTCTCCGGGCGGCTTGATTCCGCGCGGTTCGTCTCGATCGGGCTGAATGATGTGCGTATCGGAGAAAAGGTGTTCGGGAACGTGCGGCTCGCTGACATGCTCGCAGCGCTCGCAAACCTTGAGTCCCCCGCACATCCTTACAGGAGAACACCAGAATATGCTCCAGGAGTAACCGGAAGCTCGTCGGATAAGATCACGATGGATGCGCTCTATTCCCGCTACGCGGCGTTTATCCGACCAGGCGACAGCGTTGTTCTGGAAAGCGGGAGTTCGAGCCTGGGACTTCCGCCAATGATGCTCGCCGATGATGTGCAGGTGCACATACAAATGTTATGGGGATCGATTGGATGGGCCACGGGAGCCGCCTTCGGAATAGCGCTCGCCGATCCCAAGCGGAGAACGATTCTCATCACGGGCGAAGGCTCTCACCAATTGACAGCCAATGAGATTGGAAATATGGGCCGCTATGGCGCGAACCCTATCATCTTTGTTCTCAATAACGACGGCTATATGGTTGAGCGGGCGCTCGAACCAAACCCGGATTGGTCCTACAACGATCTGGCAAAATGGCGTTACGCAGACTTGCCGCGGGCGTTGGGATGCGTTGACTGGGTAACGGCACGCGTCGAGACGCTGGGAGAACTCGACGCTGCGATGAAAGCGGCCCGAAACAGCAGATCGGGCGCGTATATCGAGATCATTGGCGGACGAATGGATATGCCGAAAGAACTCGCCTTCGCGCATACCCGCCTGAAGGAATTGTACGGAGAAATGCCTTAACAAATACACTACGCACTAGGAGACATCTATGTCAGACGCAATATTAAAATCACAATCGAAGGAACGAGCAATTCAGAGCACGCGCCAGTTGGTTGAAGCAAAGTCTGCGGAAGCCGAAGGCGTGAAAAACGTCCAACCAGCATCAAGCAACAGCACCGCCGATTGTCGCAGACTCGTCGCCGGTCATCGCGCCTATTTTCAATCCGGCGCAACTCGTTCTTTCGACTGGCGAGAGCGTCAACTCATCGCCTTGCGGTCGATGATGAAGGATCACGCCGAGGATTTCTACGCCGCGTTATGGACCGACCTTCGCAGAAATCGTGTCGAGGCCGACTGGGTGGACGTGAAGTATATGACCAGCGAAATCGACCACGTCCTTGCTCATTTGCGGCACTGGATAAAGCCTGTCCCGGTGAGTACGCCCCTCGTGTTGGCGCCATCGCACGCACAAGTACGGTTTGATCCGCTTGGAGTCGGACTGATCATCGGGACATGGAATTATCCACTAATGCTGACGCTGTCGCCCTTAGTCGCGGCCATCTCCGCTGGTAACGCTGCTGTCATTAAACCTTCGGAAGTGTCTGCCGCGACTGCCGAGGCTATCGCGCGATTTCTTCCGCAATACCTGGATGGCGACGCGTTTTCTGTCGTTCTCGGCGCGGTTCCCGAAACCACCGCACTGCTCGAACAGCACTGGGACCACATCTTTTTTACCGGCGGGCCGACGGTCGCCAGGATCGTCATGGCTGCGGCGGCTAAGAAGCTGACGCCGGTCGTACTCGAACTCGGCGGAAAAAATCCAACCATCGTCCATTCTTCGGCTAATCTGCGGGTTGCAGCCCGTCGCATCGCCTTTGGGCGTTGGTTTAATTCCGGTCAAACGTGTACCGCGCCTGATTATGTCCTCGTTTTTAAGGACGTCGCCGCGGAATTTCTCAAGCATCTAAAGGAAACCGTGCATGAATTCTATGGAGAAAACCCGCAAAAGAGCCCTGATTACGGCCGGATCGTCAGCGATGGTCATTTTGATCGGTTGGTGCGACTTCTCGGAAGTGGAACGATCTTGCTCGGCGGCCAGCATGATCGGGCCGATCGTTTCATCGCCCCGACCGTGCTGGTGAACGTGTCACCGGACTCGCCCGCGATGCAGGAGGAGACCTTCGGCCCGATCTTGCCGGTCCTGGAAGTAAGCCGCGTTGAGGATGTAATTGACTTCGTCAACGCTCGGCCGAGTCCTCTTGGTTTGTATCTGTTCTCCGAGAATCAGTCCGTAACTGAACAAATCTTGAACTCGACGACCTCGGGCGATGCCGCGGTCAACGAATGCACCCTTCAGCCGATCATTCACGACTTGCCATTTGGCGGCGTCGGAAATTCCGGAATGGGTAAATATCATGGCGAATGGGGATTCCGCGCATACTCAAACGCGCGCGGGGTTCTGTCTCACAGCACGCGCATAGACGTCGCTGGCTTGCGCTACCCGCCCTACGACCGCAATCGGGTCCTGCGGGAATTTGTCATGCCATCTTGAAACCCTTAACCGCAAAATCAAAAAACTACTAAACACAAAGGAAATTGATTATGTCATACAACAAACCGATTAAGAAAATCGCCATCGTCGGCACTGGAGTCATCGGCGCCAGTTGGGCCGCCCAATATCTGGCGCGTGGATTCGACGTTGTCGCAACCGATCCCGCCCCGAACGCCGAAGCCAACTTGCGCAAGTACGTTGACGAAGCGTGGGAGTTGCTCACAACCATCGGCCTCTCGCCCGGCGCATCACGCGACCGGCTCAGTTTCACTCCCAATTTGAAAGAGGCCCTGTCGAAGGCCGACCTCGTTCAGGAAAACGGTCCAGAGCGTCCGGATTTCAAGATCAAGCTATACGCCGATATGGACGAGGTCGCTCCGGCGGATTCGCTTATTGCGTCCAGCTCGTCGGGCATCACGCCCAGCGTCATGCAATCGAAGTGCAAGCGGCCCGAGCGTGTCCTCATCGGGCATCCGTTCAATCCTCCGCACATCATTCCGTTGGTTGAAGTTGTCGGCGGACTCAAAACGTCGCCCGACGCAATCCAGCAGGCGATGAAGTTTTATGCGGCGATTGGAAAGAAGCCGATCCTTCTGCACAAGGAGCTGCCTGGCCACGTTGGGAACCGACTTCAAGCGGCGCTCTATCGCGAGGTCGCGTATCTTATTTCGCAGGGCGTGTTGAGCGTGGCAGATGCAGACGATGCCGTGAGCTATGGGCCGGGACTGCGTTGGGGAGTCATGGGGCCCAGTTTGCAGTGGCACCTCGGCGGCGGCGCCGGCGGGATCAAGCATTTCATGGAACACCTGATGGACCCGCTGGAAAGCATGTGGAAGGCCCTCGGAAATCCACAAGTCACCGCGCAGCTCAAGCAGACAATCATCGAAGGCGTCACACAGGAAGCCGCCAATCGCTCGGTGGACCAACTCGCGCAGGAAGAAAACAAGGTGCTCGTGGGACTGCTTAATCTGCGCGCCAATGCCGGCAACGGCGACTCGCGAGCGACGCTCAGGCAATAGAATCAAGCGCGAAAGGAAGAGCCGTATGAGCTCGTTTCTCTCCGACCCGGGTGCGTGGAGTCGTTTGCAATTCGCCTTCACGATTACCTACCACTACCTTTTTCCGCAGCTCACGATGGGGCTGGCGTGGTTTCTGGTTTATTGGAAATGGCGCGCGCTGCGGACGGGTGATGAAAAGTACAACGACGCCGCCCGGTTTTGGGCCAAGATTTTCGGGCTCAATTTTGCGGTCGGTGTCGTCACCGGCATTCCGATGGAGTTTCAGTTCGGAACTAACTGGGCGGGCTTTTCCAAGTACGCCGGCGGTGTGATCGGACAAACGCTGGCCATGGAAGGCATGTTCGCGTTCTTTCTGGAAAGCGCGTTTGTCGGAGCGCTGATCTGGGGCGAAAAGAAGCTCGGTCCGCGGTATCATTTCTTGGCAGCGGTAGCGGTCGCACTGGGGAGCTGGCTTTCCGCCTACTTCATTCTGGTTACGAACGCCTTCATGCAGCATCCGGTGGGTTATCGAATCGAGGCTGATGGCTCGCTGGGCATTGCCAGTCTTAGCGCCTACCTGCTGAATCCCTGGGCCTGGGTGCAATTCTCCCACAATCAAATGGCGGCGCTCGTGACCGGCTCGTTCGTGGTTGCGGCCGTGGGAGCATTTTATGCGTTGCGAGGACTCCATCCGACCCAGGCTCGTCTTTACTTGCGCGCGGGAACGTTCGTTGGGCTGATCGCATCGCTTGTCGTGGCCTTTCCGACTGGTGACCGGCAGGCCAAAATGGTCGGCAATCACCAGCCGACAACACTCGCGGCGATGGAAGGCAAATTCGAGGGCGGCACAAAAGCGGGTGTCGCTCTCATCGGCCAACCGAATGTTGCGGCCGGCCGACTCGACAATCCCATCGAAGTTCCCGGCGCACTCAGTTTTCTCGCCTACGGCCATTTTGGAAGTTACGTGCACGGGCTTGAGGAATACCCAAAGGATCAATGGCCCGACAACATCGAGTTGTTGTACTACTCGTTTCACTTGATGATCACCCTGGGCACGATTTTCATCATCCTGATGGCCTTTGCCACTCTCCAGAATTGGCGCGGCCGGTTGGAATCCAGCACCGCGTTGCTGTGGGTACTGATGCTGGCGTTTCCCTTTCCTTACATCGCCAACACACTGGGATGGATGACGTCCGAACTGGGCCGGCAACCCTGGCTGATCCACGGCCTCTTTCGGACGAGCGATGGATACAGCAAAGTCGTGAGTAACGGCGACATTGTCTTCACGTTGATTGGCTTTGTCGGTCTCTATTTTGTTCTCGGTCTGCTCTTTCTCTTTCTGATCGGTCGTGAGATCAGCCACGGGCCGAACAAAGAAATTGTTGTTCGCAGCAGGATCGCCCGCCGTCCTGACGAGCAAGTGGTTGCCGGGAATGGAGAACCATCGGTTCACACTACGGCCGGAGAGGCAGTTGCGGTCCATGGAGAAGGGGGATCTATATGATTGCGATATGGTTCGCCGTCGTCAGCTTCATGCTCATCGCCTATGTCGTCCTGGACGGGCGCAATTTCGGGGCGGGAATGCTCCATTGGTTTGTCGCGAAGACGCCCCCGGAGCGGCGGCAGGTGGTCGCGGCGATCGGGCCGCTTTGGTCGTGGCATGAAGTGTGGCTTGTCGGGTTCGGCGGCACATTGGTCGCGGTGTTTCCGCGGCTCATGGCCTCGGCGTTTTCCGGGTATTACCTCGCCCTCATGCTGATTTTGTGGGGATTGATTCTGCGTGGCATCTCCCTCGAAGTGGCCGGCCACATCAATGATCGGCTCTGGCAAGGATTCTGGGATTTCGTTTTCGTATTTGCCAATTTTCTCCTGGCCATCCTTTTCGGAACGGCGGCAGGCAATCTGGAACGGGGCGTTCCGCTCGATCCCCAGGGAGATTTCTCAATGGCGTTCTTTACCGATTTCAGAACGAGCGGCTATGTGGGGCTGCTCGATTGGTACACGGTATCCGTCGCAATCTTTGTGGCTGTCCTGCTGGCGGCGCACGGCGCGACCTATCTCACATTAAAGACAGAAGGACCGGTGCACGACCGCAGCGCCACGTGTGCGAACTATCTCTGGGCGGCGGTTGTCCCGCTCTTTATTGCAATCTCCGTCGAGTCGTGGGTCGTTCGACCGGACCTGTTCCAGCACGCGATTTACAAGCCGTTTTGCTGGATTGGATTGGTCGTGATCATCGCCTCGGCCATCACGCTGATTTCAGGTCTCGTGACCCGCCATGAAACGCGGGCCTTCGTCGGATCGAATGGCCTGCTCCTAGGTGTGCTGGCCACCGGAGCGGCGGCACTTTTTCCGGTGATGCTCCATTCGACTCTTGCGCCGGAAAACTCCCTGACCGCCTACGCTGTCGCTTCAAACGCGAGCGCTTTCCGCTACGCCACGATTTGGTGGCCGGTTGGTTTTACGCTCGCGGTGGCCTATTCCATTTTCATCTCGCGACGTTACGCAGGAAGAGCCAGCGCCAGGCGCGACAACCAGGGATTTTACGAACTGAAAGGAGAAGAAGAGAATATGAATGAGCATCAACCACGCATAGTTATTGTTGGCGGTGGCTTTGGGGGCCTCGGAGCCGCCAAGGCCCTCCGTTGGGCGCCAGTCGAGGTAATCTTGATTGATCGTACCAATCACCATCTTTTTCAGCCGCTGCTATACCAGGTCGCGACGTCCGTTCTTGCACCCGGTCAGATCGCCGCTCCCATTCGCGACATTTTAGGGAAGCAAAGGAATACCACGGTGATTCTTGGCGAGGTGACCGCCGTGAACAAAGAGCAACGCTACATCATCGCCAGCTCCGCGGACCGCACGGACGTGCGCATCCCGTACGACTATCTGATCCTCGCCACGGGTGCGCGACACAGTTACTTCGGGCATGATGAGTTCGAGCAGTTCGCGCCCGGGATGAAGACGTTGGGAGACGCTGTCGCGATTCGGAACCGCATTCTCCAAACCTTCGAGCAGGCGGAGGCCGAAGAGGATCCGACTCGGCATCGCGATCTCCTGACGTTCGTGCTGGTGGGAGCCGGACCTACCGGGGTTGAGATGGCCGCGGCTCTCGCCGTGATGGTGCAGACCACTCTTCGCTCGCAGTTCAGGCGCATTGACCCGCTCTCGGCTCGAATTGTTTTGGTGGACATGGCGAACCGCGTGCTGGGCACATTTGCGGAAAACATTTCGGTTGCTGCCAAACAACGACTCGAACGGCTGAGCGTGGAAGTGCTTTTGGGCAAGGCCGTGGAAAAGATTGACAAGGACGGGATCACCGCGAGCGGCGAACGCATCGCCAGTAAGACGGTGATCTGGACTGCGGGAGTCGCTCCATCTCCAGCCGGAAAATGGCTGGCGGTGGAGACTGATCGCGCGGGACGAGTCAAGGTGCAGCCTGATTGCAGCGTGCCGGCACATTCAGAGATTTTCGTCGTGGGCGACACCGCCTTGCTGCAACAGGACGGAAAACCGCTGCCAGGCGTCGCACAGGTTGCGATGCAACAAGGACGCTACGTGGGGCAGTTGATTGATCGGCGGCTCTCGGGAAAATCTGCGCCGCGTCCGTTCCGCTACTTCGACAAAGGAAACATGGCGGTCGTCGGCAAGGGCTTCGCCGTTTTGCAAAGCGGCAAAATTCACCTGAGCGGATTCTTCG
>Ga0137384_10002837_pt1 | contig 13724 bp, 13 predicted proteins | sample SagtaG_2_FD_104922 | JGI IMG/M metagenome (GOLD analysis project Ga0137384, IMG submission 104922) | Vadose zone soil microbial communities from Sagehorn Ranch, Mendocino, California, USA - Sage2_R_60_16 metaG | ecosystem: Environmental > Terrestrial > Soil > Vadose zone | place: USA... | reverse complement strand
TGAGCCCTGTCCGCCGAGAGTATAGGCTACTCTGACGATGACAGGATATCCGATCTCCCGAGCTGCTTCAATGGCGGCGTCAACATCGCTCGCGTTCTTGCTCTTGGGTACGGGGATGCCGTGGCTCAACATCGTTTTCTTGAACAGTTCGCGGTTGTCCGCTAGCTCGATGCTTCGAATGCTAGTTCCTAGAACCGTTAGATTGTATTTTTCCAGCAGCCCTTTCTCGGATAATTCCACTCCACAGTTGAGTGCTGTCTGGCCGCCGAATCCAAGCAGAATTCCGTCAGGCCGCTCTTTCGCGATGATGTCCTCCAGAAACTCGACCTTGATGGGTACCGAGTAGATCTTGTCGGCAAATCTCGTGTCTGTGTGTATTGTTGCAATGTTCGGGTTCACGACTATGGTCCGTATACCTTCTTCCCGCAGTGCTTTGATAGCCTGCGAGGTTGAGTAATCGAATTCCCCTGCTTCGCCGATCTTGATGGCGCCGCTCCCGACAATCAGAACTGAACGAATTTTGACCGGGTTCAATTCTTGACGATTCCGTCTAGGAATCTGTCGAAGAGATACCTGGTATCGTGAGGGCCAGGCGAGCTCTCGGGATGCCACTGTACCCCGAAGACTTTCTTGGTCTTGTGAGATATTCCTTCGACAGTTCGGTCGTTTATGTTGATGAAGCTGACCCTGAACTCTGTGTTCTTGAGCGAGTCTTCATCCACCGAGTAGCCGTGATTCTGAGTGGTTATGTGGCATCTTCCTGTCTTCAAGTCTAGGCAAGGATGGTTCACCGCGCGGTGGCCAAATTTCAACTTGTAGGTCTGAGCCTTCGCAGCGAGAGCCAGGATCTGGCTTCCCAGACAAATCCCCATAATGGGAATGTCCGTCTCTAACAATTGACTGGTTGTGTCAATTGTATGGCTGCACTTGACGGGGTCGCCCGGGCCGTTGCTAAGCACTATTCCAGCTGGGTCCAATTCGAGTATCTTGTCTGTTCCATAATCGTATGGGACTCGGACCACGCTGACACCTGCGTCGAGGAGGCTCCGGACAATTCCCAGCTTGGTCCCGCAGTCTACAAGAACGATTGTGGAAGGTTGGTCCGGATTGTACACTATCGGTTCTTTGACACTGACGCGGGAGACGAGGTTGTCAAGGTTTGGGTCCGCAACCGTTGCTATGGAGGAAGCAATTTCCACTGGGTTGATCTGGCTTCTGCCTGCTCTGAGCGTTCCCAGCATCGTGCCGTGGACGCGTATCTTCTGTGTTAGGGCTCGAGTGTCAATCCCTGAGATCCCTGGCACTCCCTGTTCAGCGAGCCATTGGTCGAGGGATTTCACACTGGACCAGTGGCTGGGTTCTGAGAGGGTGTGGACGGCATATCCTTTGACCTTGACGGAGTCAGACTCGAAGTCTAGCGGAACCCCGTGCTTGTCGGTGATAAAGTATGAAGAGACCCCGTAGGACCCCACAATGGGGTAGGTCATTACTACTATTTGCTGATAGTAGGAGGGGTCGGTGAGAAGTTCTGGATAGCCGTACATTGAGGTGTTGAATACGACTTCGCCGGAGACCTGTCCCTCCGCCCCGAATCCTTCGCCTTGAAAAATGGTACCGTCCTGGAGGGCGAGTATGGCTTTCTTGTTCTCCCCCATCTATGTTCCTTCTTTTGGAGGAGGTTCGAACGCGACCATTTCGTTCGAAGGAACAAGCCTGCGAACCGCTTCCATTAATACGTTTGCGAATTCGACCCGCTACTTTTCGCACACGACAATGTGTTCGAAGGGCAGTCGTATCGACTCTTGGTCCGCTAGTATCCGCTTCTCGACCAGTTTTGCCGCTGCCCCCCACGTTCGAAGCTCTTCAATGGCCGCATCATGCCCGAATCGTATGGTGGTATCGAAGTGGTATGCTCTGATGTTGTGAAACCCGTTTTGGGCCAGCAATGCGAAGAGCCTGTCTATGTTCCACGCCGGCGAATGTTTCACCGTCAAGCCTCGCGATCTCCCTTCTTGCCACGATGACCATTCCCCATGAATCATCAAACCCCTAGGTCTAAGGACTCTGTAGAATTCTTTGAGGGCCCTCTTTAGCTGATTCGGTCTTGTCAGGTCGCAAATCAACTCGTTCGAAACGAGCGCGTCTACGCTTCCGGATCCGACCCCATCCATCTTTCGAACATCCGTACTTATCAGACGAACGCGCTCGCCCAGTTTCAATCGAGCAATTTTCCCAGCGAGATCATCCAGCCAGCCAACGTACGGCCCTCTAGATGAGTCAACGCAAATCAGCCTCGTAGTCTTGTGCAGTTTCCGCATTAGTGGAATGGTTAGTTGTCCTCTCCCACACCCAGCTTCGAGTAGGACCCGAGGCTTTTCCGGTCTCACCAAGCCGAAGAAAACGTCGGCTAAACGCGAATAGTAAACGGAATAAGCGTGATGAATATCCTCGGGGGCCTCAGCCTCGATCTCAACGCCAGCCCTACCCAAACCCGTCTCTCCCCTCAAGAGAAGCATCAACACAGAAATGTCTTCTGCTTAATCAGGAGGATCTCAAAAAGGGAAGTTGGAGCCGTTCAGTCCGGCCCCGAATTTAAGGACTAGTACCTTCTATGCTTCTGGTAACAGTCCCTACAATATACTGGCCTTCCCTCTGTCGGCTGGAAGGGGACCTCAGTCTCCTTACCGCAGTCAGAACAGGTGACCTTGTGCATTGTTCGGGGGCTACCATAACCGCCTCGTTGACCCATACTACGAAACACCTCCTAGGCTGTGCAGAAGCATGAGGTTTTACTAGGCTATAGACCTTCTGAAGACTGCCGATAATTGCGTTGTTAATGGCAAGGGAAGCCATTGCCATGCCTCTCGCGGATAGCGACAGATCTCGGTTGTAAATTAGGCGAGATTTTGGCACTTTTCTGCTTCCTTGAGATTAGTCTTGTCGGCATTTTCAAAAAGGGTCATGCGACGAGGTTTGGGGCTTCTGGCGACCAAGCTAGAATGGGTACCAGATCATGCAGGTTATTCGTAAATTCGGGAATTCTCAAGACACGGTTTTCTAGGCGTCAAGGTATCTTCGGAGTCTACTGTTGCGATGCATGTGATTTGACGCTGGTCTTCTTCACTTGGAAATTAATGGCTTTTGAATTTGAGAGCTTCGAGATTTGAGTCTGAGGGATATGGTCCTGGTGGTTGAAAGGAGAAGGTTTGGACCAGTGTTTCTCTCAATTTGCTCGGGATAATAGGCGGGGTATAGTTCATTCAAGCAAAACAGAAAAAGGGATTATCGCTGCAGCCAGTGAACGGCTGCTGGAGGGAGGGCTCGGTTGGTGTGGTTAGTATTGCGAGGGCTTTTGCCACTCTTGTGTCTGCGATGAAGAGGACGATCCCATTCCGCCTTCCTTCGCCTTCCACGCTTTGACTGCGTCGACCATGGTAATGCCTTGTGACATCTTGTCCTTGAGGAAGAGATTGTATGCGCTGGGCTTTCGTTTTTCTCTCTTGGCTGATTTCTTTCCCAGTTGGGCGATGGTCTGTTCCATTTTCCTCATCATGTCCATGTGGGATTTCATTGTAGCCTTGTACTCCTTCATCATTGACGTTCCCCTCTTCTCGAGGGATGCGATTCTGGTCTTGAGCCGGTTTATGTCTGCAACGATGGATTTCGGTATGCCGCTTGTTTTCTTTGGCATATCGCTGTCATGTTATGAGGAGAAGAAAAGCGTTCCGCTTGTTTCCAAAATCGAGAATTTCCTCGGATTTTCAAGCGTTAACTGTCGTGTTTAATGACATACGGAATACTTTTGACCTTACCTGGCGGAAATTTGCTAGTTGTCATGATTATCGGGTCAAAGGTTGGTCGGGCTAAAGATGCTAGCAAGAAGTGTTTCCGAAGGTCTCGATAGCTTGGTCCGAGGCGGTGACTGAGGAGGCGGCGATCCCGGCGGTCGCAGAGGCGGTCATGGCAAGCACCAGTGTGGAGGTTGCTGGCAGAGCGACAGGACTTGCCTGGGGGTCGGTAAAGGTCATGTTGAATCTGGCATAGTGGCCGGGGTCCCAGTAAGAGTCGGATAGATGGTCTGTGCCAAGGTTGACTCCGTCTACGGCTAGGCTGAAGGCGACGCTGGAGATTGAGGTGTGGAGGGAGGATGTGCTCCAGACGGAGGCGAGGATGTAGAATGTGACGGTTTTCACGATTGTCCCCGGGCTGGTTGTGCAATACCGGTTTGCGTATGTGATTCTCGTGGTCATTCCACGGAGTGAGCCGTCGCTCATGACAGAGTATGCGGCGGTTGCGAGGAAGGCAATAGCCAAAATTACGACAATGATAGCGCGAACGCCCCGCAGAACCGAGAGGGGACTAGTGCCATTGCTCATGAGCTAGGGTTTCAGGACTAACGGCCTTATGAGCTTACTGCTTGGGAGGGATTGATAGAATGGTGGTTTGATGGACTAGGAGCCTTGGGTTGGCGTCTTGTCTTCCAGTTCTTCCTCGGGGGCTTTCTTGTTCTCGTCGGACCCCTGCAAATATTCTCTGAACTTGGAGAAGATGCTTGTGAATTCTAGCGGGAATATGTACTTCGTCGACGGGCTCTGCCCGATCGATTTCAGCGCGTCGAGATATTGAAGAGCCATGGTCTTAGAGTCCACTCCTTTCACGCCCTGGAACACGAAGCCCAGTGACTCGCCGAGTCCTTGGCCCCGGAGTATGGCCGCTTGTCTGTCTCCCTCAGCATTGAGGATCGCTGACTGCTTGCCTCCTTCTGCCGTGAGAATAGCTGACTGTTTGCTTCCCTCGGCTTTGAGGATGCTGGATTCTCTGATGCCGTCGGCTTCTAAGACCATTGCGCGTCGGGCTCTCTCTGCGGTCATCTGTTTGACCATGGCGTCTTGAACATCCTTCGGTGGTCTGATTTCGCGGATCTCGACGTTTGTGACTTTGATGCCCCATCTCTCGGTGACTTCGTCTAGTCGGGTCCGTAGGACGGAGTTGATCTGTTCTCTCTTTGCTAGAAGCTCGTCGAGTCCGATGTCGCCGACCACTGCTCGTAGGGTTGTGGTTGCAAGTCCTACGGATGCTCCGGTGAAGTTCTGAACTTGGACTATGCTTTGAGACGCGTTGACGACCTTGTAGTAGATTAGGAAGTCGATGTCGACTGGGGCGTTGTCCTTGGTGATGGCTGTCTGGTGTGGTACTTCGAGGTAGCGTTCTCGAAGGTCAACCTTGGTGAGTCGGTTGACGAATGGGATGATGAATACTATTCCCGGGCCTTTTGCTGGGTCGATGAGTCGTCCGAGTCTGAAGACTACTACTCTCTCGTATTCTTTTATGATCTTGATTGAGGCTCCTATGATTGCGAGTATTATGATTATGACAAGGATGGCGAGTATGATATCGACGATTAGTTCAGTGCCTGATAGCAGTGCTAGTTGTTCAAACATTCTGCTGGTCCTCCTTCTTCTCGACGATTAGTTTGAGTCCTTGTAGGTCTTTGACCGTGATGGTTGTTCCCTTTGCGAGGCTTGTTGTGGATGTTACGGTCCATTCTTCCGCGTTGACGATGGCTGTTGCCAAGCCGCCTGCCGCCAGGTCGGTTTTCATCGTTCCTTGTTTTCCTATTATAGCCTTGGGATTGATTGTTGGTGGCCGGTGCATTAGGCTCTCTCTAACCTTGTAGAGGTAGAGGCTTCCGATTACTACTGCTACTCCCAAGGTGCCGAGTAAGGCGTAGGTGATTGCTCCGATTGGTACGAAGGTCCCGGTGGGCTGTTCTGGTGAGGGTGGGCTGGGTGGTAGTTGGAAGACGAGCAGAAAGCCGATGATGAATATGGCTACTCCAATCAGGGCTGCTATTCCGTGGTGTATTTTGATTTCGAGGAAGATGAAGAGGGCGCCTATGATCATTAGGATTATTGAGACTATTGAGGCGCCGAAGACTCCGAGGCCGAGCAGTGCGAGTACGAGGGCTGTGGCGCCGACGACGCTGAGGATGAAGGTGGGGTGGAAGAGATCAATTAGGATTGCGAAGACGCCGACTAGGAAGAGTATCGCGTCAAGGTTCGGGTCGGTCAGGACGGATAGGAAGGTAGAGCGGAGCGTTGGTGTGTGGATCGGGATGTTTTGCGGATCGGGGACATTGTAGCCGAAGTTGGAAAGATATGCAAGCGCATCTCTGACAGAGAGCGAAGGCAGGTCCGCGTTGATCAGGTTGAGTCTCCTAGCTTCTTCATTGGCGTAGGAGACTCCATTGGTCACCATTAGTGATGCTGCTGTTCCGTTTCGGTTGTTCGCGGTGGTGATGGCGACCATGTAGGAGGCGAAGCCGTTGATGTCCTTGGTGAGCGTTGTCGGGTCAGAGCCGATGGGGAGGACCGGGGTGGCTGAGCCTATGACTGTCCCGTTGACCATGTAGATCTTCTTTGAGGATTCTGCGATGAAGGCTCCCGCACTGAACGCGTGGCTGTTAGTAGGGGCTACTAGGGTGATGACGGTGTTGTTGCCGGTGGTTTGGTAGTCGGCTATTGCGTGTATGATGTTGTCCATGTTGTTACCGTTTCCGCCGAAGGTGTTGAGGACGAGGATGTACACGTTGGCACCGGTGGATGTGGCGTCGCTGATGGATGAGGTGATGAAGTCCTGGGAGCCCGCGTCGATATCCGCGTTGAGCGAAGCTACGTAGAAGGCGCTACCTCCTGCGGCTCTGTGCGGAATACTCGGCTGGAACGCCAGGATGATAGTTATTGTGAATAGTGCGAATAGGAGCTTCCTCGGAAATGATTCTCGCAATTTACCCCACTTCATGAGGTATGCGGGGGACTTTAGGCACGCTTAAGCCTACCCTTCGGTGCTGCTTGGGAAGGCACTCTTACAACGCGATCTACCGGGAATGGTACCCCTTTTTGCGAGTGGTTTTCCATTTCGTTTTAGACGATTTTTCCCATAAACGCGTGTAATCCACCCGGATCACGATTTTCGAATCGATAAATCTAGCACTCTTGTGCGGGGTGAATCGGCGTGGAACCTGGAAGTTCCTGCTGAGACTCAATCCTCACGCGGCCGTGGGACGGTTGGTCCTCAGGTCTAGAAAGACTCGCCTGATTCCGGGAAAAGCTCTCCCACGTCCTAGGACAGCCGTCTTCTACATTTTTCATTTTGCCCGACTGAAGGTCGACTTTGGCCTTGTTTCCAGCGATGTGAGGGATTCAGGGGTTGGAATCAGCCTTTTCCGGTCGTTGCAAGTCCCAAGCAAAGTGCTGGATGGCCTAATGCAGGCTGGTGCGGTGGCTTGTTTTCGGAATTGGCGCTTGTTTTGGGCGACTTGAAATCGTGAATCCTTGTCCTCGAGGAGGACATTGGTCGAGCTGCAAAGAATGAGTCGGACTTGCCAGACCGCGTTGAGAAAGAGGACGAGAGCTGAACGACTCTTCAGGCGAGCCGCAACTCAACGAACTAGACGAACGGTCCGGGAACTTGGGCGAACGGTAGTATGCAGAATTCCCTGGGTCATGGGTAGCGAAACCCTTCCAAGACTTTATTGTCGCGTAAGCATCCGAAAAGCATGCGTTCTGCCAAGACTTCCCTGACTGACTCAGCTCACGTGAGAGAGAGTTTCAGGCGTCAGAGAATAATGAAGCACCTAGGGGCACGAATTTCAAGACTTGAACGGGGGCTGGTTGAAATTTCCGCAACTAACAGGACAGAACTGAGTCAACAAGATGGTTTCGTGCACGCCGGAGTCTTGGTCTCCCTCGCAGATAGCGCGGGTGGTTATGCGACCTTATCACTGTTGCCCAAGGGTTCTAGGGTTCTCAGCGTGGAGCTCAATATGAATTTCCTGAGGCCGGCAACTGGTGAGATGATTAGAGCCCGAGGGAGGGTCAAGAGGCTTGGAAAGACGATAGCTGTCTGCGAGCTGGATGCTGCCACAAGAAAAAGGAGGGTCTGGACGACTTGCGCCTGGGGTTCTCAGACAGTTTACTGCATCAGGCCCGTTATCGGAATCTCCTGATCTTCGAGGAAGGAGCTAGTCTAGCCGACTTGGATGATTTCGGTCTGAGGCACTGACAGCTCCCTGTAACCGCTTGACGTCACTAGTACGTCCTGTTCAAGATTGCAGGTGCCAAATCTGCTTGTCACTGAGGGTTCTATGGTGAAGACCATGTCCTTCTGGACCAGTTTCTCTCCCTGTTTCCCGTACCGGTTTGGCCATCTGGGACCTAGTAATGGTCCTATTTCGTGGGTGCTTCGTCCTAGCACGTGTCCCAGCGCATGCTTGTATTCGGGATAGCCTCGTTTCTGAACCAGTTCTCTGCCTGCTTGGTCCACTAGATACCCGGCGACTCCGGGTCGTAGGGTTGATAGGGCCTTGTCGTTTGCTTCTCTCGCAGTTCTGAACATTCGTTTTACTCCGTTCGGGATTGGTCCTGGCCCGACGAAGTAGTTCCGTTGAATGTCGCTGCAATAGCCCTCGCATTTTACGCCGAAGTCCAGCTTGACAAAGTCCCCGTTTCTGACCTTGACGTTATGGTAGCCGACGTGTCCTGCTGGATTGTTTCCTACGTTTACCGAGGGGCAGTGGTCTTGCGGCCATGCTGTCGAGAGTCTTCTGTCTCTTACAAGCCGGTTCACGTAGACGTGTATTTCCTGGTCTTTCCTCCCGGCTTTGATATAGTCCTCCGCCTCGTCGTAGATCTTTTCGCATTCTTGGATTGACTTCTCGACAAGCTTGACTTCTTCTGGGACCAGTCTAGCGCGGAGGGTTATTGCTAGATCCTCGGCAGAAGCGAATCTCTTCGCGTAGCTTTTCAGCGCTGACCTGAGGTATCTCTCCATTCCGGATGTGAGTCCCTCAGCCGCGCCTTCATCATAGCTGATGTTTACAGCAAGTCTCTTCGGTTTCCTTTTCGAGATGATCTTCCTAAGACTTGGAACTGCTCCTTCGCTCCCGTACCCAATGACATTGTCATAGATCTTCCTCTGCTGCACAGCTTCAGTCTCTAGGCTTCCAACAATTGCTGTCTTCTCTCCATTCTTCTCGATAATGGCCGCAGACCGCCAAGTTAAGTCTCCGAACCTCAGGTCTTGGGCTAGTGGATCCTCGTTTCCCTCCCGGGTGAACGTAATCCACATGTCTATCCCATCATTCTCCATCATCTTCTGGATCATCCTCAGTTTCTTTCTGAGGAAGGGCAATTGCAGGGGGACGCTGTCGAGCTTCACGAATGCGAGGACTACAAAGAGCGGTCTTAGCCTTTTCGATTGTCTTTCACAGCGGGGAGTGAGCGTGATTAGTAGACAAAAACTCATTCGAGTGACACTGGACTAGGCTGTTAAGATCTTAACTTCCAGGTTGCTTCCCTCGATTCTAGTCTCATTCCGTATTCGATCAGGTCTCGATCACCTCGCTCCTGCCCTTCATTCTGAATCTAGTGTTCATCTTCGAGCTTCCGTCTTTCCTTCCACTCGCGTCAGGCCTCTTGCCGGGCCAGAACATTCCGCCTCAGCTAGACTCTCTAATCCATACAATTACTGGAATCCCTATTGCTGGATCGGCGTCTCAAGCATTCCCTGTCATCGGGACCACTACTGTCAACTGGGGCTATGGACTGGGAGCCTACATGTTCGTGCTAGCGGCTGCCTTGAGGATAATCGGGGTTAGCGATAAGAGGTACTCCTGAATTGCAAGCCGGGAAAATCGGAATGTCCCTGGGCCTTCACTTCCTCAAGCCCCGCCCGCTACGTCTGAAGAGCAGGCTCCAGCACGGAATGACTCGACGAAGTCTCGCTGGCCGTAGAGCGATTCATCGGTGAAATCATTCCGGCTATTGCCCAGTTGCGCCTATCGGCGCTTACCGTCACAGATGCTTTTGTGGATCTTTTCATAGAAGAGGCGATCGTACGTGCCACCACACTTTTCACAGGTCACCTTACGAGACTGGTGAGTGGACTTGAAGGGAGACTTCTTCATCGGAGCGTTACCCATTGGAGGTCGAGCTGCTCTCTGAAAATCGCTCCTCTAAACCTTACTTTTCGGGTTAAGTCAGTCGACTAGGTTGGCGGCTTGACCCATTCCGCGCGCTCTGCTGGGTCTTCTTGATTACGGGCAAAAAGACGGACCGAGGCCCGATCATGAGATAAATCACTACGTTAGCAATTCTCAGTTGCTCCAATACTTGTCAATTGATTTGGAGGAGATGCTTGCTTGTATCAACGATTGTCAGCCTCGTCCCGGCCTACGGTGGCGAAACTGGGAACTTCTTCCGCACCGTGAAACCGTAGCGGGACCGGTGGGATTTGAACCCACGACCTTCGGGTGTCTCCACCTCTAGTGGTGCCGGAGCCCGATGTCCTGTCCTGGTTATCCTCACTCTTGTTATCGAGTGATCTAGACTACGGTCCCATTTTGGGGTCTCTCTTCCCAGGCGATAAAAACTAGCACTCAGAGTAGCTGAGTTGATGATGGTTGCAGTCTCGCGTGGAGTTTTCGCATATCGCGATGTTAATAACGCTGGGAGGCTGAATAGTTAGTGACTCAGTTTATGGGCGAGCGGGGGACACTTTTCTGGGGGGGAGTATGGGTGTTCGCCGTCGCTACCGGACTCGCCAGCATGATATTCATGGCCCTTGCTTTCTATCTTGAGATCAACGGGAGTGGAGCTACTTTCGTGGAGCCAAACAGGGTGATAGCGGCGGCGGAACTGGCGACTGTTGCGACGGGAATGGTTGCGCTAGTTATTCTGTTTGCGAGAAGCGTCGGTCGAATGGACTGACCCCCGTTTCCTTGAACTTCTTCTGAAAGATCGTCGTGAGTCTAGGAGCCATAGCAGCGCCATAGCCTCGGGACATTCCTAGTCTCGTGATCCCCCGTTTCGAGAACAGGACGAGTTTGTTCCCATCGAGCTCCACTTTCTCAAGATCATCATATGGGACTTCGACATCGTTTGGCCCGACCTTGAGGCTGCTGTTGGTCAGGGGGGACTTCACTCGGCGAGCTTGGGCGGTGTATTCCTGTATCGCGTAGCCTGCCGTAACCCCTGCAAGGGCGCCGATCAAGCCGTCGATAAGGAATCCCGCAAATGCCAGAAGAACTAGTGAGAATATTGTTGTCTTTGCTGTCGCCAGCCGTTTCAGAACGAGCCTGGTATCGAAGAAGAATAGCTGGTAAATGCTGGCTCCTAGGATAGCTCGGTCAACGATGAGCGGATCGGAACCTGTAGGGGCTTGTCCTCCAGAGATTTTTGGAGAAGGCGAGAGCTTAATCCCGATGATTATCACTATCGCGGTCACGGGTATGGTAAACACGGGTAGCGCTTCTTCAAGCAGGACGTACAGAATCGCAACGACTAGTAGAGCTGCTCCGGGGAGCAGAACAAGCATTCTCAACGTGCTCATTCTCTGGGTAGGTCGGTGGATTTTATAGGAGTTGGGCTATGCAATGCGCCCCGAGAACAGGGCGAACAGTAACATAGCAAGGACGACGGCAGTGATTCCGACATACTTCACGTCCTTCTCGGCGAAGAAGTAGACCAGTGAGAGCATAACCCTGACCACTGGGGTTGCTATTAGGACTACTATTCCCAGGTAGACGATTCCTGACGCGTTTCCGGTTAAGGCCGCCTCTAGTATGTTGCCTAGAGTGTAATTGCTGAGGGCGGTCGAACTGTCGAAGCCTTGTGCTGCCCAGATTCCGAGACCTATTGCCGCCAAAGCAGCACCGATCGCCACTCCCACGCGCAGCGTATAGGCAACGGGAAGATTGAGATCCACTATCTCACCTGTAGCGAGTTACTCCTTGAAGAATCATGTCGGCCGCTATTACCAATAGTAGGATTGCAAAGAGCAGCTTGATGCGTAGTGGAGGAGTAGAACGCATGAGTCGTGTGCCGATTGATGCTCCGGCAATAACACCGATCATCAGCGGGGCGGCCAATAGGAAGTCGACTTGTCCCCTGAGGAAGTAGACTGAGGCGCTGGCGGCAGCTGTTACTCCTATCATGAAATTACTGGTTGCCGAGGCCGCTTTCATAGGAACCTTGCTCACGAGGTTCATTGTTGGGACCTGAATGATTCCACCTCCAACCCCCAGCAAAGCAGATACTATCCCGGCAATGTAGCTCAAGCCTAGTGTGTGTGGAGCTCGGCTAACAGAGTACTCCGTTCTCACTCCGGTCGCAGAGTCCGGATAATCCCCGGACAACTTTAGAGTCGAAGCGAGTCCATCCGGTTGTACGGCGGGAGGCGAGTCTTGTTTTCGTCCCGCCAACATTACGGCCGCGGCGTATACTAGAAGCGCTCCGAAAAGTATGAAGAGAATTGCCTGGTTGGGCCCTTGAAAGAAGCCTGCTAGAAAAGCGCCCGTGATTGCGCCGGCAACTGTTCCTATTTCAAGAAACATTCCCAGGCGTAGGTTGGTCAAGCGATCGTGGACATATGTCGCCGCTGATGAGCTCGAGGTCGCAACCACTGAGACTAAACTCGCCCCCACCGCGAGTTGAACAGGGACACCTTCAACGAGAGTGAGGAAGGGAATTATGATTATTCCACCTCCAAGTCCGAATAGAGCACCAACTAGTCCAGCGAATATGGATACGAGAAAGATCTCCAATACCATTACGCCGGTTACGATTAGCAAGCGAGCAAGTCCTGGCCCGGTGGAAAGAATCATAATAAGCTTGGTCGTCTTAAGCGCAACTTGGAACCGGGAACAGGCTAGCAGGATTCGACAAGCTCGATGACTGAAACCAATCCGTTTGGAGAATTCAGAAGTCAGTGCGAGGAGGTACTGCGTTCAGCATTCAATGCATTTCAAGAAGCAGTTTCCGAGAAACTTCCGGAAATTGACGTCGCTTCGACGATTGAGAACCCCCCAAACCCCGAACTGGGGCAATTGGCCAGCTCCATTTCCTTCGAACTATCACGGGCCAGAAAAGTCAAGCCGATTATGATTGCGAAGGAGATCGCCGGACACATCAAGACCCATGCGAACTCTCTCATAGAATCCGTCGAAACGGTCGAACCAGGATACATAAATTTCAGAGCTAGAAACTCATCGCTATCGCAGCTAACTCTCACTGCGGCCCTCGAGAGAAGCGGGTCTTATGGGCTCATCAAATCGCGTGAACCAGGCCGGATAATAGTCGAACATACGAGCGCCAACCCTGCACATCCTATCCACATAGGGACTGCGAAGAACGCTATTTTCGGGGATACGCTTGTAAGACTACTATCCGCCCAGGGACACGAGGTTCAGGCTAGATTCTACATTGACGACGCAGGACTCCAATCAGCAACTTTAGCATACGGATACAAACTACTGAATCAACCAGCAATCAGGGAGAAGCCTGACAACTTCACAGGCCGAATCTACTCGATCACCTCCACACTGGTCGAGATCGCAGAGGCAAAGAAACGCCTGGCCCACGTTAAGAGTACGAAAGCGCCTGATTTGGACATCGTAGCGGCCACTAAGTCACTCGACGATTGGATAGGGGTCGCATCGGAGCTTCAAAGCAAATTCCAAGATGAATTCAATACCCTCTCTGACCTGATCGGAAGAGACACAGACCCTGGCGCATCGGTAAGAGAACTCGTCCGAGCCTACGAGAAAGGGGACCCTGAGGCGCGAAGACTCGGCCGGAAGGTCTGTCAACTTGTTCTGACCGGGTTTGAGGAAACTCTTAGGCGAGCCTCCATCTTCTTCAATGACTGGGACTGGGAAAGCGATG
>Ga0137384_10002832_pt1 | contig 13732 bp, 4 predicted proteins | sample SagtaG_2_FD_104922 | JGI IMG/M metagenome (GOLD analysis project Ga0137384, IMG submission 104922) | Vadose zone soil microbial communities from Sagehorn Ranch, Mendocino, California, USA - Sage2_R_60_16 metaG | ecosystem: Environmental > Terrestrial > Soil > Vadose zone | place: USA: California... | reverse complement strand
GTCATGGTGTTGTAAGTCTCGCGATTCAGACGCTGGCGCACCAATAAAGCCTGGTCAATTAGCACTTTCCCGGACAAGGAATCTCTGCATGGGCTTCTCTGGAACCGACTACGCTGTCCTCGCCCTGTATCTGGTCGGCATAACAATCTTTGGGACGCTGTTCCGTCGGTCGCAGCGTACCGTCAAAGATTATTTTATCGGTGCGAAGAACACGCACTGGATTGTCATCAGCCTCTCAATAGTCGCGACTGAGACCAGCACGCTCACGCTGATCGGTGTGCCGGCGTTGGCTTACTCAACCTTTGCGCGTCCGGAGCAGGGAGGCAATTTTACTTACCTGCAAGTTGTGCTCGGCTACATCGTGGCGCGCGTGATCATCAGCCTGCTGCTGATTCCAGCCTACTTTCGCGGCGATTTGCTGACGGCCTACGAGCTGTTAAGGCGGCGCTTTGGACCAAAGGCGAAGAACTTTGCCGCGTCTTTGTTTCTTGTGATGCGCGCGCTCGCTGAAGGCGTGCGGGTGTTTGCCGCGTCGCTGGTGTTGAGCGCAGTCCTGGGCACGAGTTTTCCGGGATTGCCACATCTCTGGTTGTGGTCCATCGTGATCGTCGGACTACTCACGTTGATCTACACTTTTGAAGGCGGCATCGCTGCGGTGATCTGGACTGATCTAATTCAACTCATTATTTACATTGGCGGCTCGCTGCTGGCCGCGTATGAGTTGCTTCAACTGGTTCCTGGTGGCTGGACAACCGTTGTGGCCGAAGCGCGGCCGACGAGCAAGTTTCAGGTGTTTTCTTTCATCCTTGACTTCAAAGTGCCGTTCACTTTCTGGGCGGGTTTGCTCGGCGGCACTTTTCTGACAATGGCTTCGCACGGAACCGACCAACTGCTGGTCCAACGATTGCTGACCTGTCGCGATCGGCGGGACAGTCAAAAGGCGCTCGTCTTCAGTGGTTTTGTAGTGTTTTTTCAGTTCTTTCTGTTTTTGACAATCGGCGTAATGCTCTTTGCTTATTACAAAGCTTATCCGCTCTCGGTTGCGTTGCAGAGCAACGATCAGATTTTTCCTACATTCATTGTCCAACGCCTGCCGCACGGCATAGCAGGACTGGTGATCGCCGCGATCTTTGCGGCTGCGATGTCGAACCTGAGCGGGTCGCTCAATTCGCTTTCGTCGACTACTGTGCTCGACTTTTACAAGCCATTAGTGAAGCCCGCCGGCAGCGAAGAGCAACTGCTCAGTCTGTCGCGTTGGTTTACGGCCGCCTGGGGCGTTGTCTTGATCGTCATCGCTATGGTGGCGCGTAAGTGGGGCTCGGTGTTCACGGCTGGACTGACGATCGCGTCGCTAGTCTACGGTCCAATGTTGGGAGCATTCTTGCTTGGCGTGTTGACGAAGCGGGCGAATCAGATTGGAGTGATGTCAGGGATGGCCACGTCGCTGGGTTTCATGTCGCTTATCTGGTACAAGACATCGATCGCCTGGACGTGGTATGTGTTGTTCGGAACCGTAGTGTGTTTCGCAGTAGGTTATGCAGTGAGTCTCGTAAGCAAACCAGCCGAGACGGTCGCGGCGATTGAAGCCGGAAATTGAAGCGCGATTCATCAGTGTTAAGAGGGAAGCAAGCAAGAGAATGAGAAAGGACCATCATTATTTCCGACGGTGTCCAAGCGTGTTCGCGTTGATAGCGGCACTATCGTTGGGACCGATGGTCACCCTGACAATCAAATCCGCGCCCGCATCCGCGGAGACTACCTCAGCGAAAGAGCACAATCAGATCAGTCCTTATTCGGCAGTACCTTCGCGTAAAGCCGTCGAGTGGGCCAACAAGGAACTCAAGAAAATGTCGCTCGAGGAAAAGATCGGACAGCTCATCTCGGTCGGTGTGAACGCTACCTTTCTCAATCAGGACAGCGCCGCTTTTGGCGCGCTGCGTCACCAAGTGGTGGACAATCACGTCGGCGGGATCATCCTCTTTCGCGGGCCGGTGTATGAATCGGTAGTGTTGATGAATCGTATGCAGCAGCTTGCGAAGTATCCTTTGTTGATCTCGTCGGATCTCGAGGCCGGTTCAGGGATGCGCTTTGACGACACGGTGAATTTTCCCTGGAACATGGCGGTGGCCGCGACCGGCAATCCGGAATACGCGCGTCGCCAGGGTGAGGTTACTGCTCGCGAAGCGCGTGCGCTTGGTGTGCAACAAATCTACGCGCCGGTCGTCGACGTTAATAACAATGCGGCGAATCCGGTGATCAATGTGCGCTCTTACGGAGAAGACGCGGCCGATGTTGCGCGCTTTGGAGCGGCGTTTACCGAAGGCGCGCAACGCAACGGGGTGATTGCGACCGCAAAACACTTTCCCGGGCACGGCGATACCGCAACCGATTCCCATCGCGGCTTGCCGGAAATCAATGTCGATCGCAGCCGGCTGAACGCGGTTGAGTTAGTTCCGTTTCGCGCCTCGGTGGACGCGGGCGTCGGAGCCGTGATGGTCGGACACATTGGTTTGCCGCAGATTGATCCGACAACAGTTAAGCCGCTCCCAAAGAACGTCAAGAGCAAACCAACCGACACCACCGAGGCGGGTGAAATCGAAGCGCAAGGAACGATTCCGGCGACGCTATCACCGGTTGTCGGCGGCATGCTGCGACGCGATCTGCACTTTAGCGGCCTGATCGTTACTGACGCGCTCAGCATGAGCGGCTTGACGATCTATTTCACGCCGGAAGAAGCCGCAGTGCGCGCGCTCGAGGCGGGCGCTGACATGTTGCTCAAGCCTGCTGATCCGGATGCGGCTCTACGTGGCGTGCGCGAAGCAGTGCATGCCGGAAGGCTAGCTGAAAAGCGCATTGAGGAATCGGCGCGAAAGATCCTGGCCGCCAAGTACGATCTGGGACTCGCGAAGCAGCGAACCACTTCGCTTGAGGAGATCGATCGCATTGTTGCCAGTCGCGACATAGCCGCTCTGGCAAATGAGATTGCCGATCATGCCATCACGCTCGTGCGCGACCAGGACAAGCTGGTGCCCTTGATCAATCTGAAATCGGACGCACGCATTTTCAATCTCGCGATCACCAACGGTGACGATCGTTTAGTCGTCGCCAACGCTTTTGTCTCAGCGATGGCTCGAGCCGGCCGCAAGGTAGAAACAATTGTGCTTGACGATCGCTCGTCTGATGGGGAAGTGCAGAAAGCGCTTGAGCGCGCGCAGGGCGCAGACATCGTGATTGCTTCCCTGTATGGTCGTGTGCGTACCGGTGAGGCGCGCAGTGTCGGCCTGCCGGAACCAGGGGCGCGGGCGCTGGCAACGCTAATCGCAAGCAAGAGACCCTTGATCGGGGTTAGTTTCGGTAATCCGTACCTGCTGATGAGTTTTCCTGGACTGCGCACTTATGTGGTTGCTTACGGCGACATGCCGAGTTTGCAGCAGGCAGCGGCGCGCAGCCTCCTGGGCCAGATCGATGTCACCGGCAAACTTCCCATCTCACTGCCAGGTTTGTATGCGCGCGGGACTGGGATTCAGCTTGTTCAAAATCGAACCGCTACAGCTCCGTAGGAGCCGAATGTTTATAGAAGAACTTGGAAAAGAAGCCGGCCAGCTCCGCCAGGAGCGCAATGTTAACGGTCAAACAAAAAACGTTGCGCTCCTGGCGGAGCTTGCAAAATATCTTAGGAGCCGTCTGTCTATAAATATTTTGTTCCGACGGAACTGGTTGAGCGTTGGCCTGGCCATTCTTTTCCTGCTCACGGGCCAGATCTGCGCCACTCAGCTACCCCGCTCAATTCCCGCCAAGGTGGACATTTCAACCAAACGCCTGTCACAGATGAACCAGGTGATCGAGGAGGCGATTGCGAAGCACCAATTGCCGGGCGCGGTTGTGTGGGTTGCAAGAAAGGGCCGCGTGGTTTGGCGCGAGGCTTATGGTTCGCGCGCAGTCGAGCCGCAGCGCGAAGTAATGACCACTGACACTATTTTCGACCTGGCCAGTTTGACAAAAGTTGTCGCCACCGCCACCAGCATCATGATCCTCGTAGAGCGCGGCAGGGTGCGTTTGAGCGACCCGCTGTCAAACTACATTCCCGAGATCAGAGGCGAGGGAAGGGAACGCATTACGATCGAACAATTGCTGACGCATCGCGCCGGTTATGCCCCTGACTTTGATCTCAAGGAGCGTTGGAGTGGATACGACGAAGCGATCAACCGACTGATCAAGGAGCCTTTGCGCAATCCGCCAGGCTCGCGTTTTGTTTATAGCGACATCGGTTACATCGCGCTCGGCGAAGTCGTGCATCGCGCCGGCGGTTTGATGCTCGACGAGTTTGCGCGCCGAAATATTTTTGCGCCGCTGGGCATGCATGACACCGGCTTTCACCCCGTTGCAAGGTTGAAGGACCGCATCGCGCCCACTGAAAAGCGACGCGGTCAGATGAATTATCTTGGGGACACGAGCGCGAATGCCGGACCTGAAGGCGACCAGTGGCTGCGCGGTGAAGTTCATGATCCAACGTCCTATCGCATGGGTCGCGTCGCTGGACACGCAGGACTCTTTTCGACAGCGGACGATCTCGCGGTCTATTGCCAGATGATTCTTAATGGTGGTCAGTATCGCGGCGCGCGCATTCTTAGTCCATTGTCGGTTGCCGAAATGACGCGACCGCGGTTGGTTTCAGATCAAGGCTGGACCCGCGGACTCGGCTGGGACATCAACACGAGTTATTCCAGCAATCGCGGCGATCTGTTTCCGCTCGGCTCGTTTGGCCACACAGGATTTACCGGCACATCGATCTGGATCGATCCCGCCAGCCAGATGTTTGTCGTCTTTCTCAGTAACCGAGTCCATCCCGATGGCAAAGGCGACGTTGGTCCACTACGCGGCCGCGTGTCGTCGATTGTCGCCGGCGCGGTGACCGATCAGGCAGCGGTAGCGCGGGCGCGTCTCGAGCTTTCAAACTATTACACGGCGCTCGCCAAAGATCTGGCGCGCTTCCCTGCGCCTCGCGATCAAGCAAGTGCCCAAGGGGGAACTCTTCCGGATCTTCTGGCCGAGGTAAAGGTCCTGACCGGAATCGACGTGCTGGAGCGCGACGGTTTCAAAGAGCTTGGTGGATTAAAGATCGGCCTGGTGACCAATCACACCGGCCGCGATCGAGCGGGACGCCAGACAGTCGATGTGCTCAACAAAGCTTCTGGCGTTCGGCTCGTCGCGCTCTTTTCACCCGAGCACGGAATACGCGGGCTGGCTAACGAAAAAGTTTCAGATACCAAAGACGAGCAGACTGGCCTGCCCATCTATTCGCTCTATGGAGAGACTCGACGGCCAAAGTCAGAACAACTAAAAGACCTCGAGGCTATTGTTTACGACATTCAAGATGTTGGGGCGCGCTTCTATACTTACATCACAACGCTGGGGTATGTGATGGAAGAGGCGGCCAAAGCGCACCTGCCTGTTTTTGTGCTGGACCGGCCGAATCCGATTGGAGGTGTCGGAGTCGAAGGTCCAATCGCCGACGCGGACAAGCTTTCATTCACTTCCTATCACACGATTCCCGTTCGGCATGGGATGACGATTGGTGAACTCGCCCAGCTTTATAACGAGCAACGCAAGATCGGATGCGACTTGCGTGTGATTAAGATGGAAGGTTGGCGCCGCGCGATGTGGTTCGACTCAACTGGCCTCACTTGGATTAACCCTTCGCCAAACATGCGCAGCTTGACGGAAGCAACACTCTATCCGGGGATCGGTCTGTTGGAGACGACAAACCTTTCAGTCGGTCGCGGCACTGACACGCCTTTTGAACTGGTGGGCGCGCCGTGGATCAATGGCCAGGAAATCGCCGCGTATTTGAATGGCCGCAGGATTCCGGGCGCGCGCTTTGTGCCGGTGCGCTTCACGCCGACAGCTTCCGTCTTTAAGGATAAAGAGTGTAGTGGCATCAACATCGTCATCACCGACCGCGCGCGATTTCGACCCGTTTCGACGGGCATCGAGATCGCGGCGGCGCTGCGTCGCCTTTATCCAAACGATTGGAAGGTTGACGATTACATTCGGCTGTTAGTCAATTCAGATGCATTCGAACGAGTGAAGCGAGGCGAGGCGCCGGACGAGATCGCGCGGTCGTGGAGTTCCGCTCTCGATCGGTTTCGTCAGGTGCGAAACCAATTCCTGATCTACCAGTAACTGGCATTCTCTGTGCAGAAAAGAATTGGGGCGTTGCCTACCCGTGCAGGCAACGCCCCAGTTCAGCAAAGGGGTCGAATTGCTGCGGCCCCGGGATTGTGGTTTTAGAAAGCGATTCGCAAACCGAACTCCGTCTGCCGCGCTGTAATGGCTTGACCCGTGATCCTGCCGAATTGCGAAAGATTGTCAATATTCAGAGACGGGCCGCCCGGCGCGAAGTGGTTAAAGACGTTGGTGAACTGAAGGCTCGCTCTAATGCTAACGCGCTCCTTGACCTTGAAGTCCTTGCCCAACGTCAGGTCCATGTTCCAAATAGCGGGACTTCGCAGATTGTAGTAGCCACCGCAACTGCTATCCACGCCGAGTATGCATCTTCGCCACCCGGCGGCCACTGCGGCTGGGTCGGCAAACATGTTGAGTTGTCCCGGGTTGTTCGTTCCCACGCCATTGGAACCAGGAACGCCATAATGGACTGACGTGCCGCCGGTGAACGGCGCTGACATCACCGCGTTCTCCGCCGTCGAACCGTCGCCTCCAGGAGGAGTTACTTCACCGAACGCCTGTCCACCCGAGGAGTAAACCACGGCGTTGCCTGGTCCACTCTGATAGGTGAAGAACGGAGAGATCGACCAACCCTTGACCAGGTGGCCGACGATTCCCTTGGCGTTCCTAAAGTTGAAGAGTCCGAACAGCGACGTCGGCTGGTAGCTGATACCCGCGTTGAAAAGCGCCTGGACGTCGAAGTTCTGCGGTCCGTAGTTGGCGGCGATGTTGAACGGGTCGAGAACGGTGTTGGAGCTGTTGTACTGTGCCAACTCCGCGGTACCGAGTGACCGGCCCCAGGTGAAGTTACCCACGCCGGACAGACCGTGCCAGTCGCGCAGTCTCATGGTGATAAACATCGCGTTGTAGTTCGAAAAGCCCAAGGCGGTGGTCATGTTCAGGGTTGTTGATTGGCCTGCACCGCCATTGAGGGATTCGCTAATCATGCTGCGAGGCAGGATCCATGAACCTAGGGTACCGCCCGCACGCGTTGCACCAGGTCCGCTGTTGTTCTTGCCGAGATACCCCCAAAATTGGGAAACCAGAGCGCTGCCAATCAAACTGCGTACGCCTGATTGATTGAGCAATGCCTGGGTACAATTGGTGAAGCCCGTACAGTAAGTCGAACTAGCCCCGCCCAACGCAGTCTCGAAGAATGGCTGGGATGAAATAGCCGAGAATGCCGTACCAGCGTTCAATGCCGTGTATACGTTCGCATAGGCCTGGGCGAATGTCTGGCCTCCGAGGGTCGTCATGTACGGAACGGCATCCAGGTTAATTTCCTGAAACACGTTCTTGATTCGCCTTCCCATGTAACCGACCTCAAGCGACATCTTCGACCCAAACTGACGTTGGATCGTGAAGTCGACGTTGTCGGTCTTTTCGGGCTTGTATCTTGGATCGAGCATTGTCGCGTCCTGGGCGATTGGGTTCGTACCACCGGTAATGAAGGGCTGCGGTAATGTCGCCGAGGCCGCCGGCAGCGGAGCTACCAAGCCATCGGTTCCAATGCGGAATACATTGCTCGGATTCACCGCCGTAGAAGCGCAGATGCCGGGACCGCCTGGGGTCGCGGGCATTTGCGAGTTGGCACAGCTAACGGATTGCAGCAACCCGACGCCGAGCAACGGCACTAGCACCAGGTTTACACCGTTGAGACGGCCGTAGATCCGGCCATAGCCGCCGCGAAGCACGGTCTTGCCATCTCCGAACAACTTGCCCAGGATCCCTGACTTATAATTGGGATTCCAGGCGACAGAGATGCGCGGGCTGAAGCCCTTTTTGAAAGGCGTGTAGGGATACTTCAAGCCGAGGTTACCGGTGGTCTCAAACCCGATGATCGGATTGTATACCTGTCCAGCTAACGCGGCTGCTTTGCGCTTGGCCAAGTAGTCCGCCGTGTCGACGAGCCCCGAGTCAGCCTGGCCTGGTCCAAAAACGAGCGCGACTTGCTTTCCTTCCAGCTCAACTGGCGGTGTTTCGTAGATGTATCCGAGACCATAGTTAATGGTCAACGTCGGCTTCATGTGCCAGGTGTCGCTGAAGTATACGTTGTACGTCTTGATGATGCTCTTGTCGAAGGCTGAGCTTCCGACCGGCAGCAGGTGCAAGTCCGAACCGACGCGCGCATAGGCGACCTGCGGCAGACCGACCATCCCCAGCACTTCCGACGCCAGCCGTGAATACGCGGTCTGCTGGGTAGAGACGTTGCTGGTGGTACCGGTATTGATCGCCGTCGGAAAGAAACTGGTGGATGACCAGTCAATTCCTTGCCTGGCGATCTGGTAGGTGATCTGATTATTGACTCCCTGGCCGTTGTCGCTCCGTACGTGGAAGTCGAAGTTGCGCTGGAATAGTCCACCGAAAGTTAGGAGGTGATTCCCCTTAACCATGGAGACATCGTCGCGCAGCATCTTGTCCTGACCGTCCCAAACTCGCTGACGAACGCTCTGCGAGTTGACGTTATAGGGAATGAGCGCGCCGGCGCTTTCACCATTTGCAGAGTTACCCGGAGCGATCTCGATCGCGCCACCCAGGCCCGGTAGCTGTGGCGGCCCGCCGGAGGTTTTCCACTCCCACCAGTTCCACAGATAGCTCAGACGGAGATCATTGGTCGTCGTGGCAGTGACGTTGCTTGTCAGCCCAATAACCCAAAGCTCCGGAGTCTGCGGCCGCGGAGCGCTGGTCTTATATGTTCCAACGGTCCCGCCGTTCAGCAAGCCGCCGACGTCCACCTGGTTCGTCGTGTTATTGATCAGCTTCTGGCCGCGGTAGGAGGTAAAGAAGCGGTGCTTCGGCCCAAAATCATGATCGATCCTGCCAATATAAACGTTGGAAGTTAACGGCGCTCTAATGGTCGATTGATAATTCTGCGTATTGAAGTTATCGCCGCCGTTCACCGGGTCATTTGGCAGAGGCAGGAACGCCTGCCCGGTTACGGTGCCCGCAGGTCCGCCCGTGGGACCGAAGCCCCAGATCCGGTTCACGATCGGATTCAGACCGATGCTGCGTGGATCGCAGCCACCACTGGCGCCGCATGCTGTGCTTGCGCCAGGTAAGGTGACCGTCTGCAGTGGTGATGTAGTCGAGGTAACATTTCCGATCTGCACCGTAACTGGGAAAGGATTAAGATTGTACGGAACCCAAACTCCTTTAGCGTATGAAGTACCATTCGCGTTCACCGAACCGGAAGTTATGTTCTGAACCTGAATCACACCCGCACGCATGGCGGCGGTTGGGTACGCTCTAGAGAAGAGGCCATTATTCGGATAGCGAAAGCCCTCGTAGTTCATGAACACATAGGTCTTTCCGCCGAGGATTTTCTTAGGCATCATCGCGCCGCCCACGGTGAAGCCAAAACGGTCGCGGTGGTTCGGAATGATCGGTGAATACTGCATCACGCAGTTGTTGTCGCCCTTTTGGAATGTCGTTCCTGCGGCACAGAGCCGTTGGTCGGGCGCAATTCCCTTCGTGAACCTCGTGTGGTTGTTGGACCACGAATTGGCGCCGAGAATGTTCGGAGCGAAGTAATACCCATATCCCGAGCCATGCCATTGATTAGTCCCACGCTTGGTGACCATCTGGACATTGGCGCCGCTGGAGCTGTTGAAATCGGCGGTCTGGCCGAAGGTTGTCGTCTTGAATTCCTCGACGCTCTCGATCGGTGTCGGCACGACGCCCGAGGCTATGCCGTTGGTCTGGCCGCCGGCTGTCCCGGTGAAGTTCACTATGTAGCCGATGGTGTTGCCGGCCATGTCGTCGGTGTTGTTGCCACCGTCCACTGTAAACGTGCTCTGGTCCATGTAAGCGCCGGCAACAGCGCCGCCGTTCGGGTTCACTCCAGGTTGCAGCGCTAACAGGGTCGTCGCATCCCGACCAAGGTTCGGCAGCAAGTGGAGTTGGTCTCCGGAAATTGTGTTTCCTATTTGAGCGTTGACGGTCTGCAGCTCGTTGCCCGCCGTCGCCGTGACCACGACGGTTTCCGCAACCGAGCCGACCTCCAACGTGACGTTGAGATTCAGCACCAGGCCCACGCTCACCCTCTGCCCGGCGGCTTTATGCACTTTGAAACCGGCCTTGGTGATGGTGATGTCGTAGATCCCGGGGGGAACAACGGCAAAGGTGTATCGCCCCGAGTCGTTGGTTGCTGTCGTTTGCGTACCGCTCGTCGCGGTGTCAAGCAGAGTCACTTCCGCGCCCGGCACTGCGGAGCCTTGCTGATCCGATACCTGGCCGGAGACGCTACCCGATGATGCTTGTTGCGCCCGGGTTGGAGTTGCGCTGAGGCTGAGAAACAACCCCAAGCAAACCACCAGTAGCCCGAGATGGATTAAACTCTTCTTCATACAGTCCTCCTAGGAGTTTGAGTTAAGGGACAATAGCGGAAAACCAGAACCGAAAGTCTCCACTCTCGGTTCGGTTTATCCCACTGGGCTTACGAAACTCTCAGAACCATACTTGTTAATGACAAATGCGTACGCGACACTTGGAAGGCCAACATCTTTATGCAATCTTCGCACCAACCCGTGACGACCTCCGCTCCACAATGTTTTCCTAGGTTTTTCGCTTCGACAATTGCAGAGCGCCATCCAAGGTGTTCAGATTTCCGTATAGATATTCATATTTTCGGACTTGAGTCCGCGAAAAGTACATTGATTGAAAACTCTGAGTCCCGGCGTGTCATTACGTCAAGCACCTCTCAGTAACTAACCAGAGCGGATTCGCCCAGAGGAAATTAATGCAAGAAAATGGAGTGCATTCAATTTTTTGGAAAGGATTTTTCTCTCTGGGATCCAAAGGGGATGAAACTTGAAGAGACAAACGCTTGCGAAAGCCCGCCTTTATAGCTCTTTCAGCGCAGACACCCGGCGAGAAACCAAACTGTTTGGAAAAGAGAACTCTGGCTATGTAATTGCCTGTATCATTGCGCAATCATTCGCAACCAATAAGGGTGTGGTTAGTCTTCAGCCAATTAATGTTATCACCCATACTTATCGCATTGATAAAATCTTTTAGCTTTGCTTGTTGGTGAGTTCTTCAATAGAATGGCGGCCCGAAAGCGTCGTGTGTGTGCAGCTCATCGTTTGCCCGATTCCCAGTGAAATCTAACAGTACGGGCGAGATGCGTCTTTGCTGCGTTAAGTTGTTTCTCTCGATGTCGTCGTCGGCGTCTGAATCGTCAGACTAAAATCTCCGGAGAAACAAATGAGAACCACAATAGGTGTCGTAACACTATGCCTGCTCCTCGCGTCAGTCGCTTCAGCGCAGACGGCGACGGGCCGCATCGTCGGGGCGGTGCAAGACCAAGCGGGAGCAGTCGTGCCCGGCGCAACCGTCACCGCCACCAACGAAGAGACGCGAGTTTCTTACACGACGACTTCGAGCAACGCGGGTAAATACACTTTCGAGGCGCTGGCTCCGGGTTCTTATACCATCGCGGCGGAGGCGCCCAATTTCAAAAAATATTCGACGAGCAAAAATGTTCTCACGGCCAATGACACCGCAACCATCAATCTCCCGCTCGAAGCAGGGAACATCACGGAGACAGTGCGGGTCGAAGCGACCTATGAGAAAGTCCAGAGCAGCCAGTCGGGCAACTTCGGCCAGATTGTGACCGAGCGCGCTTTGGAGACGCTCCCCATCGCCAGCAGAAACCCCTTGAATCTGATCGCGCTTCAGCCGGGTGTTGTGCAGGGCGCGAACACAGGCGGTGGTACGCACGTCTTCGGCGCGCGCGACCGCGCCATCAACATCACGCTGGATGGCATTGACATCAACGAAACGTCAAACGGCAGCGCCACCTTCTCGCCGACTCGCACCAATCCCGACTCCTTGAAAGAGTATCGCGTCATCACATCGAACCCTTCCGCTGAGTTTGGCCGCAACTCAGGCGCGCAAGTGGCAATGATCACCAAGGGCGGCACGAACGAGTTTCATGGCAACCTCTGGGAGTATCATCGCAATCGCGTCTTGAATGCTAATGAGTGGGAGCTGAACCGCCAGGGCATCCCGCGCCGTTTTCTCCTACGCAACCAGTTCGGCGGCGCTGTGGGCGGCCCCGTCATCATCCCGAAGCTTTATCACGGCAGAAACCGCACCTTCTTTTTCTTCAACACGCAGTTCCAGCGCCAGATTCAAGCGCTCGAACAGGTGAACACGGTCTATACAGCGACGGCGCGGCAGGGTATCTTCCGCTACGTTGTCAACCAGGGCACACCGATTCGCAACCAGCCCTTCGGAGTTACGGGCGCTTCCGTTGATGCTCAAGGAAATCCGGTGTCAGGTTTGACCATTGGCACATACAATGACGTAACGAATGATCCCCGCGCGCTGGGACTCGATCCGACAGTCCAATCAATCCTCGCTTTGACGCCGCTGCCGAATCGTTTCGATGTCGGTGACGGACTCAACACGGCGGGCTTCACGTCACTGGCCCGCCGCACAGACCCGGAACGCAATTACACTATTCGCATTGACCACAACATCAATAATCGCCACAGTCTGTTCGGTCGCTACTATTGGGGCGAGCAGGACACCGTCGGCGACACGACCAATTCGGGTGCGGCCCGCTTCCCGGGCCTCCCGCCCATCGTCAGCACCTTCCGCACGCCGCGCAACCTCGCTCTCGGCCTGCGCTCCACTTTGAGTTCGAGCACGGTTAACGAACTCATCCTTGGCGGAAATCACTTTAATTTCGACTTTGCCATTCCCTCGAACAAGGACCCGCGCACAACGCCAGTCATCACGGTGTTGCCAACAGACCCGCTCTCGAACTCCTACGGCAACCGGCGCACGATCAACGTCTTTCAGGTCCTTGACAACCTCAGCCATAACTACGGCTCGCATACATTCCGCAGTGGCATCAACTTCCGCTTGCAGCAACACTACGACGTGCGCGGTTCTGTTGCCGGCATTGACGCGAATCCAGAATGGCGTCTGGGCGGAGCCGTTGACCCGACGACCTTCAAACTTCCGACCGCGTGCTCAGGGTCTGTCACGAGCAACTGCATCAACCTTTCGAACGACCGGCCGCGCCTGCAAAGCTTCATCAACGACCTGCTCGGCAAGCTCAATCAAGTCCGCGTCGGTTTGGTTGACATCGGCGGCAAGTATGGTCCGCCGGGCACGGCCTTCACGATTGACGCCTGGTATCCGGAGTACGATATCTATTTCCAGGACGACTGGAAATTCCGCTCCAACATTACGCTTAATCTCGGCCTGCGCTGGGAGCCGAAGCCGAAGCCATTCACGAGAGGCCCGCGAAAGATCATGGTTCCCAACAAGCCGTTCGTCCTGGGTGCGGCGCCGGCCACAGACATCACCTTCGTGGAGGGCGATCTTTACAAAAGTGATTGGAACAACTTCGGCCCCGCGCTCGGCGTCGCGTGGGACCCGCTCAAAAGTGGCAAGACCGTCGTGCGCGGCAATTTCCGAATCGCGTTTGACCGCATCTCGACCTTCACGCCCTCGTCTGCCGTCTACCCGGCTGTGCCCGGACAGACGCTCG
>Ga0137384_10002825_pt1 | contig 13754 bp, 8 predicted proteins | sample SagtaG_2_FD_104922 | JGI IMG/M metagenome (GOLD analysis project Ga0137384, IMG submission 104922) | Vadose zone soil microbial communities from Sagehorn Ranch, Mendocino, California, USA - Sage2_R_60_16 metaG | ecosystem: Environmental > Terrestrial > Soil > Vadose zone | place: USA: California... | reverse complement strand
TAGGAGCGACCCGGGCGCCAGATGGCGCTCTCCCGCGCCGATTCCCCCTCCCAGATTCAATTTAGGGATGCTTAGCCTGAAGTTCTCCCGCAAATTCGTGGTCACCGCCAGGAGGTTCCTCGAAAGCTTTAACCGCGCGTAACGCCGCTGACGGATCACCGAAGCACTGGCCTCTGGATCGGTGGGTTCGAGTGTCATTTCCCGGCGGTCGATTCCGCTCGAGGCCACCGCTTGCATCCCGACTGCCTTATCCACATGAAGCAGCGCTTGTGCCGCGGCAATTCTCATTTCGTTCGGGTACACCCAGCGCCATACCTGTTTTGTTTCCAGAATGTGCTGGAACAGCGGGCTCGCCATACTGGCCCGCAAACGCCCAAGGGCCTCGATGGCCTTCACTCGCGTAAAACCGGTGGATTCGTCATCTTGCAGCAGCGCAATGAGTTTTGGGATGCACTCCGCCTGTCCGCTCATCCCCATCTCATCAATGGCCAGCGGCCGAATCATTGTGTCCAGCGAATCGTAAATCGCCACGAGCAACTTCGCCCGTTGCTCCGGCGGCGCCGCGGAAAGTTGCCGGATGGCCCGGTCATGCGAAGAGCGCGGCCACTGCGAGAGCCGCAGCGGCAACACCTTCTCCACCGCGTCCGGTGAAAGCTGGCTCAACAAACCGATCGTTTCCACCGCTTCGCCGGCGGGTGCCGTCTGCAGCGTTTCCACCAACCGTTGCGTGGCATCCTCTCCCAGGTCGCTGATTATCGTGCACAGAAGCTCGCAATCTTCCCGGAATCCGCAATGCCCGAAGCGGTTGGTCACGTAATGAATCGTGGCTTTGGGCATCAAGCCCAAAATATCCATCATCCCGTCAGCGAGGTGCCCGCTGCGCATGGCTTCTTCCACGAATTCCGGCAGCCGCTCTTCCGCTCCGATGCGCGGCCGCAGGCTTTGCGTCGACCCGGGCCGCTGCGCCTCGACGCTTTCCAGCGAAGCCAGCGCTTGCTGCATCGCGGGATAGCATCGCTTCGAAGCCGCTTCTTGGCTCAAGCGCACAAAGGCTGCGCCCACCAGCGTCTGCAATTCCGGCTCGCGCTCGACAGCCAGTTGATTGCCCGCCCGACGGATTGCCTCCATCAGAGCGCTGCCATCGCCGCTTCCATAAAGCTCGCCCAAATCGGAAAGCCCAATCGCCGTTGTGCGCCGCGCTTCCGGCGCTTCCAGCCCGATGCACGACGCATACTTCATCAAAATCTCATTCGCCGTCTTCAATTCGCCGCGCCGCAAGCATTCTTCGAGGAACGCGCGCACGTTCCGCGGCGGCACGCACCACGCCTCATCCGAAGTCAGCACTTCTTTTTTGTTTTCTTCCGGCACCTGCTCCCAGAATTCCTGGTCCAGCAGTTCCGTGTACGACTGCACGGAGAGTCCTGCCTGCGCCATCATGTGTTCCTGCGTGGACAAAATCTTGCGCAGCGCCTCAATCTCCGTGTTCATGCGGTCGAGCATTTGCTTCACCGCATTCACGCGCAACTCGCCGCGCTCGTAGCTGTCCAGCGCGAAGCGAATCGCCACGTGCTCCGCCAGCTTCAGCAGCATTGGCTTGTCCGGTTTCGCGTCTGGGGCCTGCGCCGCCAGCCCTGCCAGCGCCTGCTGCAGCGTGTACTGCGCGCGCACCGGCATCGCGCTCAGCCGCGACTGGAATGTCGGCACGTCCATCCGCGAGTCCGGATCCTTCCGCGCCTTCCCCAGCGACGCAAACAATCCCAGCATCGACCGCACATCTTCTTCTTCAACGGTGAACCCGCCGCCTCCGCCCAATCCTGCCGGACCGTGTCCGCCGCCCTTTTCGCCGCGCAACATCGCCGAAGCGGTCATCCATCTTCCTGGCGTTCCCGTTCCGCCCGCTCCAGTCCCGCCGCCTCCAGTCCCAGCACCCGTACCACCTCCCCCGCCAGAACCTGAACCTGTTCCACCTCCGCCCAAACCGCCTCCGCCCGCACCCGTACCTGACCCGCCACCTCCACCCGGCCCGCTTCCACTCCCCCAACCTCCCCCAGAACCGCTACCTCCACCAACTCCGGCCCCGCCAGGTCCGGAGCCGCCGCCTATTCCCGGTCCTCCCGAGCCTCCGCCTCCCGGACCCCCGCCCGAGCCGCTACCTCCGGCTTGCCCTCCGCCTCCCGGACCTCCGCCCGACCCGGATCCGCCGCCTCCCGTTCCCCACAAACCTTCGCCGCCGGATCCGCTTCCTCCGGAACCTCCCGAGCCCGCGCCAGTTCCTCCGCCGCTTCCGCCCATTCCTCCGCCGGCAAGACCGAACCCGGGCCCAGGCCCTCCGGGGCCATGTCCCGGCCCGCCCGCTCCTCCTCCGCCTCCACCGCCTCCGCGCGCGCTTTCCGCCGCCAGAATCATCTGCAGCATTTTGTTCGGGTCTTCGAAGAATTCGCGGAACTTGTCGCCCTGCGCACCCAGCGCTTTCGCGGTCAACTGCGCCGCCACTTTGATTCCCGCCACCGACGAATCTTCCGCCACGTAGCGAATCTCGTTCACCTTGATGCCCGTTTCGCCTCCCAGCGCCGTCTTCAATTGTTCCGCCAGCGCCGAGGGCTTCGCGTTTCCGCTCGGAAACGCGCGCACAAACCGCGCAAACTGCGCCTGCGTCAATCCTGGCGAAAAGTGAATGCTCGCGATTCCCGAAGACGTCAGCAGTTGCGCGAAGCTTCTTTCTCCCGCCGACGAGCCCATCGGCACGCCGTCCAGCAGAATCTGGTGCCCCGAAGCGCCCAGCAGCACGCCGCTCCCGCCGCTGTCCTCCAGCGCCTGCCGCAGCTCCTTCCACGTCGTATCGAACTGCGCCGTGGTCTTCGCGTGGCCAAATTCGTACAGCCGCGCAAACTTCAACAGAATGTTCAGGCTGCGGACAAATGCCCGCGCCCCGCCTCGCATTTCAGGACTCATGGTTGTGTTTCAGGACCCATTCCCGCTGACTCTTAATAACGTTCGCACGTTTTCTCCGAACCTTCGAACCTTCGAAACCTTGTAACCTTCTAACGTTCTTTGCCGTGTCTTCTAACTTTCCACCGTTCTTTTCCCCCGCACAAGCCTCCCCGCACCCCCTGTACTCATCTCAATAACAGATTTGTTGCCCCTTTGGAAACCGTTCGCGGGGCGTTCGCACCAGGTTGTCCTTCTGGAAGTGAGTGCTGTTTTGCATTTTGAATGTGCAATGCGTTTCCAGTATAAAATCAGTGCGAAGATCTAAAGGCCCTTATGCCCGACCAGCCCCCATCGGACCGCTTCAAAACGGAGATGCCGCAAATCCCCGGCGTTACGGTGCCCCTCGCACGGCCGGCCAAATCCAGCGGGCCTATCATCAAACTCGTCATTGGACTTCTCGCGGTGCTGGTCGTCGTATTCCTGGGAGCACGCTGGGCGCTCCGCCCGCGGCACATGGAGTCCAAGTCCGCCGAGCCGCAGCCGCAAATCGAGGTTCCCGCGCCCGCGCCCGATCCGCGCACTTTGGTGCCGCACGCCAATGATGCAAATCCAGGCATCGCGGACGTCGAGGAGATGGCCAAGCCCTGGTCGTCCAAGGAATTTTTTATTCGCAACACGCTCAGCGGAGAAAACGTTCCCGGAATCCTCGTGCGTCTGCCGGGCGGCTCTCCGTTGCGAGCCACCGGCTACTGGGCTTTTTCCGTGAACGCGCCCTTCGGCAACTGCCGGCTGGAGTACGTCACCGATCTGGTCCGGCTGCGAACCGAATACGGCTTCGCCGCCGCGAAACATCCCATGGTCGGCAATCCGTGCAACCACACGGTTTTCGATCCAGCCAGAACCACGACTCTTCCAGGAACCGGCGCCATCGTGCGAGGCGCGATCGTGCAGGGTTCGGATTTGCGCCCGCCGCTCGGCATCGAGATTCGCGTTCGCGACAAGGAGATTGAGGCTGTTCGCACCGAGTAGTGAAGTTTTGGCCAAAGGGATTTTTTGTTGCAGTCCTCGGCTTTCGCAGCAATGAGCACCGAAGCAAACTTCGCATCGTTTTGGCCCGAATACGTGCGTGCTCACAGCCAGCATGCCACGCGAGCAGTTCATCTTGCGGGGACGCTGACGGGATGGGCGCTGCTGGTTGCGGCCGTGGCGTTGCACCGCTGGTGGTGGATTGTGCTGGCGCTCGTAGTTCCGTACGCGCTGGCGTGGATCTCGCACTTCTTTGTGGAGCACAACCGCCCGGCCACGTTTGAACATCCGCTGTGGTCGTGGTGGGCGGACCAAAAAATGGTGACGCTGATGCTGTCTGGAAAAATGGGCGAAGAAGTGCGCCGCTGCACCTCAGACCAGTAGATACTGACCAATCGAAAATGGAAAACGGGATCGGAAATCGCGACAACAGAGCTTGTTTGCTGCAATCGCACCGATGCGGAATTCGGCGTTACAAGGTCGGTGCTGCTAGACGAATAAGTCCTCACAGCTCAAGAGTCTCCGCATACCTGAATCTAAATTAGATAAATCCTCCAGAAGTATCGAAATTTAGATTTGGTTACTCCCAATTTGGCCTGTAAGTTATAGAAAAAACACAACCTTAGCGGCGTGGCGCAATGGCGCACGAACTGCACTCCCTTAGCAAAGCTCAACCGGAATCCGATTGTCCGGAAAGGGTTTGTTTCGGGGGTTCTGCGGACAGAGCCATGGGACGTAGGGGTTTTTCAAGAAGTTGGAATTGTTCCATCAAATGGAGGAGAGCAATGGATTGTAAAAGAGCAACATGGACCCGGGCGTGTCGATACCAGGTCTTTAGGCAAAGCACTGCTGTTTTCGCGCTTTTGCTGATGGCTACAGCGCTGTTTTTTTCAGGATCCGCGTATGCGCAGGGAACCACGGGAACGCTTCGGGGCCAGGTTCTGGACCCTGCTGGAGCAGTTGTTCCCAATGTTGAGGTTACAGTGACCAATCAGGAGACGGGAGTGGCCGTCAAAGTCACAACAACCTCGGCAGGCACGTATGCGGTGCCGACTTTGATTCCCGGACTCTACAAAATCACTGTGGAGGCCAAGGGCTTCAAGAGTTTCGTGAAGAAAGATGTGAGCGTAATCGCAAACCAGGACAATGTGGCCGACGCTCAAGTGGAATTGGGCGCCGCTACAGAGACGATCGAAGTTACCGGCGGAGCCGTGGAAGTCCAGACGACATCGTCCTCCCTGAACAATTCGTTTGATGCACGCTCCGTCGATCTTCCTAGCGGCGCAGGCACATTGAATGGCAGCTTGTTGAACCTCGCGGTGCTGGCTCCCAACGTAATCGCTCAACCGGGCGGTGTTACTGGCATTGGCGGATCTGTCGGCGGAACCCGTCCGCGCGACAACAACTTTACGGTGGACGGCGTGGACGACAACAATCTGGGCGTGACGGGAAACAACTCCACGGTCATCCCGGATGCGGTCGCCGAGTTCAACCTGACCACGAATCAGTTCAGCGCGGAGTATGGACATTCCGCGGGCGGACAGTTCAGCCTGGTGACGAAAACGGGGACAAACACATGGCACGGCTCCGGCGAATGGTACAACCAGAACCGCAACTACAACTCGCTCGATAACCTGACGAAGGGCGCGATTCTGGGCGGATTGCTTCCGGGTCAGCCTGCCTATGACAACAATCGAGCTGGCGGCACCATAGGCGGACCGATCATCAAGAACAAGTTCTTTGTCTTCGGCGCCTACGAGTTCACGTATCTTCATGGGCAGGGTAGCCCCACGGTCTTCACTGCGCCCACGGCTTCTGGATTGGCGACACTGCAGGCCAACGCGGCAGACAGCGCGGTCTCGGCCCTCCTAACCAATTTTCCAGTAGCCTTGCAGAACGATGCCGGTAACGTGACGATTCATACGGGCGGCATTAATAGCGCGACCACCGCCAATGTACCCATCGGAAATATCACCATATTCAGTCCAAACTTTCAGCGCGAACATGACGTGATCGCGAACGCTGCCTACACGATGGGGCGCCACCAGTTTGGGGCACGATTCCTAATTAACCAGGAGAAATTCATCCTGCCTGTCAATTCGACGCAAGCTCTATTCAATCAAGATGAGCCCGCTCACAACCGAAAGATCGCGCTTACCGATGCCTGGACGATCAGCGGCACGCTAGTGAACGATCTGCGCGTGCAGTATTCGTATTTTTCTTTGCTGACCATCAACCCTTGTACTACTTGTCCCCAAGACATAACCATCAACGACCTACTGGGTGGCGTCACGGTTGGACCGGGGGACTTCACTTCCCAAAAGCAGAACACGTATCAGATCTCGGATACGTTCTCGTGGTCCCGCGGCAAGCACACGTTCAAGTTCGGCGGCCAATACAACCACTTCATCTATCCGCAGTTCTTTCTGCCGCGGAGCAACAGCGACAACGAGTACAACACGGCAGACGCCTTCATCAACGACGTCCTGCCAGACAACCCTGGAAGGACATTACGCAACGCGGGAACCGGAAGTTTCCTCGGGACGCAGAGTTTGTTCGCTGGATTTGCTCAGGACGACTTCAAGTTCAGCCCGCGTCTCACGGTAAATCTGGGCGTTCGCTATGAATACTGGACGAATCCAGTGGGGTCCAGCACGCAAACCTTGAACGCTATTTCCAATGTTCCAGGGGTCATAACCTTTGGCAATCCCAAGACGGACAAGAACAACTTCGGTCCACGAGTGGGCTTCGCCTATGATCCGACGGGGCGCGGAAAGATGTCTATTCGAGGAGGCTTCGGCATCGCTTACGACGTAAAATTCCAGAACTTCGCGTCCATTACCCTGCCACCCCAGCTGCAGAGTGAACTCGACCCGGGTTCCGCATGTACTCTGGCGCCGCAGCCGGGCTGGTGCACCACTCCCAACAACGCGGGTTTTCTCCAATTTGGCGGATTACCGCAAACCTACACCCCTCCGACGGGACAAGCAGGAGCGCGGGCGTTGACGACCGCCTTCATCGACGACACCGTGATGCCCAAGATCCTGACTTGGTCTTTGGGCGTGCAACGCGAGCTGGCGCGGAATACCACCGTTGAAGTCCGTTACGTCGGCACGCGCGGCCTCTCCTTGCCGGTACAGGATCGGCGCAATTTCGAGAGCGGATTCGATGCCGGTCTGGCCGCCCTGCCGGAATACTTCCGTGTCCAGGACGTGCCAGCTACAGTATCAGCATCGGCTCCTACGCGCGCTCCTTGGGATGCTTTCACAACTTGCACCCCGGTGCAACCGCCGGCCACCCCCGCTCCTTGCAACAACATATATTTCCCATTCGGCTTTCAGGGCAATGTGACGTCTGATCCACCGTTTGGCAGCAGTATTTACCATGCGGGCTCTGTTAACTTCACGCAGCGGGCGCGACATGGGCTCACATTCAACGCCAACTACACCTATTCCCACACGCTGGATAACTCCACCAACGAGTTCTTCACCAGCCTCCTTAACCCGCGGCGCGGCCAGGACACCCAACAAATCCACGAGGACTGGGGGAACTCCGACCTGGACGTTCGGCACAAGGCGGCCTTTTCCTGGAACTATCAGGTCCCGAACATAAAGAGTGACAGCCGATGGGCGAAGACCTTGGTTAACGGGTTCAGCATTGGGTCCGTATTTCTGGCCCAAACGGGGCAGCCGGTAACTCTGCAATCTGCCTCGGACTCCAACGGCAACGGTGATACTGCTGGTGACCGCGTGATGTTCAATTCATTCGGGACGAGCATGGCGGGCGCCGCCACCAAGTTACTGCGTGTCTGCGCTCCTGCCGGAGGCGGAAATACCGTTACCGGAGCGAGCTGCCCGGCCGGAGACAATACAGTGGGCTACCTCGCAGTGGATGCAAGCCAATTCGCGCAAACACCAAGCATGATAGCCGATACGACGGCAAGATACGTGGTCGCTGGTAAGGGGGTTCGCACCAATGTGGCGCGCAATTCTTTCTACAGCCCCGGTTTCAGCGTTCTAAACCTTTCGCTGGGCAAGGAGTTCCACTTTACTGAAGGGAAGTACTTGCGGGCGAAAGTGGATGTCTTCAACGTGCTAAACCATCCCAGCTTTGCGCTGAGCAATGGGAACGTGTTTAGCACCACGGGAGTGACCACAGCCACGACGACGCCAGGGTACGTGAGGCCTGGGGACCCGAACTTCCTGGCGGCAAGCACGCTATTTAGCGGGGGCTTCCGCTCCATGACGCTGGGATTGAAGTTCGTTTTCTAAACTCTATTTCCGGCCGTTCCTTCCGGGAGGTGCTCGTTGAGCGCCTCCCGTTTTTTTTGTGCGCGCGCGAAGAGTCTTGACAACCTACGGCGGCGCAGAGGAAGCTCTTTTGCCATGAAAAGACAAACTTCAAGCCTGCCAAATCAGTCTACCCGCCGCAAATTCTTGCAAAGCAGCGCGGCTTTGTCTCTTGCAGGAATTTCCACGCTGGCCAACGCAGCGCCTCATCTTGGCAACGAAGCCGACGCTCTCCCCGAAGCTTTCTCCGCGCTTAAGCCGCTGGGCCCGCGCGTTCATCCCATCACGGCCGAGGAATATCGCGGCCGCTTGCAGCATGCTCAAAAATTGATGACGGAGCTGGAACCGAAGTACGACGCGCTGTTCGTCGCGCCCGGGACTTCTCTCTATTACTTCACCGGGATTCGCTGGGGAATGAGCGAGCGGCTCCTCGCGCTGGTGCTTCCGCGCACGGGCGAGCCCATCGTCGTTGTGCCCGCGTTTGAAGAAGGGCGTATGCGCGAGAAGCTGCAATTCCCGGCGGAAGTGCGCATTTGGCAGGAAGACGAGAGCCCCACGAAAATTGCTGCAGCGGCGCTGGCGGATCGCGGGATTCGAACGGGAAAAATCGGCGTGGAGGAAACTGCACCATACACTTTTTACGACCATCTACGTATGGCAGCGCCCGGACTCGAATGCGTTTCCGCTGATCCCCTTACCATTGCCTGCCGCGGGCGCAAATCGGAGCATGAGCTGGAGCTGATGCGGCTGGCGTGCGAAGCCACCTTCGACGTTTTTCGCGCGGTCTTCGCGTCGGTGAAGGAAGGCATGTCGCAGGAAGACATCGGCAAGCTGGTTGAAAGCGGTTTTTCGAAAATGAACCTGCATGGCGGCGCGCTGGTATTGCTAGGTGCTTCCGCGGCGCTGCCACATGGCACCATCAAGCCGCAAAAGCTGAAAGAGGGCGACGTCATCCTCATTGATGGCGGCTGCGCAGTGGAAGGGTATCAATCGGACGTGACGCGCACGGGAGTTCTGGGCAAGCCGCCCGAAAAAGTAGCGAGTGTTTTCGGAATTGTTCGCAAAGCGCAGGACGCAGCCTTGGATGCGGCGCGTGCAGGCCGTCTTTCCGGCACCGTGGATGACGCCGCACGCAAAGTGGTCACCGATGCTGGGTTTGGACCGGACTACAAGACCTTCACGCACCGCCTGGGGCATGGCATTGGTCTGGACGGCCACGAGCATCCTTATCTTGTGCGGGGGAGCAAAACTGTGCTCGAGCCAGGAATGACCTTTTCCAACGAACCGGGAATTTACCTTGTGAATGAATTTGGCTTGCGCTGCGAAGACGACATGGCGATTACCGCGGAGGGCCCAGCCCAACTCCTGACTCCGGGGTTTGCACCGTCCCTCGAGAAGCCGCTCGGCTAGCCGTTCGCTCGAATTCCATCGCAAAAATCGACGATGCGCTGCTCTGCCCAGAAACGCTCGGCGCCGGAATGTTTCGAAATGAAGCCGCAGTGGCCGCCATGTTGCGGCGCAATGAAACGAATCGCCGGATTGTCGCTGATCCTCGCTGCAACAAAAGCAGCATAAGGAACGAAGGGATCGTCCTGCGCGGTGATCATTAGGAAAGGCACGCGGATTTGCGCGGCGACGCGCTTGGCGCCAACATGCTCATAGTAATCCTGCGCGTCGCGATACCCAAATTGCGGCGCGGTGATGACGTCGTCAAACTGGCGCACCGTTCGAACGGGTCGGAGACCGTTGAGCTTGTAGCGCTCCGGGAACAGTTTTTGCTTGCGTGCGTAGCGGTCCATCAATCCAGAAACAAAGCGGCGTTGGTAGAGATAATTCTCTGTGCGCTCGAGGGCGTCCGCGCAAGCCCCGAGATCCAGAGCGGGACACACGGCGCAGACTCCGCGGAGAGCGCTTGGCGCTGCGTCTGCAAATTCGCCCGCCATCTTGGTAACGAGATTTCCACCCATCGAGTAACCGGCGAAGAAGATTTGTCCGAATCGATCGTGGTTCGAGAGTTCCTCGAAGACGGCGTTGTAATCACCGCTCATCCCGGAGTTGTACAGCGTCGGAGTGAGAGCTTCGGTTCCGCCGCAATTCCGCTGATTCAAGCGCACCACGTGAAAACCGCGGTGGAAGGCTTTCTCGGCGATGCCGCGCATGTAATTCGAATCACTGGAGCCCTCGAGGCCGTGCACCAGGACGAGAACTGGCGCGTCTTTTGGCTTTCCCGTCTGCCAATGGCAATGCCCGAGCAGCCAGGAGTCCTTATCCACCTGAAAGCGCCGCGCTTCTGCAGGCGGGAGCTCGAAGCGCCGCGGCACCAAAGCGGCGGCGATGGTCATTGCATGCCCGTTTTTGAGCAAAGGATACGGCTCGAATAGGAAAGCAGATGTCTCCATAGAAAAACTCTATTGCACGTTTCGCTCTCAAACAAGCGGAGTCGTGCGCAAGGTTTGACCGCTTCCGACCGTTCCGATAAGATGAGTACAATGAAAAAATCACGCGGACATTTTAATGTTGTGTTTCGCCCGGAACCGGAAGGTGGTTTCACGGCTATTGTGCCGGCGCTTCCGGGCTGCGTGACGCACGGACGGACCCTGGCCGAAGCAAAGAAAATGGCCAAGGACGCCATTGCGGGCTATATCGAGAGCCTGAAGAAACATAAGGAGCCCATTCCTTCGGACGACGATTCGCTGGTTGCCTCGCTCGACGTCGAGTATGCCGAAACTTCCCGCCGTTAGGCCGCGTGAGATCATTCGATTTCTCGAGAGGAATGGGTTCGTACTCGATCATATTTCCGGCAGTCAATTGATCTATTACCATCCAGATTCGAAACGACGCGCCGTTGTTCCACAGCACAACCGCGATATTCCAAAGGGCACTCTGATGTCTTTGCTGAGGGAGGCAGGGTTCACACGTGAAGAACTGATGGAATTCCTTCAGAGTTAGTGGAGTCACCGCCACAAAGTGCAGGTGTCCGGGAGGTGAGCAACTTGACCGGGGATGCCGCGCACCCTAGAATGGAACATTCACCGTGAGGCATTTTTTCGATTTTGATGCGTTGCTTTAACGGCCCAGCGGGCACCCGCTGGGCTGCGTTGCTTTATGGCCCCTATTTCGTGCGGCTAATTTTTTAACGTGAGGTTGGAATGAACGAAGGTTCGATTCCCGACGCTCTTACTTTTGACGACGTGCTGCTGGTTCCGGGCCGGTCCACGGTGCTGCCGACGGAGGTGGATACCACCACGAATTTCTCGCGCAAAGTGAAGCTGAATGTGCCGCTGGCTTCCGCGGCGATGGATACGGTCACAGAGTCGCGGCTGGCCATTGCCATCGCGCGGCAGGGCGGCATCGGCATCGTCCATCGCAGCATGTCCGCGGAAAAACAGGCCGAAGAAGTGGACCGCGTGAAACGCTCGGAAAGCGGAATGATCGTTGACCCCGTAACCATTTCTCCGGACATCTCTATCCGTCAGGCGCTGGAAATTATGAACAAGTACAAAATTTCCGGGCTTCCGGTGACGCGCGGGTCGCGCCTGACGGGAATTCTGACCAACCGGGATTTGCGTTTCGAGAAAAATCATTCGCAACTCGTCAGTTCGGTGATGACCAAGGAAAATCTCGTGACCGTGCCCGTGGGCACAACGCTCGACGAAGCGGAGCGCATTCTGCAAAAGCATCGCATCGAGAAGTTGCTGGTTGTGGATCAGGACTTCAACTTGAAAGGGTTGATCACGGTAAAGGACATCCAGAAAAAACTGGAATATCCGCGCGCGGCGAAGGACGAACATGGAAGATTGCGCGTGGGCGCGGCGGTGGGCGCGACGGGGGATTTTCTGGAGCGCGCCGTGGAATTGTCCAAGGCAAAAGTGGATGTGCTGGCCATTGACACGGCGCACGGGCATTCCTTTCGCGTGATGGAAGCGATCAAAGCAATTCGCCACCGCTTGCCGGAAGCGCAAATCATCGCCGGAAACGTGGCGACCTATGAAGGCGCAAAAGAATTGATTTCGCTGGGTGTGGATGGGTTGAAAGTCGGCATCGGGCCGGGTTCGATCTGCACCACCCGCGTTGTGACCGGCGCGGGCGTTCCGCAATTGACGGCCATCATGGAAGCGGCGCGCGCTGCGCAGGGCACTGATGTGCCGCTGATCGCTGACGGGGGCATCAAATATTCGGGAGACGTCTCGAAAGCGCTGGCCGCAGGCGCGTCGTGCGTGATGATAGGAAGCTTGTTCGCAGGAACCGAAGAGTCGCCGGGCGAAACGATTTTGTATCAAGGGCGCACGTTCAAATCCTATCGCGGGATGGGTTCGACGGGCGCGATGGAAGCGGGCTCCGATCGCTATGCGACCGTGCAAGATACGGGAGAGCGCGGCAAGTCCGTGCCGGAGGGAGTGGAAGGGCGCGTACCTTATAAAGGGCCGCTGGGCGCGCTGACGGACCAGTTGGTTGGCGGGCTGCGAAGCGGAATGGGTTATGTGGGCGCGAGCACGCTGAAGGAGTTCAAGGAAAAGAGCCGGTTCATTCGCGTCACGGCGGCGGGGCTGCGGGAGAGCCACGTGCACGACGTGATCATCACCAAGGAAGCTCCAAACTATCGCATGGAGTAGAGCTGTATGGAGCAGCGGCGACTCCATGCGGCCATAATGGGAATTCGCCAAACTTGGCGTGGTTGTTTTGGGATTTCGCCGGCAAACTCATGCTGAGGCCTTTTTTTTCGCCGCAATCCGTTTTCCCTGCTAACCTGAAAGCTGAAAAAGCGTGCACAGAGAATTAGAGAGAGCTGAACCTTAACCGTGGACCCGCAACCGTGGCGCAACCCGCGTCCCGCACCAAGCTTGACTGAAATTCGCGCGAAAACTCCGGCGCCGCGAGCGCTCGTGTGGCTGTGGGCGTGGTGGCCGGCGATTCTTTGGTCCGTCGTGATTTTCACCATGTCCACGGACCCTTTTTCCGCGGATCACACGAAATGGTTTTTCGAGCCGATCTTGCGCTCGCTGATTCCCGGGCTGGCGCAAAGCCGGTACGAGTACATGCATCACATCATTCGCAAGTGCGCGCATTTCTCGGAGTACTTTGTGTTTCTCTTGTTGCTCTATCGCGCGGTTCGCGGGCGCCAGTCCGGCTGGCGCTGGATGTGGGGACTCAGCGCGCTGTTCATCGCCGCGGGCTATTCGCTGCTGGATGAATTCCACCAAGTGTTTGTGCCGAGCCGAGGCCCCTCCATTTACGATTCGCTGCTCGATTCGGTGGGCGCGTTCGTCGCGCTGGTCGTGCTGTGGCTGTGGTTCCGCCGCCGGCGGGCTGCCGCTTCGTAGTCTTCTTCCAGTCTCAGTAAACTCTCTTCCACCTCAAGTAATACTTTCACTCCCACACGCTCCTCCTGAACGGACGGGGGCATCCCTGACATTTCAGACCGGGCGCATTCCTGACACTTTTGGGTCTTGCTCGGTCCGGGGATGGGGTGCAGGGGAAGGGGACGGGTCCTCTTCCCCTGCCCACATC
>Ga0137384_10002823_pt1 | contig 13755 bp, 18 predicted proteins | sample SagtaG_2_FD_104922 | JGI IMG/M metagenome (GOLD analysis project Ga0137384, IMG submission 104922) | Vadose zone soil microbial communities from Sagehorn Ranch, Mendocino, California, USA - Sage2_R_60_16 metaG | ecosystem: Environmental > Terrestrial > Soil > Vadose zone | place: USA... | reverse complement strand
GCCATGCCCGGGATGTCCACGCCCGCCGTGACGGCGAGCCGCTGGCGCGGAACCGCGACGGTCGGCTGGTGCCGGCGCGCCTCGGCAAGCGAGGTAGTCGCGCGCTGCGTCACGGCACTCTGGTCGAGCCGTCGCTGCCCGAGCGCCGCAACGAGCGCGGCGGTCGCACCCCGCGCGGCGGCCTCAGCGATCGCGTTGACGTCCATGACACCACCGGAACCACCGCCACCGTCACCGCCGCCCGTGCCTCCGTTACCGCCACCGCCGCCCTCACGACCGTGAACGCGCGCCTGCAGATCGGCGCGCTCCCCGAGGAGACGCGCCCGCTCCTGCTCGGCGATGCGCTGCGCGCGAACCGCGCGTCCCGCCTTCTCGGCGCGAATGCGGTCCAGATCGTTGGTGAGTCGGAGCTGATACTCCAGGATCTCAGGCGTCACGTTGTCGTCGGCGTTCAGCCGATCGAACTCGGCGACGGCGCGGGTCTCGATATCGGCGAGGTCAGAGTCGCTCAGTAGCGTCAGATCCGCCGGGACGGTGACGAGTTCGTCGGCCACTGTTGGCCTCCCTTAACAGATGTACCGGACTACGTGTACGGCGGTGAGGTGCCTCACCGTCGCGATGTCGATACCGGCTCGGGAGCCGGCTGTGGCGCCTGCGGCGCCGGCTGCGCGGGCTCGAGCGGTGCGCTCGAACCCTGCACGATGACGGGCTTGTTACAACCGCACATCAGTCTGTCCTCCCATGAACGCGTTCCGTGAGAGTCTTTCGCATCAGGCGAAGCGCGCGCTGGTTGAGCTCGTCGTCCGTCGGTCCCTGATGCTTCACCGTGATCATGCCGGACGAGATGAGCGTCTGAATCTCGCCGCCCGACACGAGCGATCGGGCGCGCGGGACCGTGTAGCCCGACGTGTTGACGGTCAGTAGCGCGACCATGCGCAGCGTGCCACCGATGCGCCGCCAGTCCGGCGATACCTGACCGGACGCGCGTAGCGCGGCGACGCGCGACGCCTGCGCCCACGGGCGAACGGCGCCGGCGACCCAAACGCCATGCTTGTCGTTACCCACGACGACGTCCGCCACGACGGCGTCAGTGTTCTCGTAGTGCTGCTTCGCGCTCGAGGCGCGCAGCGGCAGTGCGGCGTGCTCGATGCCCGCGGTGATCTGGCCGACCGCGATGCGCGCGCCGTCGTCACACACGAGCTCGCCGGTCATGAAGTACCCGTGGTAGTCCTCGTGCGGTGGCATCACGCACTCGGACATGTAGCCGAGGTGACACTGACCCCACTGCGCGGCGAGACCGTAGAGCCTGCCCTGGTCGGTGACCACGATGGGCGTCACCTGACCGAGGTGCGGATCCTGGAACCAGTCCCGCGGCGGTCGCCACTCGTCGTGCCACGCGTGCGCGACCAGCGAGCCGGCGTCGCCGTCGTACGGCGGCGGCTCGAGACCCGCGTCTCGAATGTGCTTCGCGAGGTGGTTGTAGATGCCACGGTGGTCCGAGTGCGGGGTGCGCGCGCCGCCGCGCCCGCTCAGGATGCCGATGCCGGACGAGCACGCCGTCAGGTTGGCCGCCTCTGGAACGCCGTCCGCACTCACCTCGTGGTGAATAAACTTGCCGGCCTTCCGCGGCACCTCGTTGCTATCATTCGCCAGCTCGCGATCCACCCACGCATACGCGCGGTGCGCGACGGACAGCGGCATCGACTTGGGAAGTCGCCGGTCGTTCGCCGCGGCGTCCCACGTGCGATCGGACGTCGCAGTCTCGTGCGTCGCCACCGAGTCGTAGAGAGTCCCGCCCGCGCCCGCCAGCAATGCGGCCGGTTCCTCGTCGCCGATGAGATGGATCTGCGCCTCGACGAACGCGGGAATGTCGCACAGTGTGGCGGCGCGAACCCGCGCCGAGTGAAAGATGATCTTGTCCGGCATCGCGAACAGCAGAAAGAAGAGGTCGTCGTCCTCGTCCTCGTCTTCCGCCTCGGGGAAGACGTACTCGATGTCGGCGTCCGTGATGTCGTCCGCGTCGATGCTGATACCCGAGAGCGTGTCCGCGCCCATACGCCGGAACGCCTCGTGCGAGTCGTCGTCCTCGGGACCGCCCAGGTCGAAGAAGCCCTCACCCATGATGTTCGAGCCATCGCGCCAGACGCGCGTGATGTTGCCGACGCGCACGGTCTCGTTCGTCGGCATGCCGCCGTGGCTGTCCGTCTTCTGCCAGCGCAGCGGCAGCGGCATGTCGGCCCACTCGATCGAGTCCGGTGCGAACTCGCGTCCGTCGCCGGTGGGCGTGCCCTCGACTACGAGGACGCCGCGCCACTGCGGCTGCGCGCTCTCGTCACCGGACTGCAGTGCGGTCGTGTCGTCGCCCGAGTTCGGCGTGGGACCGGACTTGTTCTGGCGCAAGCGCTTGTCCTTGGGAGTACCCTTGCTCGGCTTACCGCCGAGGTCGTCATCACCGTGTACGTGATGCTCACCCGCTAGGCAGTCGCCGCACTCGCCCTCGCGCTCTAGCGCCTCGCGCTCTTCGATCGTAAGCTCGAGTGTTGCCTTGATGGAGTCCGGCGGGTCCTCGTTCAGCTGCGAGTAGTGCGACCGCAGGTGCGACTTCGCGCGCCCGACGGCGGCGGCGCTATATCCCTTGAGCTGACTCGCGCGCTGCGCGGCGGCGTGAACGCCGTTGCGGTTCGTCGCGCCGCCCGGCTCGTGATGTGGCAGAAAGCACTGCTGCTTGACGGTGTTACCCGCGTCGGGATCACACGCCGCTGCGGCGTTCTTATACTGGTCGTCGTTGAACCGCGACGCCGAACCGTCCCACGGTGCGTCCGTAACCGAGCTGTCGGTAGAACCCAGTGCTGTCGTCACAGCGGCACCTCCCGATGAAGGTAGCGTACCAGGAGTCACTACGGTGGTGATCCGTTGTAGCTAATGCAGCTAAAAATCATTTATCCTGATGTGCCGGTTCATCATCTACGATGATAAGTGAAACGGGCGGCGACTCGCCCGGCGTTCGCAGCACATTCGCCGGATCGTAGTCCTTCTCGAGAAAAAATCCCGGTGTGATGTACGGTTCGGCATCAGCACCCGGAAGTGATTCGATACGTGATGGAATCTTAAGAGGTTTTACCGGAGGAACGTCCTGAGAGCCTTCTACAAAGCGCCCAACGTCACCTTCATCTTTAGCGATCACGAGGTCTCATCTCCTTCAAGTGGTTCTATCGTCGCCGGATCCGCAGGCTGTCCGTCGACGAGGTGAAGCGTGTACGGGCCAATGATGTGAGTGTACACGACCTTCTCGAGGTGTGCACCCACCAAGTCGTCGTCCTCGTAGTCGTACGGATCGAGGATGTCGATGCGTGTGACGTTACCTGTGGATCCCTCATTCCAGCCGAGACGCTTCGCTCTTACGATCGTCATCTTCAACATCCGTTCTCGTGCCGGATCATCTGGTCGTTGCGTTTACGGTTGCAGGCGAAGCACTCGGGAAGGAGGTTGGTGAGCTGGTAGCCGCCACCCTGGCACTTGACGAATATCTTGCCTCGTTCGAACCGCTGGTACCCGAACGGATTCTCGACTCCGATGTCCATCCAGTGCATCTTCGCACCACAGCCGTGACAAACGACGTAGCCCTTGTCGTAGCCGCCGAACTCCCTAAACAGGTTCTGCCGCTGCTTGCGTCGGGCGGCCGCCGACCCGCCACGTGACTCGCCGCCCGCGCGTCCGGTGCCCGCCCGCGCCTTCTCCAGCTCGGCGCGTGCCTTGGTTATCGCCGCCTCGGACGGCACCGGCGAGTTCTGTATCTTCTGTAGCGCCTGCTCGAGTACCTGCTGATACTCCGCATCTGATGCAAACGCAACGTCGGCGGTGGCAAACCGCGGCGGCGCTATCACCTCCACGTCGATCTCGCGCATACGCTCATTGGTCCACCCACGGTCGGCAATGACTCGATACGTGTACCCACGGTCGAGTAGCATCTCTGCCTCGAGGCTGGACGCACTTGAAATGCCGAGCATGCTCGTCCCGGCGGGTGCGTGTATGTGCATGAGCATCTGCTTTGAGGTCTCATCTCCGAAAAGTTTCTTCTCGACGAACGTGCGCGCCGCGTCGGCGTTTACGGCGGTCGAAACGAAACTCTGGTCGACCCACTCAGCGCCCACCATGCTCTTATCATCCGCCCACATAAACTGCATGTTGTACTCGGGCCTGTGAACACCCCGGGTAAGTTCTACCGGCGTGTCATTCGTGGATGACGCCATCGCGTCGTCTATCGAGCGGATCAGGTCGGTCGTTCCTCTAGGGTACCCGACCTCCTGCCTACCGCCGCCCTGCTCCTTCGGAATCTTCTCAAATCTACCCTCGTCCGCCTTGATCTTTTCGAGATCGCCGTCGAAGTCGCGTAGGCTGCCAGTGAACATCTGCGACTTGGACTTATACTTAGCGACAGCCTTTCGCTGCGTCTCATTCTGGATACCCTTAAGAGATTTGATCGTCACCGAGTCAAGTGCCTGCTGCCCGGTGACTTCCTTCGCGGCCTCCTTCGTGACTTTCTCTTTCACCGAAATCTTTGCCGCGGGTACCTTCACCTTAGAAACGATCTTTGCACCAAGCTCTGGACACGAACCGAGGTCAACGCACAGCGGCGCGGGATCAAGACCCATCTCACGCATCAGCGTCTCGCCCCACTTGATGACCCACGTTGGGCGTGACGCACCACCCATGTGATAGTTCATCCACAACTCGGCCTGCGCCTCGTGCGCGTCGGTCTCCGCGTACCTTGAAAGCGACTGACCTAGTACGCCGTCAGGTGCGCCCGCCGCGCGGGCCGCGCGCTCTGCACGAAGAAAGTTCTCTGTGCGACGTGCTCCGCTGTTCCAGCTAGATATTCCTTGCCTCTGTAAGAAAAAGTGCCCGTGTTCGTGAACGAGAATATCCTCGATCTTTCCAGTTCCCGATGCCAACCACTTTTGTTTTTCACTGCTTAAAAGTTGAGCATCTTTAAACAACCGCGGGTTAATCCCAAGCGTCCTACCACCGTACCTACTACTTCGAATATAAGCGATAACATTCGCATTAACACCGGTAGGATGATCGGCGACGTTCTCAACGAGCGCCAAGGGCTCGCTAAACCGTTCATCAAGTATGCGGTTAAAGTCAAGAACACGCTTGCGCGTCGAGGCGTCCTTGACACCGGCATCTTGAAGCGCACGATCGTTCAATCCAGACTGTTCACGTAGCGGGTCAACACGAAATCGAGCGTTATTTCCAATTTCAAGGTCAGCACTCCAATCATCGAACCACGATACGGAACTGTCCTCGATAAGCGGCGCCGCGCACGTACTCACCGCATCAAGCGACTCGTCGCGCTGAAGCGTCTGCACCGCCTTCTGGATCGGCGACGCTTCCTTCAGCACCTTTGGTGGCGGCGGGGTAGGCGGCTCGGGCGTCGGCACGATCGCCCCCGCGTCGCGCTCGGCCTGACGCTTGAGTCGCTGCTTCTCGCGAAACTTCCGGGCGTACTCGGGATCGTACTTAGCGAACGTTACCGTGATAGGCAAAAGCGAAGCGAATAGCGCGGACAGACCGGGACTGTCGCAACCGGCCGCACTCGACGCGTACACGTCGTCGTTCGGGATGTCAAAGCCGTACGTACAACGACAGTTAGGTGCTTCACCGGGTTCGAGACCGTTGCTAAACACGCCGTCCAGCGGTATCTTCTCGCCGTTCGCTTCGATGTGATCGGGCCGCACACGACCGTCGTCGACCGCGATCCACTCCTTGAGCATTCCTGGTGTGTCGATCTGTCGCATCTGATCGAGCGCGCCACTGTTCATCGCGCTGGCGACCTCGCTGCGCGCGATCAGCTCGGCACGCGCAGCCGTGAAGTCGGTGGCGGCGCTAACGCGATTGCGAAGCTCGGGTATGCCCTCGCCGTTCTGTAGCCCGATGAGGAGCTCACCGCGCGCGTGCTCCCACACCTCGTTGCCGACGTTCGAGAGTCGGTTCTCGGCGGACGCCATGATGGACTCGGCCTGCTGGTTGCCAACTAGCGGTATCTCGAACGGCTGCGCGTCGCCCACCGCCGCAACCAGTCCGGACCTAGCGGCGTCGTTCTTCTTAAGAATCTGCATCAGCGCGTCGCGCTGCTTAACACGCGTTTGCATCGCACCATCGAGATACGACTGACCGATGCGATCACGCAAACTAGAGACGTACGTCAACCACGTCGTCTGAATCAATGCGAGATCGTCGATTGAAACTACACCGGCGAACCGGCGTGTCACCGAGTTAAGTGTGTGCCAGATCGCCGATAACACGAGCTCGGTGAACGCGTCGCCGCGACGGGCAATGTCCTCGCGCGACGGCCCGTCAATGCGCGACACCGTTGCTCCGCACCATCGACGACTCGATCATATCCTGCGCGGCAACGGTGAAGACGCGCTCGCCAATGATGGGCTGACCGTGCGCGTTGAGCCAGCACCGGTAGAGTCCCGTGGTCGCCGGCAGCGCGCCGATGCGTGGCTTCCACAGCGCGTGTGTCATCGGACACGAAAAGAGATGATCCGCGCAGTCCTTCGGGTGCAGGACCTCGGTGTGCACCTGGTTACCGCGCGTGCTAATGCGCAGCGCGTGCATGAGTCCGGCCTGGTGTGTTAGTATCTTGTTGAGCTGAACCGCAGATATACTCGCCTTCTCGGGCTGAAGCGGCGGCGCCTCGGGCGGACCCGGCTCGACCGGTCGGTCCTGTGTCGGTGCGGGTTCCTCCGGAGGACGAGGCGCGGTGGGTGGCGTGTCGTGCGTCGTCTCAAGCCCAAGCTCGTCCATCGCCTGGAAGGTGTTCACCGGCTGGAGCGACGCCTTCTTTAGGATGATCTCGCGCAGCTCGTCGTCACTCGGCTTATCACTCTCGTCGAAGCCGTGCTCACGGCGAAGCGCATCGCCACTCAGCTCGAGTCGGTCGTACGTGTCCGTGGCGTCCTGCGACCGGTCGGGACGCAAAATGAGTGCTGACGCGTCGTACCACACCAGCCAGTCGTCCGGGTCCTCGCCGGCGGCCAGCAATCGAGGCGCCAGGTAGCCGGTGGTCAGCGCGTCGCAGATCAGCTCAACGGTCGGAGCCACGTGTACCTTCACGCCCTGTTCATCAATGAGCCATGCAGACCAATGATTCACATTTCGAGTCCCGAGCAGTGCCTCGGGCGGCATGTCCAGGGAGATGGCGAGTCGCGTCAGTCCGGAGTCGCGCTTCTGCACGATCGTATCGTCGAGTCTCAGCGTAAAGTCGATGTGCTTAATCTTATCGAGATACTCGCCGGGTACCTTGATAGGAATGGGTACGACGGCCGCGGCCGTACCGGGCGTCCGGATCGCCTCGGCGGCGATCTCAATCCACTCGGCGACGAACGGATCGGGCTCGTCGAAGAACTCGGGTCGTACCGGGAAGGTGACCTCATCGGGAAGTAAGAGAACGCCCGCCGACGCGAGGCGCGACATGTACTGCGACTGGATGTGCCGGTTGAGCAGCTCCAGCTCGCGCATCAGCGGTCGCGCGGCGCGCGCCGGCGAGTCGGCGACGTTGTGATACCGCCGGTGTGGCCGCCACGTGCGTACCACCATCGAGTCGTCCGGAAGAGTGCGCCAGTGCCCGTGCCCCTCAGCCACGTCGTACCGCACGACGTCGGACGACGTACCGACCGCGCGCTTCACTTCGTCGATGGACCGCACGTACCACTTATTCATTCCCGTGAGCAAGGTCTCGCCGATGAGGTAACACTCGCCGGGAACGTCGAAGTACGTCGAGAAGCTCGACATCAGCGCGGCCTGACCACCCACGCCGCCGGCCAGGTCCGCGATGAGCTCGGCCGCCGGTCCGCTCGTCACGACGTCGGGATCCTCACTGCCCGGCTTACGTCGCGCGGCAACGAGGCGAACGCGCGACATCATGTTCGCCTTCCACTGCACACCCTGCCGAAATTCACCGAGAGAATCGTAGAAGTCCCAGACCTCACGCTGCCACTCGTCGGGTACGCGCTGGTGCGTGCGTCGCCAGCCGTCGTTAGTCGGCTGCTGTGGTTCAGTGAGCACGGTCGCGGACGCGGCGAGTGCGCCACTCACGGCTGTCGGCGGCGTAGGAAACAGCCTGCTCCAGAGTGACACGTGAACCACCTTCACCGTGACGTGGTTCCTGGATCGTAGCGTAGCCTACGCTAATCGTCGGTCCAGAACACGAGGGTCGCACCCGCTCCCCACACGGCGAGCCAGCACAAGACGGGCAGCGGCATGCCGCGCACGAACCACACGAATGCAACGAGTGCGCCCGAGACGTACGCCGACGCGCACCACGGACACGTCACGAGCTCGCCCAGCCACCAGTAACGCCAGTGAGAGTCAGAGCCGTCCGCAGCGCGCACCATCACCGACGAACGCGCACCCTGGATCCGAGTACGCGCCCAGTGAATCGGCGGAAAGTCGTCGCGCGTAACGAGTCGAGTGACGCGGAAGGTAGCCAGCGCGAGCACGACGAGCTCGAGCGTTAAGCTCACAGCGACTTAACCAGCGGCGTACCGTCCGCCGCCTTAGGATCGGCGACCAGCGTCACCTTCGTGTGCGTGATCACGCCGAGCACGACGGCGAGCACCGCCTCACCTGCGGCGAGGTATCCCAGCACCGGATTCGACACGAGGTGTGCACCCGCGAGAACGCCGTCGACTCCGACCAGGATCGTGTAGAGCGCCGTCAACGCCGCGACGGGATTCTTCTTTACCCACGTCCACATGAACGTCATCGTAGCGCGTCTCCGCCGAGACGACGCGACTCGTCATCAGCAACGCGCGTCCGACGCGGCTCGATGAACTGCACGTGGACCAGCAGGTATAGTCGCCAGCCTATGACGATCGGCACCAGCGCGAACACCGACACGCGCAACCAGATGAACCACGCGGGCGCGCTCGTGCACGTGCACGACGCTGAGTTCGTCCAGAAGATCCGCACAATCGATAGACCCACCACGGCGACGATCACGGCCATCAGCGCCATCACGTTGCGTCCGGCGCGTCCCACCCACCAACGCACGGTGATCGCGTACGTCACCACGAAGGCGAGGGCGAGCACGAACGTCGCCACCAGCTCAACGTTGCCGATGTCGACGGCTAATCGATCCACTGTCACTTTCCTCCGAGCATCTCGCGCTCGATCAGCGCGCCGAACCGGTTCCGTCGCAGGTGAACGCGCAGTGCCCGCCCGGTCTCGCTCGCGCGCCGGCGCAGCTCCTCGGATTCCTTGAGCCGCTGCTCTGAAGTCTCGAGCACGTACTTAACCTCGTCGTCCGCCCGTCGTCGCCACGGCATCCACCAGCTCACGACGCACCTCGCTTCATACGCCCGTCGTCGTGCCCATCTATGCGTCGGTTAAGTTCCTGTAAGATCTTGTCGGCGGCCTCGGCGTACACTAAGAGACTCTTAAGACTGTCTGTGAGATTGTCGTTGCGCTCGCGTTCTTTCGCCAGCGCCACGTCTCGATCGCGTACCGTGCGCCGCGGCACGAGTAGTCCAACGAAGACCAGCATCAGGAAGATGCCGTTAAGCGCCACCGGTCCCTTATTGAGAACTGCCTGCCAGAGAATCACGAGCGCACCGCCATGTCGGTAGCGTAGTCGACGCGCGCCTACCAGCGGTCCTCTCGACCGCTCGTGTTCCCACCCCAGTGTCTCCAGATCCAGGTCTGCTCCGGCAGGTGCACGATCTTCGCGCCCGCCGTGACGCACCCCAGGATGAAGCGCCAGTCCTCACCACCCGCCTCGTGTGCCGGTTCACGCGGTGTAAAGCGCACCGCCTGCGCGAGCTCAGTCCGCACCAGCACGGTCATCGTCGTGTGATGCGGATTCGCTGAGTCGAACGGCTTACCGAAGTGTCCGAGGATGTCCGGCGTGATCGTTGTGTCCCAGTAGCTATATGTGAAGTCTGCACCGGTCTCGTCGGCGCACTCGCGCAGTCGTTGTAGGTGTACCTTCTTGAAGAGATCGTCGTCGTCGAGAAACGCCAACCAGTCGGTTCGCGCCGCGTCGACCGCGCGCTGGCGCGTGTGCCATGCGCCCATGCGCCCAACGTCAACCGCGATCGAGATGGCCGCTGCAGGAACCGTCTGCAGGAGCACCGATGCCACCGCCTCCATGAGCATGTTGCGTCGCGGTGGAATCGTCGGGATGCAGACGGTGACGTCACTCTTCACAGCGACGGCGATCACGCGCGTGATGAGGACAGTCCGGTGCGTCCTTCATCCGCACCCAACCCTTACCGAGTGACACGCGGTACAGATAACCCAGTGACTTGTACTCGTACGGGCACGTACACCCCGCTAAGTGAAGTCCGTCGAGCCACCGCGATAAGTTCGGAGTCGAAGTCACGGCACTACCGCCTGGGCAGCATAGTACTCGCCGGGAATAAACCGCAGCTTAGCGTGACGGCTCGGCGGACCGTCCACCGCGGGCAGGCAGCGCACGGGCAGGCACCGAAAGTCAAAGCTCACGCGACTGCGCCCCGTGACGTTCGGCACGTTGCCGTGCCGCCGCGTGACAGCCGAGAACTGCACCACCTGTCCCGGGTGCGCGTCGACCGCGCGAAGTACGCCGTCGTCGTCCGCGATCCACACGCTACTCGTACCGGCGGCATCTGTGAGCGGAACCCAGAAGTTGTCCTCGCCAAGTGGGTGGTGATACCGCTCGTCGGTGTGAAACTCGCCGACCGCGACGTTACCCGGCAGGTGAACGCGAAACGACGGCGTGGCCTGGTAGTAGAAGGGCTCGTGAACGCGCGGTGCGACGACGATCCGCACGAAGCGGTCGTAGACCTCGCGCCATCGAGTGAACCCGGCGTAGAACCGCCGGTGCCACTGGCTACTCTGGTCGGTCTGCCACGTCCACCGCGGCCCGACTCCTGAGAGTGCGGTTAAGTCACCCTCGCCGATCGCCGCGGCGACGTACTCCGGAAACCGGTAGTCGTCCAGCGAGTACGTGAACGTCGTCCAAGGTGTCACGCGATATCTCCAAGCTCGTGCATGCGATCGACTCCTCGGCCGCCCAGGTTTGCATCGTGGAAGTGATACCTCCAACTCCGCACCCCAGTAACGTGATGAAACTTATAACCCGCATCGAGCAGGCGAAGTATCAGGCCGAAGTCCTCACAGTCGCGGGACCACGCGGCGTCGAAGGTGTACGGCGCCGGGAAGCCACCGACGGCGCGCACGGCTGCGGTCCTCACCAGATACGTCACTGGTATGAAGTTGCCGTGCCGACGAAGCCAGTACTCCTGCTCGTCGCCGAAAGGTACGTTGATGGGCTCGGGTACGAGCTTACCGTGCTGCACGCACGCTAGCGGATCGCGTCCACCGACGAACTCAGCGTACGAGAAGATGAGGTCGGCGTGAGACTTGTTCGCACCGCGCACGAGCACCTTAACGTGGTTCGGCAGGAACTCATCGTCGTCGTCGAGCCAAGCAATGAAGTCCGTAGTCACCAGATCAAGTGCCTGATTGCGCGCCCAGTACGCGCCGTGACGATCAACATCAGCCATAACGCGTACCTCATACGGCTGCACCTGCTGCGCGTACACCGACTGGAGCGCACGAGCGAGAAGTTCCTCACGCCCCGGTATGGTCGGAATTACCACGGTTACGTCGCTGCCACGGATCATTTGTCGTCCTCACCCCACAGCGCTACGTCATTCTCCCACGTAGAGCCTAAGTATGTGAACCGTCGTGGGTGCGCAAGTGACGGCGTACGCGCATTCACGAGCACCGAACCGTCCGCACTGTCGACGATGGCGAAGAAGTCGTCCACGTCGCGCACCGCGAGTCGCGGCTCGGTGTGCGCGCCGTCAATGTAGACCACGACCTGTCGATCCTCGTGGTTCGCGTCGTGACCATAGCCGAGCACCAGGTAGAGCGGTCCCTTGTAGTGCTGATACACACCGGTCAGCAGATCGGGAAGCTGACTCACCACGTCACCCCGCTCCACTTTCGGTTGAACGTCTCTGCGTCGAGGTGCGCCTGCCGCGACAGCTCGACGCTGGCGACGGTCTGCTCACTCGGGTGCAGGTGTTGTGGTATCTCACCCGGCACGGCGAGCACGCCGCCCATGCGCCGACACGTGTTGTCCAGGTCGTTGTCCGAGTACCACCACTTCATCGTCTCGTCCATGCGGATGTGTAGCTCGCCGCGCAGCACGCACGCCCACACGGTCGCCGCGTGCGCCTGGTTCGGCGGCGGCGTGGTGTAGAGCGTCGGCTCGGTTCGACCCATGCGATCGGTGTACGCCATGACGGCGGTCGTCGCGCGCATCGCGTCGCTCAGCGACTTCACCCAGCCCGGTGGACAGATCACGTCGTCGTTGAGCAGCGCGACGTTCCACTCGGCTGGCGCACGCGGCGAGTCGAGTAAGCTGATGCCCGCGTTGAGTAACGCCGAGAGATTGGGCGGGTAGCCCGGACGGTGCACGTTCTCCACGACGATGTCAAGTCCAAACTCGTTCTCGTCGACCCAGTCGGGCGCGTCATTGTTGTCCACTACGACTACGCCCCACACCTGTCCGTAGAGCGAGCGTATCAGCTGCCGCACCAGCTCACCGCGGGTCTTCGTCGGCACCACCGCCCACGTGGGAATCACGCGAACCACCTAGGCTTCATCAGGCGAATTCGCAGATGACCCAGCGCCACGTAGATTGAGTCGCGTCGATTCCACCACAAGAATCTCCACCGAAGTCGCCCGCGCTCGCCGGTCCGCCCGGCGCGTGCGATCCAGACGCCGTTCTCCTTATGCCTTCCCCACATCATGCCGGACCTCGCCTCGCGTGCACGGCGCGCTGCCACTTCGGCCGGCGATCCGCGACGGGCCAGAACGAACTCACCTCGTCGATGTGAAGCGTGCGCACCTGCGTCCAGCCGACGTCGAGAAGCAGCTCCTCGGTCGCGATCGCAGTCCAGCCCCAGCGGTGCACGTCGCCCTCCCAGCGTCCGGCGCCGAAGCGCAGCGAGTCCATCGTCGCGCCCACCATGTCCGCGCCGTCGTCGATCATCCGCCGCGCGACGGCAACGTCCGGTCCAACCACCATGAGCTCGCCCAGGTACACCATGCGCGGCAGCAGGTTGCTCAGCAGCACCCGGCACTCGTCGATCGTTAGGTGCTCGAGCAGGTGTCCCGCGTACGCGTGCGTGATGCTCAGCTCGGGCCACGGCAGGTCGCTACGCAGGTCCACGGCGAAGTCCATCTTGTGCGGCGAGCCCGAGTCGACGTTCATCCAGCCCTCGGCGTACCGGTCGCCACACCCCAGGTTGACCTTCACCGTATGTTCCACTTCTCGCGGTAGAGCTGGTTGGCGCGCCGGCACTCGGCGGCGCTCTCGGGCGACCGGTAGCCCATCGGGTTGTGGTGATGCGTGTCGACGTCCTCCACGACGACCCGCTTACCCTGCGCGCGCACCTGCATGGCGATCTCGTCGTACCCGTGAAAGCCCGTAAAGCGGCTGTCGAATCGAACGTTCTCGATCGCCCACGGTGAGAACACCATGATGCTACCCTCGATGAGCTCCACGTCGCCGGTGCGCCGACCGAAGTCGATGTTCATCACGTCGGTCGGCTGGTGCCCGACCGGGTCGTGCTCCCACCAGTAGAGCGACTTACCACCGCCACCCGCTACTCCCACCAGCTCGACGTCGTCCTCCGCCAGCGCGTCGGCGAACTTGAGCTCAGCGTCCGGGTCGGTGATCTCGAGGTC
>Ga0137384_10002822_pt1 | contig 13761 bp, 14 predicted proteins | sample SagtaG_2_FD_104922 | JGI IMG/M metagenome (GOLD analysis project Ga0137384, IMG submission 104922) | Vadose zone soil microbial communities from Sagehorn Ranch, Mendocino, California, USA - Sage2_R_60_16 metaG | ecosystem: Environmental > Terrestrial > Soil > Vadose zone | place: USA... | reverse complement strand
TATCCGGGCAATGTCCCCGACGCGGGCCAGGCGGCGGATGGCCAGCTAGCGGTTTCCGCCTCCGAGGCACGGGCGCTCATCGAGCTTGTCGCGGCGCGCGGGATCGCCCAGGGAGAGCTTGGCAGCCTGCTGGGCCTGGAGAAGAGCACGGTGAGCAGGCTCGCGGCGGGCCTGGAGCGCAAGGGCTGGATCCGGCGCGGCCGGGACGAGGGCAACCAGCGCTACGTCCGGCTGTACCTGACGCAGGAAGGCGGCGTGATCGCCGCGCGGCTGTGGCAGGCATGGCAGTCGAGGCAGGCGCGCATCCTCGGCTCCCTGTCGCCCGAGGAGCGGGCCGGGCTGTCTGCTGGCCTGCGCGGGCTGGTCCGCGGCCTTGCCGCGGAGGGCATCCTCGGCGCGGCGAAACCCGCGGACCAGCCCGCACAGGCGAAGCCCGCTCCGGCCGGCCAGCCGGGCGACTGAGACAGCCGGCCGGTCAGCGGCCGGCGTACCGGAACACGATGGCGCCGTCTACGCGATAGCTGAACCGGAAGCCGGTGGCCCTCAGGTAGACGTCCACCTGCGGGTTCGGGTGCCGGGTCCAGACGAGTGCCCAGCCGATGCCGAGCCCGCGCAGGTCGGCCCTGGCCGCGGCGAGCTCGGCCGGCGTCACCTGGTTCCCTGCCGCGTTTCGCCGCGGCGCGAGCGGAATCGAGGACTGGGCGCGCATCAGCTGCGCGTAGAACGGGTGCGCGAGGATCCCGCGAGCCGTCGTGGACGGCACCCACGAGGTGTAGCTGATCGACCGCGGGTGACCGTCAGCCGTGGCGATCACCAGCGCGGCAGGCGCCATCTGTTTCCCGTATTGCGGTATCCCGCCGCGCAGCCCGAACGGCACGTCCAGCACGATCGAGCCGGAATGGTCGGCGGCGATGGGCCGGTCCAGGGCCGGCCGCGCGGTGGCCATGATCCCGCTGCTCGGCGGGCCGGCCGAGTAGCCCGCCTCAAGCACCGCGAGCCCGGCCACCGCGATGATCACTGGCCTGGCGTGATAGCGGAGCCAGTCGACGGCGGCACCGGCCAGCAAGGCGGCGCCGACCAGGCCCAGGATGGCGAACCTGTCCGCCTCCCGGAACGCGGACAGCACCGGCAGCCGCATCAGCCAGGTGTAGGGCATTACTGGTGATACCCGCACCCCGTGCCACCACTGCTGGAACGGCGCGTGCTGGACCTTCAGGACATACAGCGTTGCGCCGAGCGCGAGCCAGGCGCAGCCCAGCCACAGGGCGGCGAGCTGCCAAGCGCTGCGCCGCCGCCAGGAGACGGCCAGGCCAAGCACCGCAAGCACGGTCAGCAGCAGGCCGAACATTGGCATGGCCTCGGCGGTCGGCCCCTTCAGCGGTGACGAGCCGGACGCGGCCGCCAGCTGGTGCAGCCCGTAATAGCCGACCCGCTGGGCCGGCGCGAACAAGTCGCCGATCCCCACGCCGTATTTCTTGCTGGTCACCGCCAGCAAATGGGAGTCGACGATGGTGCCGCCCGATTTGGCCTGCTGTGCCATGGCGATGAGCTGCGGGCTGGCGACGGCGAGGGCGACCGCGCCGCCGATGGCTAGCGGCGCGAGCCGGCTGCGGACCGAATGGCGGACGAGCCAGGGAATGAGCAGCAGCGCAGCGAGGATGACGGCCATAACGGCAGATTCCTGGTTGACCAGGAGGCAGCCGCCGAGGACCAGGCCCAGGATGATGGCCTGGCGGCGGCCCGGGTGGCGGCGCAGCCGGACCGCGGCCTCGACCGTCATGGGCAGGAACAGGGTGCCGGCCACGATGTTGAGATGCGTCCAGTCCTGCTCCGCGAGCATCGAGGACAGGCCGAAGAACGCGCCTGCCGCGATCGCGCCCGGCTGGGAGCGCAGCCACAGCCGGGCGGCCCGGTACATGACGTAGCACAGCAGGCCAGGCATCAGGATGGTCAGCAGGTTGAACGACGCCGGCGGGCCGAAGGCCAGCGTGACCGGGGACATGATCAGGCCAGCCAGCGGCATGGTGGTGTCGAAGCCGAGCTGGATCCCCACCGGCGCGGCCATGTGGCTGGTGAACCAGGGGTTGTCCAGGTGGGCGAGCTGATGGGGCACCCACCACAGGTCCCACACATAGCTGGCCACGTCCCGGTTCTGGGGCAGCTGGCCACGGAAGAGATAGGTCGCTCGCGGCCACGTCAGCGCGATACCCCCGGCCAGATAACACGCCACCAGGGCCAGGTGCCGCACGACGGGCCGCGCGGAAAGCATCCGCTGCCGGCCACCGCCTGAGCCGGTCACCGCGGCCATGGAGGCACCGGGTGCGTCATCGCCAGCTCCGGCGGTCAAGCCATGGCCGGCGGTGATGCCATCTGCGGCAGTCCCGGTGTTCCGGGCAGTCCCGGCGTCCCGGGCAGTCCCGGCGTTCCCGGTGTCCCCTGCAGTCTTGGCGTTCCCGGCAGTCCTGGCGTCCCCGGCAGTCCCGGTGTCCCCGGCAGTCCCGGTGTCCCCGGCAGTCCCGGCAGTCCCGGCGTCCCCGGCAGTCTTGGCGTCCCGGGCGGTCCCGGCGCCCCGGGCGGTCCCGGTGTCCCTGGCAGTCCCGGCGTTCCCGGCAGTCCTGGCGTCCCGGGCGGTCCCGGCGTCCGCGGAACCTGCGGCCTTGCCGTCGCCGACGGAACCGCGCCCGGCCGCATCCAGCGGGCCGGCCGCGGCGGGCACCGGCCGGTCGGCTCGGCTACGGCCTGCTCGATCCATCAGCTCACCCTGTCCAGCGTCGCCGCGGCGGATCGTCCGGTCCGGCGATCATTGAGAGGCTTCCTCTGGCGGGGAACAGTACCCCGACGGCCGCGGCCCGGGCGCCGGCGAAGGCCCGGGTGGACCGTGAATTGCTCATCGTATCCGCGTCGCAGGCCTGGCCGGCCGACCTAGGCCAGCCGGGCCTCGCCGGGCGCCACTGCTTGGCCCCGCTGGCCGGGCGGCACTGCTTGGCGCCGCGGTCGGGTCAGCCGCCGAGACTGAAGCTGCGAGCGGGTGTTTCCGCAGCGTCCGGGCTGGGCATTTTCTCGCTCGCAGGCGAGTTGTTTCTCCGCGTACTGGCATCGGGGCGGTGCTCAGGGAGGTGAGGGAGTCGAGCGTCGTGCTCCTGCCGTGCGATCCTGCCAGCGTAGCCGTCGCTCGTCGGCGCATTACCGCGGACCTGGCTGCCGCGGGCGTCTTCGGGACCGCCGTCGGGGACGCGGCCCTGGTAGTGAGTGAGCTTCTCAGCAACGCGATCCTGCACGCCCGCCCGCTGCATGGCCGGTGGCTGCAGGTCGCCTGGATCGTAGCCGCCGGGTCGGTCGAGGTCGCGGTGAGCGACGGCGGCGGGCCCACTCAGCCGCGCGCCGAGCCGCTGTCCTTGTCCGCCATCGGCGGCCGCGGGCTGGGCATCGTCGATCGCCTGTCGGATCGCTGGGGGGTCCGGGCGGAAAGCCAGCGAACTACGGTCTGGGCCGTCCTGCCAGCCCAATGTCCGGATCGGATCGACCAGGCCGCCGTTACCCATTGACCGTGCGTCACCCGCCGTGCTGACCGCGGACTGCACGGGCCGGACCGCACGGCCGGACCGCACGGCCGGACCGCACGGCCGGACCGCACGGCCTGACTGACTGCACGGCCTGCCCATGCTGCCGGTTATTCCGGCAATGACCAGCTGACATGCGTAATCCGCGCGGGAAGTGGTGATACTCCGATGCAGGAGGCTGCCGCGGGGCGCGGCAGGGATTACCGGGGGAATAGTGAGCCACACGCACGGCGCGGACAGCGAGGTCGGGCGGCTGCGGTCGGTGCTGCTGCACCGACCAGGGCTGGAACTCAAGAGAATCACGCCGCGACGGCGGGGCTGGCTGCTCTTCGACACGCTGCCCTGGGTGGGCCGGGCCCAGCAGGAACACGACGCTCTCGCCGCTGCGCTCCGAACGCACGGCGTCGAAGTGCTCTACATCACTGAGCTGCTGCAGGACGCCCTGGAGTACCAGTCGGCCAGGGACGAGGCGATCGGGTGCGCGCTCGGCGATGCCAGGCTCGGCGATGAGCTAGCGGACCAGATCCGCGGCCATCTCGACGGCCTTGACCCGGAGGCGCTTACCCAGGTCCTGATCGCCGGCCTGACCCCGGCCGAGCTCAGGATCGGCCGGGGCGTCGTGTTCGAGCTGCTTGACCGGCACGACTTCGTCATCGACCCACTGCCCAACCTGCTGTTCTGCCGGGACTCGAGTGTCTGGATCGGCGACAGGGCAGCGGTCGCCAGCATGGCCGCCGCGGCCCGGCGCCGCGAGTCCGCGCTCATCCAGGTGATCTACCGTCATCACCCCAGGTTCGCTGGCACCAAGAGCCTGTACGGCCCGCAGCTTGAGCAGGTCGAGGGTGGCGACGTTCTGCTGCTCGCGCCTGGCGTGCTCGCGGTGGGGGTGGGCGACCGGACAACTCCGGCCGGACTTGAGCGGCTGGCGCGGCATGTGTTCAATGCGGGCCTCGCGCACACCGTGCTGGCCGTGCCGATCGGGCAGGCCATGGTGGGCGTGCACCTGGATACCGTGTGCACCGTCGTCGACGTGGACACCGTGGTCATGTACCCGGGCCTCGCCTTCACGCTGACCGCGCACACCATCACGCCAGGCCCGGACGGGCTGCGGGTAACGCGGCCGCAGCCCTTCCTTGAGGCGGCGGCGCAGGCGATGGGCATCGAGCAGCTGAAGGTCATCGGTACCGGCCTCGACCCGCTCACGGCGGCGAGAGAGCAATGGGACGACGGTGCCAACGCGCTCGCCATCGACCGCCGCGTCGCCGTCTGTCATGAGCGCAACGTGGAGACCAACGCCAGGCTTGAGGCGGCGGGAATCGAGGTGATCCGGGTTCCCGGCAGCGAACTCGGCAGCGGCCGCGGCGGCCCGCGCTGCATGGCCTGCCCGGTCGGCAGGGATCCGGCCGCCGCGCCGGACGCCGAGGTTGCGGCCGGGCCTCCCCGGCCGATGACCATGGCCGGCCAGTCCGTCCCGGTGCCGGCCGGCCTGGCCGTCGAGCCGCCGCTGGCCGCGGCCGGAGCGCCCGGGGCGAGGCGCCCCGAGCTGGCCCCGGCGGGCTGACTCGCGCCCGCCCGTGCCGCGGCGGATCTACCGGGCCGGCGTCCGGCCGGCTAGCCGCGCGACCGCCGGGCCGACGACCACCGGCCAAGCCGCAACAGGCCGAAGCCCGCCACGGCGACCAGGGCGATCCAGAAGAAGAACATCAGCGCGTGTACGACCCACGTCACGATCATGAACGCCACAAGCGCGGCGATGATCAGGAAAAGTATCCGTCCCATGCTCCCAAGGTACGGCCAGACTGGCGCGCTGCATAACGCGCCTGCATAACGGGGCTGCACAACGCGCCTGCATAACGGGGCTGCACAACGCGCCTGCATAACGGGGCTGCACAACGCGCCTGCATAGCGCGCCTGCATAGCGCGGGTGCCCGCGGCGCCCGGCTACCCAGGCCGGACGCCGTCCAGGACCTCAGCGAGAGTCCGGAATGTCGGGCAGGGCCAGCGCCACATGCAGCTCCGGCACCGCTGGACGGGCGCTGAGGTGTCGCTGCTGACCCCGCCGGCATCAAGCGGCTGGTGCAGCTCGATCAGGCGCAGCCCGAGCTCGGCGAAACCGAGCACCTGCTCGCGGGCCCCGGCGAGGAAGGCGAGGTCATGCGCGCTGAACCGGGCCGTCACCGGCACGACCCCGTCACGGTTGACTAGCCGCGCGTAGTGACTGCTCGTCTCCAGCCAGGAGGCGGCCGCCTCGGCATGCAGCTGGACCGCCGCCAGGTGCTCCCGCAGCTGGCCGGCACCGGGCACGAGGCGTTCCGGCCGGTCCGCCAGATCTGGCGGCTCGACGGCCCGGCTGGGAGCCAGCCGCTCCCGGCTCGCAGCCAGCACGCTCGCGGGCAGCCCGGCCGCCCGCTGCCGCCGTGACTGCCGTGACGGCAGGGGCGCGCGGCTGGGTGCGGGCGGGCGCTCTTGCTGCTTGTCCTGCTGATTTGGTCGAGAGTGCATCGCAGAAGCTCCGGCTCCTTTATGCGTCAGGTCGTAGCCAATTTATGCGTCAGGTCGTAGCCAAGCTTCGCGCACCGAGCCGCTCACTGGAAGCTGATTGACACGTGCTCTCCGTAGCCATCTAGTCGGCAGCGCCCGCGGAGCGGTAGGGTGCGGCACGTGGAACTTAAGGTCTCGTGCCGGTCTCAGGGGGATCACACCATTATGTCGGTAGCGGGTGAGATCGATCTCTACACCGCACCGCGGCTGCACGGTGAGCTTGCCACGGCGCTGGCCGGCCAGGGGCCCGCCATGATCGTCGTCGACATGTCCCTGGTGGAGTTCTGCGATTCCACCGGCATGAACGTGCTGCTTGCCGCGCACCGCCGCGCTCGGGAGGGCGGCGGCGACCTCCAGCTCGCCGGGCCACGGCCCGCGGTCAGGAAGGTCTTGCAGCTAACCGGGCTGGAGACCGTCTTCACCGTGCTCGACGACACCGCCACGATGGCCGGTTCGTAGACTCCACCGCCACGATGGCCGGCTCGTAGACTCCGCGCCGGGCTGAGCCCCCGGACTCCGCGCCGGGCTGAGCCCCCGCCCGGGCGCATCTCGCCGCTGCCGCCGACGGGCCGCACTAGGATCGCTGCCATGCAGCCCGACGGTGATATCGCCGTGGTCATCCCCGCCAGGAACGAGTCCGACCGGATTGCCGCGACCGTGACCGCGGCCGCGGGCCTGCCCGGAGTGGACATCGTCGTCGTCGTCGATGACGGATCCGACGACGGCACGGCCGCCGCCGCCGAGCATGCCGGAGCCGCGGTGCTGCGGCATTCCCGCAACCGGGGCAAGGCGGCGGCGATGGAAACCGGGGCAGAGGCCATCCGGCTGCTTGAGGCCGGCCGGGCCAACGGCGCCAGCGGCGCGCTCCAGGCCGCCGCCGTCGGCACCGGGCGCGCTAACGGCGGCCGGGACCGCCCGCGGCATCTGCTGTTCCTGGATGCTGACCTGGCGGAGACCGCCGCCGAGGCGGCTCCGCTGGCCGAGCCGGTCCGGTCCGGCCAGGCGGACATGACGATCGCGGTGTTCAGCAACCAGGTCCGCCGCGGCGGCCACGGCCTTGTCGTCGGCCTGTCCGGCTCCGGGATCGAGCGCGCCACCGGCTGGCGGCCGGCTCAGCCGCTGAACGGCCAGCGCTGCCTGACCAGGGCTGCCTTCGAGGCGGCCCGGCCGCTCGCGGCTGGCTGGGGGGCAGAGACCGGGCTCACCATCGACCTGCTCCGCAGGGGCATGCGAGTCACCGAGGTCGAGGTGCCGCTTGCGCACCGGGCAACCGGCACGGACTGGCGCTCGCAGCTGCACCGGGCCCGCCAGCTGGCCGATGTCGCGCGGGCGCTGGCCGCCCGGCAGGCCGGCCCGCGGGCGGCGCGCCCGCGGGCGGCGCGCCCGACGAGGGGATGACTGCGCAGGCCGCGGGCCCCGGCCGCGGCGACCGGCAGGCGCGCCTGCAGCGCACGGGGCGGCTCGGGCTCGCGGCCAGCGCGGTCAGCGTTGCCCTGACGTTTGCCGTGGCGGTATCCGGCCCGTCGGTCATGGAGCCCGCGCTGCCCGGCCGGGCAGGCCAGCCGCCGTGGTTTGCTGCCGTCCGCCCGTCGCCCTACCTGATGATCGCCATGACGGCTGTCGCGCTCGCAGCCGGGACGGCGGGCCTGGGCCTGACCATGAACGCGGGCCGCCGGGGCTGGTCGGTCTCGCCGCGGTTGGTCCTGGCGGTGGGAATCATCGTGGCGGCCGCACTGGCGCTGGTGCCACCGATCGGCTCCTCTGATCACCTCAGCTACGCGGCCTACGGGCGGATGGTGACAACGGGACACAATCCCTTCACCACCACCCCGGCGGCCCTGGCCCGGCTCGGCGATCCGGTCGCGCGGGCCGTCCAGGACTGGCGGACGAGCCCGTCGGACTACGGCAGCCTGGCCACCGGCGGCCAGGCCCTGGCCTCGCTGATCGGCGGCACGTCGGTCCGCCTCACCGTGTTCGTGCTCTCGCTGCTGAACGTGATCGCGTTCGCGGTGACCGGGCTGCTGCTGCACTGGCTGGCCCGCGGTGACCGGGCCAGGCAGTTCCGCGCGGCGCTGCTGTGGACCGCCAACCCGCTGCTGCTGCAGGTGCTCGTGGCTGGCGCGCACGTGGACAGCCAGGCAATCGTGTTCTGCATCGCCGCCCTGGCGGTTTATGCCGTCGGGATTTATAACGGGCCGCCGCGGGCCAGCCTGGCCCGCCAGGCGCTGGCCGCCGCCGGGGCCGGCGCCCTGATCGGCCTCGGGTTCGCGGTCAAGGTATCGATGGCGCTGGCCGGAGCGGGGCTGGCCATCGCCTGCGTGGTTGCCTGGCGCTGGCGGCATTCGGCTGAGCTGCAGCAGGCGGCGGCCGCCCGCCCGTCGCGCTGGCGGGAGCCAGCGGCGCTGCTCGGCGGCCTGGCGGCCGGATTCGGCGTGACCGCCGGAGCCTCGGTCGCCGTGTGGGGGCCCGGATCGCTGCGCCCGGCGCTGCGGGCCGGGAGTTACGTCTCCATCGGCTCGCCGTGGCGGGCGGTCCGCTCCGCGCTGCGGCTCGTCACCGGCGAGCCAGTCGCCGAGGACGTGGTCAAGGCGGCGGCGATCGTGCTGGCAGTCGCGCTGCTTGTGCTCCTGATGCGATCGGTTCGCGTGCTCGATCCCGGCGTCGGGCCAGGCACCGGGCACGAGTTCCGGCCGGCCGCGCTGCCCGCGGCCGCGGTGTTTGCCGTCGCGTTCGCCTGGCTCCTTGCCTGGCCGTACGTGCTGCCCTGGTATGACGGCCTCGGCTGGGCGCTGCTGGCGCTGCTGCCGTGGTCACGGCTGGACTGGCTGCTGCTTGCCCGCACATCGGCGCTCGCCTTCGGCTACCTGCCCGCCCGTGGGATCGTCATGCCAGCCGGGCTTGGCTGGCTGCGCACCGTGGTCAGGACCGGGGTCACCCCGGTGATCCTGCTCGCCGTTACCGTGGCACTCGTGATGATGCTGTGGCCATGGCGGCAGACGGTGCTCCGACCGCCGGCCGAGGGTGATTCGGCGGGCACCGCGCGTGCCAGAATCTCCGGCCTGCCATCATGAGGGGCATGTCGGATCGCGCTGCCTACCTCGGTCCCGCTGGCACGTTCACCGAGGCCGCGCTCCGCGTGCTCGACGCCGGGGCAGATGCGGAGGCGCTGCCGTGCGCCACCATCCAGGCCACCCTGGACGCGGTCCGGACCGGCGCCGCGCAGCGCGGCGTGGTGCCGATCGAGAACTCGGTGGAGGGAGCGGTGACCGCTACGCTGGACGAGCTCGCCACCGGGCAGGACCTGATCATCCGCGCCGAAGTGCTGCTCCCGGTGACCTTCGCGCTGCTGGCCAGGCCGGGCACGCAGCTTGCCGACATCAAGGTGCTGAGCGGGCACCCGCAGGCGCAGGCGCAATGCAGGCAATGGCTGGCCGCGCACCTGCCCGACGCAGAGTGGCGGCCGGCCTCGTCGAATGCCGAGGCAGCCCGGCAGGCAGCCGAAGGCCAGATCGGCGCCGCGCTGGCCGGCGAGTTCGCCGCCGGAGTGTACGGCCTGGCGGTGCTCGCCCATGACGTCCATGACCGGGCCGGGGCAGTGACCAGGTTCGTCGAGGTCAGCCTGCCCGGCCCGCCGCCCGCGTCAACCGGGGCGGACCGGACTTCGGTGGTCGCGTTCCTTGCCGATGACCACCCGGGCGCGCTGATGGAAATCCTCAGCCAGTTTGCCGTGCGCTGGGTCAACCTGACCCGGATCGAGTCGCGGCCGACCGGCGATGGGCTCGGCAGGTACTGCTTCTTCATCGACTGCGAGGGGCACGTGGCCGAGGCGCGGGTCGGCGAGGCGCTGATGGGCCTGCGCAGGGTCTGCAGCGACGTGCGATTCCTCGGCAGCTACCCGCGGGCCGACGGCGGCCGCACCATGGTCCGGCCCGGAACCGCCGACGCAGACTTCGGCGACGCCGTGACCTGGCTCAGCGGGCTGCGCTGACGCGGCACTGCCCGTTTCAGATCATGCATGACTCGCTTGCCGGAGGCCTCGCGATCTTCCGTGCTCAAGAACGGGGACCGGCCGGGTGCTTGCCAGCCGCTACAGGTAGGGGCCCGAGCCGCGCGGCTGCTCATCCTGTCCGGGCAGCATGCCAGGCGGCATGGCGGGCGAGACGCCGGGCGGCAGTGCCCTGCGCATCTGCTCCAGCTGGGCCCGGGCCGCCATCTGCTGGGCGAAGAGGGTGGTCTGGATCCCGTGGAACAGGCCCTCCAGCCAGCCGACCAGCTGCGCCTGCGCGACTCGCAGCTCGGCCTCGCTTGGCACGTCCCCGTCCGTGAACGGCAGCGACAGCCGGTCCAGCTCCTCGATCAGCTCCGGAGCCAGGCCGTCTTCGAGCTCCTTGATCGAGCTCTGGTGGATCTGCTTCAGCCGGGCCCTGCTCTTCTCGTCTAGCGGCGCTGCCCTGACCTCTTCTAGCAGCTGGCGGATCATGCTGCCGATCCGCATCACCTTGGCCGGCTGCTCAACCATCTCGGTAACAGGGCGCTCCGCGCCTTCCTGGGCGCCGTCGGCCTCGACGGCCGCGCCGTCCGGGCCGACCACTATCACCCTGCCCTGCTGTTCCCGCTCGGAGTTCGTCTGGTCGCTCATATCCCTAGTCTGGCCGAGTATCCGGTCCCGCCGCACCCGGGGCCCGGATTCGCCGCCCGCTGCCGCGGTCGGGCGACTGCGCTGAGTCCTGGCGCGGTGGCAGGCCAGCGGCCTGCGCCCGCCGCCGTGACGTCCGCGGGCGTCTCCGGGCGGCCGGCTCCCTGCCGCCCCCGTGGCTGGCTACGGACCAGGAGGTATCGTGCGCAAATAAGCGCTTAGTAGTGCAGCCCTGGCTGGTCCGGGCGAGACTAGAGCAGTGCGGCCGGGCGGGACATGCGGCCAGGGGACGCATCCCGCGGATCTATCTGCGCGGCAACAGCGCTGGTCAGGCGAGCACAGGCGGAAACGGTGAGGGTGGGACGCAGTGAAAGACACGTGGGCCGCGCGGGAACTGCCGGTGCTGACCGCCGCCGTGGCGCTACTCGAGGAGAGCTACCTGGTCACGGTCAGCGACATCGCCGAGCGGACCGGCCTGGAGCTATCCGACGTGGCCCGCTCGCTGGATGCGCTGGACCCGACCTATGTCGACTTCCGCAAGACAGAAACCGGGGGAGATTCCCGCTTCTGGTACGTGCTCAAGGTGACGCCCGCGGCCCGCGAGGAAGTCGGCCAGTGGCCCGCGCCGGCGAACCTGATCGACCAGCTCGCCGCCGCATTCGGCGAGGCCGCCGAGCGCGACCCGGACCCCGTCCGGCAGGACCAGCTACGGCACGCCTCGGCGCTGCTCGGCGGCCCGGCCAGGGAGGTGGCCGTCCAGGTCGCCGCGAACGTGATGGCTCGCTCGGCCTGGATAAGCTGACCGGCGGTCAGCTCCCGGCATCGACGGGACCGCCCGCGGCGGGAACCATCCGGCAATAGCAGGATGACCTGATCGGCACGTCGGCGTGCGCGCCGGCGATCTTGAGCTGCTGCTCGATGATCCCGGCCAGCTCGTGCTTGCCCAGCCGCTGCAGGCACTCGTGGTAGCCGTGCAGGCTCCACACGTTGCCCGGATGCTGGCAGGCCCTGGCCAGGGTGTCATCAAGGCCAAGATCGGCCCGGTATACCGGCTCGGCTTCCTCGGCCCGGCCCTGCTCAAGCAGCAGTGCACCGTAGGCGTGCCGGGCGGGCTGCATCCAGGCCCACGGCTCGTCTGGCCAACGAACATGGCCCCGTAGATCTTGAAGTGGTAGTTGTGCGCCCGGTACAGCGTGTAGAAGTTCATCGCGCCCTCGCGGGCGAGGAACTTCTCATCGGCCGCGATCGCGGCAGTGTTGGACGACACCACCTGCCGGTAATCCCCGCAGAGCACGTCGAGATGGGTCGGCATGTGCCGGAGGTGACCCGCGTCCGGGACCAGGTCCCTGAGCGAGTCACCGGCCCGCAGCGCGTCCTCGGGGTGCGCGGACATCTCCATGAGATGGATGTACATGTGCAGCACGCCAGGGTGCGCCCGGCCGCCCTCGCTGGTCAGGGGCCCGCTCCAGCACTTCCTTGGCCTCGATGGTGCCTGCCCCGGCGGCCGGCTCGCCCGTGACCTGGTCCCAGAGCGCCCATGGGGTGAGGTTCATCAGCGCGTCGGCGAACAGCGCGGCAACGTCGAGGTCGTCCGGATACGCCTGGTAGACGCCTCGCATCGCGGCCGCGTACCCGGCGCTCCAGGCCGAGCAGTCCGCGGCAGGCTCGGCGGACGGGTACCGCGCGGCCAGCGCCTGCACGAGCGCGCGCTCGACGCCCGGCGCCCCGGAAGCGTGACTGGCGGCTGCGGCCGACGCGGCAAACGCGCGGGACACGGACGCCGACAGGTCGACCGGGTCGAAGGCTTCCCACGGCTTGTTGTAGTTCGGGCCGAGAGCGTAGGCCACCCCCCAGTACGCAAGGGCGAATCCCGGGTCGGCGGCGACCGCGCGCTCAAAGCACCGCACTGCCTCTTCGTGGTTGAACGCGTAGCTCCACAGCAGGCCGCGGGTGAACCAGCATCTCGCCGCCGCCGATGAGGTCGACACCTCGCGCGCGTAACCGCCAAGGTCGAAGTATTCAGCCACCAGCAATCCCCTTCCTGGCCTGCCCGGTCAATTACCTGACCTGCCCCGGTCAGCGAACGTGCCAACCCGCCATCTGCCGTGCGTGCCTAACGCAACATTGACGGCTATCCGCACATCTGCGGAGAGTCCGGATCCTCGCGGTTCGCGCTCTACTGCCGCGGCGGCTGGGTGTCGTGGCTAGGCCGTGAGAACTCCGTGAGCGTGCCATCCTCCCGGACCGCCCAGCGCACCCCGGCTACATCACGGAAGGCGAGGAACGCGCCTAGCATGGCTGGGTCTATTGGCGAGCCGGGGGCGGTGGCCTCGGGTCCCGTGCGGTCGAAGGATGCGTCGTGGCCCGGCATCAGCCTGGCCATCGGGTCGGGCTTGCCCATCCGGACCGTGCCAAGCTGCCAGATGACATAGAGGTCGTAGATCGGCTGCATGCTCGTGTTATGCACCTTGGCGCTGAGCCGCCACGGTTGCTGGCCGGCTGCTTCCTGCCCGGGCCCGGCCGCGACCTCGGTGACCGGTGGTATCCGGTCAACTTCGATGAAGATCTGAGCGGCCTGCGCTCGAAGCCGCTCGCCCAGCGACTCCCGCAGTTCTGAGCCCTGTAGCTGGAGCACCTCCGCCATCTTCTTGCTGACCTCTTGCTGATCTCTCAGCTGCTGGGACTGGGCGTTGAACGCCTTGCAGGCGAAGTAGCCGGTGATGATCACGCCGACAGCCAGGATCGCGGTGGCGACGGCGCCTATCCAGGTCGCCACGGTGAGCGGCATGGCGGCAGCATAAGGCGATGAGAGCGGACTGGCCGACCTTGTCAGGAAACATCACGGATGCTGGCCCGGCTGGAGCCCGCCGCCGGCGCCGCCGACCGATCCCAAGGCGGCGATGATGGCTCGTGCTGGCAGCCCTGCGGGAAGCGTGGCGGCATGCTCCGCGGCCTCCCGCCCAGCCCGGTGGTCACGCTCAACCATGCTGTCGCCGTCGCCATGGCCGAAGGCCCGGCCGCCGG
>Ga0137384_10002820_pt1 | contig 13765 bp, 10 predicted proteins | sample SagtaG_2_FD_104922 | JGI IMG/M metagenome (GOLD analysis project Ga0137384, IMG submission 104922) | Vadose zone soil microbial communities from Sagehorn Ranch, Mendocino, California, USA - Sage2_R_60_16 metaG | ecosystem: Environmental > Terrestrial > Soil > Vadose zone | place: USA... | reverse complement strand
CGCCCTGCCGTAGTCGGCCAGCGCCTCCTTGGGCCGGCCCATCAGCCGGTACGCGTCGGCGCGCATGGCGATCGGCCATGCGGTGGCGGGGTCGAGCTCGATCGCGCGGTCGTAGTCGGCCAGCGCCTCCTCAGGCCGGCCGAGCCATCGGTGGGTGTCGGCGCGGTAGGCGAGGGTACGGTGGTCGTCCGGGGTCAGGCTGATCGCCCGGTCGAGGTCGGCAAGGGCCTCGTAGTCGTGATCGAGGAAGTAGAGTGCCCGTCCCCGACTCCGCAACGCGACCGGGACGGCCGCCTCCTCAAGGTTGCCCTCGCGGAGAAGGATCCCGAGGCAGGTGACGGTGGCCTCATTCTGGCTCCCGCGCAGGCTTTCCGCCAGGCGCCGGCCCCACGCTCGGATGGCGTCCGAACCGGCGTCGTCGCCAGCCTGAGCGATCATCTGCGCCCACCGTGCGGCGGTGGTCAGCTGCTTGGCGCACGCATAGGCGACTTCGCTAAGGGCACTGGGCAGCGCTTTGCCAAGGTCAGCACACAGCAGGTGGTAGGTCTCCTCCACCTTGTGGGCCCTCCAAGAGGGGTCATCCCAGGCGTCCTCACCGGACAAATCCAGGCGCCACCTCCGGTACGTTGCCGCCAGATCCCGGTGGCGCTTCCGCCATCGGGTAGGGGATTGGCGGCGTTCCAGCCTGATCATCGCGGTGCGCACCACCTCGTGGTACTGAATGCGCTCCGCTTCGTGGGTCACGAATGGCAACGACCGAAGCCAGGTGAACAACCTGCCTTGATCCCCATCGGGCTGGTCAGGGCCCCCGACCAGAACGCCTAGGACGTCCTCGTTGACAGCGCGGGGCAATGCCGCCGCGATGGCCAGCGCCCGCCGCGCGGGATCGGGTTCCCACTTCAGGAACCGTTCGACCGCGTCGCCGCTGGGATCCCCAACCGCGCCCGGGCCCGTGGGCTGGTTCTCCGCAAGTGTGGCCACTAGCAGGGGCAGCCGGCCGGAGACCATGAGGATGACCTCCACCACCCGTTCGTCCGTGACTCCCTTGCCGGCCAGCAGCTGACGTGCCTCCGCCTCGCTGAACGGCGTGAGCGGCACGTCCGCCAGCACCGCCGCATACGGCGCCCACCCGCCCGGGTCGAGCGGGTGTCGGCCAGCTACCGTGACCACCAGATCCTGCGGCAGGTCACCGTAGAGGCCGTCCAGCACTGACCGCAGCCAGCCGTCGAGCCATGGGCCGGTCTGCTCATAGCTGTCGAAAAACAGCACCAACGGCCTCTGGCGGCCGACGCCAGCGAGGTCACGAACAAACACCCGGGTCAAAGCATCCAGCGGTGAGACCCACAGCGGCACATCTTCATCGCGGCGGAATTTCGTCCCAAAGAATATCCGCAGCCGGTCAGCCTGCTCAGCCGCGCCTACACTATCCGCAAGGTCCCCGGCGCCCGGCGCAGCATGCGCGGCGTGTAGCCCGATCCGTACCGCCGTCCGCGTCATGAAAGCCGGCACCCCGGCAGCAGCATCCGGATCCGCCTCCACCTCGAAACGACGCCGCAAATAGTTGTCGAGAACTTCCGTGAATCCGCCGAGAACCTCCCCCTGACGGGCCAGGTCCGACGCGATCACCTTCATCGCATCCGGCACACCGAAGATCGGCTCATCCACCCACGCAGTCGCCGCGCCCTGCCCATCGGCGATGCTACGCAGCCGCCGGAGAAGGAACGTCTTCCCTACGCCCCCGTCGCCATGCACGCAAAAGATGAAACGCCGATCCGGGTCAGCCGCCGGCAACACCAGGTTCTCCCGGAACCGGGCGAGCTCATCAGCACGTGCGACAAATCCTGCCTGTTGCCGGCGCCGCACGACATCCTGAAACGACCCCCCAGCCTGGCCCAACCCGCCCCCTCGGCTCACACCCGTACCCAGTGTCGGCATCGACCTAAATGCTACTCCCGCACCTGCGATCATCACGAGTCATGCACACCTAGGGCAAAGCCTCGCTCAGCACACGAAGGACCACCCGGACCGCCGCCACGCTGTACTGCAGTACGGCAAGACGGGGGGCGTGCCTGAACATCAGCTGGACTGGCCAGGGTAATTACGCGGCACCCAGGCCATCCTGCTCGACGACATACCAATCGGCGAGGCCTGCTCGTCATGTGGCGTCGCTTGAGGTACGGATCGCACGGAAGGCCGAGTCGTCGGCGTGCTGGATGAAGGGGCAGATGAGGCGCCGGTTATGGGGCCACGATCCGGTCCATGGCGGACCCGACGAGCGCGCCGGCCACGTCTCATCGACGAGTGCCGGGGTGAAACTGCGAGCGCCGCAGCGCGGCAGGATGGCTACGGTGCGGGCAGGCACGCCCCGGCCCGCCCGGTACGTGAAACCCTGGCAGAAAGGCCCGGGATTGGCCCGGCCCTGGCCGCAATCCAATGGCGCAGCGCTTGCCGCTAAACACCAATGGCAGGGCAGCTGGATTTCGCTATTGACACGCCGCGCAAAGGGGGCCTACCGTCGCATGCAGCACATACTGGAATAGCGTTCCGCTTAGCGGAATGCAGCCGGAAGGGCGGCCCTGATGACAACCGGAGCACATCTTCTGGCCCGGATCAGGAAGATCGCTGGCATCAGCACGGTGCTGCTGCTGGTAGCCGGGGCACCGGTGGCCATCGGGGCTACCCGGCACTGGCGGATTGCGTGACGGCCGGGTGCCCGTCCCCCGTCCCGCTCCCGTCGGGCGCGTTCAGGTTCCCGCAGGGCGCCCGCTGGCAGTACCAGTTGCAGGCGGCGCGGGACGCGTCTGGCACGGCGTGCCTGTACCCGTCAACCGGTGGCATCAATACCGGCATAACGGGCACGTCGTTTGCCACCGGCGCGGCCGTCGCCCCCACCGTTTCGATCCGGCCCGGCGTGCCGCTGCCGGTTATCCGGTGAGTGCTACTGACGCCTCGCTGGTGTAGCTGGAGAAGGTCAGGGACTCCTGGAGGTACAGCTCAATGCTCGTGGCGTCATGAGACAGGTAGCCGATGGACAGGTCCTGGCCAATGTGCAGTTCGTAGTCGCCGCCGCGGGTGGAGAGCACGAAGGCGCCGTCGATGGCGGGCGCCCAGATGATATCGCCGTCGACGACCCGGACTAGGTGCTCGTGAATGGGGTAGCCGTGGTCGGAGGTCTCGGTGACGAGCGTGTAGGCGCCGGCGCTGAGCAGCACCGAGTACGGGCCGTTGACACCGGCCAGCCGCAGGGAGCTTACTGCCTGGCTGATGATGTTCGGGTAGGCAAGGGCATCGGCGGGCAGCGCCAGGCCCGGGTTGGAGGAACTCTCCCTGATTCCGGCGATGCCGGCTGCCGGGTAGCCCTCGAACACGGCCCGGTCCTCGGCGAAGGCGATACTCCTCGCGGCATCCTTGACCGGCTGCCAGTCCGGGTCCTTTGCGCCGCGCTCGACGTCGTCGACGGCCTGGCGGTGCACCGTGAACGGCACCCGCAATTCGATGATCGGCTGGGACGTCCGCGCGCGGGCGATGACGCCCTCGGCCGGAGAGTCGATGTCGCGGAGGTGACCGGTGCCCGCCGCTGACAGGGCCAGGCCGCCGGGTTCTTGCATGTCCACGACCCGGCGGCCTGCCACGTGGCGCTTGAAGGTGCGCGTGGCTTCCTGCTCGATTCCGGCCCAGGCAGTAGCGGAGATGGGGGCGAGTTCGCGGTGCAGGTTGTTCATGACGGGATGCTCCTTTTCAGGCTGCCGACTCCCAGCGAACCGTCGGGCAGGACATCGGGTGCCGTGGGGGGCACGATCTGCGAGCCGGTGCCGTCACGCGCCGGTACCGGTGCCGCGGCGGCGCCTGCCGAGGCGTCAAGGGCCGGAGGGCCCGGCAGATCATCGAGGAAATCAGCGGCCGGTACGAAGAAGAGCGTGCCGGTGATTGCGGTGGAGAATTCGAGTATCTGGTCGGTGTTACCAGGCGGGTTGCCGATGAACATGTTCTCGAGCATCTGCTCAGTCACACTCGGCGTGGCCGAGTAGCCGATGAAGTAGGTGCCGAACTCGCCCTGCCCGACGGTCCCGAACGGCATGTTGTCGCGCACGATCTGCCGCTCGGTCCCGTCAGCGCCGGTGATGGTGTTCAAGGCCACATGGGAGTTGGCCGGCTTGACGCCGTCGGGAAGCTCGATATCGGACAGCTTGGTGCGGCCGATCACCTTCTCCTGTGCCTCGACCGGCAGCGCATTCCACGCCCGCATGTCGTGCAGGTATTTCTGCACGATGACATAGCTGCCCCCGGCGAAGTCAGGGTCCCAGGCGCCGATGAAGGCCGCCGCGCGGGCCGCCTGGCCGGCCGGATTCTCGGTTCCGTCGACGAAGCCGAGCAGGTCGCGCTCGTCGAAGTACCGGAAGCCGTGCACCTCATCAGCCACCGTGACCGAGCCGGCCAGCCGGTCCATGATCTGCGCCGCGAACTCGAAGCAAAGGTCCATCTGCCTGGCACGGATGTGAAAGAGCAGATCTCCTGGCGTCGACACCGCGCGATGCCTTTCACCGATCAGCTCACGGAAAGGATGCAGCTCGGCCGGGCGCGGCCGGCTGAAAAGACGGTCCCAGGCTGCCGACCCCACGCCGATCACGCAGCTCAGCTCTCCTGCGGGTATCCGGAAGCCCACTGACCGCTGCAACCCGGCCACGTCGGCAAGAAGATCCCGTATGACGGGCTCGCCGCCAGGATCGACCGTCACCACCAGGAAGATCGCCGCTTCGCTGGGCGAGCCGAGCACCGGCTGAGGTTCGGCCGGCCAGCCCGGCTGCCGCTGCGCTGTCACGGCTTCGCGCTCCTAACCTTCGGGGAAAGCCTGTCACGCAACCTTCGGGGGTTTGCCTGTCACGCACCGACGCTTGTAGCCCAGGAATGTCCTCCTACGTGTCTCGGCCATAGCAGTGGACCCTGTGAACTCAACGCCAACCTTATCGGCCGCTGCGTTGAGCAGTCACTTAGCCGCGTACCTGATCTGGTCCCCCGCAGGTGTCATCAGCTGTGCGCCGGGCGTCTCGGCGAGCCAGCTTCGTAGCCGGGTGACCCGGCCTGGGACGACCGGCGGTCAGCTCAGGCCGGGTGCGGCGGCTGGCCATTTCCCGCGCGGTCTCCGGGGTGTTTGCCGACATGTCGGTTGCCTGACCACTCGGCCGGGCGTGCCAGAATATGCCGGACAACTGACTGGAGGCAGGATGGACGACGCCCCGCAGGTGCCCCCCGGCGTGGACCCGGCGCGGCCAAGCCCGGCACGGGTCTACGACTATCTGCTCGGCGGCAGGAACAACTTCGAATCTGACCGTGCGGTCGCGGAGATGATCAAGGCGCGGGCGCCCGAGATGGTGGACGCGGCCTGGGCGAACCGGGGTTTTCACCAGCGTGCCGCCAAGTGGATCGCCGAGCAGGGCGTGCGGCAGTTCATCGATATCGGGTCGGGCCTGCCGACCGTGGGCAACACCCATCAGGTGGTCCGGCTCACCGCGCCTGATGCCCGCGTGGCCTACGTCGACAATGACCCGATGGTGCTGGCCCACGGCACCGCCCTGCTCGGCGACGACGAGGCCGCCGTGGTGATACTTGCCGACATGCGCGACCCCGAAGAGTTGCTCGGCAACCCGGAACTGCGCGCGCTGATCGACTTCACCGAGCCCGTCGGCCTGCTGGTCACGGCGGTGCTGCATTTCGTCTCCGATGCGAGCCGTCCCGGCGAGCTGATCTCGCGTTACATGGCGGCGCTTGCGGGAGGCAGTTACCTCGCGTTGTCGCATACGACCGCTGACCAGAAGCCACCGCAGGCCGCGGAGGCGCTGGCCGAGGCCGGCCAGCGGGCGGCCGGCGGCACCTTCCTCCGCTCCAGGGATGAGGTCCGCAAGCTGTTCGGCGGCCTGCAGCTTGTCCCGCCGTATGAAGGCGCCGAGCCGGACGTCACCTGGGTGGGGATGTGGAATTGTGACGACCCGGCGCTAGCCGAGTCGGACGGTTCCCGGTGGCTGTACTGCGGCGTAGCCAGGAAGGCCTAGCGCCCCGCTGGGCACCTGGTCGGCGGATGCCGGGCCGGCCGCCGCCGCTGGGCACCTGGTCGGCGGATGCGGGGCCGGCCGCCGCCGCTGGGCACCCGCCGCCGGACGCGGGCCTGGCCTCGCTGGCGGCGCCGTATGGCTGCCTGCGTTACCGCACCAGCGTGGCGTACGCGATCACGTTGCTCAGGTAATGGCCGGCGGCGTAGTCGAACGTCCCGCCGCAGGTAACCAGGCGCAGCTGCGCATCGGGCACCGGCCCGTACACGGCCTGCGTCGGGAACCTGGCCTTCAGGTAGCTGCGCACCGCGGTCACCCGGAAGACGGCAAGCGCGCCGTCTGCCCGCCGGACGTAAACGCGGCTGCATGGGTGCAGGAAGCGAAGCCGGTAGAAGACCCCCGGTCCGCGCCGGGAATCGATGTGGCCGCCGATCACAGCGGCGCCGATCGCGCCCGGCCGCGAGCTGCCGGTATACCAGCCAGCCACCGCCGCGCTAGCCGGCACCTGGAGGGCGCCGGACGGCGTGAGCCCGAGCCGGATGAGCCGGGTACGCACGCCGATGGACGGGATGATCAGCCGGACAGGGCGGGCCACCCGGCCGGGCGATGGCTGCGCTGCTGGCGCCTGGCGGCCGAGCGGAACGGGAGCCACCGCTGCGCTGCCCGCGGGCGCGGCCGGGCGGCCGTTCTGGCTGGCCACGGCCAGCCCGGCGACGCCGGTCCCGGCCCCGAGCAGCCCGCAGGCCAGTACCACCGCGGCAGCCGGCCTGCGCACCAGCCGGATGGGCGAGATGTGCCGGCCGGGCCGGGTCGTCAGGTCATCGCGCATGCAGGGCAGGACGGCGTCGGGTGCGCAGGCGCAGCGCCCCGGCCGCGGCGGCGAGCAGCCCGGCCGCGGCGGCGCCCAGCCACGGCAGCAGCGGCGCGCCCGGGCGGGGCGCGGTGCCGCCAAACCCCATCTCGGCGCTGCCGTTCGGCATGACCTTGCTGCCTGCCGAGTCCATCAGGCAGGCGACCTTGAGCTGGCCCGAGTCATCCATCACGACGATCGTGTAAATGGCGCCGGCGTCCAGCATGAACTGGTCAGACCCGTGCTCGGACTCACCCACGGCGCGCACCGTGCGGTCACCTGGCCGCAGTGCCTGATACGGCGTCACCGTGGTGAACTTGAGCTTGCGCCCGATCACCTTCTGCCCGGCGCTGACCGTCACCGCATTCTGGTGCATCGAGGCCTGGATGATCCGTACCAGGGCCTTACCGCGCGGCGTCTTCAGCCGGTCCCTGAACACCTGCAGCCGCAGGCCGGACGCGGGCCCCATGCCTGCCACGGTGTACGCGTCGCCGGCTGCCACGTTGACGGTGGTGGACAGGACCGGCTTGGATGTCGCCGCGGCGCCCGGCATGCGCATGGCCACCGTGTACTCACCGGTCGGGACCCGCTGATACCCGGACACGGTGCCGTAGCCGACGCGCTTGAGCACGACCCGGGCGGACGGATCGCCGAACGAGTAGAGGTAGACGTCTACCGGCGGGGTGTTGGGTGACAGGTGGGCCAGCCGCAGCCACCCAGTGGTCCGTGCCGCGCTGGCGGCCGGGATGGCGAGCCCGAGCGCGCCAGCCGCCAGCCCGAGCACGACGGCGAGCCTGGCCAGCATCCCGGCGCTTTCCGATCGTTTCATTTCTGTCCCATTTCTGGCCGGGTGGCCATCCAGTTTCTGGCCGGGCGGCCATCCGGCACGCGCCCGGCAAAATAGGCGTGCCCGGCGCTCATGCCGGGGCACGCTTTCCCAGTAGTCCCAGCGGTGCTGGCGCCCAGAAGCCGATCCGCAGCACGCTGGCGGCGCCTGCGCCCGTCACGCGCGTCCTGGCCGCGAGCAGCGGAGCGCGCCGGGCCTGCAGGAACGCCAGCACCGACCGCAGATAGGCGCCCGCGCTCGCGGTGCCGGGGGGCACGGCCAGCTCGGCGTACCGGGCAGGCAGCAATGCATCGGCGCCGGGATCCGCGCCGGTGAAGGCGACGATGCGCACGTCACGGCCAGCCGCCAGCGCAGCGAGCGTGATCAGCAGCCGGGAGTCAGCGCGCCCCGCGGCAAGATCCCGGCGGGCTGCCGGGGACGCCGCGACGTTCGGGTTGCCCAGCAGCCGCCGCCCCGCCGCCTGGCGCCCGGCGACGTCGGCGGCCAGGGCCGCGCGGTACGCCGCGGCGCTGTCCGCCGCATACGCCCGGATGTCCACTCGCGCCGCGCCCGAGCCGAAGCTGGCGATGACGACCGGCGCGTAGACGCTGGCAAGCCGCTGGCCGAGCTGATTCCGCACCGCCGCGGTCGCGATGATCACGGTCGAGCCGAGCGGGTCTGCCGCCGCCGGGGTCAGCGTGAGCAGGCTTGACCGCGGGAAGCCGCCGGCCTGCAGCGCAAGGCACATGGCCGGATCGCAGGACACCACCGCTGACCTGCTGACCTGCTGCCGCACCCAGGCCGCGGCCGCGGCGCGGGCGACAGCGGACGAGCCGACGCCACCAGGGGAGACCGCCCGGTTCGCGAGGGTCTCGCCATGGCCTCGCGCGGTGGCGGCAGGCCGGGTCAGCAGCACGGCAAGCAGGCCAGCCACCGCGATGATCGCGGTCAGGGCCAGCGGGCCGGCCAGCCGGACGCGCCGCCTGGCCGGCCTGCGCTGGTCGCTGCCCGGTCGGCGAATCGGAGCCGGGGCCCTGGCAGGGGCAGGGGCGGGCGCCCAGGCAGGGGCGGGCGCCCGGGCAGGGGCCGGCGCCCGGGCATGGGCGTTCCCGCCGTCAGGCAATGGCGCCGACGACGGGACTGCTCCTGCTGCCTTGCCCTGCAACATGTCCCCCCGGACCGTCGCGCAGCGGGGTGCGCAACCCCAGCGGGATGCGCTAACCCCAGAGGGAAAGGACAGCACACAAAGCACTGATTTCTCAGTCAAACCATTGATTGTCAGCAGGAAATTGGCGAATCCGTGCACGGCAGAGGCGGTTTCCTTGATCACGGAAGATCCGCGCGCTGCAACCCCCCGAATCTTCCGTGATCAAGGAATGTCGCCTGCCGCCCTGGTCAGCCGCACGCCTGCGCCTTCGCCAGCCGGGCAAGCGCCTCCCGCAGGACCGCGGGCTGCTTGCAGAACGCGAACCTTACCTGGGTCCGGCCTGCCTCGGCATCGTCGTAGAACACGGCACTCGGGATGGCGACCACGCCCGCCCGGTGCGGCAGGTCCCGGCAGAATTCCACCGCGTCGCCCGCCCCGAGGTGGCGGATGTCGGTGCTGACGAAGTAGGTGGCGGCGGGCGGGTACACCGTGAACCCGGCCTCGGCCAGGCCGGCGCAGAGCAGGTCCCGCTTCGCCCGCAGGTCCGCGCCGATCCCGGCGAAGTAGGCGTCCGGCATCCGCAGCCCCTCGGCGATCGCGTACTGGAACGGCCCGCCGCTGACATACGTCAGGAACTGCTTGACGGTGCGAACCGCCGCGACCAGCTCGGCCGAGGCCGTCACCCAGCCGATCTTCCAGCCGGTGAAGGAGAACGTCTTGCCCGCCGAGCTGATCGACACGGTCCGCTCGCGCATCCCGGGCAGCGACCCGATCGGCACGTGCTCGCCGTCGAACACCATGTGTTCGTAGACCTCGTCGGCCACCACGAGCAGGTCCCGCTCGCAGGCCAGTTCGGCGATCCCGGTCAGCTCGGCCCGGCTGAACACGGATCCGGTCGGGTTGTGCGGCGAATTCAGCAGGATCAGCCGGGTGCGCGAGGTGATCGCGGAACGCAGGGCAGCCAGGTCAGGCCGGAAATCTGGCGGCCGCAGCGTCACCGGGACGCGGGTCCCCCCGGCCATCGCGATGCAGGCCGCGTAGGAGTCGTAGTACGGCTCGAAGGCGATGACCTCGTCGCCGGGCTCGACCAGCGCGAGCAGCGCCGCGGCGACCGCCTCCGTCGCGCCCGCGGTCACAAGTACCTCGCTGTCCGGGTCGAAGTCCAGGCCGTAGAAGCGCTGCTGATGCGCAGTGATGGCCTGCCGCAGCTCGGGCACGCCGGGGCCGGGCGGGTACTGGTTGCCCCGCCCCTGCATGATCGCGTCCGCCGCGGCCCGGGCGATCTCCGGCGGCCCGTCGGCGTCGGGGAAGCCCTGGCCGAGGTTGACGGATCCGGTCGCGGCCGCGAGCGCCGACATCTCAGCGAAGATCGTCGTGCCCAGCCCGGCCAGCCGGCTGTTCAGCAATGGTCGGTTCACCCCGCCATGAGATCACGCCGGAGCGTGCCGGCGCCCGGCTGGCCCGCGCGAACGGGGGCGGAACTTACTTACGATGGGTGGATGTGGCCGTCTCTTGCTTATTCCTGGGATGAACGGGTGCCCCGATGCCGGTGACCGGGCCTGACGTCCCGCCGCGCCCGGCGGAGTCCGGTGGCACGCCGCGCCCGGCGGAGTCCGGTGGCGTGCCGCGCCCGGCGGAGTCCGGTGGCACGCCGCGCCCGCCGCGCACCGCGATCGTGACCGTGGACGACGACCCGGGGGTGTCCAGGGCGGTCGCCCGCGACCTGCGCCGCCGCTACGGCGAGACCCACCGGATCATCCGGGCCGAGTCCGGCGGCGCGGCGCTTGACGCGCTCAGCCAGCTGAAGCTCCGCGGCGACCTGGTCGCGGTGATCCTGGCGGACTACCGGATGCCGCAGATGAACGGCATCGAGTTCCTCGAACGCGCGATGGACGTCTACCCGGGAGCCAGGCGCGTGCTGCTGACCGCCTACGCCGACACCGGCGCGGCGATCGACGCGATCAACATCATCGACCTCGACCATTACCTGCTCAAGCCCTGGGATCCGCCGGAGGAGAAGCTCTACCCGGTGGTGGACGCCATGCTGGAGGCCTGGCTGGCCTCCGATCACCGGCCGGTGCCGGAGACGAAGATCGTCGGGCACCGCTGGTCGGCCCGCTCGTCCGGAGTCCGTGAGTTCCTCGCCCGCAACCAGGTTCCGTACCGCTGGTACTCCGCCGACGAGCCAGAGGGCCAGCGGCTGCTGGCGGCGGCGGGCAGCGACGGCCGCGCGCTGCCGGTCGTGATCACGGCCGAGGGCGAGGTGCTGGTGGAACCCGCCGATGCCGAGCTGGCCGGGAAGGTCGGGCTGGCTACCACGCCGTCCAAGGACTTCTACGACCTGATCGTGATCGGCGGCGGCCCGGCCGGGCTCGGCGCGGCCGTTTACGGCGCCTCCGAGGGGCTGCGCACCGTGCTCGTAGAGCGGACGGCCACCGGCGGCCAGGCGGGCCAGAGCTCCCGGATCGAGAACTACCTGGGCTTCCCTGACGGAGTGTCCGGCGCGCAGCTGACCGACCGGGCGCGCCGGCAGGCCGCCAGGTTCGGCGCGGAGGTGCTCACCGCGCGGGACGTCGTCGGCCTTGAGGTCAACGGCTCCGCGCGCGGCGTGCGCTTCGCCGACGGCAGCAGGGTCGACGCGCACACGGTCATCCTGGCCACCGGGGTCTCCTACCGGCAGCTGGCCGCGCCCGGCGTGGCCGAGCTGACCGGGCGCGGCGTGTTCTACGGATCCACGCTGACCGAGGCGGCGGCATGCGCCGGGCAGGACGTGTTCATCGTCGGCGGGGCGAACTCGGCCGGCCAGGCCGCGGTCTACCTGTCCCGGCACGCCCGCTCGGTGACGCTGCTCGTCCGTGGGCAGTCGCTGCAGGCGTCCATGTCGTATTACCTCATCCAGCAGCTCGCGGGCATCCCGTCGATCTCGGTCCGGACCTGCACCGACGTGGTGGCCGCTGATGGCAACGAGCACCTGGAGCGGCTGACCCTGCGGGACAGCGCGGCCCGTACGACGCAGACCGTCGATGCGCAGCTGCTGTTCGTCTTCATCGGCGCCGCGCCGCGCACCGACTGGCTGGACGGCGTGGTGGCGCGGGACGAGCGCGGCTTCGTCCTGGCTGGTCCCGACCTGTCCGCCGACGGGCACCTGCCGGCCGGCTGGTGGCCGGACCGGCCGCCTTACCACCTGGAGACGAGCGTGCCCGGCGTGTTCGTGGCCGGTGACGCGCGAGCGGAGTCAGCGAAGCGCGTCGCGTCCGCTGTCGGCGAGGGCGCGATGGCCGTCATGCTCGTGCACCGCTACCTGGAGAAGCCATGACAGACCCAGGATTTACGCAGCCGTGTAGCGCCGATGAGCTGCGTACGCTGTTCCTCTTCGAGGGCCTGACCAGCGAGCAGCTGGCGTGGCTGTGCAGGGAAGGGCACGTCGAGCAGCACCCGCCGGGACTGGTCTTCGCCGAGGGCGAGCCGGCCCTGTGGTGCTACGTGCTGCTGGATGGCTTGCTGGTGCTGTCCCGCAAGGTGGGCACGGAAGACGTGGAGGTCATCCGCTCGGCGCAGCGCGGCGCGTACGCCGGCGCCTTCCAGGCATTCCTCGGCGATCAGGTGCCCCAGCTGTACACGGCCTCGCTCCGCGTCCCCGAGCCATCGAGGCTGTTCGTGCTGAGCTCGGTCGCGTACTCGCAGATGATCCACCAGTGGTTCCCGATGGCGCAGCACCTGCTGGAGGGGCTGTTCTTCAACTTCCAGAACACCCAGCAGATCATCGCCCAGCGGGAGCGGCTGCTCGCCCTCGGCTCGCTGTCGGCCGGCCTGACGCACGAGCTCAACAACCCGGCGGCCGCGGCCGTGCGCGCCACGTCCGCGCTGCGCGAGCGGGTCGCCGGGATGCGGCACAAGCTTGGCATGATCGCGGCGGGGCGGTATGACCGGGTTGCCCTTGAGACGCTGATCCGGCTGCAGGAGGACGCCGCCGACCGCGTGCCGAAGGCCCGGGCGGTGGCTCCGATGGAGGCGGCCGACCGCGAGGACGCCGTCAGCGACTGGCTGGACGACCATGGCGTGGCCGACGGCTGGGATCTTGCCCCGGCCTTCGTCCAGGCCGGGTTGGACACTGGCTGGCTCGATCACGTCGCGGCCACCGTCGACGCGGCGTACCTGGCGGGCGCACTGCGGTGGCTGGCCTACACGGTCGAGACCGAGCTGCTGATGAACGAGATCGAGGACTCAACCACGCGGGTTTCCACCCTGGTCGCGGCGGCGAAGCAGTACTCGCAGCTGGACCGGGCGCCCTATCAGGTGGTGGACGTGCACGACCTGCTTGACAGCACGCTGCTGCTGCTCGGCGCCAAGATCGGCAAGGGGATCCGGGTGGTGAAGGAGTACGATCGGGCGCTGCCCGAGATCCCCGCCTACGCGGGCGAGCTCAACCAGGTCTGGACGAACCTGATCGACAACGCCGTGTCGGCGATGGACGGGACCGGCACGCTGACCGTGCGCACCGCGCTGGACCGGGACCGGGTCCTGGTCGAGTTCGGCGACACCGGCCCTGGCGTGCCTGCCGAGATCAGGCAGCGGATCTTCGAGCCGTTCTTCACCACCAAGCCGGTCGGCGAGGGAACCGGGCTCGGGCTGGACATTTCCTGGCGCATCGTGGTGAACAAGCACCACGGAGACTTGCGGGTCGAATCGTCGCCCGGCGACACCCGCTTCAAGGTCTGGCTGCCGCTCGCGGCGTAGCCTGGGGCCATGCGGGCATGGGTGGTCCATCAGCCGGGGCCGATGGCGACCGGCCCGGTCCGGCTGACCGAGCGGGCTACCCCCCGCCCGGGCCAGGGCGAGCTGCTGATCCGGGTGCTGTGCTGCGGGGTCTGCCGCACCGACCTGCACCTGGCCGAGGG
>Ga0137384_10002810_pt1 | contig 13782 bp, 8 predicted proteins | sample SagtaG_2_FD_104922 | JGI IMG/M metagenome (GOLD analysis project Ga0137384, IMG submission 104922) | Vadose zone soil microbial communities from Sagehorn Ranch, Mendocino, California, USA - Sage2_R_60_16 metaG | ecosystem: Environmental > Terrestrial > Soil > Vadose zone | place: USA: California... | reverse complement strand
AGCCAGCGCTTGTGGCAGGAGACCAGGGCTGGATGTGCTGGCAGTTGGCGCAGACATTCTTGTCATAGCGACGTAGAGTATGCCGCCCTGAGCCTGTACTGGCTCCCACATCGTCCCGAGATTACCGCTGCCAAGAGCACGCTGCCAGAGCTTGTGGCCATCGGTGGTACGTAGGGCAGTGAGCGTGCCATCTTGCGAAGTGATGTAGGCCACTCCATTGATCACCGTTGTACTGTTCAAGGTGGTGCTTGCTTCGTAGCGCCAGAGGAGTCTTCCATCGCTTGCGCGGAGGGCATAGACATCCCCCGGCTGCACGCCATTCGTGGAGACATAGAGCACTCCATTAACCAGTTGGGGTGAAAAGAGACCGACATAGTTGTCGCTATACTGCCAGAGCTGGGTACCGCTGCCTGCTCGCAGCGCGAGTACCCTGGCCTCTTGCGTCCCGACATAGACCACGCCATTGGCTACAACCGGGGTGGATATCTCGGGGCCATTACTGGTAGTGTGCCAGAGCTGGGCTCCATCGCTCGCGCGCAACGCGTAGAGGGTAGCCGTGAAATCGGTCGATGCAGTCACATAGAGCACTCCATTGACCACCACCGGCTGATCTCCGACTGCCCCGTCAATCCTGGAGCGCCAGAGCAGGGTCCCATCAATGGTACGCAGGGCAGAGACAACCCCATCGGCTCCGGCATAGGCTACGCCGCCTGCTATGGTAATAGACACAAGCTGCGAAGAACTCGTCGATGAACTTGCAGGGGTGGCTGTCGGGCTGGGTTGATGCGGTGCAGTTACTGTACCAGACCCCGGCTGGGAGGATGGTCGACTAGCAAACAACGCAACACTGAAGATCACGGCGAGCACCAGCAAGACTATTCCTCCTGCGGCAAGGAAGCGCGTGGCAGAAGGTCGACGAGGGCGCTTTGGCTCGCTTGTCATCGGGGTAGCGCCTGACTCAGGCACCATCTGCTGCTCTTCTCGTCGTGGTATATCGGTTATCTCGACCGTCGAATCATCCTGCGAAAGATTCTGCTCAATGTCATGCATGTGGAATCTCCATTTCTTGCTTAGTAGTGCCTCTATTAGCTTTTTCTGTAGTATGAGGCATATAGCTGAAATGAAGCTGAAATGCGCCTGAATTAGTGGTCACATCAACAAATCAGCAATAATACAGTGGTTCTGCTGCTCAATAGAGGCATCTTAGTCCCACGATACCTCGCGTGCCTCTTTCGGTAGGGACATTTGCTGTACCAGCTGGCGCAGTTCCTTACAAGAAGATGAGTTATCGCAATACGCAGGAGTAGAGATAGTGCTTTAACGCTACTCAATTATAGCATGAAATCGGCTTTTGCACTTTTCCTCTCCAGGGCCGAGGTAGCAATCATTCACAGGACTTACGCGGTGGGGTAAGCTGCCATCAATGTAACAACTGAAGACAGTACGAGACGCCATTTTATGTGAAAACAGTACACCCACGCTGTTCAAGTCGTTGCAGCCACTCGGGGAGAGCCGTCAGCTCATTGCGAACTTAGGGGCAAATAGATAATATAGCTATTGAGCTCAATCCTGACAAAGTTACTCCTAAAGGGTGCGGGTAACGATGCTATTGGCGCATTTGGGTCTATAAGTGACTTGTAGATCCCGGAAGCTGGAAACTGCGCAGGGTCAGTTGAGAAAACGTAAGCAATCTTATGAGCAGCATGCACCGCAAGAATATAGGGGTGATAACGGTTATGGCTGGGAACGGGATCTGTCTGCATCTGTGAGTTCAGAACCACACAGAGAATATGCTCATTGCTTTCAAAGGCAATTTTGCCACAGGTCCAATAATTGGTATAGATATCTGTCACGCCCAGATGTTGGAGTTCCTGAATCAGGTTTGCATCGTTCTGGTTCATCGCGGCTGCTGCAGGAACTTCAGTGAAAGCCAGGATGCTCCCGACCAGGCTCGACCCACAGAAACAGAGTAAAGCGATCGCACAAAAGCCACGTAGCGCTCGTCCTACATAATCCGTTCGTGTTCTGAAAGTTTGCAGACCCTGCCACAGCGGCCAGAAGACGACGGGCGTAATGACCAACAGAAAGATCAGATAGCGGGCGGTCGCAGCGGGAACGGTCTGGGGAGAATTGCTGAACGTATAACTCACCAATGTTATGAGAGCGCTCAGGAGCAAAAGCAAACGCACAAGCTGCCGTCTCAGTTCGATCTGTAAAGTGGGCTCGTCTTTTATCTGTTTCTTCTTACGCCATACCCGCCAGATTCCCCATCCGGCGAGCACGCAGGAGATGGCCAGGAGAAGCAAATAGCTCAAGCTCCAACCTCCATGAGCGATGGAACAGGCTAGCGTATGGGGGCTGCTGGGAGCCAGATACAAAGATTCCGACACCGGACAGAATGGTTCGCCAGTCATCATAGGCAAGCTGACCTGAAATGTGCCATGTAGCTCTTTGAGGATTGCGGATGTGGTATAGAGCGACACTCCATCCGGGCTGCGCAACCTTGCCAGAATGGCCAGTGAGCTCTGGCTGCTCGGCGCACGGAGATTATAATCGATAAGCGGCGCAGCGCCAAAAAGGGTCCCGGCCAGCAGGCTGAAGAGCGGCAATGGGCTGAGAAGTTCGCGCCAGCAAATGATGAGTATGAGAAGACCAGACCCGCAAATGGCAGGCAGTATCAACTGGTCGATCCAGAGGCCCAGCCCGGCGACCAGTCCCCAGCCAAGATACACAATCCAGCGCCAGACCTGTTGTGTTGGACCTTGCCTACGATAAGTGAGCGCGAGCCATGAAGCGCCGAGGAAGAGCAGCGTGCTAAACGCAAGCGTTTCAGCATAACCGCCATATACCAGGATTTCCACAGATATAACGAAGCCAGAGCCCAGGCCAACCAGTAGGAGCGTTATCAAGGCGTATGTTCGCGAAAAAAGCAGCCTGGTGAGCAGGTATATGCTCAGGAGAAAAATCGCAAAGGCACTGATCGTCACCAGTCGTAAGGTGAAGAGTGAGGGGCCAAGTAGCCGGAAAAAGATCGCGCCAAGAAAAGCCTCCCAGGACCCCATATAGTGCTGGCCATAGAAAAAGAGCGGATGGTCACCATGGTAGGCAATATGCAAGGCCATGATGCCCCATACACCTTCATCGCTATTGGTTAAGGGCCATCCCAGACCTACCAGTACAAGGCGCAGCAGAAGACTGACCAAAATGATCCCGCCTGCTATAAGACCATGTATGCTGATTTTTCGATTAAGCATGGAACTATGCTAACGTGCCAGGCTGGCGCTGCGCACGTTATCCTCCTTCTCTCTCACCTGGAAAATATGCTCTGTCTGCACGCGTAGCCTGGATGTCAATGCATGCAAAACATTATGTTTTTCAGAACAGGGCTCAACGCACGTCATTGGGGTGCGTTTTCTCTGCTACTACTCTATCTGTACAACGCACAAGAACCGGGAGAAGCAATTCACAGGGGTAGAAATGATGTTTTAACGTTACTCAATTATCTGAAAACAGTGCATCCACGTTGTTCAAATCGTTGCAGCCACTCGGGAAGCGAAGTCAGTGCGCAGTAGCGAAGTGATATAGCAACGACAGTATTATTCCCCTGCTAAAAACGTCTGCCGTATCCACTCGTCTGCAGGCTGCGATGGGCGGTAGTACACCGCATGTTCTTCTTGTGCAGGTGGCTCAAAGAAGTTGACGACGTGTGCGAAATCTTCGTCACGCACATCATAACGCGCGCCTGTGGCCCTGTTTTGCAGCCAGCGCTGTCTTGCTTCCGCCTCGGAAACATCCAGGTAGATGACCAGGGAGCTTGCCCTGTGCTTGCCCGCCAGGGCGCGCAAGGAATCGCGCTGCGCCTTCGTAAAGCTCGCGGCATCAAAGAGAACGGATTGCCCCGCTGCCAGAAAAGCGTCGAGCTGCCGGTACGCTTCTGCGTAGGTTCCGTCCCATTCTTCCGGCGAGATCGCCTCTCCGTGCAGGCCAATGCCTCTTGCCTTATTGATAGCATCTAGCTCGACCAGGGCAATGCCGAGTTGCCGTTCCAATGCTCTGGCGAGGGTTGTTTTGCCTGCGAAGGGCAATCCGCACAAAATGTAAAGACACGGCTCGTCCACGGTCAGCCCTGGCCCAGAACACGATCGGCGAGGCGGAGCATCCATTCCTGAAGCATGCTATCCTTATCCTCGCAACGCCGTCCACATGATGCCTGGAATCTTCAATAGCGATGGTGATGCCTCCAGCAACGTGAGCTTCGGGAAGAGCTTGCGCGCCGTATTGCCATGAGTCACAAACCATGGAGGCGCCGGTGTGATGCGGAAGGGCGCACGTATCACGGTTTTTTGTGGGCGGTCGAACATCAATGTATTATGTACCACACCCGTGCCTGACTGGATATCATAGATGTTGTGGCCGGGGAAGGCGCCCCAGGCAGATGTGCCCAGGGTAAAACCTGCTGCTGCCCAGCAGTTGACTGCAACTGTACCGTAGCGCAGGTTTGCGATCGCTCGCTCCATTGCCTCGGCTACCGCCGGGTCCTTGAGCGATGCCGGGTGGACGAGGAGAGTGACATTAAGCGTACCCCAGAGATGTTCGTTGGCGAAAGCAACGGCATGATCCAGGTACTCGGTCACGCTTGCCTCGTCGATATTTGTCTCCGCGAAGAGGCCGCAGAAGGCTTCGGTGGTGAAGCATACATCGTCTTCGCAGCGCGGGTCAATGCCTGTGACCAGCGTCCAGGGAAGCTGTCCCCCGGCGGGCGTCCCAAACTGCTCGGCGTCTGGATGCGCCGCGACAAAGCTCTGCTGGCGCTCCTGCGCACCTGGATAGTAGGCTGCGCGCGGGGGCACTCTGGATAAGACATGGCGTACCTCTCGCAGCAGTTGATCGCGCTGCGCCCACGCCGAGTGCTGGATGATGACCCGCGTGGCGTTACAGTTGAAGCCGGCGTTATTGGTGAGCATAGTCACGAGGTGTTCGGCGTGGTAGGCGATGTCACTGTCGCTCCAGGGGCCGGGCACTACGATCACCGGACTAACATTGCCCAGTTCGGCCGTGATGCGCCTGGTCAGCAGTGGCCGGCGCTCCGCTTTGCGTGTCACCCCTTCGGGACCCGGGCCGAAGACAATCGCTTCAAATGTCTTGTCCGAACCCGTAATATGAATTTCGCCGATGCCCGGGTGGTTGCAAAGGTAGGCGCCTTCTGCCGCTCCGCCGTACACCACACGCAGGAATCCCGGCTCAATCAGCGCGCGGAAGCTCTCTTCGAGCAGGGGACCCAGGTACGCGTTCACCGGGTTGGCTTTGAACAGAACGACCTGGTCCTCCACGAACAGCTTGTATAATATGTCCATTGGGCCGATGCTCGCGACGTTCCCGGCTCCGAGTACCAGTGCGACCTTGCCCTCGTGCTGCTTGTCCGTGTAGGCAAGCGCCTGCGTTTTCGGCAGCTCATCCACGGTCACTTCGGGCTCCATCCATAAGTGACCCGTAATGCCGAGGAAGAAGAGGCTGTCAAATATCGTCTGTGGAAATACCTTCACAACGACCTGGCCATCCGGCCGCGTGGTAACGGGACCTGGAATGCGGGGCCGCCCGTGAGCTTCAATATCGACAAGCGCCTGCCGCAACTGGCGCAGATTCCTGACCACCGGCCACGCGCCTGCAGCCCACTCTTCGCCCGCGGCAGGAGCATCTGGCGCGATACCCTTAGCCTGGAGACACGCGTCGACCCAGCGCTGGGCAATGGCAGTAAAATCTTTGATCAGTTCATCTATTATCGCGACGCGTTTGCTTATAGGCAGTTTCACCCATTCATCTTTATGCGCTTGCAGCGTCTCTATAGCGCTATCCATCGTTTCCTGGCTAGACGGTGGAATACTTCCTGCGACGGCAGGAAACTGGGGGGAACCGCTGTGGGTGGCAATACTCATCGCTTGTACCTCCATGTGCAATGTGAGAAAATTTTATGGCGTTTCAACCTGTCACGGCACTACTAGAGGAATTCTACACGACGAGTTGGTTGATTACAAGGGATGTTTGTTTGTTAGCAGGATTGTAAGAAGCCCCAAGTTCTTCGCTTCTTATGACTCCTCGGTAGATTGCCGAAGCCGGTGTTGCTCCTTCCTGGCCCTGGCTGCCGCGATCCCCCGCTCCCTGGCCTGAGTATCTACACGCGCCCGGTAGTTCGGATCCTGGTGTTTGAGCGCATGGTGTGCATCTCTTCGCAAACGAGGATCGGTTTCGGTGCGCAGTATCTGCTCGAGCGCCGCTACGGCGCGAGCGTCCTGTGGTTGGTAGCGTAGCCCACCTAGTGCATTCTCTCGCACACGTCTATTCGGATCTTCGAGCGCCACCTGGACGAGAAAGCCGCCGAGATCTCCCCTCAGCGGACACGGCTTGCAGCGTTGGCAGCTCGCAGAATGCACCGCCACACGGCGGACCGAAGGGGCCGGGTCATGAAGCGCCACCCACTGGAGCTGAGCAAAACACGCATCGGTACCGTGATGGTCCATAAAGCCTGCGCATCCCCGCCGCACGCGCGCATTCGGATGGGAGAAGCCCCAGAGCACGGTATCGATTCCTGCCTGGCCTGCGCGAACTAAGGCATTCTCGGCTTCCAGGGCTATGCGCCAGTCGCCGGCACCCAATTGCTCTGCCAGAGCCTGCAACTCATGAGCCAGAGCAGGGGGCACCCCCCCCCGTACATCTCGACATGTAGGGGCGAGGGAGGTGGAGTGGGGTGGGGTGGGGTGGGGTGGGCCCTTGCAGTCGCCCTGGGGTTCATCGTTCATCACGTCGTCTCCTTGTTGAGATTGGTTTCAGCGTTGGCTTCTGTTTGCAGCTTCTCGATGGTAAAGATGAGGTACAAGATGCACAGGATACAGCATGTATTTAGCCGAGACTGCAACTCGTTTGCCAGGAATCATGCATTTCTTTCACACACAGGATCAACGAGCTCCACCACCTTGCCAGGCCGATCTCCGTACCCTCCGCTTCATCGTTCGCATGACGCGCACGCTCATTAGTGTCATGCAGGGCTGCCTGTAACTGCACTTTGAGCTTCCGGCGGGCAGAGTACAGGCGCTTTTTAACTGTTGTCAGCGGGATCTTGAGGAACGCGCTCACTTCGTTGTATGAGTAGCGACAGCCATAAAATAGCACCGTCACCAGCCGCTCATGCTGAGGCAGCGAAGCAACAGCCGAGCGCACATATGCCTGGACCTCCTCCTGCACTGCTATCTCTTCAGGATTGCTCTCCGCAAGCAGGCCGTCGCTTACTGCTTCGAGCGATGTACACTGCACGGTGGCCTGTCTGAGCACACGCGTACACTGCCGGAAGACAATCTGGCGAAACCATCCTGGGAACGCACTCGGCTCCTTCAGCTGGGGAAGATGTACAAAAGCCTCAAGCACCGCCTCCTGGACGAGATCCTGAGCCAGGTGATGATCTCCCAGATACCTGTAAGCTATAGCATAAGCCATCTGCTGGAAATGCTGTATCAGGGTATCATATGCCTCGCTGTCGCCAGACTGGGCAGCCTCGACAAGTTCAGATAATTCTCTCATAGCCTGAGCCTCTTCAAAAAAAGACCTTCTAGTGGAGAAGTGCCAAAAACGGATGCAAAGGTTACCGACATATCCATGTATTGTACACTATTCCCTTTGTGAGAGAGACAGGGTTTCTCTCTCACAAGTCTCTCTTGCCCGTCGAGTGGTGAGCGCAACTATTGAGAGCCCTGGTTTGCAGGCCTGCTCTCCCTTGACGCTCCTTCTCACACGGTGCTATGCTGCGAACATGTTAAGAGGATCATAGACAGCGTTGTCGAGAGGAACATATATACATGGGCATCATCGAAACTCACATAGACCGCGACATCTCTACATTTCAAGAGAACGCGCGCTACTTCCAGGAACTACTCGAGCAGCTTGGCCAGCGCATCAAACAGGCGCAGCAGGGCGGAGGTGAAAGAGCCATCACCAGGCATCGCCAGCGCAATAAGCTGCTGGCCCGCGAGCGCATCCAACTGCTCTGCGACCCCGATACGCCTTTCCTGGAACTCAGCCCACTGGCGGCGTGGGATATGTATGAGAACGAGGCGCCATCGGCAGGTATCGTCACCGGTATCGGCGTGGTCGAAGGGCAGGAATGCATGATCGTCGCCAATGACGCTACCGTCAAGGGTGGCACCTACTATCCCATGACCGTCAAGAAACACCTGCGCGCTCAAGAAATTGCCGAGCAGAACCACCTGCCCTGCATCTATCTTGTTGACTCAGGGGGAGCATTCCTCCCTCTCCAGGCCGACGTCTTTCCCGATCGCGAGCACTTCGGACGTATCTTCTATAACCAGGCCCGCATGTCGAGCAAACGCATCCCGCAGATTGCTGCTGTAATGGGCTCCTGTACCGCCGGTGGGGCTTACGTTCCCGCCATGAGCGATGAAACGGTCATTGTGCGCGGTAACGGCACCATCTTTCTGGCTGGTCCACCGCTGGTCAAAGCTGCGACGGGCGAGGAGGTCAGCGCGGAAGATCTGGGCGGTGCCGACGTGCACTGCCGTATCTCCGGCGTCACCGATCACTACGCCCTGAACGATGAACACGCCCTCGCCATCTGCCGCAGCATCGTCTCCAACCTCAACCGGCGTAAGTATATCCCCTGGGACATTCGCCCGCCCGAGCCGCCGCGCTACGACCCCGGCGAACTCTATGGCATCGTCCCAAGTGATAGCCGCAAGAGCTACGATGTGCGTGAAGTCATTGCCCGCATCGTCGACGGCAGCCAGTTCCACGAATTCAAAGCACTCTATGGCACGACCCTCGTGTGCGGCTTCGCCCATATCATGGGCTATCCTGCCGGTATCATCGCCAACAACGGCATCCTCTTCTCGGAGAGCGCGCTCAAGGCAACCCATTTCATCGAGTTGTGCGGGCAGCGCCAGACACCGCTGGTCTTTTTGCAGAACATCACGGGCTTCATGGTTGGGCGACAATACGAGAACGGCGGCATCGCCAAAGATGGCGCGAAGATGGTGATGGCCGTGGCCAACGCCCCGGTGCCGCGCTTCACCGTCATCATCGGCGGCTCATTCGGTGCAGGCAACTACGGTATGTGCGGGCGCGCCTACTCGCCCCGCCAGTTGTGGATGTGGCCCAATGCTCGCATCTCGGTCATGGGCGGCGAACAGGCCGCGAGCGTACTGGCAACCGTGCGACAGGAGGGTCTGGCTGCCCAGGGTAAGAGCATGAGCGAGGAAGAAGAAGCCGCGTTCAAACAGCCTATTCTCGACAAGTACGAGGCGGAAGGCAATCCTTACTACAGCACCGCGCGGCTATGGGACGATGGCATTATCGATCCCCGCGATACGCGCACAGTGCTGGCGCTGGGTATCGCGGCATCATTGAATGCACCTATGCCCGATACACCATTCGGGGTATTCAGGATGTGACAACTCCCCACGACTATACCGACGCATGTGCAACAGGTATGAATAAACTGATGATCTTTCTGCCATTCGCTGTCTGTAAAGTGATCCGCGAAGTATTCACAGAGGAGAAAGTGACCAGCTTCAGTGGCCCCAGATCGTAGTGCTGAGGCCCTGAGGAGAATGTCTGGACCTGCATTAGCAGATGTCTGGGAGCACTCTCAACAAGTTTGAGGAAAGGGACGAGCTGGTCACCTGGCCACGTCCTCGACAGTTCGCAGAGCTGCTGTTGTCCACCCGTGGTCATCCCCTCCAACTGGGAGTTGAAGACATACTGATAAGTAGTACGTGGCTGCGGTACCTGTACGTTTTGTACCGTCCAGCGCGTCGCCAGCCATTGTGAAGCTCTGCCAGGGCTGGATAGCACATCCGCCTGCGGAGAAAGGAGTTGCAGACCACCGCTCAGTTGTAGAGCTGGCCTCGGCTCCGGCTTCGCACTCAGTACATACAGCTTGAAGGGCGCTCCCCCCGGGTGCTGGATCTCTTCGACCAGCCGGGCTACCGTGTAGCGCTTCAGCAGAGCATCGATATCTTCCCGGTTGGGATCGGTCACGTACACTACCGGTCCGCTCTTAGCATCTGGCAGCACCATGCACTGCTGAGAATCGAACACTGCCATTGGTGTATGTACAAATTGCGACAGGTAGCGCACTGCACCCTCATCATCTCCATGAATATCGATATAGGTACGCGAAAGATGCTGCTGTTGCGCCACCTGATCCCCTTCGTTCACTATACGCTGCACCGTCTTCAGATCAAAATATTCTGGCCTGGCATAATTGCTAGAGAAATTGCCAAGGATATGATCAACCAGCCAGCCAGCGCTCGCGACCGTTTGCACTGCCACGAGCAGACCCACTCCCACATATAGCCCACAGCGCACCATCTGCTCCCGCGAAGGCCACAGCCCTTGCGCCAGCTCCACGCCATTGGCCAGCAAGAGCCCGATCAAGACAAAGGGACCGGGCAGCAGGTAGGTCAGGTAGTGAATATAGATATAGACGTCTACCGGACGATGCATCATAAACAGGACCATTCCCTGCCAGACCAGCAGCAGGATCAGCCCTTTGCGTTGTGGCGAGGCCAGCAGTTCCTTCCACCAGCCCGGTATCTCCCCCTGCTGATGACGACGGCCCGACCACAGGATCAGCACAATTACCGTCGCTATGCCTCCCACCAGCAGCAGCTCCATCAGCCAACTCTCCGGCTGAGTGAACTGCGCGATAAAGCGTAGTGGCGTCGTCAGCAGAATGGAGTGCTCGTTGCTTGGAATAAGATGCGTATCTGTGTGCTGGTGCAGCGGGTTGAGCACAAAGGATTGCACAAACACGTGATATAACTCCAGCGCGTCACTATAGAAGCGCATTGGCTGTCCAGTTAGCTGGAACAGCCGGCGAAGATCTGCAAACTGATTGTGGCTCTCCAGGTAGAGGTATGGTGCAAAAAGCAGCAGCAGCGCTAGAGCCGCCAGAGGCAGCTCACGCCAGCGGATCGTTTTGCGGGCCAGCATTACCGCTACCAGTAGGGGTGCGAGCAGGTAGAGGGCTGTGGTGTGAAATTGATACATCGCCCCAATCAGTAGTGTTGCAGGCAAGAACCAGTAACGCTTCTCTTCCACCACGCCACGAAACAGCATGAACAACAGCAAGATCACAAATGGCGGCAGCAGGTCCGGCTGCCAGATATCCCGGCTGAGGATGATTACGGTGACGGCTGTGGCGTACAGCAGTGCGGCAATTGCTCCTGCCAGCCGCCCATAGTAGCGCCGTACAAAAATGTAGGTCAGGAGCACCGCTGCGACGTTGCACAGGGCAATCAAGATATTGCCGGCCACGGGATTGGATGTGATAGCACACGGAATCATCATCACATACACAAAAAGCGGCGGGATCAGTAGTCCAGTGGACGCACGGTTGGCACTGATTGGCCATAGTCCATTCGCTAGCGCATCATGGGCCATCTGGTAAAACGTGTTCTGGTCGGTCATATACTGTGCGGTATCAATGCTATAGAGTCGTAATCCGACCGCCAGCAGCGCTATCAGATAGAACTCCCAGCTCTGCCACCAGATCAGCTCTCTTTTGGGAGCCTGAGTCTCTCTTCCCTCCACGGGCTTTGCTTTGAGTCGCCAGAGGGGGGAATGATGCATAATGCCTCTCCTTAGACAATCATAAAATGAGAAATATTGTGTTGAGCAAGGTGTTCGTTGTACTGAAACTATTGCTATCATATCAGATTTTGGCGTCTGGACTCTCGGTAGTAATTTTCAGACCCTGTCCCCACACCCCAGACATTTGGAGATAAGACTTCCCGTGAGCGGACTTGCGTGCTATCCTCCCTGTCATCCTGAGCGCATGAGCCGCAGCCCTGAGCGCAGCGAAGGATGACAAGCATTATCTCCAAATGTCTACCCACACCCTTGCCCCCTCGACGGCTGACGCCGATTCTGCTACAATGCGGCAAAGAGACTATCAATCCAATCCGGGAGGGCTTTGTAGTGACGGTGAAACAGCAGCCAACACGCGAATCTGTGGAATACGTATTGACACGAGGCGTCGCGCAAATTGAAAAGGAAGAAGACCTGCGCCGCCTGTTGCTGGAGGGCAGTAAGGGAGAGCCGCTGCGTGTCAAGCTGGGCATAGATCCCAGCCACTATGACCTGACGATCGGGCACGCGGTTGTCTTACGCAAGTTGCGCCAGTTCCAACAGCTAGGGCACAAGGCCGTGGCGCTTGTAGGTGACTGGACGGCGCGCCTGGGCGATCCCAGCGACCGGGAAGAGGCCCGCAAACCCCTGAGCGCCGAGCAGGTCGAGGCCAACTCCGCGACCTACTTTGAACAGTTCTATCGCATTGTTGACCGGGAACAGACCGAGGTGCGCCGGCAGAGCGAGTGGTTCAATGACTTTACCCTGGGCGACGCTATTAAGCTGCTCAGTCATAAGACCGTAGCGCGCATGCTGGAGCGAGATGATTTCTCCAGGCGCTATAAAAGCGGCATTGAAATATACCTCTCCGAATTTATGTACCCGCTGCTGCAGGGGTATGACTCGGTGGCCTTACATGCCGACGTAGAAATTGGCGGCACGGACCAGACCTTTAACCTGTTTGTCGGGCGCGAGCTGCAGCCGGCTTTCGGACAGACTCCACAGCAGATCCTGACCTGTCATTTGATCGTTGGCCTCGATGGCGTGCAGAAGATGGGGAAGTCTCTGAGCAACTACATTGCGCTCACCGCGCCTGCTAATGATATGTACGGGAAGCTCATGTCGCTGCCGGATCACGTGATGATGAGCTACTTCGAGGCGCTGACGGATATTCCACAGGCCGAGCTGGACGAGTTCAGCTGCAGGATGGAAGACGGTTCGCTGAATCCTGTGGTGGTCAAGCGGCGCATGGCGCGAGAGATTGTGACCGAGTTTCATAATGCTGCGGCAGCCGAGGCAGCCGAGGCAGCCTTTATCGAGCAATTCTCCAAAGGAAAGCTGCCGACCGGCATTCCCGAATACCGACTGGACGAGCCAGCGAATATTCTCAATCTGCTGGTGGATGCAAAACTGGCGTCGAGCAAGAGCGAGGCGAGGCGCCTGGTGCAGCAGGGGGGCGTGACGTTCTTCCCCGAGGGGACGGAAGAACGGTCCGAAACAGTTGAAGACATTGGGTTCATCGTGCCAGCCCTCGATGGAGCCATCCTCAAGGTGGGGAAGAGGCAATACATCAGGATTAGACCCTAGAAATGTAGGGGCGACCACGTGCTCGATAAATCGGCACTCTACGCGGTCGCCCAGCAGGCGACAGCCTGGGAGAAAATGACCTATGCCAGAAGCACATATTGGCGTTATTGGGGGCAGCGGGCTCTACCGTATGGAGGGCATGAGCGACGTCGAAGAGATTGCAATACAGACGCCTTTTGGAGATCCGAGCGATGCGATCACCGTGGGCAAGGTAGAAGGCGTCTCGATGGCCTTCTTGCCGCGTCATGGGCGAGGGCATCGCATCAGTCCGACGGAGATACCGGTACGCGCCAATATCTGGGCGCTCAAAAGCCTGGGAGTCGAATGGGTAATCTCGGTCAGCGCCGTAGGGAGCCTGCGCGAGCATATCGCCCCGCGTGACCTGATCATTCCCAACCAGTTGTTTGACCGCACGAAGAGCCGCGTCAACAGCTTTTTCGAAGGCGGCATCGTGGTACATTGCACCTTCGCGGAACCTTTCTGCTCCGCGCCCAGCAGGCTGCTGCTGGAGTCGGCACGCGAGCTGGGTGATGTAAAGGTGCACGAAGGGGGCACCTATGT
>Ga0137384_10002800_pt1 | contig 13803 bp, 14 predicted proteins | sample SagtaG_2_FD_104922 | JGI IMG/M metagenome (GOLD analysis project Ga0137384, IMG submission 104922) | Vadose zone soil microbial communities from Sagehorn Ranch, Mendocino, California, USA - Sage2_R_60_16 metaG | ecosystem: Environmental > Terrestrial > Soil > Vadose zone | place: USA... | reverse complement strand
GGGAACAAGGCGCTCTTGCGCAAGCGCGCGGGTGTGTCTAAAGAAGGAAAGAGAAATTCAAGAGCTTAAGAAAGATGCAAAAAAACTCTTGACAACGGCCGGCCTCGTTAGAGATTGCCCGTTAAACGGGACTTACCTCAGAACGGGGCCGAGTGGATAGACTCTTTGCGGGGCAATAGGCACCGGAGACCGGCCCCCCTCTGTTCCCTTGCAACGCACAGTGAATTGCGGATATTGCCGTCGCAAAATGCAGGGAATTGGGGAAATTGTCGCGGCGAAAACGACCGGGCTACGGATCAACTTCCTTTCGTATTGCCATTCGGCGATCGAATGAGTAGGCCTTAGAACCGATTGGTAGACCTAGGTGGAATCATCAGAAATTCTCTAGCTGCCACACATTCTTGGTACCGCCGGCTTCCGCTATGGCCAGCAATCGCCCGTCGGGTGACGGGATCGCATTCCAGATTTCGGAATTGCTGGAATGGAACAGGACAGAAGCTTTGCCATCGAGCGTGACACTCAACAAGGCACTATCCGATGCGTGATTTTGCCAAGTAACCAGGAGGCTCCTGCCATCGGCGGACCATTCAATGCCCATCAATTCGTGCCATCCTTTCACGACCACATCACGCGTTTCGCCCGTGGACGCGGAGCGGAGCTGGATCTTTCCCTCGTTGGGGCGACAGACGATGATCGCTCGTTGCGAACCATCGGGCGACAAGCTCCAATTGCAGTCGGAATCGATTTGCGGAGGGTCTACACGTTTCCCGCTCCTCACATCGAACCGGAAGGTTTTCCAAGTATCGCCCTTTGAGATGCTGTACATACAAAGCGTCGACGGCAAGCGCGCACACTGCACGTTCAAGATGGCGACATCATTGAGGATTAGGCGAGGAGTTCCGCCAGCGATGGGAATAGCAAAAATCGAGGAGGGAGTTTCCGGGCCGGCGGATTTCGGAGTGGAAATATATAAGATCTCCGAACCATCGGGCGTCACTCGGGGTTGGGAGAGCTTGTCTGCGCCAGTCATCAGGCTCTCCGCCAGGGGCTGATCGATGGCTTGTTTGAATATCTCGGGAGTGCCGTTTCGATCCGAATTAAACAGAACAGCTTTGCTATCCGGTGTCCAAGAATATGGGATGCTTACACTTTCTTCGAGCGTGAGCCGCCTGTGCGCGAGCAACCGTGTGCCGTCGCCCGCCTGCGTACCGATGTAAACGCTGGGCGACCAATTCTCTCTCAGGATGATCAGTACTTTCCCATCGGCGCTGGCGGTAAGTTGCGTGATCGAACCGTATCCTCGCGTGATATGTTTCGGGGGCTCGGAAATTTTTCCGGACGGCGGCAGCGATACCATCCACAGACTTGAGTCTTGCCGACTGGAGGCTTGCTGGTTCCCAAGGGCGTAGATCAGGCGGTCGTCCGGGAGCCAGCGTAGCTCAGGACCTAAGCGAGGGTCTGAAAAGAGGGTCTCGGCCCTTGCGTTTTGCCAATCATTCACCTCAATGGAACTCGCCCGCGCGTTGTAGGCCCAGCTTGTTCTGACGTAAGCGATTCGTTTGCCATCGGGAGACCACGCCGGGGTTCCCACCCGGGAAAACTGATGCGCTGCAACCTTAACCTGATCGGCTCCATCGGAACGCATGACCCAGACTTCACGACCAAGCAGAACGTCGTAAGTCAAGTGAACGCGGTGGAAGGCAATGTGAGTTCCGTCCGGGGACAATGATCCTCCCGACGCGTCATCTGCCAGTTGGCGGGGCGAGCCTCCGAACACCGAGATGCTCCACAAGCCTATGCTCCCAGGTTGTTCCCGGCGAGAGACAAGCAAATGAGAACCGTCCGAAAACCAGTCGTCCACACGGGCAGCGAAGTTTGGTGGCAAGGGCACGGCGTGGGTTTCACCCGTGCGAATCAGCTTCAGGAAGATACCTGTGTTGTCCCCGTAGGCGAGGTACCGGCCGTCGGGAGAGATGGCCGCGCTGTTCACGCTGCTTTCTGACGAGTTCGCCGTCAGCTTGCGTTCAGTGACCTCCGTGCGCCGCCATGGATACCGCCACAGCGCCCACGACAGAACGGCAATCACGGTCGCCGAGAGGAAGGCGATGACGACCTGGTGAGGCAGGAAAAATGATTTGCTTCGTCTGGGGGCGCTTTGAGCGGAGCAACCGTCGACCGGAGCAATGAAACGATAGCCGCGCCGAGGCAAGGTCTCGACATACTCTGGCTTTTCGGCCGAATCGCTGAGTGCCTCCCGGAGTTTGTTCACGGCGGCATTAAGGCCATGATCGAAGTCAACGAACGCATCGGCTGGCCAAAGCTTCGTGCGCAACTCCTCGCGGGTCACCACCTCACCGGGACGCTCCAACAACACCGCCAATACTTCCAACGGCTGTCCCACAATTTTCAGCTTCGCCCCGTGCTTGCGAAGTTCCCCGGCCCGGAAGTCCGCCTCGAATGGGCCAAAACAGATACCTGGTTTCGATGGGCCGCTTTTCTCCATTTGGGGTTGCCTGAGTGACTTGGATTCTAGCACCCGACCGCGAAGTATAGAAGCATCCGCCAGCCGCACCGAGCCATGCCGGGAAAGCTTAGTTTTATCAATATGTTCCCCGATGACCTCCGAGGCACAAGCAAAGGAGGCCCGTTGCATTGAGGTAGCCAGCAGTTCGCCCCAAGCTGCGTCCCATTGTGCAACCCGACGCTCCCTTAATCCATTGTCCCTGCATACGGGAGCGAATAACAATGCGACATCGCCTGTGTTCCTGCCCCAGTTTTTATCGACCAGCCTTCTTGTTGAGCATTGCTTCCGTCTTCTGTTTCGCAGGAGCCTACTCTGCTCAAGAATTGCCGCAGCGCACCACACCCGAGGCCAAGTCAGGACTTACCAGTTTTGTCGGCAGCAAGGTCTGCGCGACCTGCCACGCGGAGATCTACCGGAAATTCGTTGGGACTACGATGGCCAAAACCAGCGGCAGGGCCAACCGCGCGATCATCCCCGGCGAGTTTCTGCACAAGCCCTCCAAGGTTCACTACAGGATTTACGAGGAAAATGGCAGAGCCTGGTTGAGCTTCGACCGGGCGAAAGACCGCCCGCTCCAAGGTAAGCGCGAATTACTCTATTTCATTGGATCCGGCCATCGGGGCCGGACATATCTCTATTACGAAGATGGCTTTGTCTTTGAAGCTCCCATCAACTGGTACGGACAGGGCAACAGTTGGGATATGACGCCCGCCTACAAGGAAACCATGGAAATCCCTCTGTCCCTTCCGGCTTCCGCCTCTTGTTTGCACTGTCATACGAGTTCTTTCCGAATACCCGTGGAGGGCACCGAGAACAAGTATGTGCTCCCTCTGTTCGCGGAGGACGGAGTCGCCTGCGAACGCTGCCACGGTCCGGGCAGAGCCCATTCAGAAAAAAACGGTCCCATCGTGAATCCAGCGAAGCTCCCTGCCGCGCGGCGAGACGAGGTTTGTATGCAATGCCACCTGGAAGGGGACGTCGCAATCGAGCAGAATGCAAAACATCTGTATGACTACATCCCCGGAGACGAACTGTCTAACTATGTTCACTATCTACTTTTAAAGAGAGCCGGCGCGTCCAACCCACGGGCCGTGAGCCATTTTGAGGCTCTGGTGCAGAGCGAATGCAGGAAGAAAACGGGAGACTCCATGACTTGCACAACTTGTCATGATCCCCACGATTCACCGAGTGCGGAACTGCGCGTCTCCTATTATCGATCCAGGTGCTTGGGGTGCCATGGCGAGGGCTTCGGAAACCGGCACCATGCCAAGAATCCTGATTGCACTTCCTGCCACATGCCGCGCCTGCTCAGCGGGGATGTAGCTCACACACAAACAACCGATCACCGGATGCTGAGCAACGTCAAGTCATCCGCTGCGAATGAAGGTCTACGGACGAAGACACAATTGGTACGTTTTCCGCCCGAAGCTGGGGGCGCCAACAACCGCGATCTCGTACTGGGCTGGCTTGCTCTCGCGAAGACGGGGAAAGACTTCGCGCTTCCCGAGGAGCAAAAACTACTAGCCAAAACCGCCGAGGAATATCCAGACGATGCGGCGATCCTCAGCGCCTATGCCTATGAAGAACTGCGGAATAAAAGGACTGTTCACGCCAAGGAACTATTCCAGACGGCGTTGAAGAGCGATCCGCTAAATGTGGACGCCGCGGTCAATCTCGGGGTGATCGAAGTGCAGGCTGGGCACGCGGCAAGAGCTCTCTCCTTATGGAAATCAGCCTTCGAACGTGCGCCCTGGCATCCCGCGATTGGTCTGAACATTGCGCAACTCTTTTGCGACCTGGGACGCGCCGAGGACGCGAAGGCCTACGTGAGGCGCGTGCTGCAATATAATCCCGACCATTCGCAAGCCAACTTTCTTCTTCATCAGCTCCAATCGCAAGCAACACCATGCAGTTCGCCCTAGGCGGCCGGTGAGCTTGAATCCCGCGCCGATGATCCACCGGCGCTCGCCCTTTACACAAGCGAACGGGATTTGCAGCCCAGAAGCCGCGTCCAAGTGATGGGCGGTTAGCCGGAAATGTGGTCCGCCTGGTCGCCTTGGCAATTGTGCCCGAGTGACGGGCAACCCTTCCGTAACGAGATAAGGGAAGGTTTGCCGACAATACATCCAGAACTCATGTTAGCTTCCCAGAACACTAACGTTTCTGAGGCGCGTGCCTGTTCAACGCTTCCATTTTTAGATTGCTAGTTTTGCCAATTCGTCGAGTTTCGGTGGTAAGGTCAGCTTCCTATGCGCCTCGAAAAAGTAATATGGATGTTCCCGATTGCTCTTACACTGCACAATTTAGAAGAATCCATCTGGCTACCGGCCTGGTCACAACACGCAGGTTTTTGGGAGTCGCCCGTCGGTCCGGCTGAATTTCGTGTTGCAGCTGCACTTCTGGCGATTCTAGCCTACGGTGTAGCGTATTGGAGCATTCGCGCCGGCAAGCAAGCCATCGGAACCTATGCGATGACCGGTTTTGTGTTTGCCATGCTGCTGAACATGATTTATCACGTGGCCGCGACCCTCGGCCTTCACCAATATGTCCCAGGTGTTGTAACGGCTGTGCTGGTCAACCTGCCCGTGATGTGGTATTTGCTGCTACGGGTCTTCCGTGAACACTGGGTGACTTGGCCAAGAGCACTGCTGGCATTCGCCGCGATTCCAGTAGCCATTCTCCTTCTGATCCCTGTTCTTTTCTGGGTAGGTCGGTCTATCTAAATTTCCCTGATTGAGACAGGGCAGAAGATAGACCTTGCTGTTGGTTTTCTTTACTTTGCCTTCCAATGGGCGTGGACCATTCACCGTTTGCTAAGATTCTGGACAGATGACCCGGGCAACCTTCCATAATCCGGTAAGGGAAGCGTTGCCGAGCACTTAGACAGAACCAGAACCACGGTGATGGCTGATATTCGTCAGCATCTCCCGGGTGCGGGAAGAGCTCGGCGAGGTGTGACATTGACTCGGGCGTTGACCGAACGTTTCTCATTGACGTATTCTTCATCCCCGCTGCCAAGACGTTTCTTCGAGCGGTGCATCATGAGCAACTTCCGCCGAAATTCAGGTCGAATACTCGCCTCACGAAAGGAAGGAGTGGTATGCCCAGAAAAGTAGATGCCCTCAATAAAAAGCTCTACGGTTCGGTAACGGCAATGCTAACGGTGACCGACGTGAAAACGGCGGCCGACTTTTATCAAAAGGCATTCGGCTTTGCCAAACGGGGGATCATGAATGGCCCAGATGGCAAGGCGATCCATGCCGAGCTGACACTCCGCGGCACGATATTAATGTTGGGGCCGGAAATGCCGCAGATGGGTTCCCGCAGCGCGAAAACAATCGGAGCCTCACCGACGAGTTTGTATCTGCTGACGGAGAACGTGGACAAGGCGGTTGCCAAGGCCGTAAAGCTCGGCGCCACGCCGAAGGGACCAGTGATGGATATGTTTTGGGGTGACCGCTGTGGAACCGTTGTTGATCCCGAGGGTTACACTTGGATGGTCGCCACCCACATTGCAGAACCCACACCTAAGGAAATGCAACAGAAGATGAAGGAACAAATGGTCAGCCAACAGGCAGCCCGCGCCGCGAGCGGCTCGTGAATAGCATCCTTTAAGCTCCGCGATCTTTCTCATTTCCAAAACGTTTCAGTTCGGCGGGCGGGGCGAGTCGGGCATAGACTCAATAGAACGTTTCAGTTGGCCAATCCAAAGCGAGGTGTCGTACGGCGATAGAAGCTCTCGTCGCGCTTTCTCTTGATTGACGGACTACTCTTCCGGAATCGGGTTAGGGAAGAGTTGCCGACGATCCATGCTCGATCAGCAAATCTTCGGCTTGTTGGCTGTTAGTTTGCGGGTCCGGCAAACAGCAGCAGATTCCCATCCGGATCTTTGACTACGAAATTTTTGGCGCCCCAAGGCTGCTTTTTCAGTGTTTGGTGAAAGGTAACGCCAGCGGACTGAAACTCAAGAAATAATAGCTTGATCTCGTCCGCGGTAGCGACGGTCATGGATACCGACAACCGTTCCTCACGATCGCGGACCGTCGACTCGATTACAGGATCCTCGACATACCTAAGGTTGAGACGCGCCGCGTCGCGACCCACCTGTGCATAGTAGGGAGGTTCGCCGTAGCTGAATACCAGCGAGAAGCCTAACTTCTCACGGAAAAATTCGCATGATCTCTTGATATCGGTGACGAACAGTTGCGGCTCTGCACAGACAATCGTCGCTTTGGATGGCGACGATTTCACCTCGCGCGACGTGGTGGAAGGTCGAGCTTTGAGGGCTTGCCAACTATCGAAGCCGTGCTGTCTTGCGACCATTTCTTGCGCATCGCTGAGCTTAAAGTTCGCCGCAAGAATCTCCGAATCGCGCATATTCAAGAAACGTGGCATAAGCCCGCGGATTTGTGCGGCGACGGGATAGTGCCGTTCACGATGCCAACGCAGTATAAGCTTGGCTTGCTTTTTGAGGTTCTCTAGATTGGGCATGTAGGCCTCCACGATGAGATCGTAGGTGGGCATTGCCCTTCGGCGATGTGCCGATGCACCCTACATGCGCCGATTACAATATCTGCCCCCGTGTCAGTAGTTGTCAATCGAGAACGACCCCACTGCGAGAAAGGTATCGAGCGCATTTACGCATTTGTCGTATCACGGGCAAGCCAGAAGTTATGGACATGGCGCAGCACGCCTGACAGGCCTGACCTCATCCGACGGCAAGCGTGAACGCAGACGGGTTGCGTCATTAGTCTACCGGCGCATGGCTGCGCAAAACTCTCTTCCGCAACTTCTGGGCGGGGACCTCTGCCCGCGCTCTTCAATGCGAGCAGCTTTGCGGGACCCCCTGCAAGGCTCTTCCTTCAATGTCCAGCCGGTGCTGCTTGCGGTATTGTGCCCACGCCTTTTCCATGGCGCGGGTTTGATCCTTCGACGCGATTTCGAACCGGGCCAACGCCAGGATCAAGGCGCCCACGCTGACACGCGGTTCCGCCGCGTGCCCCGTCATCCCACACCTGCGGCAAGTGATAATCGGTGTCTGGATGTTCCGACCAGCCCGAATCCGGTGAAGCGTTTCGTCTAATTCGTCCCGCAGACCGATGAGGGCCGGAATCGACATTCTCTCGTGCCACTCCAACCGCAACCGCACGATCATTTCCGGAAACCAAGTTCTCTGTGCGTCGCCCGAGGGCATTTTCCTGAATCTCCTCGTCAGCCGTCCGTTTTCGCTTTCGGCCTTTACCATTACAAAAGAGATGTCGCTGACGAACGTTTCGCGGTAAGCGCCTAGTCGGCCAAGTGAGTACCGACGTCTACTCTGTCGTGATACGAACGTCCAGACCTCACCTCAGCAGTTGAAATCAGTGTTTGCGCTCGAGACTGTCATTGGCTGACCTGATTCCGGCCGAGTGACGGAGGTACTCTTCCGTAATTCGGTTATGGAAGAGTGGCCGACAATCCGCCAACAGACAGCAAGCTCTGGAGGTTGTGAGTGTATTAGCGATTTAACGCTAATCTGCCCCAGAGCCGCTGCGCTACACTGTCATCCCCTCGGGAAAAAACCGTGAAAAGAAAATGAGAAGAAACGGTTTATTCGCGCGGCGTGTGGGTTTCTGCGCTCGTTCACGCAACGCCCGACGCCACTGCCTCTCGTCTTGCTGGCAGAAGCGCTAACAAGACGCCTCCGATCACAATGAAAACGACCACATCGGTAAAGTCCCTGTGGACGCCGTGAATCCGGGCTTCTACGGTTTGAATAGCCATCACCACGCCATGAGAGATGTTCCACCAAGCCGCTAGAGCAATCATCGAGCGATGCTCAGATGGTCTCCTTGCGGCCATGAGTAGAAAGACCCCGACCGGAATAAAGAAGCTCAGAAACATCGGCTCGACCTCGTTCTTCCCCTCCAAAAGCCAGCTGGAATGCCGCAGATCCATATATAGAAAATAAATTAGGGCCAGATTGAACAGCCCCACGACCACCAGGACGATCTGTGTTAGGCGTTCTCTTTTCACATTGACCTCATTTGAGCGAATTTTGTTGCGAGCGCAGCAGCGGCTCACGCAGAGGATTCACAAACTAGCGCACAGGAAAGCAAAAAGCAAAATCTGCAATGCCGCTGCTGATCCATCGCGTGCAGATACTCAAACCACAGTCAACTGTCGTAAACAGGCGTTCTCGCAAGTAACCCGGTTACTTGTGATAACGCGATTTATCGTCAACTACCCGATAGGCAGCCCAGTTTCCGGATTGCCGACAATCCACGAAGTGACCTGATCCGGCATTGTGAGCGCTATGGCGATTTCACGCTCATTGACTCTACGAAGCCAACCGACCTTCCGCGCTGGGCGATTGGGTCAGCTCCAGCATTAAACGCGCTCATGACGGATGAGATTGAATCTTTCATCCTCTGTTGGAGGCTGAAAATACGCATTGATGGCTTCAAAGTCTGCATCCCTGGTCCAGGGAGTGTCAGCAGGTAACCCCTCGCTTCGGTCACGAAGCTGACTTTTGCACAAGGCGTCTGATGCGTCTACAAAGTGCAACTCATGCTCAACATTCGCACGCTCGATCAGCTCGCGAAACCACGAACGCTGTGTCTTGGTATTGCCGGGAAAATCGAGCACGACGGAGATACCCTTCGACAAGAGGGCGCAAACGTGCGGCGTGAGCGCGTTCTTCAATCGCGAAGAGCACTTCACGAATCCGGGAATGTCGGTGATCTCGCCAGGAAACAGGGCATCCAAGAAATCGTCCTGCACAAGAAGGAGGGCATTTTCTCGAACGGCCAAATCTCTTGCAAGAGTGGATTTGCCTGCCGCCATCTTCCCGCAGAAGAAAATCAATTTCGCCGAGGTGCTCATGCTCGAGTGCGCCTAGTTGCCATTCAAATGACGCCATTATCGCGCAGGGTCATAACTGGCGATAACAGGCGTTTACACTCAGAACCGAACTCGGAGGCGGATTTCGAGCGTATCACGGGCAATCGGGAAATTAACAAGAAAACCACACCAACTTCCGGATCGCCGGACGATCGATCAAGAGCGACTTCTTTTGGTTCAGTATCACTGCTAATCCCCCAGGATCAGGCGGCGGACGCCTGGGGCTGCCGCTCCTTGGCACCCATGATGATGAGCCACAGCATGATGGCGAGTTCGCCAAACATCACCGGGAAAACCCAATTGGAGACCCTCTGCTCGTATTGCGGCCATAATATGCCGGTGACGCTCGTAGCCAGATAGGCGAAGCAGTTGAGCATCAGCCAGACGCCGAGGATGCGCGGAAGAAACCGCGACCTGTACACCAGCAGGCCGAAGGGAAACAGCCAGAGTCCCCAAAATACCTCGTTCGCAAGTATCCCTTGGCCATGCATCCGGAGGAACACCATGACCAGGGCGTCGCGCTGCGGCTTGTCGAAGGCAGAGAGGAAGTCTGCTCCACGGGCGAGCAGCAGCGCAGCAGCGTCATTGATCGTGTTGAGGAAGTAGACGGGCGTCACCATCAGCGCACCTAGGATTACCACCAGCCGAGCCAGGTCTTGGTCCACTCCCTTGAACAGCCGGTAAAGGGCCAGTGTGAGAAAGATGGCCATGGTCGCGGTGAACAGATCGCTCACAATGCCGAGGCGGAAAAGCGTCTCGTGCGCGGCAATGTTGTTGGCTGTTGCGCTCGCATTCCCTGCCACAAACAGCTTGCTGGGAATGTAGATGAGGCGCAAGGGTGCGGTCAGGAGTGTGAGGTAGAGGAGTCCTGCGATTCTGGCGTTTCTGCTGAGCGAGGTCATGTGTGCTCCTTTGGACTGGATTTTAGACCCAAGTACGGGGCGCGACTTTGAAAAGTCTCCCAGCCTGCGGGATTCGCCGTACTTTGGGAGGGGACGGGCAACGCTGGTTGCGGGCTAGTGACGAGGAACAGGAAGGAACCAAATTTCTTCTTGTTTGCCGACCTATGCGTTCAAACTAACCATCCAATGGGGCCGGCGGGTTTCTCACCTTGTTCTCGAAACCAAAGGCTACGACCCGCGAGAAGAAGTGAAACGGGCGGCCGCCGAACGTTGGTTGGGTTGCCGCCGTCAATGCGGAGGGCAGCTATGGTAGGTGGACCTTCGCGCTGGTCAAAAAGACGACGGATGTTTCCGAGGCAATAACGAAAATCGTCAGTTCTCTTACGGCAGAAGTTGCATCACACTGACTTTCGTGCTGAAGCTATTTCGCAAGATTAAGATTGTTGAGTGACCCCGCGTCACGTTAGGGACGCTCGACCCGTGTTGCGTTGGCGGTGGTCTGGGTCTTCCAAGGGGAAAGCTTTTTCAAGCAACAGATCCTTTATCGATGACTGAACCGTGCGAGGAAACCGCTCGGAGTACTTTCTAAGTTTTGCAGCACTGAGAAATTGGAGCTGGAGTTCATCGAAAGGCGTAGGAAGCCCTTCCTGACGGGTCAAGTAAATCCAATCGAGCAACGCCTTTTCAGGTTCTGCGATGAGATAGTTGTTGTAGCGGGTCGCCTTCTGTTCGTAGCCCCAATAAAGGTCGGAGGAGATCTTCCGGTACACGATGCCGACTGACTTTGTTCGAAATGATTGCGGGTATCCAAGCGTCACGCAAGTGAGCACGGACGGGCTCTGGCTTGTGATCCCTTTTTCGACCATTACTGACTCAAGCGAAATGTAAGACTCTGGACGGAGTACATTGACTAGGTCACGTGGCGAGAATTGCTGGTTCAAGTGATTGATATAGATTCTCGTGGAAACGCGTTCAACAAGTCCTCTCCCCTCGTGGCGTCGCAGGGCATTACGCACTGCCGCCTCGGAAAGTTTGTATCTGCGAGCCAATTCATCGGATCGTAGGATGCAATTTCGGCGCGCCTCTTCGGTCAGAATGGTTGTCCAGTTCATCGGCTTCCTCCAGCGAGCCAGTCTGAGAATACGGTTCGCAGCGATTTGCGAATTGGTTCGAATCCTTCTTTCTCAAGCTGTTCGAACAACGGTGGCGGCAATACCGGACGCAGTTCCACCGTACAGAGCTTTGAGGTAACAGCCTCAATGCGTGCTTTGATGAATTCTTTGTCGAGTTCGTTCATTGCGATGAAATCTTCGAGATGCGGGCGGAGAGTCTTGTGTAATTTTGCTCCGCGCGAAAGCAACAAATGTATGTCAAAGGCATCCCTAGCTTTCACGTTGCGACGACGCAGGAAAGTCTCGCATTTTTGAAACAGAAGATAATTGGCATTCGGCGTCAGTACGGTCGTTTCGGGAGTGTCGCCAATGGTCTTTTTGATGATCTGGGTTTCGAGAACATTCCCGCCAATTCTAGTTAGGTCGATGCTGAAAAGGGGCTTTTGATTCGCGAGGACCCAGTGCTTAACGAAATCTGGATTTGCGATGTCCTGCCGGAATTCAAGCTGACCGAGGCCAAAAATTTCCCCGAGAGGCTGGATTTTCGTGCGAACAACAGCTTGAACATGCTCTGACTTGGGTAGTGGCCAAGCCGAAGCGAGAAGATCCAAGTCGCGGGACAATCGCGGGCTCCCGTAAAAAAGCACGAGGGTGGCTCCCCCAAACAAAATGAAGTGACCGGGAAACGACGTGAAAAGCGCCACGGCACTTTCTTCGATGAGGACGAGGATTTCGGCATCTAACTGTTGGAAATCGCGCTCCCTGTACCTGTCAACCCTGGCTTGCAGATTCATAGTTGTCACGCCTAACACAACTCGCTCTTTTGGCAATCTTAATTGCTTTATAGTTGCTGTATGCACTATATTTAGCTTGTTTGGCAAGTATAAATGACGCTTGGCCGAGTGGTCAAGCACTCTTTGGCTGCAGCGAGCGGCGACAATCCAAAAAGTCAGCGCTCGACGACATTCCGAGATGTCAGCGAACGGCGACACGCTCACCAATAGCAGCAAAGACAAAGGGAACGATAAGACCGACGTCCATTGATTGATTCCTCTGCCGTGAAAGCTCTCCTCCGCAAGCGTCGTTCGTGTGACACTCCGGCAGCACCGCAACTGCGCGATTCATTTGAGGTAACCATGAAAAACTTCCTTCTTGGCGTCGTAGCAGGCTCTGCTTTGCTAATTCTCGGAATTATGTTGTACCTGCGGCTTGGGCTTGCCGAGGTTCGCGCCGACCTGCAGCCTTCTTCTCTCGAAACTAAGATACTGACTGCTGCCGTCCACGCTTCGATCCGGCGGCAGGCCCCGGAGATCTCTAACCCTATTGCGCCAACCGATGAAAACTTGATCGCTGGCGGCAAGCTGTTCAGCGGCAACTGTTCCGGGTGTCACGGCAATCCCGGAAGTCCAGAAAACAACGGCGACTCACTCTTTCCGCCCATTCCTCAACTGCATAGGGTGGGCACGGAATATACGGAGGCGCAGATTTTCTGGATCGCAAAACATGGCATTCGCCGGACCGGCATGTTTGCTAACGGAAAATGGTCTCCCGACAAGGATCTTTGGACCATGGCCGCTTACGTCAGGCGGATCCGTCAACTGCCTCCGGCCGTTCAAAAGGCGTTGGAGCCCAAGAAGACCAGCATGTCAAATTGAGGTCCTCGCGCTGCACCTGTTCGCTTCCACCGGGCTACGATTATTTCTTTGCGTCTCCTCACGGGAGTTGCCCGGCCTTCGTCGATGCTTTCACGTTCAAATTCCTCATCAACCGCAGCAGGGAATTCGGATGTATCCCTAGCGCCTTCGCCGCTTCAAGATAGCTGCCGTGCGCTTGCTGCAGCGCCTGCACGATCATCTGCCGCTTCATTTCTTTCACAGAACGATAGTATTTCGCGGGTCCGTCTGGCGAAGTCAACCCAACTTCCAGAACCGCCTCCGGTAGATCATCCGGCAAAACCACATTGCCTGACCCCAGCACCACTGCGCGTTCGATCGCGTTTTCCAGCTCTCGCACATTTCCTGGCCAATCATATTTGACGAGGCAGGCCATAGCCTCTTCCGACAGTTGCTTCATTTTTGTTTTGCATTTCCGACTGGCCTTCGACAGAAAGTGTTCCGCCAGTTGCGGTATGTCCTCGACTCGATCGCGCAGAGCCGGCATCGTGAGCGTCACCACGTTCAGCCGGTAGTACAAATCCTTCCGAAATTCTCCCGCCTCGATCGCCGCCGACAATTTCTTGTTCGTCGCCGCAATCAGCCGTGTATCCAGCGGAATAGCTCTCGTTCCGCCCACTCTTTCGAACTCCCTTTCCTGCAACACCCGCAGCAGCTTTGCCTGTAGTTCCGGCGCGAGCTCGCTCACCTCGTCCAGAAACAGCGTTCCG
>Ga0137384_10002799_pt1 | contig 13804 bp, 10 predicted proteins | sample SagtaG_2_FD_104922 | JGI IMG/M metagenome (GOLD analysis project Ga0137384, IMG submission 104922) | Vadose zone soil microbial communities from Sagehorn Ranch, Mendocino, California, USA - Sage2_R_60_16 metaG | ecosystem: Environmental > Terrestrial > Soil > Vadose zone | place: USA... | reverse complement strand
GCCAGCGGGTGCGCGAGCTGATTACTCCGATATTCGCCTCGTATCCGGTTGGTCTATTCCTGGACGATCTCGGCCCGCTCGTCGCCAATGACGCGTATGCCGCGGCCGCGGTGTGGGAGAGCTTCCGCCGGGATGCCTATCACTCGCCCACGGTCGTGTGGGGCCGGGACGTCAACGTGCTGCTCGCCGGTCTGGCCCTGCAGATCCGCGCGATGCCGCCGGGCCCGGATCGGGCACCGCTCGAGGACGCGCTGCGGCGGACCATCACGGCCGTGGATCGGTCCGGACTGCGGCATGCGGAGCTGTGGAGCTACAAGATCGAGAACGGACGGCTGGTCCCGGTGCGCTACGGGACCAGCTCGGACGTGCAGCTGTGGAGTCTGAGCGACCTCGCCGTTCAATATCTCCTCAACCCACCAGGGCCATGAGCAACCTCCACGCCTTCGACATCGTCGCCATCACCGGGTATTTCCTCATCTTGCTCGGGATCGGGTACTGGGCGGCGCGCCGCGAGAAGAACGTGAGCGCCGACTACTTCCTCGCGAGCCGCGACGTGGGCTGGTTCGCGGTGGGCGCGAGCCTGTTCGCGTCGAACATCGGAAGCGAGCATCTCGTCGGCCTCGCGGGCAGCGGCGCGAAGGGCGGGCTCGCGGTCGGGCACTTCGAATGGCTCGCGTGCTTCATGCTGCTGCTCCTCGGCTGGCTGTTCGTGCCGTTCTATCTGCGGAGTGGCGTGTACACCATGCCGGAGTTCCTCGAGCGCCGCTTCAATTCCGCCTCGCGCATATACTTCACCTGGGTGTCGATCATCGGCTACGTCCTGACCAAGATCAGCGTCACGTTGTACGCCGGCGGCGTGGTGATGCGCGAAGTGACGGGGTTCAGCGTCTGGACGAGCGCCGTGATCCTGATCGTCGTCACGGGGCTCTACACGGTCCTGGGGGGCTTGCGGGCCGTGATTTACACGGAAGTCATGCAGGCCGTCGTGCTGATCATCGGGTCGGCGACCATGGCGCTGGTGGGCTTGCATGCGGTCGGCGGGTGGAGCGGGCTCGAGGCGCGGGTGCCCGCGGACTTTTTCTCAATGTGGAAACCCGTCGATCATCCCGATTTCCCCTGGACCGGCATCGTGTTCGGCGCGCCGATCCTGGGCGTGTGGTATTGGTGCACCGACCAGCACATCGTGCAGCGGGTGCTCGCGGCGAAGAACGTCAGCGCGGCTCGCACCGGTACGATCCTCGCCGGGTTCCTCAAGATCCTGCCGGTGTTCATCTTCGTCTTGCCGGGAATCATCGCCGCGGCGTTGTACTCGGACATCCGGTCCGACGCGGCGTATCCGGCGTTGGTGACCCGGCTGCTCCCGGCCGGGTTCAAGGGTCTCGTGCTCGCGGGGATGCTCGCGGCGCTGATGAGCTCACTCGCGTCCGCGTTCAACTCCTGCTCGACCCTGCTGACCTGGGACGTGTACCGGAAGCTCAGGCCGGGCGCGAGCGAGGAGCGGCTCGTCGCCGTCGGGCGCGCCACCACGGTGCTGCTCGTCGGCCTCGGTCTGCTCTGGATCCCGTTCATGAAGTACATCTCGCCGCAGATCTACATCTACCTGCAGAGCGTGCAGGCGTATATTGCGCCGCCCATCGCGGCGTGCTTCCTGCTCGGCGTGCTGTACCCGCGGCTGAACGGAACCGGCGCGGTCACGGCCCTCGTGACCGGCCTCGTCCTCGGGACGGCCCGGCTCGTGCTCGAGCTCGAGAAGGCTCACGTGGCGAGCGGCACGGCCTTGTACTGGTTTGCGACCGTCAACTTCCTCCACTTCGCGGCCCTGCTGTTCGCGCTGTGCGCCGGGATCCTGATCGCGGTGAGCCTGGCGACCGCTCCGCCGCCGGCCGCCAAAGTCGCCGGCCTGACGTACGCCGCGCCCGAGATCACCGCTCCCCCCGTTCCCGTCCCGGCGGGCCCGCGGCGCTTGAACGTCACCCTCTCGATCGTGCTCGCGGCCACGATCGGAGTCCTGTGGTACGTGTTCCGGTGAGACGAGGGCGGCAGGGGCGGCAAGGGCGGCAAGGACGGCAGGGGCGGCATACGCACGGAGCACTTGCCGCCGCTGCCGCCTTTGCCGCCCTTGTCGTCGCGACCGGGTGCCGGCCGGCTCCGTCCCCCGGCTTGCGCTACGACCCCGCCCATGATCTCGGGGCCCTGTTCCACGACGTCCAGGTATCGGGGATCTTCGCGGACTCGAAGACGTTCGTGGACGCGCGCCCGCTCGAGCCTCCCTCGGAGATCGCCGCCGGCTACGCCACCGCGCGGACCTCCGCGGGGTTCAACCTGCGGGCCTTCGTGGAGCGGCATTTCGAGCTGCCCCGGCCGATCGCCGCAGGCTTTCACACGGACCCGTCCCAGACCATGGAGCAGCACATCCGGGGGTTGTGGCCGGTGCTCACCCGCCCGCCCGATTCTGCGGACGCGCGTTCGTCGTTGATCCCGTTGCCGCAGGCGTACGTCGTCCCGGGCGGCCGGTTCCGCGAGATCTACTACTGGGACTCGTACTTCACGATGCTCGGGCTGATCGAGAGCGGGCGGAGCGATCTCGTGCGCAGCATGCTCGACAACTTCGCGCACCTGGTCGCGACGGTCGGGCACATTCCCAACGGCAACCGCGCGTACTATCTCAGCCGCAGCCAGCCGCCGTTTTTCGGCGCGATGGTGGGGCTGTACGCGAAGGCGACCGATACGACGCAGGCGCTGCGTTACCTCGACGCGCTGGAGGCGGAGCATGCGTTCTGGATGGATGGAGCCGGGCGTCTCGGACCCGGCGAGGCGTATCGCCGAGTCGTGAGGCTGCCGGACGGATCGGTGCTCAATCGGTATTGGGACGATCGGGCCGAACCGAGGCCGGAGTCCTACCGCCCCGACTACGAGCTGGGTCAGACGCTCCCCGCCGGGCGACGCGAGGGCTTTTATCGACACGTCCGAGCCACGGCCGAGAGCGGCTGGGACTTCTCGAGCCGCTGGCTGCGTGACCCGAAGGACCTGCGGACGCTCGAGACGACGGAGCTGGTGCCGGTGGATCTCAACAGCCTCCTCTATCACAGCGAGCGGCTGATCGCCGCGCTCCGGACGTTTCGCCGGCGAGGGGGTGACGCGGAGGTGGCGCAGCGGTTCGCCCAGGCTGCCGAGGAGCGTCGCCGGGCGCTGCTCGCGGCCGCCTATGATCCCGCGAGTGGCTTCTTCTACGACGTCCGCTGGCGGAGCGGCGAGCGGGTGACCGACCGCCCCACGCTCGCGGCTGCGGCCCCGCTGTACTTCGGGCTCGCCGCGCCGGAGCAGGGTCGCGCGGTCGGCGCCCGGCTGGAGCGGGATTTCTTGAAGCCCGGTGGGTTCGTCACGACCCTCATCGCCTCGGGTCAGCAGTGGGATGCGCCCAACGGGTGGCCGCCCTTGGAGTGGCTGGCGATCGAAGGAGTGCGCCGCTACGGCCGCGCCGACCTGGCCGACGCCGCCCGCGATCGCTGGCTGGCCGTGAACAGGCGCATCTATCGCTCGACGGGCAAGATGACGGAGAAGTACGACGTCGTGGACCTGAATCGGCGAGCCGGCGGCGGGGAGTACCCGACGCAGGACGGGTTCGGGTGGACGAACGGCGTCGCGCTGGCGTTGCTAAAAGGCTTGATCCCACCGGACTGACAACCGGATCGCCGAGCCGATGAGCCCCACCATGCTGTAGGTCTGCACGAAGTTGCCCCACTGTTCGCGGGTCCGCGGATCGATGTGTTCGGCCAGGAGGCCGTGCCGGTTGCGGCAGGCGAGCACGTTCTCGAACAGGGCGCGCGCCTCCTCCCGTCGCCCCAGCGCGGCGAGTGCGTTGATGTACCAGAAGGTGCACACCAGAAATGCGTTCTCCGGCTTTCCGAAGTCGTCCGCCTCGACGTAGCGGAACACGAAGTCGCCGCGGCGCAACTCGCGCTCGATGGCGCGAACCGTGCTCGCGAACCGCGGGTCGTCGTCGGCGAGGAATCCCAGCTCGGTGAGGCGCAGCAGGCTGGCGTCGAGCGTCTCCCCGTCCATCGTGGCCACGAAGCTCTCCCGCTTGGCATTCCAGCACCGCTCGCAGATCACCTGATGGATGCGCGCCGCCTGCGTGCCCCAGTACGCGGCGCGGTCGGTGAGGCCGAGGTACCCGGCGATTCTCGCCAGGCGGTCACAGCCCGCCCAGCACATGAGGCTCGAGAAGGTGTGCACCCGCGCCGCGCCGCGTAGCTCCCAGAGGCCCGCGTCCGGTTGATCGAAGAGCTGAGCCGCGCACTCGCCCAGCGGCTCGAGGCGACGGAACAGGATCTCGTCGCCCGGTCGAAGCAGCCGCCGGTCGAAGAACACATGAGTGGCGGCCAGGATGGCGGAGCCGTAGACGTCGTGCTGGACCTGCCGGGATGCCTGATTGCCGATCCGCACCGGGCCCATCCCGCGATAGCCGGGGAGGGCGTCGATCTCCTGCTCCTCGGGGACGGCCCGTCCGCTGATCCCGTACACGGGCTGCAGGCGCCCGTCCTCGGCGCCCGCAACGAGGTTGACGATGTAGCTCAGGTAGCGCTCCATCGTCCGCGTCGCGCCGAGTCGGTTGAGGGCGTTGACCACGAAGTAGGCGTCGCGCAGCCAGCAATAGCGGTAATCCCAGGTGCGCCCGGTGCCGGCGGCCTCGGGGATTGATGTCGTCACCGCCGCGATGATGGCGCCGGTGTCTTCGAAGACGTTGAGCTCGAGCGTCATGGCCGCGCGGATGACGGCCTCCTGCCACTCGAACGGAATGCCCAGCGAGCGCACCCATTCTCGCCAGTAGAACGTGGTTTCTTCGAGGAAACGGCCCCCGACGTCGGCCACGGCGCCCTGGACGGTCTCGTCCGGACCGAGGAGCAGGGTGACCGCGTGCTCGAGGAAGAACGGGTTTTCCTCCACGACGGCAGTGATGGGAACGTCCGTCGTCAGGCGCAGCGCGAGCTCGCTGCCCACGTAGCGGATGTGGTTCGAGCCGCAGGTGATGTCCGCGCGGCGGCGGCCGTAGTCGCGGGCCGGGCGGACGCGCACGCGGATGCGCGGGTTACCGGCCATGCGCCGCACGTGGCGCACGAGCATCATGGGACAGAACATGCGGCCGTGGTGTCGAAAGCGCGGGGCGAAGTCCGTGATCTCGACGCCGCCACCCGCGCGGTCGTAGAGACGGGTGACCAGGATCGGAGTGTTGACGAGGTATTGCTGTTCTTGCCTCGCGCAGTCGAGCAGCTCCACCGCCAGGAAGCCGAAATCCTCGTCGCGGGTCCGCTCGCGCAACAGGGAGCAAAACGCGGGGTCGCCGTCGAACCGCGGGAAGCAGGCCCAGACGACCTCTCCCAGCGGATCGACGAGCGCGCCGACCGTGCCGTTGCCGATCAAGGCCAGGTCCAGGGACGTCATGGTGTCTCCTCCGCCTCGCTTCCCTTCGCGCGCTCGAGCCACGCCCGCACGGCGCGGACGTCCGGCAAGCGCCACCGGGCCACCGTCCGTCCCGGTCCGACCTTCACCGAGTGGCCGTGCAGGCGGTTGACGGTCGCGAAGCCGTATTCGTCCGTGACGTCGTCGCCCACGAACAGGGGTGTGCGGCCCCGAAACGGCTCTTCTTGCATGAACTCGAGCACGGCCACTCCCTTGTCCTTGCCCGCGGGTTTCAGCTCGACCACCCGTTTGCCCGTTTGCACGTGGTACCGCTCGCCCAAGCGCGCCCCGAGCGAGCGGACCAGGCGGTGGCCGTAGCCCGCCAAGCGCGGCGCCCGCCGGTAGTGCAGCGCCAGCGAGAGACCCTTGTCCTCGACGAGCAACCCGGGGTGGCGGGCGGCGGCGTCGGCGAGCCGGCGGCGCACCCAGTCCAACTCTTGGGACGGAAACGCATGACGGGAAATCCGCCCCGCCGCGTCGCGCCGCTCGACGCCGTGCTGGCCGGCCACGGGAAAGCGGATGGCGGGAAACAGGCGGTCGATGTCGCCGATCGAGCGGCCGCTGATCAAGGCCACCGCGCCGCCAGCCGAGCGATGCAGCCCCTCGACGAGCCGCCCGAAGGCGGGGTCGAGGTGCGCCCCGGCCGGCGAGTCGGCGATGTCCACGAGGGTGCCGTCGATGTCCAGAAAATAGGCCCAGCCCGGCTGGGGTGCCGGCAGCTCGCCTCCCGGCGTCATGGCGCGCGCCCCGCGGCGGGCGTCGCCGGGCGGCGCGACTGCCGTTCCGGGGTCGCTGTGCGGTCCAGCAAGCGGCCGCGGCGCCGCATCCCCGCCGCGTCGATCAGCATGCGCCCCGCCCAGCGGTACACGTTGAACTCCTGGATCAACCCGCGCATCAGCCGAATCCGGGCGCGTTGCTCACCCGCCGGCATCACCAGGGCCGTCTGGAGCGCCGCGGTGCATTGATCGGTGTCGTAGGGGTTGACGATGAGCGCCTCCGGCAGCTCCCGCGCCGCCCCCGTGAACTGGCTGAGGATCAGCACGCCACGCTCGTCGTCGCGCGCCGACACGAACTCCTTCGCCACGAGGTTCATGCCGTCGTGGAGGCTCGTGACCATGCACAGCTCCGCGGCGCGATAGTACTCGTAGATGGCCTGGGGCTGATGGTGCTCGACGAGCAACACGATCGGCGGGTGCGCGGCGCCGGCGAAACGCTCGTTGATCCGCGCCGCCATCGCCCGAACCCGCGTCTCGTAGGCCTGGTATTGCTCGATGCGACCGCGGGTCGGCGCCGCGATCTGGATGAACGTGAATCGGCCCACCCATTCGGGTCGCAGCTCGAGCAGGCGCTCCACGGCGCGGAGCCGTTCCTCGATGCCTTTGGTATAGTCGAGCCGGTCCACCCCGACGCCGATCGCGTGATCCGGCGGCAGCCCGTGGCGGTGCCGCACGTCCACGCGGCATTGCTCGATGCCCTTGGTCACCAAGTCCCTGGACGGCGGCCATTCGATGGAAATGGGATAGCGCTTCACGGCGGTCAGCTTGCTCCGGTACGACACCGTGAACATCTCCCGGTCGACCCGGGCTTCCAGCAGGCGGTCCACGGTATCGACGAAGTTGTTGCAGTGGAACTGCGTGTGGAACCCGAGAATGCTCGAGCCCAGCAGTCCGTCGAGCAGCTCCTCGCGCCACGGGCAGATCGCGAACGCCTCCGGGTTCGGCCAGGGAATGTGCCAGAAGAACACGATCGTCGCCGCCGGCAGCGACTCCTGGATCATTCGCGGCAGCAACGCGAAGTGGTAGTCCTGGGCCAGCACGATCGGGTCGGGCGACTTCGCCTCCTCGACCACGGCCTGCGCGAACTTCCGGTTCGCGGCGACGTATTGCTCCCAATCCGTCGTGCGGAAGATCGGACGCACGTGGGCGATGTGGCACACGGGCCACAGCCCTTCGTTGGCGAACCCGTAGTAGTAGCCCGCCTCCTCCTCGGGCGTCAGCCAGACCCGGCGTAGCTGATAGGCCGGACGCTCGGGCGGCACGGCGACCCGGTCGTGCTCGTCCACGACCTCGCGGTCGGCCGAGCCCCCGCCGTGCGCGATCCACGTGCCCGAGCACGCCCGCATGATCGGCTCCATGGCGGTGACCAGGCCGCTCGCCGGCCGCCACAGCGCGATCGCGTCGCCCCGCCGCACGTGGATGTACGGCTCCCGGTTGGAGACGACCATTACCTCGTGACCGGGCAGATCGGCCCGGAGGACGGCACGCAGCGTCTCCGGCGTCCACGCGAGCTGGTCGTCGTCACGCGACCGCTGCTCCGCTTCGAGGTCGCGGAGCAGGGCGCGCAGGTCGCCGACGATGGGCCGCAGCTCCGGGACGGCGGGCCGGTCCGACGGACGCCACAGACCTTCCCCCCGCAGCAACGCTCGCAGACCCTGCACCCAGCCCCGCCAGCTCAATTGCGCAATGACGACGGTGAGCAGCGAGACCGTTCCCCCCAGGCCGATAAAGAAGAGGAACAGGTACTTTCTCGTCTCCTCGCTGCGGCGCGCGATGAAGCTCATGTCGTGCACGAGCACCAGGCGCCCGGTGCGTGCTCCCTGGATGGCGAGCTGCCTGACCGACACGAGCAAGGGACCGTCACGGCTCCTGAGTAGGTGCCCGGAGGGGCCCGAGAAGCTGTCGAGCTCGTCGCAGCGGATCGTCGCCGGCAGCGTGGGGGTCGCGACCGCCTCGCCTTGACCCGCGGGGCAGAAGGCCATGGCATAGAGGCGTTCGTCCTGGGTGATCCGCGTGAAGAACTCCAGCATCCCGGCCCGATTGCCCGCGCGAACCAGCGTCTCCAGCGGCTCCTGCACCGTGTTGGCGACCAAGCTGGCGCGACTATCCAGATCGCGCTCGAACCATTGCAGCGTCAGCTTGTCCACGAGGGGGACCACGGCGTAGGCGATCGCCCCGAGCACGAGAAACAACGGAATGATGAACCGGAGGGACAGGCGCATGGGGAGGCTCCGGCGGAGGGGCTGGCCAGAGGATGAGGCTCTGGCGACGGCGAGTCGCGCGGGCACATTAGTGGTGCCCGTCTCCAAGGAACCCGCCATGCGGCCCGTTGTTCCCTGCAGCATCGCGCTGATTCTCGCTCTGTTCGGCCCGCTCGCCGCCCAAGTCGACCACGAACACCACGGCGAGCGGCTCGGTCGCGTCGCGTTCCCCACGTCCTGCGGGCCGGCCGCGCAAGCGCACGTCGAGCGCGGGGTCGCGCTGCTGCACTCGTTCTGGTACGAGCCCGCGGGCGACGCGTTCCGGGACGCCGTCGCCGCCGACTCGACGTGCGCGATGGGCTATTGGGGACAGGCGATGAGCCTGCTGCATCCGCTGTGGACGCCACCGGCGCCGGCCGAGCTCACGGCAGGGCTCGCCGCGGCGGAGCGGGGCCTCGGGCTAGCGCGGACGCCGCGCGAGCGGGACTACCTCGCGGCGATCGACGCCTACTACAAGGACGACGCCGCCACCGATCCCAAGACGCGACTCCTCGCCTACGCGCAGGCGATGGAGGGCCTGCAGCGCCGCAATCCGCGAGATCGCGAGGCCGAGATCTTCTACGCCTTGACGCTCATCGCCCTCGGCCAGGCCAACACCACCGACACCACCTTCACCTACCAGAAGCGCGCCGATTCGATCCTCGAGCCGCTGTTCAAGCGCGAGCCGCTCCATCCCGGGCTCGCGCACTACCTGATCCACACCAACGACGTGCCACAGCTTGCGCAGCTCGGGCTGTACGCTGCGCGCCGCTACGCCGACATCGCGCCCGACGTGCCACATGCCCAGCATATGCCGTCGCACATCTTCACGCGCCTCGGGATGTGGGATGACGACATCGCGTCGAATACCCGCTCGGCTGCCGCGGCCCGGAGGTTCGAGGTCGAGCAGCAAATGCACGCGCTGTGGGACCAACGTGGTCACGCGTGGGATTACCTGGTCTACGCCTACCTGCAGGAGGGGCGGGACCGCGACGCGAAGCGCATAGTCGAGGAGGCTGCCGCCGTCACGGCAGGTTATCCGGTCGGGTCGCTCCCGAACGCGTATGCGCTCGCGGCGATCCCCGCGCGCTACGCGCTCGAGCGCGGGCGGTGGCGCGAGGCGGCGGCGCTCGCCGTGCGCCCGGCGCCGGAGTGGCGCGCGACGGAGGCGATCACCCGTTTCGCCCGCGCGCTGGGCGCGGCTCGCAGCGGCGACACGGCCGCCACCCGATCGGAGGTCATGGCGCTCGCCGAGATCGAGAGCGCCGAGGCCGCGGCGGGCGGCGCGCACGCGTACTGGGCCGGCCAGGTGACGATCCAGCGGCTCGCCGCGACGGCGTGGGTCGCGCGCGCGGCGGGCGACACCGCCGAAGCCATCCGCCAAGCCACCGCGGCGGCCGACCTCGAGGACGTGACGCAGAAACATCCCGTCACGCCCGGCGCCGTGCTCCCCGCACGCGAGCTGCTGGGCGACCTCTTGCTCGAGTTCGGCCGCCCCGCCGACGCCGCCGGGGCGTACGCCGCGTCGCTCGCTCGGCAGCCGAACCGCGCCCGCAGCCGGTTCGGCGCGGCGCGCGCTGCCGAGCTGGCGGGGGATCGCACGACCGCGCGGGCGCGCTATCGGCAGTACCTGACGCTGATGCAGCGGAGCGACGGCGAGCGATCCGAGGTGGGCATCGCGCGCCTCGCGCTCACGCGGCGCTAGCCCACTAGCGCCACGGCCGGCGGGAGGCTACTCTCCCCGGCACCGTTTCATCCTGGAGCGTGGCTCATGCGGCACCAGTTCCCCCTCGGGCTCGTCGCGGCCCTCGCCGGCGCCCTGACCGGGTGCGGCGATTCGTCCGGCCCGGGCGGCAACCAGTCGTTTCGCGCCACCGACCCCTCGGGTGACACGTTCGGCAGCCAGACCGTTCAGCCCGACCTCACGGCGTTCACGATCGTCCACGATACGGGCGGGATCGACGTCATGCTCGATTTCACCGCGAACGTGCAATCGCCGGTTACGGGTGGCACGAACGTCGTGGTCGGGTTCATCGATCTCGACACCGACCAGGATTCGACGACGGGAACCACTTCCGCCGTCGACGTCTTCCGGCCGGATGGCGGCTCCACCGGGATGGGCGTGGAATACTACGTCGACCTTTTCGGCTACAATGCCGACTCGACCGTCTTCGTCTACGATGCGCTGGCGGGCACGCCCACGGGCTCGGTGCGGCCACGGTTCCAGGGCAGGCGAATCACGGTTCGGGTCCCGCGCGCGCTGCTGGGAAACGACGACGGCTTCCTCAACGCCGCGACCGTGATCGGAAGCGGGTCGGAGCCCACGGACATCGCCCCGGAAAACGGCCACGTACGTGTCGGCGGTGCGTCGCCGGCGCCGCGGGGCGGGGTGGGCGCGGCCCGGGTAGGCGGACAGACGCACAGGGGATGGCGGTAGGCTAACCGAGATACTCTTCCCTGTACATCTTCACGAGCTCGAAAAAGTAGCTCAGCGCCAGCGGTCCGATCAGCAGTCCGAGGATCCCGAAGTACGGCACGCCCGCCAGTGCCCCGATGAGCGTGACGAGGGGGTGAATGTTCGCCCAGCGCCGATAGACCCGGGGGCGGATCACGTAGTCCGCGTTCCCGACCACCACGGCGCCCCACAGCGCCAGCAGCAGGCCCGCCCCCTCGCGGTTGCCGAGGATCAACGCCAGCGCGCCCGGTCCCCAGACCAGGCCGCTCCCCACCACGGGCAGGATGGCGAACACCATCGTCACCACGCCCCAGAAGACCGCGTTCGGGAGCCCCGTCACGAAGAAGCCCAGTCCCACGAGGATGCCTTGGATAGCGGCCGTGAGGCCGGTGCCGATGATGGTGGATGACGTGACGTCGCGGAAGCGCTGCCGCAGCTTTTCCGTGTTCTTCGCGGAGAAGGGGATGTAGGGCTGGACCGCCTGCCACGTCTCGTGCGGCCGGAGCAGCAGGTAGAACAGGCCGAACAGGGAGATGGTGAGATTGAGCGCGAGGCGCGTGGCGGTGCCGATCAACCCGAACGCCGACGACCCGATCCATCCCACGACCCTCGCGCCGAGGTCGGCGAGGCGCGGTCCCAGGTCGATCCCGCCGAGCCGCAGCTCCTTGAGCCGGCCCAACAGCGGGCTCTGGATCACCCCGCCCGCGATGCCTTGCGCCTGGTTCACGATGAGACCGGCGAACGAGACCCCGGGCACGACGATCAGGAACAGCGCGAGCAGCACGACCACGGTCGCGGCGAGCTTCGGGCGCATCCGCACGCACAGCCATTCGTGAACCGGGGCGAAGATCGCGTACAGCACGGGGATGCCGATCAGTCCCGTAGCATAGGGCGTCAGCGCGATGACGAGGGCGACGCCGAGCAGCAGGACCAGCAGGGCGGCGCGTTGGTGATTGGTGTCGATCAGCGGCATGCGCTAGTCTAGGGCGGCCCAGTGGACCCGGCAAGGTGACCTTCCCCCTCGCTCCCCCTCTCCACAACGTGGAGAGGGGGAAGGGGGGTGAGGTTACGGCGTCGGGCCCGCGACCCGAATCTGACCGCGGATCTCGCCGCCCGGGAAATCGCCGGGGCCGGTGTTGGTGGGCGGCACGCCGTCGTTCGTGTGGACGTTCGCGTACGCTCCACCGTCGCTCAGCGCGGCGACGAGATCGCTCAGCGGGTGGCCGGCGAGCGGCCCGATCAGGTTCGCGGCCGTGATGGTGCCGTGCGCCAGCACGCCGTCGGTCCTCCCACCGCCGGGCGCCACCGGCCCGAACAGGAACGCGACAATCGGGCCGTTCACTCCCGCTGGCGCCACGTGGATGTGCGCCATGAACACGTTGTCGACGTTGGAAGAGATCAACCGGTAGCGGAGCTCCGTACCGTCATCGCTGAGCTGCAGCTTGATCTGGCCGACGCCGCGAGTCTCATGCGCGGGCACCTCGTTCGCGCCGGTGAGATGAGCGACGAAGTTCTTCGCCGCGGGTACGCGCTCGGCCGCCACGCGCAGGCCCAAGGCACCGCGCGGATCTGTGGGTGGAGTGCGGTCGCAGGCCGCGGCGACGCAGGACAGTAACACGAGGGCACCGGAAACGGTGAAGCGGCGCATAGGACCTCCTGGGTGGGACGTTCGCGTTGAGTGTACCTGCGCGCGGGGACGTGGCAAGGCGGCGCGACCGCCTTCATGAAATCCTTACAAAGGGCCGACCTCTTGAGTCCATCGAGACGTCGGGTGCGTGGGGAACCCCAGGGACGGGAGCGGCCCTCTTGGTAGACCCATAGGAGGAACGACTTACGATGCACACCCTTACCCTGACCGATCGCGCCTTGGGCGCCGCGGCGTTCGCGCAATGAGAATCGCCCTGTTCGGCGCCGGCGGGATCATCGGCCGGCGCATTCTCGACGAAGCGCTACGTCGCGGCCACCAGGTGACCGCGGTGGTGCGCGACCCAACGCGCTTCTCCGGGCCCGCCGACCGCGTGGCTGTGGTGCAGGGCGACGTCGTCGATGCGGCGAGCGTGGCCGCCGCGGTCCGCGGGCACGACGCCGTGATCAGTGCCGTCGGCCCGGCGCATACTGCCGACGCGCGCCCGCAGGTGTTGGTCGATGCGGCGCGCGCGCTCATCGCCGGGCTGCCGCGGGCCGGGGTGCGGCGGCTACTCGTCGTCGGCGGGGCAGGGAGCCTCGAGGTCCGGCCCGGGGAGCAGCTCGTGGACACCCCAGAGTTCCCGACGGCGTGGCGACCGGTTGCCCTGGCGCACCGCGACGCGCTGGCGGTGTACCGCGCGGCGCCGCCGGGGCTCGACTGGACCTACTTCAGTCCTGCCGCCGTGATCGAGCCGGGGAAGCGGACCGGCACCTACCGCACGGGTCGCGACCAGCTTTTGACCGACAGGCTGGGCAAGAGTCGTATCTCTGCCGAAGACTTCGCGGTGGCGCTGCTCGACGAGGTCGAGCGCCCGGCCCACGTCCGCCAGCGGATCACGGTGGCGTACTGAGCCAGGCGCTCATACGCGACCGACGCGGAGCGCGAGCGGCCAGCGAACGGCGCGCGTTGCGCCGGCCGCCCCCCACGCGCCCACCAGCTCCCGTCGGAACTCGGCGAGCGGGGCAGGGCCCCGCGCGCGCTCCAGCGCCCGCACCGCCGACACGGTCTCCACGTATCCCATGAAATTGGCGAGGGTCCACTCCGCCCGGATCTCGAGCGGCGGCGCGGTGATCTCCTCGAAGGGGAAGGGCAGCGACCGGTAGCCGTCATCGACGTACCGGCGCTCCGGCGGCCAATAGGGTCCGAGCACGGCGGAGAAAAAGTGCTGGACGAGGGGAGCCGCATC
>Ga0137384_10002794_pt1 | contig 13815 bp, 17 predicted proteins | sample SagtaG_2_FD_104922 | JGI IMG/M metagenome (GOLD analysis project Ga0137384, IMG submission 104922) | Vadose zone soil microbial communities from Sagehorn Ranch, Mendocino, California, USA - Sage2_R_60_16 metaG | ecosystem: Environmental > Terrestrial > Soil > Vadose zone | place: USA... | reverse complement strand
GTAGGAAGTGGCCGGTGTATCCGCCGGGTGCTGGCGCAGTAGTCTTGGTGGTATTCCTCCGCCTGCATCACTTGGAGGGACCGGGCGTTTTTGGGCCGCGCTGACGGTGCGGGTGATACGAAGGTATCATGGACGTTTGGCCAGAGCTGGTACACCCTCAAGTAGTGAGGTACTTCAAGTCGATCGGAGACAATGACAATGCCCGGCGAGCTTGATCATGAAGCGAACGCCCTGAGCGAGCGTGAGCCGTGGGATCGAGTGGTGGTGGACGCCGCCCCACGCGATCACATCGTGCAGCTGTATCAGGACCAGGATTTTCTCAACCGCGCCGTCTGCCGGTTCGCCGGTGCTGCTATCGCGAACGGAGAGGGCATGATACTCGTGCCAACGCTCACTCACTGGAACGCCTTTCGCCCACGCCTCGAGGCCGAAGGGGTGGACGTGGAAGCGGCACGGGAACGCGGTCAGCTGACGGTGGTTGACGCCGACGAATTCCTCCCTCATTTCATGCGGGACGGCATGCCGGATTCGCCCGTATTCCTCGGTCTCGCCGCGGACGTCATCGGACAGGCGCGCGCTGGAGGGCGCTACCCAAGAGTGCGTTGGTGGGGAGAAATGGTCAACGTCTTATGGGAGCGCGGGGATGTCGCCGCCAGCATGAACCTCGAAGATTTGTTCGATCAGCTCGGCGGAGAGCAGGACGTCGCGCTGTTCTGCTCGTTCCTGATGGACAACTTTGACGGTGAAGTTCATACGCGCATGCTGCCCAGGCTCGGGACGAATCACTCTCATCTTATTCCGGTGGAGGACTATGCTCGGCTGGAGCGCGCCGTAGCCGACGCGCTCAGGGAGACGGTGGGTCCGGACGAAGCCCGTGTCCTGGAAGGTCGGCTGCTCTCCGACTATCAGCCGCCCTTCGACATGCCGCGCGCCCAAACGCTGCTGCTGGCACTGCGTCAGGTTCTCCCAGCGGTTGCTGATCCGGTGCTGCAACGGTGTCGCAGGCTGTACAGTGCTTCACGCGCCGGCCGATGACGACCGGTTTCCAGGGCATCCCGGCAGCGATCGATCTGATCCACATCCTTGATACCATTGAAGTGCCCATCGTTTTCGTGAGACGTGACTTTGAAATCGCGTGCTTCAATAAGGCGGCGGCGGATGGGCTTGGTCTCTCGGCTGCGGACGTGGGCCGGACCTGCCGCGATGTCTCGGTGCTCGCCCGCTTGCCCCGCCTGGAACAGCAATGCCGCCAGGTCATCGCCGACGGTGTGGAATGGCGGGCCGATTTTCGCGACGGGGACAGATGGTTCGTCGTTCGGATATCCCCCTGCTCGATAGGTGATCGCCCGATCAGCGGCACCGTGTTGACGTTCACGAATGTGACTGCGTTCCGCGCAAGCACCGATCAGGCCATCTACGAACGCGAATTCACCAAGGCAATCCTCAACACAGTCGCGGATCCTCTCGTGGTGGTGAGCCCTGACCTCCGAATTCAGTCGGGCAATCGCGCCTTCTACACAACGTTCAGTGTCTCTCGCGATGAGACCCAAGGGGTGCCCCTCGATGAGGTCGGAAACGGAGCGTTTGCACTTCGCACGTTACGTGCGCAGTTCGAGGAGATGCTCGCCGGCAGGCATGCGTTCCAGCCCGTTGAGGTAGAGCATGTCTTTCCGCGAAAGGGTCAACGGACCCTGATTCTTGACGCCCATCCCCTGTCTGTGCCGGGCCATTCGCAACGCAGGGTACTGGTGACATTCCAGGACATCACGGCGCGCAAACAGGCTGAAGCGGCCAAGGATTTGCGTTCTGAGAAGGAATTACGGCGCAGCGAGGCATTTCTCACCGAGGGTCAACGCCTCAGCCTAACCGGGACCTTTTCTTGGAAAGTGGCGACCGACGAAATCACGTGGTCAGAGCAGCTTTATCGCATCTACGAGTTTGAAGTGGGCATGCCGGTGACGCTGGAACTGATCCGTACTCGAGTCCATCCGGAAGACGTCAGCTTGTTAGAGAAAATGAAAATGGTCGACCAGGCACGAGGCGGCAGCAACGATTTTGAGTGGCAGTACCGTCTGCTAATGCCAGACCACTCGATCAAGTATATGCATGCAGTCGCTCATGCGACCCGGGACCGGGATGGTCAGCTGGAGTACATCGCGGCGGTTCAGGACGTCACGGTGCGCCGAATATCGGAAGAAGCTCTCACCAGGGCCCGCACCGAGCTCGCCCATGTGGCCAGGGCCACGACTCTCAGCACGTTGACGGCGTCGATCGCGCACGAAGTCAACCAGCCCCTCTCAGGCATCATCACCAACGCCAGCCCCTGTCAGCGAATGCTGGACGCCGATCCTCCTAATGTCGACGGCGCCCGTGAAACCGTGCGGCGGACGATCCGCGACGGCAACCGTGCGTCGGATGTGATCACGCGCTTGCGCGCGCTGTTCGGCAGGAAAAGCGCCACTACTGAATCGATGGACTTGAATGAAGCGACACGAGAAGTGATTGCGCTGTCGCTGAGTGAGTTGCAGGGAAGCGGAGTGATTCTGCGCGCAGATCTTGGCAAGGACCTCCCGCTTGTCACCGGAGATCGTGTTCAGCTGCAGCAAGTCATCCTGAACCTGCTCCGGAACGCGGCAGACGCGATGAGCGGCATCGACGATCGTCCGAAGCAGTTAGTCATCAGAACCAAGCGAGACAACGACGATGGTGTGTCCCTGAGCGTACAAGATGCGGGCGTAGGTTTCGCGCCTGAGGATATTGACCGGATGTTCGATGCGTTCTACACGACGAAGAGCGGCGGTATGGGGATCGGCTTATCCGTGAGTCGCTCCATTATCGAGCGCCACCGTGGCCGCCTCTGGGCAGCACGGAACGATGATCAAGGAGCGACGTTTGCATTCTGCATTCCCTGCGCGCCCGACACGAAACCGAGGCCTGCCGTGATAGAACCGGAGCACGCCATGGGGAAGCCGTGATGGCCAAGCGCTCGCTCGTGTCGGTCGTCGATGACGACGAATCGGTGCGCGAGTCACTTCCAGACTTGCTCCGAGAGTTCGGCTTTGAGGCCAAAGCGTTTGCGTCGGCGGAAGAATTCCTGGCGTCTGGTTATCTCGAGCAGACCAGATGCCTGATCCTCGACATCGCGATGCCGGGCATGTCCGGACAGGATCTGCAAGAGGAATTGACGCGCCGTCGCCAGAAGATTCCGATCGTGTTCATTACCGCGACCGGGGATGAGACGGTCCGCCCGCTCGTGCTCGAACGGGGCGCCGTAGAGTGCCTATTCAAACCCTTCAGCGAGGCAGCGCTGCTGGGGGCGCTCAACGCTGCACTCCGAGTAGCCTAAGCCCGAGGCCATCACCATGTCGCCCATGACGCCCGTCGTGTTCGTTGTCGACGACGACATCTCCGTGCGTGAATCGCTGGAACTGCTGATCCGCAACGCAGGCTGGCAGCCCGAGCTGCTCGCGACTGCGCAGGAATTCCTCGCTCGCCCCCGCGTACTCGGTCCCAGCTGCCTGGTGCTCGACGTCACGCTGCCGGGCCTCAATGGTCTCGAGCTGCAAGCACGCATCGCCTCCGAGCGAACCGACATGCCGATCATCTTCATCACGGGCCACGGGGACGTGCCGACGTCGGTCCAGGCCATGAAGGCGGGCGCAGTCGAGTTCCTCACCAAGCCATTCGGTGACGGTGTGCTATTGACCGCCATCCGGGATGCGATCGAACGCAGCCGCACGGCACTGGGTCACGAGGCGGAGATCCGGGAACTCCGGGACCGCCACGGGTCCCTCAGCCGTCGCGAACGGGAGGTCTTGGCGTTGGTGGTCACTGGGCAGTTGAACAAACAAGTCGGTGGCGAGCTCGGGATCAGCGAGATCACGGTGAAGGCACACCGAGGCAGGATGATGCGAAAAATGAAGGCGGACTCGCTGGCCGAGCTGGTGAACATGGCCGTCAGGCTCCGCCTCGCACATGCGCCGCCTCGGAACCAAACCGCTGTGCGGGGGCCGCAAGCCTAAAAGGTCGGGATGCAGTGACTTGAACATGATGAACGATCGGGGTGGCGTTAGCGAGCGCGTCTCTCTTGCAGCAGCGCCCGCAGGGCCGGCGTGGGCGGAAATCCGCGATGGATCCAAAACGCCACCTGCGTGATGTACTTCTCCTGCCGGCGACCTGAAGGCTGAGGATTGAAATCGGTTGTTTGGATGGTTCCGGGTTGCCATTAGGGGAGGTGTGGTCTTAGGCCTGAAAAATCTTGCAGGTATACCTCTATCTCCGGCAATCAACGACTCGCGCAGGTACCGGAAACCGGCATACCCTCAGAAATACCCACATATCCGCAGCCATGATTTCAGGCTCTCTGGACAGGTTGAGAAAGTGCCGTGATTTGGTGACTATTGACGCCACGGCGCCGTAGCCAAGTGGTAAGGCAGAGGTCTGCAAACTCGGCCCCGCGATGCGGGGCCGTTGTCTTTTCCGCAGGTTTCCGCACGAGGGGACGCCATTTGCAGTCATTCGCAATCACCCTCCGGCACAGTCTGCGGCACAGCAGCACTTGGGCGAAACACGATCCACTGACCTCAGAGTTGGCCAGGCTTGCTGCTGATGGCCGCGGGTGCGGAATGGGTTGGGCGGGGCGGCCGTGATGGCCTAGGCTGCTTGCGGTGGCCCCGCCCCCACCCTTCTTATTGGAGCGTCCACAGCAGAAGCAGACGTTCGGCCGACCCACAGGAATTGGTGAGCACGAGAAGCGCAAGAATTGGAGCCGTCCATTTCTGACGCGACAGGATTGCTGACGCACAGAATGAAACGTATAGCCGTGGTCGGTACCGTACACGAGGAGAAGGGCCTCGCCAATGTCCCAGGGTTGTTGGCAATCCTAGAGCGCATCCAGCCGGAGCTGATCTTCCTTGAGATCCCTCCGCGGCCCTCGACTATCTCACCGGCAGCCGCAGCAACCTGACCGCCCAAAGCAAGCAGCTCGAGCGCGACGCTCCTCGTCGCCGATGCCAAGGTCTCTGAAGGAGGTCGGACGTGTCTTCGACAACGTGTTCCGCCGTGTTTGCCCTGACCTTCTGTGCGTGTTTGGCGGCGGCTGCTCCGGCGCTGGGGCAAAGAACCGGCGTGAGTGATGGGTTTGCCACCACCAAGTTGGGCGTCCGGATCCACTACCTGCAAGCGGGAAGCAAGACGGAGGCGCCAGCGCTCATCTTGATCCCTGGCTGGCGGTTGCCAGCATGGTTGTGGCGCGAGCAATTGCAGCGGTTTTCGAGCGTCACGCGCGTGTTGGCCATTGATCCCCGTTCGCAGGGGGAGTCTTCAAGCACCGCAGACGACAACACACCCGAAACTCGGGCGAGTGATTTGCATGACGCACTCGAAAGCCTGGGCGTGGCGCGCTATGTCCTGGTCGGCTGGTCCCAAGGCGCTCAAGACGTGGCCGCATACGTCAAGCAGTTCGGTACGGATGCCATCGCCGGCATCGTCTTCGTTGACAGCCCTGTCTCGGCCGGCGCGGCAGAGGTGGTACTTCGCCCGCCGTTCGCGCAGGCGATCCTCTCCCAGATCTCCGTGTACGCCGCGCATCCCAGGGAGTTCACGGAGGGGATGGTCGGTTCGCTTTTCCTCAAGCCGCACCCGGAACTCGATGTCCAAGCGGTGCTAACGTCGGCGCTGCGCACGCCCACTAACACCGGCATCGCCATGCTCGTCACAGACCTTTTTGGCGCCGATCGAAGACCCGTGCTACCGACCATCAACAAGCCCACCCTCGTTATCGCGTCTGCAGCGTCTCCGCTGCTGGCGGCCCAGCGGCTAATGGCCTCCGCCGTCCCCGGCGCGACGTTCGTCGTGGTCGAGGGCGCCGGACACGCCGTGTTCATAGACCAACCAGGACAGTTCGACGACGCATTGGAGGCCTTCATGAGGACCTTGGCCAAACAGCATTGACGGCGGGAAGAAAGGGCGGCGGCCCCGCACAACAGGATACTCACCCGCTCACCATCCGTACGCGGCAGTGCCTTGGAGGCGCCATGAATCGTCGCCAGTTCGGGGCAGCGGTCGCCGGTGTCGGGTTCGCGGGAGTGATACGCAACCTCCATGTGCCGGCGCAGCCCCTGGCCTCCGGAACGCGGGAACCGAGGAGCCGCCCGATGGGAGAACGACAGTTTCCGAAGAACGTCGCCGGCATTCGCATCGTTGATTCGCGAATCGCGCGCGAGGCTGCCGAGCTCGCGCGGGAGTCATCGCCGCCGTACCTGTTCAACCACGCGGCACGCACCTACGCTTGCGCTATCACTATTGTGCGCAAGGCGGCAAGAGAACAGAACCCGGTTGACGTACCCTCGTTGCGACGCCGTTCACAGCCAGCCGGCGCCCTTGGCGATCCGGATCGCGTCCAACCGGTTGCGGGCGCCGAGTTTGCCGATGGCATTCGAGAGATAGTTGCGCACCGTTGTCGGGGAGAGGTTGAGGCGAGCCCCGATCTCTTCGGTAGACAGTCCGGATACTGCGGCTCGTAGCACGTCAGTCTCGCGGTCCGTGAGCGGGTTAGCGCCCGTTTCGACGGCGACCGCGACCAACTCTGGGTCGAGCACCCGCCTCCCTGCAGCGACCGAGCGGATCGCGTTGGCGAGCGCGGGCGCGGGCGCGTCCTTCAATAAGAACCCCTTCACGTGTGCCTTGAGTGCGCGCAACAGGTTTCCCGGCTGACTCAGGCCCGTGAGCACGAGCGTCTGACACGTCGGAAGCCGCTCGCGTAGCGATGCTGCAGCGCTCAAGCCGTCGAGCCCCGGGAGGTCGATGTCGATCACAGCGACATCGGGCTTGGTTCGCAGCGACGTCTCAAGGATCGTGTCCCCGCGATCCAACTCCGCGACGACTTCGATGTCGCGCTCGAGGCGCAGCAGCGCAACCAGGGCACCGCGGATCATATGCATGTCCTCCGCGATGAGAACTCTGATCACGCCGCCCCCTCCGCCTCGGGAACATCTACGTTCAGGACGAATCGTCCAGCGCCGACCCTATGTCCTCGCGCCTTTCCGGCGAGCTCCGTGGCTCGCGCGACCAGGCCGCTCAACCCCGACCCGTCGATCGACGCCAGGCCCGCTCCGTCGTTCTCGATCTCCAGACGCAAACGCCTGTCGCGGCATTCGATCGAGATCGAGCACGTCGTAGCGGCGCTGTGCCGCACGACGTTGGTCACCCCTTCGCGCACCGCCCAGGCGAACAGCTCGTCCACTTTCGGCGGAAGATTCTCGACACCCCGTGCAATGCGCGCCTCGATCCCGACCGCCGCCAGGACGTCGCTGCCGCGGTTCAGCTCCGACGCTAACGAGACGGCTGGCTGGTGGTGTGCGATCTCCCGCAGGTCGTGAAATGCCGAACGCGCGACGGACACCAGACTCTCGATCTCCGCGACCGCCAGCCCGACATCCTGACGCTCGAGCAGGCCATTGGCCAGATCGCCCTTCAGGGCCACGGCCGAAAGGGACTGACCCAGCAGGTCATGGAGGTCGCGCGCGATCCTGAGCTGCTCGTGGTCAATGGCAAGCTCCGCGAGTTTCGCGCGCGTGGCGTGCAGCTCTGCCGCGTACCACACGAGGCGCGCGGCTGCGTACAGGCCGCCGCCACCTGCGAGCAGGATGACTGCTATGTATGGAAACTCCCACGCGGCCATCCAACCGCTGTCGCCCAGCTCGATAGCTGAGCCGCTCAGCCATGAGGCGACCACGACCGCATCCACGAATGCAGATGCTGGACCCACGCGCCCTGGAAGAAGCATCCATAGGGACGCGACGACGAACCAATGCATGATCAGCGTTCGATACCACCCCAGCGTCAGATGGGCTGCAGCGGCAAGCAGGAGAACGAACGCCAGCGTCCATTGCCAGTTGCGCGGTCGAACGCCCTCTGCGGCAGCCAGACTGTGACGAATCTGGATGCTTCCCGCAACGAGAACCAGCGGAAGCGCGATCCATTGCTGGCCAGTCGCGTCGAGGCCCCAACCGGTCACCATGTGCGCTGCCGTGAACGCGATGAAGGGGATGTGCATGGCAACGAGCAACGCCCGAGGCTGAAGCAACTTGGCGAGCCTTTTCACGGCAGGACCTCGGCGCTCCTTGGACGCTCGCAGGTCACGCTGACCTGCACGTCTCCGGTCTCGTCTCGTCCCACATGGATCGTGTAGTCCGTCTTGGCTTCGTCCTGTAGCGTGCGTAACACCAGGGGCCGGATTGCCCCGCGTGAACGCTCGGTTGCGGCGTCAAGCGATATGCCAGCGTCGACGATGAGGTGGACCCGGGCTCCGGAGGCCTGCAGTAGCGCCGTCGCCGCCTCCAGATCGGCACGCAACGAAGCCGAGCGGTATCCGGCGACGATCCTGCGCGCCTCGGCTAGAGCGCGGCGGGCGTCGGCCGCGAGATGTCGCACCTGGATCGACGCCGCGCCGGGATCGTGATGCGCGACAGCCCCCGCGCTCTCGCCTTCCGAGATGATCCGTTCAAGCGCGCGTCCTAGGCCACCACGCAGCTCGGCTTCGACGCGGCTTCTCGTCCGCTGCACGGCGCGCGATTCGAGCTCACGGCGGGTGGCCTCGAGCTGCCGAATCGCCGACACCAATCGCACCGGGACATACAGCGTCGCCGTCCGCCATACGATGGCGAGCACGACGTTAGCCGCCGGGAGGTTAATCAGCGCGCTGGTGGTCGCGCCCCACAGCGGCAATCCGCTCTGCAAGAAAAAGACAGGCGCGAGCGCCACGAGTCCGGCGAGTCCAACGGCGGCGGGGCCGCGTACCACAATGAGGGTGGAGACGGCCAGCGGGGCGAATTGCAAAGCCCAGCCGCGACCGATGAGAATCGCCGCCCCGAGAGTGATGAGGGCGAGCGCCGCCAGCGTCCAAGACGCCGCGCGCGGGCGCTCGTTCCGCAGACCAAAGACGACGTGCCGAAGGTGCAGCACGAGCACAGCGGTGGTGGCGAGGATGGCGTAGCGAACGTGGCTGACGTCGCCAGCGCCGATCCTCGTCAGCTCGATGAGCGGGAATGACGCGCTCGCGGCGATCGCACCGGCCGTAGTGATTCGAATGATGCTAGGCCCCGCTGCTTCGTCCGTGGCACGCGTAGGCTGCGCGGTCTCATCCGAACGGCGACTCATGCTCGCGTCGTGACGCCGCGACCGGGCCCGTGGGCGCGCCATAGGCAATGCTGTGGCGCCGAAGAGGAAGGAGAAGACGGCGTGCGGCATTCGAGTGACTGTCGGGCCATGGAGGGGAACCGACAAGGGTCAAGTCTCATGTGTCGCCGATGACGTTTGTCATATGGGCGTGGGGGGAGGGCGGCTCCCGAAGTATAGCATTGAACGCCATAGCGCGGCGAGCGCGCCTTGTTCCGTCCGTCGGATTGGTTGCCGTTGCGGTGGCGAGCGGTTGGTACGCTCATGCAAAACGATGCTCCTCAATTCAGGACGACGTTCCTCTTTTCAAGAACCGGCAATGATCAAATGGATCCGTTCGTCGGCGTCCGCTCTGCGATCAAGATCGCGCGCTGGATTTCTTCACCAGAAGCTCGGGTTCTCGGTTCCAGCTGATCAGCCGTTCACCGACACGAGCCTTGGATCGACCTGGAATCGTGTGCCCGATGTCAGCATTCCAGGTCGCCACCGCGGCGGCAGCGGTGACAGCCACACCGACGCGCTGAGCAGCAGGGCATGCGCCATCGGTCGGTCAGGCGCGAGCCGGGCGGCCACATAGGCGCCGACGATCTGGATGACCGCCCGGTATGCCATCGCCAGCACATAGAGCGGATCGCTCAGCCGCTGGTCTCAGGGAGGGAAAATCCCGATTACGTGCATGACCGAGCGTCGACGCGGCTGCTGGCCAGCACGATCAGGAGAAAGCCTGCGACCATGGCGGCCAGACTGCGAACTGGCCGCCGCGTCGACGTCGTCGCAATGGTGTGCGACCGCGAGCCGTTTACGGGGCCAACCGGCTGTTGCGAAACAGCCGCCCGCCAAGCCAGGAGCACGGCAGCCCCGAGAGCGCGAGCAGGATCGGATACCAATCCGGGCCGAGATCGTAGCGTGTGATCGTCACGAACGCGGCCGCGCTGGCGGTGACGAACCCGATGAGGCCGAGTACCACAGCGTGCCCTACGGGCGCGCGGGGTGCCAGCCGCGCGGTGATGTACCCGCCGAGGATGGTATACCCGATGCGGTACCCGAGGGCAAGTGCGTTGAGCCCGGGGCTCCACACCGGCTGGCCCCAGGGCGGATAGACGTTGAGCACGTGCAGGACCTGATCGGTCGCGCTGGCCAACAGGGCGACCGTGACAAAACCGGCAAAGACCGCGCCGACGCTGCGCGGCACGTTGCGTGTGGGCCGGACCACGTGGATCGCTGACATCGTCATGTTGCCTCCCGTGTCGGTTTCAAGGGGGTTTCAGAGTGCGTACGCTTGCTGCAAGGCCGCGATGTCGATCTTCTTCATCCTTTGAAACGCTCGCATCACGTTCCCTGATCGCTTCTGATCGGGATCACCGAGCATCGCGCTCAGGTTGGTCGGAATGACTTGCCACGATAGCCCGAACTTGTCCTTGAGCCAGCCGCAGGGTCCCTCCTCTCCGCCGTCTGACAGCTTCGCCCAGTAGTCGTCGACTTCTGTCTGGTTCGTGCAATTGACGACGAAGGAGATCGCTTCATTGAACCTGAATTCTGGTCCGCCGTTCACCGCCGTGAACGGCTTCCCGTCGAGCTCGAATTCCACGTTCATCACCGTGCCCTTCGGGCGCGGGCCGGCCTCGCCATAGCGCGAGGTCCGCGTAACCTTCGAGTTCTTGAAAACGGAGACGTAGAACGTCGCAGCTTGTTCAGCTTGCGTGTCGAACCAGAGAAACGGGCTGACGTTCGGCATAGTCGTATCCTCCTCGCTGGTGGGTATGGGGCATGTGGTCTGCTCAAGTATTCTCGCGTCGGAGGGGCAACTGCCGTAGAGCGCTATGTGGTCACTTGTGCGTGACAAATGTCAGGTCCGCCAAGCCTTGATCGCAGCGATCCCCTTCAAGAACCCCGGATCTGTACAGCAGGGGTGGACGAGGGTACGATCATGGCGCCGTGCGGGTGGAAGACGCGGGCCACGTTCGATCGCTACAACATCGTCAACGACGCTGATCTCGCTGCGGCGGTGGCGAAGCGGTACAATCGCACAGTTGCGGCACAGTCCGAGGGTTCACCGGTGGCCCCTGATCAGGTAAGTTCAAGCCCTGCATAACCTGGCGCCGTAGCCAAGTGGTAAGGCAGAGGTCTGCAAAACCTCTATTCGTCGGTTCGATTCCGACCGGCGCCTCTCGGTAGGACAAAGACTTAACAGGTCGGTTCTCGGAGGCCTTTCCGTGCGTCGCGGGGCGAACCGCGGGTCCCAGTTTAGAACGTCAGGGCTCGCCAGCCGCCAACGCGCGAACCAGGTGGCGAAGGCGCGGCGGGCGGCTCGATCTCAGAGCCTTGCGGCGCTGCGTCTGCTAGTCATCAGCCTAGTGGTTCAGTTCGGCCATGCCTCCGCCGCGCGAGGCCAAGGTGGTTTACCGTCGACAAGTGGACGCCCACCCGAGGCGCCCGCCGCAGCGGCGGCTGGCGGGGCGCAGTACTTGGATGTGATCGACCGCGCCTGGCGTGGTGTTGGCCTTGGGATTGGAGCTGCGGTTGGCTATGAGCTGTTTGGACGATTCCAGGGACGGGCGCGCGACGAGCATCGTCGGGTTCTGCTTGGCCTGCTGCGCCACTTGGGCGACGAGCGATTCGCGTTGGCGATGGGTGGCCAGCCTCCGGGTGCCCATGCCCGCATACTTCGAGCTCTTCGAGTGGCGGCCGGTGCCGACTCTACGGCGCTCAACGCTGAGTATCCGTTGACCTTCGGCCCACGAGCCCCTGGAGACCCATCAGTTGAGCAGTGTGCTGCGATCACCTCCAAGCTCGTCTTGACTCCCGATCGCCGCCTGGCCGCATCTCCAGACAACCGGCAAGTCGTGCTACCGGCGAGTGCCCCGCCACATGTTACGGTGATCGTGCTCGTGACAGCGAGTGGGCGCGTCGACACGAGCGTTTCCACTGTCGTCTCGATGCCCCACGCTGATTCCGCTACTGTGGGTGCCATCAAGAGGACCTTGGCTACGTGGCGTCTCGTTCCCGCCAGCCTTCGGGGCTGCGCGCTCCCAGCGTGGGAGAACCTGGAGCTTGAGGGCGCGGCGCCGCCCGTTTCGCAAGGCGCCGCTGGCAGGCGGACTGACTCGACTCTGGGCGTGCTAGCGCCGGGTCTGTACGTAGGGCCGTGGGATGACGAGTACCGCACACACTGGCTGGTGCTCTTTGTCGGTGCACATGGGAACGCCGTCACTTATGATCCGCCAGAGTTGGTGACCGTGTGCGGCCTGCGTGTACGAAGCGACACGTTCTTTCTTCAGACCGGGCGGATGATGGAGGCGTCCTCCGGGCTGGACTTCAATCTCCTCGTGCGAGGCTCGCTCACTACGTCCGGTATGAGCGGAGCAGTGTTGAGGGTGGGACGGAACATGCCAAAGAGCGGTCCGGTCTCGATAGAGTTCACGCGATACGTGTTGGATACTGCTGCAAACACAACCAAGACTGGCCTATCGGGTCTGTACGATTCGCTGCGCGGCGTGCCGGAGACCGGCGACGTGCTTGGCGACGAATTGCTCTTGGTCCCGAGCACAGACGGGTTGGTCGCTCTATGGACCGAGTACGCCGGTGGGCCAGACGGACCCTATCACGCCGACAGCGTTACCGTGCGGAATGACTCGGTGCGGATTGTGATCAACGCGTTTGGTTTGTTCACTCAGCCTCCACTGCGGCCGCTCACGCGAGTCTTCGCCCTTAGATCGGGCGGACCGCCCGGAAATCGGTCGGTGACCGCGGGGCTGGAGAGACGTGCAACTCTCCAGCAGTTCCTAGGGCCCGCGCAATCAGGCGCTTTGCCACCGCCGCGATGCGAGCGCTGAGCTGTTGGAGCATCGCCACTTAACCTGCGGCTTGAAGCTGGGCAGTTGTTAGTCGCCGCTGCCCGCCCGGGCAACGATCTGTAGGTGCTCGGGCGGGGCCAGGACGCTTCGTGGTGCCGCGGCCTCGGGATCGCGCCGAGGGCCGTCTCGTGAATGAAACGCGCTGGCGTCCGCCCGTAGGCTCGGGCCCGCTCGGTGATGCGGGCAAGTTCCTCGCGGTGGAAGCGAATGAGCTTGGCGGCGGTGCGGCCCTCGCGCATTCGGGCCTCTCTGAGCACATAGCTCCCGCTGCGACCGCGTCTTGAGGTCCGCTGCGGGGATCACTGGTCCCTCTACTAGGGAAAGAGTCCCGAATTGGGTCGAGCGTGCCCAACGGGGACTGCAGCTGAGGGCAGGGGGTGCCGAGAGGGTGTTGCCGCTCCCCTTGAGCCTCGTCCTCGCCCTCTCGAGAATGCCGTCGGTCACCGTAAGGACAAATGCACCGATCTCGCGGAAGGACCGCTGGGCGAGGCTGCTTCCCGTAAACACGAAGACCCCGAGGCTCGCGTCGATAATGGCCTGCCGCTGGGCAGGGCGCTTTGACATCTTCGCGTCAAGTGTGATCAAGAACCACTCGCGTTCGCGGATGCCGGCGAAGATTGTCTCGTCTTTGGCGGCCGCACCGAACTCTGCGGGCGCGTGGCGGTACTGGCAGTCTTCCTGGTCGAGCTCCTGCAACGCACGGGCGAGCTGGGGCGGAAAGGTCGCGTCCAGCAGGAAGATCAAGCGGCGCGGGCGAGCTGAGTCTCGAAGTCGATGGCGGCTT
>Ga0137384_10002788_pt1 | contig 13826 bp, 10 predicted proteins | sample SagtaG_2_FD_104922 | JGI IMG/M metagenome (GOLD analysis project Ga0137384, IMG submission 104922) | Vadose zone soil microbial communities from Sagehorn Ranch, Mendocino, California, USA - Sage2_R_60_16 metaG | ecosystem: Environmental > Terrestrial > Soil > Vadose zone | place: USA... | reverse complement strand
TAGCGCCAGACCGCATCGGTAATTTGCGTGCGGGTCAGCACCTGTCCGGGATGGCGCATCAGGTATTCCAGCAGGGCAAACTCTTTGGCCGTCAACTCGATGACGTGTCCATCGCGACGTGCCTCGTGTCGCACGAGATCAAGTGTCAGATTACCCGCCGTGAGCTGGAGCGCCTCATCAAAGCGACGATCACGGCGGCGCAGCAGGGCATTGATGCGCGCCAGGAGTTCCTCCATGGCGAAGGGCTTGGTCAGATAGTCATCGGCCCCCACATTGAGCCCTGTCACGCGGTCCTCGACGGCACCGCGTGCTGTGAGCATCAGCACTGGCGACATCACGTGTTCGGCGCGCATCTGGCGGCAGATCTCCAATCCATCGAGTCCAGGCAACATCACATCGAGAATCACCACATCATAGGTATCGCTCAGGGCAAGATCCAGACCAGTGTGCCCATCGTGCGCGAGATCAACCGTGTGCCGTTCCTCCAGCAGGACGCGGCGCAGCAAAAACGCCAGTCGCTGCTCGTCTTCCACCACAAGAATGTGCATCAGTCCATTCCTTTCTTCTACTTAGGTGTACACCAGTCACGGTAGATTCTTCTTCTTTACTCTACTACATAGAGAGAGCAGGATGGAAGATCAGTTCCTGACAGAGAGAAGGATAGCATCACTTCATTGGAACGGGATTGGAAAGAGATTTGAGCGTTCTCATGTTGAGGTAGCGAGTGGACCGGGAACGCGGAAGGCTCAATTTATCTATCTATCTATCTGATAGCAACGCAGTGCATTCTCCGCCCAGAGCTTACGCCTGGCTGGAAGCGGCAAGCGCGCGGTGAGCGCTTCCAGCGTCTCGTACCAGAGGTGGAGGGGAGATGCGAACAAGACAACGGGCCAGTCGCCGCCGAACAGGATGCGCTCTTCCCCAAACACCTCTAACGCGACATTGATGAACGGCTCCAGATCGGTAGGCTGCCAGCGTTCGTGATCGGCCTCGGTCACAAGGCCACTGATCTTACAGACGACGTTCGGCAGCGCAGCAAGTTTGCGCAGGTTCGCCTTCCAGGGGTTGAGCTGGTGTTGTTTGATGGCTGGCTTCCCCAGGTGATCCAGGATGAAAGCTGTGTGCGGGCAGCGGCGTACCAGTTCAATGACGCCCGGTAACTGCCAGTGCTTGATGCAGAGGTCGAACGAAAGGTTATACTCCGCCAGCAGGCGTACTCCAGCGACGAAATCTGGCCGCAGGCAGTAGTCGGGTTCCGTTTCGTCCTGGAGGTTGCGCCGGACTCCTTTGATGAGAGACGAGACGGCTAACAGGGATTCCAGGTGCGCGCGAACGGAGGCGCCATGCTCGACTGGAGCCGCCGCGACGATCGCCTGCAAACGCGGCTCCTCGTTGGCGAGATCGGCGACATAGCGCACCTCACGTAGCGCCTCCTGGGCCTCTACGCCTACTTCGACATAGACCATCGCTATGATAGGGAGGCTCTGTGTCTGCTCGTGGTAGTCTTGCAAGCCATAGGGCCGGTTTAATGAGGGGACATCTGCCAGCCAGGGCATGCTGAACTGCCCGGGATTCCATAGATGCACATGTGCATCAACTATGGGAAGCGCTTCTGCCATTGACAGCTCCTCTCTTTCTCAAAGCATACTTATCTTCTCAGGACCGGTAGATGGAGTCTAGTTCGGCCCAGAGTACGTCTGGGATCGGGTGTTGTACCAGCTTCAGTGTCTCCGCGAGCCGCTCGGGACGAGTGATGCCAACAATCGTGGACGTAACGCGCACATCGCGCAGCGAGAACTGCAGCGCCGCCGCTGCCAGCGGCAGGCCATAGCGCTTACAGGTCTCCTCCATCTGCCTGGCACGTCGAAACAGCTCGGGCGAGGCCTGACTATACATATAGCGCGGGTAAGCGCCCGGCCCTTTCGCCAGGAGACCGCTTCCATAAGGTGCAGCGTTCACCGCTGCGACTCCCCGGCGTGCGCACACGTCCCAGAACGGTTCAGCCTCTCTGTTCAGCAGTGTGAAGCGGTTATGCGAAATGGCCGCTTCAAAGAGGCCAGTCTCGACAAAGCGGATCATCAACTCGATCGGGCCGCCGGCAACGCCCAGGTGCACGATCAGGCCCTCTTCTTTACAACGCTGCAGCGCCTCGACGGGACCGCCTGGCTGCATCGCCTCTGCAAAGGAAATATGCTCCGGGTCGTGGAGATAGACAAGTTGCAGTTGCTCCAGACCCAGCAGGCGCAGGCTGCGCTCGACGCTGCGCTGCATCTGCGCACCAGTGAAGACGCCGGTCTGCAAATCGCGATCGGCCTTGGTTGCCAACACGAAGCCAGGCGGAACCCCGCCAAGTTCGCGGAGCACTAATCCGATGCGGCGCTCGCTTTCACCATCGCCGTAGGAAGCAGCGGTATCCAGGAAATTAAAGGAGCTAGTCCCGCTGTTGCCTTGGCCAGTAAAGAAAGCACGAATTGTGGCCAGGGCGCGCTCTTCCCCGACGCTATACGCGAAAGTCTCAGGCATATTGCCAAGTGGGGCGGTGCCAATACAGATTGGCGTCACCTGCAAGCCTGTCGAGCCAAGTGGGCGCGGGGCCAACGGTCCTGGGGTTCCTGTCTGAGAAGGCATATGCTGCTCCTTTCCTTCCATGGGCCGATATGAAATTTAACACCCGAGATCGGTCAGGGTTGTCATGCTGAGCGAAGCGAAGCATCTCTGTGCCCAAGAGCCAGACCCTTCGCTTCGCTCAGGGTGACACCATATGACCCAGCTTGTTCGTTAAAATTCATAACCGGCGGTGGCCACGATAAATTCGAGCCCTACTTCGCTGTCCAGCCACCATCAATGATCAGCGCCGAGCCTGTCACAAAGGCTGCTTCATCCGAGGCGAGGTAAAGCGCAGCGTACGCGATTTCACCGGGTCGCCCCATGCGTCCGATAGGTTGGCGAGCGTGGAGTTGCTGGCGCACCTCATCTTCATGGCCAGCAAAATTGCGTGCCAGGTAGCCTTCCACAAATGGTGTCTGTACTGTGCCAGGACAGATGGCGTTGCAGCGAATCCCCTGCGTGGCGAAGTCGATGGCAATCGAGCGCGTCAGTGCCAGCACGGCTCCCTTGCTTGCACAGTAGGGCAGGCGGCGGTCGATGCCGATGGTGGCGGCGACCGAGGACATGTTGATAATCACTCCGCCAGCTGGCATTTGCGCCAGCATCTGCCGTACTGCTTCGCGCGCGCAGAGGAAGACGCCGCGGGCATTCACACGCATTACGCGCTCCCAGTCCTCCAGGCTGGTCTCCAGGATATTACCAACGTGGCTGATGCCAGCGTTGTTGACCAGGATATCGAGCCGACCCTCTGCAGCAGCGACTTGCTCTATCGCAGCCTTGACCTGAGGTTCCTCAGCCACATCAAGCTGTTGTGCGCGTACACTTCCCCCGGCGGCCTGAATTTCACCGGCAACCAGCTCCGCCGCATCCAGCCTGATATCGGCAAGAATGACGTGTGCGCCTTGTTGCGCAAAGAGTCGAGCGATTTGTTCTCCAATGCCGGATCCAGCGCCCGTCACGAAGGCAATTTTCTTATCTAAGCGAAACACCTGCATTTCCTTCCTTCCACTCGAGGTCTAGGGGAAAGAGCAACGCGGGCGACCATAAAGGCCTGCACACCATCCCCCGGATGGCGTTCCCCGCCACGCCTTACCACCCTCGCCCCTACGGATACATTCCTTTGCTCAATATCCTGAACTGCCAGCTTGTCTTTTGCCTGAATGTGTCCAGGCTATAAGAAATGCCTTCTGTTGCTAGTCTGTGTGGAAAACTTCCTTTATTGTAGACCACCACTCACCGGGCGAACGCGCCTCCAGTGGTGCCTGCATCGGTTCGGTCCAGGTCCACCACTCTCGTGTTTTAGGGTCCGCGGCCATCTTCGCCATATCGGCCTCATAATCGTCACCGACATATTCAAAATAGGCAAAGAGCAGTTCACCATAGCGAAAAATACTATAGTTGCGCATGTTGCAGGCGTGAATCATCGCCAGCACTTCAGGCCAGACGGCAGCATGCAGGCGTTCGTACGCTTCGATCTGGTCAGGCTTCAAGCCTATGACCTGTCCAAACCTGCGCGGGCACGAAGAATTGATACGCGCTCCGCTTCGCTCTCCCGCGATAAATAAGGAGTCCCCCTCGATAAATGGGGGGGCTACAGCCCCTACACTCCTTTCGCCTGCCCATACCGACCCATTGGGATAGGAATAGGCGGCAATTGACGCGGGGTACATTGTTACGCTATACCCTGGGGCATCCGGGGCCATATAGCGCCCGCCTTTGACGACGGCAGGATGCACAAAATGTTCGTGCAAGTGGGGTGTGTATTCGACCATACGGTTCTCCAGCGAGCCGCTGATGGCGATGTAGTCGAAGAGCGAGAGATGCTGGACATATTCACACAGCCCGACGCCGCCCGCGTGTGGACAGACCGGGATGCCAAACCTGGCGGCCATGAGGAGAATTGCCAGGACCTCGTTTACCCCGCCGACGCGACAGGCATCGATCTGGCAGATACCGATGGCGTTGGCTTGAAATAGCTGCTTGAAGATGATGCGGTTCTGCACATGCTCGCCGGTGGCAACGCGGACCGGCGCTACCGCGCGCGCAATGGCGGCATGTCCAAGAATGTCGTCCGGGCTGGTGGGCTCTTCAATCCAGAGGGGGTCGAAGGCCGCCAGATGCTGCATTGCAGCAACCGCCTCGTTCACCTCCCACACTTGATTTGCGTCGAACATCAAGGTGTTCTCCAGCCCGATCTCTTCGCGCATGATGCGCGCACGGCGCAGGTCGTCCTGCAGGCTCAAGCCGACCTTCAGTTTGAAGTGTCGCCAGCCATTGGCCAGCGCTTCGCGGCAAAGCAGGCGCATCTGCTCATCACCATAGCCTGACCAGCCGGCCCCGGTTGTATAAGCAGGAAAGCCATGCTGCAGCATCTCTGCCTCGCGCTGCGCTCTGGTCGGGGCCTGGCGGCGCAGTATATCCAGTGCCTCATCGGGAGTGAGGGCATCGGTGATGTAGCGGAAATCGATGCAGGAGACAAGCTGCTCGGGCGTCATATCGGTCAGCAGCTTCCAGAGGGGCTTGCTCTCGACCTTGGCCCATAGGTCCCAGACGGCGTTGACTACCGCGGCGGTCGCCAAGTGAATGACCCCCTTCTCCGGTCCAATCCAGCGCAGCTGGCTATCGCCTGTGATATGCCGCCAGAAGGCGCGCATATCCGAGGTGAACGATTCCAGAGTGCGCCCGATGACGAGCGGGGCCAGCGCACGGATCGCAGCAACACAGACCTCGTTCCCACGCCCGATGGTAAAGGTCAGGCCGTGCCCTTGCAGGCCCGCGGGATGGTCGGTCTGCAGCACGACGTAAGCCGCGGAATAATCCGGCTCGTTATTCATAGCGTCGGAACCGGCAAGGGTCCGCGACGTCGGAAAACGAATATCGTAGGTGTGGACACCAACAATGGTGAGCGCCAAAGCTCTTCTCCTTTTGCTTGACGACTGCCTGAAGAAGACCAGATCCCAGACCCCGCCAGGGCCACACAGTCCCCCCAGACTGCGTCTGCAAGGGATCGCCCCTACATCCCCAGTTATTGAGAGAATCTCAGAAAACCCCTTGACTATCCAGGACCAAATGGGTATACTATGTTCTGTATACAAAATACAGTATACAGTTCGCAAAGTCAAGGCCTCACTGCGGGGATGATACCATAGCACGCACCCGGCGGTAAGGTCATCCATGCAGAATTGGAACGAATTATCAGGCAGGAAAAGAAGTAGCCATGAATCGCTCGCATGTAAAACAGGTACGAAGGTGTTGTAACATGTTTTACCACATTTTAGGAAGCAGGAATGGATAACCGGAAACAGGGCAGCGTGGCAGAGACGTTTGACGAAAGCCTGAGCGAGGATTTATTTAATCTGCTCTGGGGTCAGGAGCGTAGCGCCATGCCCACCGTTGTGGATTACGCCTACAAAGAGATCTGGAAGCGCGTCATCATGATCGGTGGGAGCGAGGAGCAGAGGCTCTCCGATATGATGCTGGCTGAACAGCTGGGCATGAGTCGTACGCCGGTGCGCCAGGCGCTGGAGCGCCTCGTTCAGGAAGGGCTGGTGCGTTCTGATCCCCGGCGCGGGTTCTGGACTCGCACTTTCACTACCCAGGATATCCACGACATCTATGATCTGCGCGGCGCCCTGGAGGTGCTGGCCCTCCGCCTGGCGGCTCCTCGTCTCAGCCATGAGAACCTCAAGGCACATCTCGAGGCTCTGTATGCTGTACGTGGGGAACTGGATGCACACCCTGTCTTACGTTTTCTCCAGGTAGACATCCTGTTCCACATGCTTATCACGCGCGCATCGGGCAATGGACGCCTGATCCACAGCCTCTCTTTGCTGCGCAGCCAGGTCTGTATGTTCCAAACGCAAGACACTCTCTACCCCAGACGCATGGAGATCGCTCTAAATGACCACGAGCAAATCCTGCTGGCCTTGCTCGCGGGAAATGTTGACGAGGCAGCGGAATGCCTGGCCAGGCATATCCGGCATGCAAAGGAAGGCGTTTTGGCTGATATCTTTTCTGAAAGCAATTAAAGGAATTCCCCAGGATAAATCGGGGATCTACTGTAGCCCGCCGATTTATCGTGTGGGACTCCTTATAGTCTTAGCACGTGAGAAAGGGGTGATGCCGCAACATAAGTAACATCTGGATACTTGTAGATCCGGTAGTCCTTGTTTAATCTGATATCACTATAGGATGTTACACAGTATTTTCCTCTTTAGCTTGCCCCTGTGGCAGTTGAGAGGATCATTCGGTCGGGAAAACCGGGTTACGAAACGCCCTCAGAGAAGTATAGAGTTCGCAAGTCGGAATCCGACACCCAGGAGGAGAAAACCATGAAATCGAAGTTCGCAAGTCGTCTACGAGTGCTGGGTGCGCTCGTCGTCGTCGCGACAGTCCTGGCGGCGTGCGGCGGCACCTCAAGCACCCCTTCGACGTCAGGAAGTACGCTCGCACCTGGTGCGAGCTTCAAGCTCGGTGTTTCGCTGACCTTCAACAACACCGACTTCTGGACCAACTACATCTCGTATGAGACAAAGTTCGCGGCTCAGTACAACGCCACACTGATCGGGCCGCTGGTCGCCAACAATGACGCCGCCAAGCAGATCACGGACATCCACACGCTGATCCAGGAAGGCGCCCAGGCGCTGATCGTCAACCCGGTGGACAGCGCCGCGATCGCGCCTGCACTCGATTACGCCGCCAGCAAGCACATACCCGTGGTCAGTGTGGACGTCGCGCCAAGCAGCGGCAAGGTTTTCATGATCGTGCGCGCCGACAATGTGCAGTATGGCATGAACTCCTGCAAGTTCATCGCCTCGCATGCAACTGGCAGCAGTGGCCACATCGCGATCCTGGAGGGGGATCTCGCCTCCCTGAATGGTAAGGACCGGACGGACGGCTGCAATCAGGTCATCACGTCGAACTATCCGAACTTCAAGACCGTCGAGTACGCAACGAAATGGGACACGCCGACGGCCGTCAACGACGCCAAGACAGCGCTGAGCACATACCCGGACCTGAAGGGGATCTATGTCGAGTGGGGCGCACCCGAGGATGGCATTCTCGCGGCCGAAAAAGCCGCCGGTAAGTTCACCCCGGTGGGCAGCTCATCGCACATTGTCCTGATCGGCAACGACGGCGTGCCGCATGAGCACGCGCTGATCCGCGCCAACCAGCTCGACGCGACCATTTCGCAGCCGGCCAACTCCTACGCGCAGTATGCAATCTTCTACGCGCGGGCAGCGCTCGAAGGGAAGACCTACTCAGCCAACCAGACCACCGACCATAACAGCACGATCGTCAGCCTGCAAGGCAACCTTGAGGACGCGCTGCCGGCGCCCGTGGTGGATAAGAACAACGTCAACGACCCGAACCTTTGGGGCAACTCGAAGTCCAGCTCCTGAGAGAAGCGCACTCGGGATCGTGCCAGAACCTGTGAATGGAGGGTTGGGATCGTGTCAGAACCTGTGAACGGAGCCGTTGGCGTGGCGCAGGGCGTCTGGAAAGCCTTTGGCGAAACTCAGGCGCTTCGCGACGTATCACTCGACGTCGGGGCCGGTGAATGCCATGGGCTGGTTGGGCGCAACGGCGCCGGGAAATCCACCTTGGTGGCGATCTTCACCGGCCTGATCCGGACGGACCGCGGCGTTGTCAGGCTTGGGGCTGAGGCTGCACCAGCCCTGGCGGATCGTGCCACCTGGCAGCGCCTGGTCGCGTGTGTCTACCAGAAGCCGATGGTGGTGCCCAGCCTTACGGTCGCCGAAAACGTCTTCCTCAATCGCGCGACAGGGGATGACCACGGTATCGTCAACTGGCGTGCCATGCGGTCCCGCGCGCGCCAGGTCATGCTCGACTGGGGCTTCGACCTGGACGTCAACCGCCTTGCACGGGACCTCACCGTTGAGCAGCGACAGGTGGTCGAGATTGCCCGCGCCCTTTCAGTCGGAGCGCGCTTCCTGATCCTCGATGAGCCCACAGCGTCGCTGGAGAAGGCCGCTATCGAACGCCTGTTTGAAAGGGTCCGCCGGTTCAAAGGGAGCGGGGTCGGTATCCTCTACATCTCCCATCACCTGGAGGAGATCTATGAGGTGTGCGACCGGGTCACCGTGCTGCGCGATGGCGAGCGCGTGCTGAGCGCGCCGGTCGACGAGATCAAGCAGGATCGCCTGGTCGAAGCTATGGTCGGGGTCGCCCCGCAGCGGGCAACGGAGATTGAAGCCCCGATGCGAGTCATCGCGTCGGCCCGGCCGCGGCTGGAAATTTCACACCTGCGTATCCCGGCCACATTGGGCCCAGTGCAGGATGTGAGCTTTTCGGTGAGTCCAGGCGAGTGCGTCGGCCTGGTCGGGTTGCAGGGCTCCGGCAGCGCGACCGTCGCGGACGCTGTGGTCGGCCTGGTGAAGCCGGCATCGGGCGAGATCAGGCTGGACGGCAAACCGATCCATGTAGGCAGGGTGGATGCAACCCTCCGGCAAGGCGTTACGTATGTACCTGAGGACCGTCATGCGCGCGGCTTCGTTCCTTACCTCGGGGTGGGCGAGAACCTGACTTTATCTATACTCGACCGTCTATCGAGCTGGGGGATCGTTTCGCGCTCGGGCCGCGACCGGGTCGCGGCCGACCTGGTGGAACAACTGGGTATCGTCACCAGCGGCCTCGACCAGCGGGTCGGGCAGTTAAGTGGGGGGAACCAGCAGAAGGTCGTTGCCGGGCGAGCGCTCGCCCGGCAACCGGCGGTGCTGGTCGCGGTTACGCCGACGGTCGGCGTTGACGTGGCCGCCAAGGAGTCGCTCCTCAACGTGATCGGCACGGCACGCGATGGCGGCACGGCGGTGCTGCTGGTCTCCGACGACCTGGAGGACCTGCGCATCTGCACGCGGCTGCTCGTGATGGTCAAGGGTAGACTGGTCAAGGAGTACCGCCAGCCGCCCTGGGACCGGCATGAGCTGATCGCTGCAGTCGAGGGCCTCGAGCCGACCCCCATGCGAGGGGAATCGGAATGAATAAGGGAGAATCGTGATGAGTAAATCGGCAGTGGAGCGTCCGGTCGACCGGCCGGGGCAGACGATCGCCGGGACGCTGCGGCGCAATGGCCGGCACATTATGGCCAACTGGATCCGGGAACTCGCCCTGCTTCCGGTGATCGTCCTCCTCCTGGTCATCGGCGCTTTTGTGAATCCGGCCTTCCTAACCGCGGATAACTTCATCAACGTCGCGCAAGAATCCGCTGCGTTAGGCGCTGTCGTGGTGGCCGAGACCCTGATCCTGCTGACCGGCAAGTTTGATCTGTCCCTTCAAGCGACGTATGGCCTGGCGCCGATGGTGGGGGCCTGGCTGATCGTCTCGAAGGACGGCCAGGGCCTGGGCACCAATTGGAACCCATTTATCGGGATCGCGATCGTCCTGCTGGTTGGACTTGTCGTCGGAGCCTTTAACGGCTTCATGGTGATCAAGCTGGGCTTCAATGCCTTCATCTTCACACTTGCTGTGCTGATCCTCCTGACCGGCATCCAGGTGGGAATCGTGAGTGGGCGCACCATCTACCACCTGCCCGACGCGTACATCTATCTGGGCTCGCAGTACCTGCTCGGCGTGCCTGTCTCTGTTTGGGTCACCGGTGCGATCTTTTTGTTCGCGTCGCTCTTCCTGAGGTATCACCGGGTCGGTCGCGCCATCTACGCCATCGGCGGCAACACGGAAGCAGCACGGGCTGCAGGCATCCGCGTGGACCGGGTCCGCATCGGTGTTTTCATCGTTGCCAGCCTCCTGGCGGCGCTCGCTGGCCTGATGACAGCAGGGCAGGTAGTGGCAGTCACCGCCGGCCAGGGTAACAACCTCATCTTCTCAGTCTTTGCAGCTGCCGTCATTGGAGGAATCTCCCTCGAAGGCGGCCGCGGGCGGATGGTTGGTGCCCTCACTGGTGTCATCTTGCTGGCACTGGTCCAAAACATCCTGATTCTTTCGCAGATCCAGACGTTCTGGATCGACGCCGCCACCGGGCTCATCATCCTGATCGCCCTGGCGCTGGCCCGGTTGATCGGTACCGAGCGCGCCTAAAGTATTCCCTACGATAATGAATTTTAACGAACAAGATCGGTCAGGTGGTGTCACCCTGAGCGCGAGCCTTGGGTCTCTCTCGATGGGCACAGAGATGCTTCCCCTTCGCTGCACTCAGGGCTTCGGCTCACTCAGCATGACAGTCCCGGTTTTGGGTGTTAAATTTCATAATCGGGGACTAAGGAAATAGAGAGAGGCAGATCACGCAATGTTGGCTGCAACTACCCCTGCCAGGGTTCCCACGAACACTTGATTTCCTGAGAGTGTCGGGGTCGCGAAGCGCGATGTAGCACCGACAGAGAGCATCGCCCGCACGGTTCCACTGGCGGTATCGAGCGCGTAGAGCGTTCCTGTTGGATCCAGACTGTAGACCGTGTGACCTCCAACAATGGGCGAACCATTGATCTGTGCCGGTGCCCGCCAGCCCAGGCTCAGGTTCGCTCCAGGTCCGACCACGAGCTGTCGCAGGCCATCGGTGCAGGGCACGAATAGTTGTGAGCCAAGTGCAGCAGCTCCACCAAAGGCACGGCAGATGGGCTTTACCAGAGCCTGGCCACCCACACCACCGAGCGCATCTGCGTGGAGCAGATAGCCGAGGCCGGATTTACCATTGGCGAAGATCAATCCTCCCGGCAAGAGGATAGGTCCCATCGATCCCAGATCAGCATCTGAGGCATTATCCTGCTGCCACTGGGTTGGTGCAAAGCCGTCTTCCAGGCGCAACGCCGGCGACAGGCGCAGCACCGAATCGCTGTGATCCCAATCCCCCTGGGTTGTTTCTCCATTGCCCACTGCGACGTAGATGTGACCCGCATCATCTACAGCGGGTCCCGAGGCTGCCCAGATGCCTCCCTCGCGGGGCGTTGGTACCTGATAGGATAGCAATGGCCCACTCCCATCTGTCCGTGAAGCAACCACCGTTCCATGGTAGTTTCCACAATCTCCTAAGAGACCGCCGTAGGCAACGTACACCATATTTTGAAACAATGCCAGCGCAGCCCGTTGCTGGTGCACTTGCGGCTCCATTGCAGGAATATCGACCGAGCGGCGTACCCGCACCTGCCCCGTCGCTACATCAACGCCTACCAGGATATGCGCGGGTCCCTGGATCTCGGCGACGGCGAAGACCAGCCCCGTTGCGGGATCATGGACGGGCGTGCCGGTAATGCCCAACGGATCAATGTTGCCACAAGGCAGTGTTGACAGGGGAACAGGGCTGCCAACATTGGTACGCCACTGCACCTGCCCGGTGTTTCTATTGAGAGCATAAAGAGAGTCTCCCTCCGTCGCCACAATCACACGTCCCCCGACGACCAGCGGTTCTGCATAAACCGCTCCATCCAACTGCACATTCCATGCACGTGTGAGTTGATGCGGATCAGGTGCATTTTCGACTAAGCCAGTACGAGCGTTGTTACGGTGATACGTGGTCCAGTCGGTACTGCTTGGCAGTGAGGTCGGACTTGTTGTAGCAGGCGGCAGTGTTAAGGGAGTGGTAAGTGCCGGGGGGGTACTTCCTTGAGATGGTGGGATGGCGCATCCTACAAGCAGGAGTGTACACATTCCTAGCAACAGCACGCACCGCGTGAGTTCCTTGATCATTTTTCGATCTCCTTGTTTGCATTATGCTTTGCTAGATCCTTCTTGATTTTTTTCGCTTGCGGGATTACACTACATTTATAGCAAACGTTTGCTATAAATACAACCTCGAGTAGATTATGCCCAAGCTTGTGGCTTCGTCTCCCTGCGCTGCGATTGTCGGAGTTGCCGAGTCCGACCTTGGTCGAACTCCCGGCAAGACTGCGCTGCAACTCCAGGCCCAGGCCGCCAGAGGTGCCCTCGACGACGCCGGATTGCGTTTTGAGGACGTAGAGGCGCTCTTCTGCGCTGGGAACTGGGCCTGGTCACCGAATCTGATGCTAGCAGAATACCTGGGTATCAGACCAAAATATAGCGATTCCACAAATATTGGCGGTTCCTCCTTCGAAGCGCACATTGGGCATGCCGTCGCCGCCATCGAAGCCGGGCTCTTCGATATCGCGCTCATCACCTATGGCAGCACGCAGCGTTCTGATCGCTCCAGAGCTCGCGGCAACCCTGCTTTCAGGCTGACCGAGCAGTACGAGGGTCCCTTTGGTCTGCCGACGCCCGTGGGTGCATACGCACTTGCGGCAATGCGCCACATGCATGAGTTTGGCACAACTAGCGAGCAACTGGCGGAGGTCGCGGTCGCCACGCGCAAGTGGGCCACGCTCAATGAGAAAGCGATGATGCGCGATCCCATCACAATTGATGATGTGCTGAACTCCCGCTGGATCTCCGAGCCGCTGCACCTGCTGGATTGCTGTCTGGTCACTGATGGTGGCGGCGCGATTGTCGTTGCTTCTGCTGCACGGGCCAGACAGACGCGCAAAGCGCCGGTGTGGATACTTGGCCATGGTGAAGCGCATACCCACAATACGATCGCGAACATGCCCGACCTGGCTGTGCACCGGGCCGCTATCGCGTCGGGCCGCGCGGCATTTGCCATGGCCGGTCTCACTCCTGCTGAGATGGACGTTGTAGAGATTTACGATTCGTTCACTATCACCGTCATTCTCACGTTGGAGGCCCTCGGCTTCTGTGGGCACGGCGAGGGGGGCACATTCGTCAGCGGGCAGCGCACTGCGCCCGGCAGCCCGTTCCCTATGAATACCAACGGCGGAGGACTGTCGTACTGTCATCCAGGAATGTACGGCATTTTCCTCTTGATCGAGGCAACCCGCCAATTGCGCGGTGAGTGCGGCCAGCGGCAGGTGCAGGGGGCTAACCTTGCCCTTGCACACGGAACAGGTGGTGTTCTCTCATCTGCAGCAACTGTCATTCTCGGAAAGGACTGACACTCTATGCCAGAACAGTTCCCACAAATCATCCTGGATGGCGACTCGCAGGTGTACTGGGAGGGTATTGCGCGCGGTGAGCTGCATATCCAGCGCTGTGCTGCCTGCACCCGCTATGTGTTTTATCCGCGCTCAATTTGCCCGCATTGCTTCTCGGATAGGCTTTCGTGGGTCGCAGCGTCGGGCAAGGGAACGATCTATTCTTATACGGTCGCACACCAGGCGTTTGGACCTTTTGCCAGGGAGGTTCCTTTCGCGATCGCTATCGTTGAGCTAGAGGAGGGC
>Ga0137384_10002761_pt1 | contig 13901 bp, 10 predicted proteins | sample SagtaG_2_FD_104922 | JGI IMG/M metagenome (GOLD analysis project Ga0137384, IMG submission 104922) | Vadose zone soil microbial communities from Sagehorn Ranch, Mendocino, California, USA - Sage2_R_60_16 metaG | ecosystem: Environmental > Terrestrial > Soil > Vadose zone | place: USA... | reverse complement strand
TTTTCGGTCCTATCCGCCGTGATCTCCGCACTGACATTTCTGCCTTTCTGACCCGCTCACGCAGTCGGTCCAACTCGTGTAACTGAGCAACAAGACTTCGGAGGGCAGCGATGCGTTGCTGAAGAGAAATCATTGGAGAATCCTCCAACTCACACTCACACTCATACGGTAGCGCAGCGATCCACATTACCCATGCGTGTGTGGTTGAGCGAGTGGTATAGTACTCGTAATACGAGAGTTGGTGGGGCTGTCCAGACAGGAACGGATGGGGAACCCCTAGAGCTTGTCGCCCGAAGCCGACACGGCTTAGCGCACAGGAGCCGCCGCAATGACGCTGGCCGGTCAAGGGATCGCTCGGGACGTAAACCCGCTGCTTCTTGCCCGCAGCATGACGTGAGTTCACCCTGCAATCGGTGCCGGTGTTAGCAATCGGTGCCGGTGTTAAACGAGTGGAGACCACCTCGTTCATCCCATCTGATCCTGTGAGGTCTCTGCGGCAAATCGCTTTATGCGTCCAATCAGCGTGGCGCAGTGTAGTGGAACAAACGCTTGTGTTGCAGGTTCTTGCAGGTTCACGCCTTACCGACGAACGCAAAGGAGCAAGATTGAGCACCGGTTCCAGAGTCGCCGGCGTTAGCGGCTACATTGGCGGTCGGCGCGTCGGAATCGCACTGATGACGGCGCTCTTCTGCTCCGCGTTCCAGTTCTTTCATTCATTCGGCAAGGCCTTCGAAACTCAGCCCCTCGCTCCATATTTGTTGCTTGAGGCCACCTTGGCGGCGCTGATCGTGCTCGCCACCACAACCGTCGCGATGGAGTTGGCATCTGGCAGATTGCGATCGCTGGACGCGTTCTTCCTCCTTTTTCCGCTATGTTGGCTTACCCTGAGTGCTGGATTTGCCTGGTTCGCCTTTGATCAGCCCGTGATCTTCGGAGTGAGCGAAGACCGTCGGATTTTGACGTTGCTCTATTGGTTTGCATTCGACCCCGTGCGTCGCAGATACGGTTTGACGCTGAGCGACATTCTGGTCGCGCTTGCCCTGTGCGCATGCATTTACCTGATCGTCGCGGTCGGACTCCAGCTCCTGGTGCCGGATCGGCTGAGCGGCCGGGAAATACCCGATCTCGATACCAGGCGACTGCGAATGTCGGCGCCCGGGGATTGCTTTGCGATATCGTTTCTTGCGGGTCTGACCGGCTGTCTGATATCACGGCCGCGCGCCGTCGATATCGTGCTGGCCGTCGTGGGGTTGATCGGTCTGCTGCAGGTCGCCCAGACACGCCAGTTGACATTGGCCGCCATGGCGACGGCCCTGATCATTGTTTGGCTGTTGCGTCCCAAATGGGCCCTGACCATGGGCATTATCGGCGCCGTGGCCTTTGTCGCAACGATAATGGTCCGCGGTCCGATCTTGTTCGAGCAACTCGCTGATGCGTTGTTACCAAACATTTCCGAATTCTTTGGTTCAAGTCTGGCCGAGAATGCGCGCATCCACACTCTTGGGATCGTCACAAGACTGTTGACCGAGAATCACTTCTTTGGGTTGGGTGCAGTTTCGCTGCTTTATGATGGAGGCTTGTCGCGATTCTATGGTCGCAACTTCTTCATCAATGACGTCGGAATCCTGGGAGAAGTGTTTCGGGTGGGCTTCTTTTATGCAGCATTCGTCTGGGCCTATGCGGCGGCAGGCTTGGGGTTATGGCAACGCATCAACTCGGCGCAACACCGGGCCATGATTGCCGGCATTTATCTGTTCTATTTCCTTCAGGCGCCAACCGACGGGTTTTTCTATCGGTTGGGATTCGTGCATGCGTTCCTGTTCCTCCTCATGTCCGCCGCGGCGTCGCGACCGTATCAGACATCATCTCTGGCCTACCGAACGCCGAGCCATCCAGCCGCTTCCCTTGGGCCACTTTAGGGAGGACCTCAACTCGATCGTCACCTTGGCCGCCTCAAGCAGGCATTGCCGGCCTGCGGCCGTAACGGCCATGGTCAGGATCGTAATGGCATAAGAGACAGGGATGGCCAATCCGAGAAGCAACGCCGGCTCACTCGACAGTCGCCGCTCCAGAGACCAGACGACCGCGAAAACGCAGACCGCGGACATCAAGAACGGAAGGACGGCCGCGCCAACGTCTTTGAGCCGGACGGGTCCATGTCTGGTCGCCCACCAGAGTGCGATGGGGGAACGTATGATCTCGCTGATGGCGTAGGCTGTGGCCACGCCCAACGCTCCGAATCGCAATCCTACCAAATAGGCCGAGGCGGCAAACGCAAAACTGCACGCGTTCAGGACGGTCAGGTCACGGGTGCGACCCTGGCTGATCAGAAACGAGCCAAGCGAACTCGTGATCAGCTGCAATGCGCCGACGAGCGAAAGCCAAGCGAGCAGGGGAGCCGCCGACGCCCATTCGCGCCCCAGCAGCAGCACGCAGACCGGCTCCGGTGCAGCCATGATGATGGCCATCGGCGGGATGATGGCCAGCAGGGGGGCCTGCAGCGCCAGGCGATACACCTTGCGATAGCTTTCGGCGTCATCGCGCTTTCGCACCAGCGAGGGCAGGACCAGACGATCGAGCGGAGTAGTAACGAAGAGAAGGGGCAGCAGGACGATTCGATAGGCTCGATCGTACAACCCAAGCTCGAAATCTCCCCGGGACCATCCGATCAGGACCTTGTCCAGGCTCCGAATAAGGAAGTCGAACAGGCCGGAAACCGTGATGTTCCCTCCGACCCGAAGAATGTCGCTCACCGCGCCGTGCCGTTCTGGCCGGCCTGGTCGCCAACGGCATGCGGTCCAACTGGCGATCAGTATCGAAACGGCGGTCGTGCAGTTCACGGCCCAGAGAGCCCAATACGATCGTGTAAGCGCAGCGATCGCGATGCCGATCAGATAACCTGCCGCAAGTGATCCTGCATCGATGGCTGCGAGAACACGGAAGCGAAGTTCTTTGTTCAAGATGGCCATATGCTGAAGCGACAGGGAACCAGTGATCACGATGCTCGCGGAAGCGACGACCAGCGGAACCAGACGTGGCTCGCCGTAAAAGGCCGCGATCAACGGAGCCGACAAGGCCAGCAATGCTGCGAGGCCGAGGCCCCAGCAGACGCTGATCCAGAACAGCGTGCTCAAATCCGCATGGCTCAGGGACTGACGCTGAAGTATGGCGCCGCTGATGCCGCCGTCGCGAACAAGGGCGGCCAAAGCGAGGACTGGCGACAGCATCGCAAATATGCCGAAGTCACGCGGGCCGAGAAGGCGGGACAAGGTTACGATGGCGATGACGTGAACAAACAGCTTGAGGCCTTGACCAATCGCCGTGAAGGCCATGCCCTTCGACGCGACGTTGCGAAAGCTCGTGGGCTGAGGTTTCTGCACGATGTCGTCATCGCCTCGGGCTAAGCGTCGGTCGATGTGGCGAGCCGATTGATCAGGAAGTCCCTGTCGTTGGTGATCCAGAAGGATGCGCCAGGGTGGTCCTTGACGGTGAGCCGCTGCGTCTGCTCCAGCCAGTAAACGGGAAACACCGGTGTCCATTCCGTCGAAAAGATGAGAAGGGCGGCCAGCATGTATTGCTCGCCATACAATCGAGAGGTGTAGAACTGACGATATTCGCGGGGAAGGTTGATGTCGTGAATGTGGACGAGCACGCCTTTCGGCAATCTCGGCAAGATCTCCAGAAACACAAACTGCGTATCTGATCCCTGGACGACGAGATGGCTGCCGTCGAAGAAGAGAAGGTCGCCGGGCTCGAGCGCGTTGAATACGTCGGGGCTGACTTGTTGAACTGGCGTGTAGTGGACCTCGTCCGCTATCGCCGAGATTTCCGTTCGAGGCGCGGGGTCGATGCAGACGAGGCGCGTGTCCAGGCCGTTGAATCGAATTGAGTGCCGGAAGAATTTGGTTGAGTTCCCACTTCCGATTTCAACGATGCGCGCGGGACGTGTAAGCGCGGTCAGCGCCCATGCCGTGGTTGCATCGTTGCCCTGGAAATAGCGGTTGCTCCAGAAGGGCTCCCGTCCGTCCGTCGCAGTTCTCTGAATTGCGGCGGTGGCGCGAGCTATTGGCTGCGCCATTCTGCCTATCAAATCATCATACAGCGCATTTTGCGCATTTATCCGTTCCAATACCTCGTTGTAGACGAAATCGGGATTGGTTGCGGAGACCACCGCATGATGGTCGAGGGGTAGCACAGCGTAACTGCCGAGTAGTGACCCTCCCTTGCTGAGGCCTCTGATTCCGTATCGGCCCAGTCTGCGGAGGTTGGTGGCCAGCGATTGGTCGTGAAAGCGGGCGACGATCTGGTCGGTAATCGACATTGAGTTTTCACCTCCGTGTTCAGACGGCGCAAGTTCAAATGCGTGTGAGTTCATCTTGGCCGTCTAGGAACATTCTGGGCCGTTCAACGTAGTTGCAGTGCAAAAGTTTCAAGAGGCAATGCAACATGGAGCGAGAGGCGCCGGCTTGGCTGCTCCTCGCCAAGGAACTCGGTTTGCTTCCTGGTCGGAACAAGGCAATGCGTGATGAGTGAGGCGATGCAGCCTGACAACGACGTCGAGTATTCGAATGTACGGCGTCTGCCGACGACTTGGCCATCTTCGCATCGTTCGCCCGGCGTGGCCGTGTGCGTCTCGGGAACGTGCTCGGACATGGCGCTCGCTCGCCGGACCGCCAGTGCACTGATCGGCCAGGATTATCCCGGTTCGGTCGTCCTTATGATCCCGGAGGGAACTGCGACCGATCGGCGATGGATCAGACAGGGTGTCGAACAGAGCCGAGGAGTCATTCTATGCCCACGCGCAGATGGCTCTGCAGATGGCTCTTGCGAGTTAGACTGCAACACGGCCTTCGCGATGGCTCTGGAATTGCGTCCGTCCCTGGAATTCGTGGCGCTGCTCAAGTTTGGGGAGGTCGCGCCAGCACAATGGCTGAGCGTCATGATGAACGCTCAGCAGGAATTCGACGCCGATCTCGTGGTTGGACCGATCAAGGCGATCTTCGACGAAGCGCCGTCGGACTGGATGCTCTCTGGGCCATTTTTCGACAGGTTCGGAATTCAGCGTGGGCCGGTTCCACGCATCCCCGCCGCCGATAACCTGCTGATACGGGCTGATGTCATTCGTTCATGTCTGCCGCGGGTATTCGCCCCGAGGCCCGTTCCGGATGAAAGCGAATGGATTGATTTCGCGTATCGGGCGGAGGCGCTCCGCTTCACTTCCATCTGGGCGAACGACGCCGTCGTTTTCGACGTCGTGCCGAAGTCCCGAATGACCAAGGAATGGATCATCGCCAGGGAATATGACAAAGCCTTGGCCGATGCGCGCGCACGATCCTTCTACAAGACCAGCCGCTTGGCCGACGCGTTGCGCCGGCTTCTTGCATATCGACTGCTTGTCTCGAGCCTCGTGTCCTGCGGCTGGGGCTGGTTCGACGAAGCCCGCCTGCTCAGAGCGCGCCTGAAACTCGCTCGAGCACGGGCAATGATGGCGCGGGACATCTCCCGCCAGTCGCGCCGGAAGGAAGCCGCATGACGTCCTTGCATGTTCTGCCGCGCCGCGATTTCAGCCGGGGGCTTCTCGGGGTGCTCGGGACCGCGTTTCTCGGAAAATCCGGTCTCGCGTCTCAAATGCCATCAGGCGCATGCGAAATACCTGCTGAACCAGCGCCCTGGGCGGAATTCGGGATCAATATTGCCGGACCTGCATTGGCTCCAGGCGCGCGGGGCACGTACGGCAAAGACTATATCTATCCGGACCAGAATTCGCTCGCCTATTACCGTTCGAAGGGATTGAGGACCGTGAGGGTGACGTTTCTCTGGGAGCGATTGCAGCCGAAACTGTTTTCGACGCTCGCGCCCGAGGAACTGAAGCGTCTTCAAGACCTCGTCACGGCGGTACGCGAGCAAGACATGGTCTTGATCACTGGTCCCCACAATTATGCGCGGTACGCAGTCGAGGACGGTAAACCCGAGCTCATCGGCAGCCGCGCGGTCCCGACGGCGGCTTTTGTCGATCTGTGGCGGCGCGTCTCGGATGTCTTCGCGCCCATCCAGAATGGGCTGATATTCACTCTGATGAACGAGCCTCATGACACTGGCGGCAGTTGGCCGTCGGTCGCCCAGGCGGCAGTGGACGCGATAAGGGAACGCGACAGGCAGCGCTGGATCTACGTGCCGGGGGACGGCTGGAGCAGCGCCCGATCCTGGGACCGGCACAACAAGGACCTCACGATCACTGACCGCTCGGATCGACTGGTCTACGTGGCCCACCAATATTTCGATGCGAGCGGACAAGGGTCTTATCGAAAAAATTACGATGAGGACGGGACTTATCCGGAGATTGGGGTGGAGCGTCTGAAACCGTTCCTCGGCTGGCTGCAAAGCCGCGGATTTCGAGGAACCGTCACCGAATATGGCGTTCCAAACGATGATCCGCGCTGGCTCGTGGTCCTCGACCATGCGCTTGCCGCGCTCAGCGAGGCAAGAGTCGGCGGAGCCTATTGGGCCGGCGGCCCCTGGTGGGGCGACTATCCGCTTTCGAGCGAGCCCCGCGGCGGCCATGACGCGCCGGTGATGGCCGTGCTCAGCAAATACGCGATGCGGTGTTCCGCTTCCCGATCGGATTGAAGCCGGTCAGTCGAAACGCATGAGGCAAGTAGTCGCCGGTCGGGATCAGCAGCGAGAATGGGCTCCGAGACATGTTGAAGGAAATGCATCGTTCGCAACGGCGACTGGCCCCACCCGTTGGAGAAGACGCGTATGACAACGTCCTGCGCGTGCCCCCGCGTTTCACTAGCGTCGCCAGACACAAGGGACTGATTTTCCGAGTCTGTGCATTCTTTGCGTCTCTCGCCGTTCTTTTTGCGATCGTTCGGCACGATTCATATACGGCGGTCACGAAACTGCAGATCGACAACAAGAGTATTCAGCTTGGTCGTCAGGACGCGGTTTTCGCCAGATCTGAAGTCGACGTTCCCCTGATCCAGAACCAGATCGAATTGCTTCGATCCGGAACAATAGCGAACCAGATCATCGATACCTTCAAGTTGGTCGACGATCCCCAATTCGGTGCCCCGCACAGCGCTCTTGCGTCATGGTTCTCAACCGCGCAAACGCCCGAGGACCGTCGCCGCATTGCCATCGAATCCTTTGAACGACGATTGTACGTGGGACGGGTGGGCGACAGTTACACGCTCGAGATCCGTTTCACGGCAGGCAAGCCGGATCAAGCTGCGGACATCGCTAACCAGATCGGATCGGACTATATAAAATTGCTGGAAGAGGCGAATGCCAATGTCGCCCAATCGGCCAGTCTTTGGCTTCAGAGCCGGCTCAAGGACATGGGCCCGAACGCCTCGGTAATAACCGCGGCGACCCCGCCGATCCGAAAGGATGGTCCAAGCTCTCTCGCGATTCTCTGTGCCGCAATCGCCGTCGGACTCACGTTCGGCGTCACCTGCGCTTTTGCGGCGGATGTGATGGACCGCACAGTTCGAACGCCGTACCAGGCCAACGCTGCAACCAACGCCGAATGTTTCGGCATCGTTCCGATATCGAGCGAGCGAAATCCGACATTCCAAGCCGTCCGCCAGCCGCACTCGTACATGGCTCACACAATCCGTCGCGCTCTCGCGTCCATCCGCGAGCAATCGGACATGAAGATTGTCGGCGTCATTTCCATGCTGCCGGGCGAGGGGAAGACGATCGCGGCGGCAAACCTGGCCCAACTGGCAGCGGCTTCCGGAAGCCGTGTCCTGCTTGTCGATGCGGCAGTCTACAGCGGAAAACTCTCCCGCCTGCTTGCTCCCGATGCGGAAGTGGGTCTCAGCGAAGTCCTTCAGAAAGAGGCCTCCTTCGCCGACGTGCTTTGGGGCCTGACCGGCAAAAACATCAAATTCCTCCCGCTTGGCGATCCATCCCGGTCAGGATCACACTATCTAGTTTCGTCTACAGGACTCGAGGAAGTGTTCTCGCATGCGGCGTTGTTCGATCTGGTCGTGGTCGATCTGCCGCCCGTGACCTTCGCGGCCGATGTGCGTGAGGTCGCCGCCGTCTTCGATGGATTCGTACTGGTCGTCGAGTGGGGAAAGACTTCGCTCGACGTTCTCGAAGCCGCTCTTGCCGGCAACAATCAGATCCACGGCAAACTTCTCGGCGTGATTCTGAACAAGGTCGATATCAAGAAACTGCGAACCTACGACCATCCGCTATCGTCGCTCTATGACCAGAAAAAATACGCGACATACCTCGGCAATGGCAATGCGAGCCGTTTTCCCTGGCGCAGGGCGCGGGACAGCGAGAAGAAGGTCAAGCAACGATCATGAAAAAGCTTGTGTTCGTCATCTACCTCGTCCTGTTGGTGGCCGGGCAGCCCTGTCGTGCCGAATATCTCCTCGGCCCCGACGATAACGTGACGGTCAGGGTCTATGAATGGCCGGACCTCAATGGTGATTTCAAGGTTGGTCCCGACGGAAAGATTTCCTTTCCGCTGATCGGCGATGTTTCGGCGACCGGCCTGACGACCAGCCAGCTCGAACGGGCGGTCGGGGTGATGTTGACGGAGCAAGCCCGGTTGAAGGCATCGCCCAGCGTTAGCGTGCAAATCAAGGAGTTTCGGCCCTTCTATATCGTCGGCGATGTCCAAAAACCCGGGGCATATCCATTCCATCCCGGCCTTACAGTTCTCCAGGCCGTCAGCGTGGCGGGAGGGTTTTTTCGGTTCAGTGATCCCGGCCTTCTTCGGCTCGAGCGGGACGCGATTCTTCATCGCGGAGAACTTGGCATTCTGAAGGGCAAACTGCTGGCTCTCACGGTACGCAGCGCTCGGCTTGAGGCCGAGCGCAACGGTGCTACCGAAATGTCCTTTCCCGATGAGGACACCCTCGACCGCAACGATCCGAGAATTGCCTCACTGATCGAACGTGAAAATAACCTGTTCCGCACGCGCAAGAATGACTTGGCCAAGCAGCTGGCCGGACTCGACGATCTGCAGAATCTTTTCCGCGGCGAGATTACGGCGCTGCAGTTGCAGATCGAATCCGAAAAAAAGCAGGCCCAACTGGTTCAGAAGGAACTGGATGAACTCCGCGGGCTTGCGGCGCGCGGACTGGCCGCCAATCCCCGACTTTTGCTGGTTGAACGGACGATCGCCGAAGTTGAGGGGTCAGAGCGAAATCTTGAAGCGAACGTCATGCGGTCGCGGCAAAGCATCGCTCAGGCCGCTCAGCAGGCCGAAGAAGCGAAAGTGAAGTTTCGCGAGCGTGTCGATAACGAAAGCGATGCTGTGGCTTCCGAAATCAGGGAAACGCGGGCGCGCATCGAAACGACGAGCCAGTTGGTGACGGAAGCCGAACAAACGGCGCCGGTCGCGATCACGCGGCGTTTGAGCAATACCGGCGTCGAACCGAAATACAAGATTTCCAGGCGCAAGTCCGACGACACCACCGAAGACCTGGAGTTGGCGAGCCATGACCAGATCGAGCCCGGCGATGTCATTCAAGTTGATCGATCTCTGCCCGACCCGGTCGAGACGGAACCCAGGCTTTCGAGCCTTCAGACCGGGCAAGCCGAACCGCTGGAATCGCGTTGATCTCTGCGGTCGCGACAGACACTGCAGTTGGTCCCAAATCGTTTCGTCAGCATGGGATCGAGCGAATCGCTTCGACCAATCTTCGTCGCGGCTCGCGGTGCTCAAGAAAGGCTGACGCGACAACACACGTTTGGAAATTTCGAGATCGAAACTTGAGCGCCTGCGCCGGCGTTGCACAATTCGGGTGAAGGGCTGGATTGTCGCGAATTCCGGAGGCGCTCACCTTAAGGGGATCGAGCATGTTGATCGTGCATGTCGTTCGGCAGTTTGCACCCTCCATCGGAGGTCTCGAAGACGTCGTTCGCGAGCTTTCCAGGCGGCAGGTCGCGTGTGGATTCGCGGTCCGGGTCATAACACTGGATCGCGCCTTCCGTCCAACGGCAGCTTCAAGCGGAGCCGACCTAAAAGCCTACGAGACGATCGACGGCGTTGAAGTCATAAGGATTCCCTATTGGGGTTCCCAGCGCTATCCCATAGCGCCGCGCGTGCTGCGTTACATAAGAACGGCCGATCTCGTTCATGTCCACGGAATCGATTTCTTCTTCGATTTTCTCGCTCTGACGAAACCGTTTCATCGCCGCAGGCTGGTCGTGTCGACGCACGGCGGCTTCTTTCACACGTCCTATGCGTCGACACTGAAATCGATCTGGTTTCGTACGGTCACGTCGATGTCGATGAGATCCTATGCAGGCGTCGCGGCCGTCAGCACCACCGACTTCGCGCGGTTCAAATCCATTCGGCGAGCTGGGATTTGCTGCATCGAAAATGGCGTGAACATTCGCAAGCTCGCCGAGGCGGGCAGCCCGTCGCCGGCAAAGAGCATGATCTGCGTCGGAAGGCTGTCGGTCAACAAGAGGTTGGAGCGCCTGATCGCGTGGGTAAAGGAAGTGCGCCGGATCGATCCGGACTGGTCGCTAACGATTGCCGGACGCGGTTGGGATCAAAGCGCGACCGACATTCGGGACGCGGCGGCGCAGTCTGGGCAGGAACAGGCGATTTCCGTTCTGGACGCGCCTACCGACGAGCAGATACGTGCGGCCATGGGGCGATCGAGCATCTTCGTCAGCGCGTCGGAGTATGAGGGATTTGGTCTTGCGGCAGTGGAAGGCCTTTCGGCCGGGCTGTATCCGGTTCTGTCAGACATTGGGGCCTTTCGTTCCTTGGTCGGTGCAACCGGCGTGGGTACGCTGATCGACTTCGACGATATTCCGTCGGCGGCGCGCGCCTTTATCGAGGCGTGGGACCATGTCAGTCGGGATTATCGCGATGTCCGTCAGGCATGCGTCGATGCATCGCGGAGGTACGATTGGCGCGCGGTGTCTGATCGCTATTTGCATCTCTACCGGGCGGTTCTTGGGCATTCGAAGCGCTCGATTCTGGACGTGCCTATCCAGGCGACGAACAAACGCGGCGCATTCAACCTTCTCGAACGGTCGCTTGGTCGCGGTACACGCGACGTCGTCGCATTCGGCAACGCCAACCTGCTCAATCTTGCACGCCGTGACGGCGGCGTACGCGACGCGCTGAGGAAATTCATCGTCCTCAATGACGGGATCGGGGCGGACATTGCTAGCCGGGTTTTGTTCGGTTCAAAGTTTGCTGAAAACCTGAACGGCACGGACTTCGTTCCTTACTTCTTGTTGCGGCTGCGGCGCGGTGTGAGAGTCTTCCTCTTGGGTGCGAGGCCCGGAATTGCTGAGCGGGCCGCATCGGCGTTGCTCCGGGAATGTCCGCAGCACAGCGTCGTAGGCGTTCAGCATGGTTACGGCGACATCGAGTCGCCCGAGTTCCTTCGAGCGATCCGAAAACTAGGGCCAGACCTGATCCTCGTGGGCCTTGGCAACCCGGCCCAGGAGCTTTGGCTGGCGAGACATTTCGATGCGACCGGCTGCGCCCTGGGCATCGCTGTCGGCGCGCTGTTCGATTTCATGGCCGGCGAGTATTCGCGGGCACCTGGATGGATGCGCATGGCACGCCTTGAATGGGTCTACCGACTAGCGCTCGAGCCTCGAAGGCTGGCGTCGCGCTACTTGATCGGCAATCCAAGTTTTCTCGGAAAGGTGCTCGCGCTTTGGTGGTCGGGAGTAAGAGGCGATGTAAATGCGGAGTTCGGAGGAACGAACTTGATAGAACGAAATTGAACCGCGTCGGGTGAAATCCAATAACACAGTGGATGATAGCGAATGCTGGAATCGACTTTATCCGGATCGGTGGTTGCATCCGAAAATATCGACTATCGTGACGCTCGCCACGCCCTCGCTGCTTTGGTGGCTTTGACGGAGATGGCCGCCGTTGCTGCCTCGACCTATGTGGCGTTCGTCGGCTACCATCTGATCGTGTGGAGGGGCCTTCCGCACACGATATCATACGGCTGGATCTGCACGGCGCTGGCGGTGACGTACGGCACCATCTGCCTGGCCGACAGGCAATACGATTTTCTCGGTGCAGAATGGAATCAGCATTCCCTGCATAGGGGCGCGCTTGCCTTGGGAATGGCGTTTGTATTCCTACTAGCCTTCATGTTTGTAACGGGAGCCGTCATAGCTTACTCACGTGGAACGTTCGTCGCGCAGCTGACGGTCGCGTTGCCGGTGCAGGTGATAACGAGGGCCCTCCTGCAGCGAGCGGTCGAAATGGCCAGAAGGCGGGCCTATTGGAAAGCGCCAGGTGTCGTCGTTTTGGTCTTCCCCGGAGTCGAGAAGCCGCAATGGATGCTGCAGCAGTTGTCGTCCAGGCAGGAGGAAATCCGTCAAATTCATCACCTCGAGCCAGACCGCGCCGATGCGCAGTTGAAAACGATCCTGCGTGACAGCCGGACTCTTCAATGCGAAACCATGCTGATCCTGTTTGATTCAGACAGCATGAACGCTGTTTCCCGGGCGGTCGACGCGTTGTCCGAACTGCCCGTCAAAGTGCAGCTTTTGCCGACCGGCATGCTGAATTTCATGCACTGCAGCCGCGTCGGCTATTACGGTCGCGCGCGCGTGTTGGAAATCGCGTCGGGACCGAGATGGGTGGCCGACCGCCTGCTCAAGCGTGCTCTCGATCTGACGGTCGCGAGCGCCGCAGCCGTGTTAATGATGCCATTCATGTTGGTCGTCGCGGCGCTGATCAAGCTGGATTCGCCTGGTCCGGTTCTGTTCCGACAGGTCCGTCATGGTTTCAACAACAAGCCCATCAATGTCCTGAAGTTTCGGACCATGACCGCCGAACAGGACGAGGGTCAATTTCGTCAGGCAACACGGGGCGATGCCAGGATCACCCGCGTCGGAAGGGTTTTGCGACGAACGAACATTGATGAGCTTCCGCAGTTGCTGAACGTCATTCGAGGGGACATGTCGCTGGTCGGACCGCGCCCGCACGCCGTTTCGCACAACCAGATGTTCGACGGTCAAATCGCGCGGTTGTCGCGACGTCACAATGTAAAGCCCGGGATTACCGGCTGGGCCCAGGTGAATGGACTTCGTGGCGAAACGGATACCATCGAAAAAATGCGGGCGCGGATCGAGCACGATCTGTACTACATCGACAACTGGTCGTTTGCTTTCGACTTGCAAATTCTCATCAGGACCGCGCTGTCGAGAAAGAGCTACCAGAACGCTTATTAGCTTGTCCGGCCTCCGTAGCAACGCTCTATTCTGGCGGCTTTTGCAGAAATTGGCCGAGGAGGTAGCCGATCTGCACGCTGAAGGCGGTGGCAAGACTCAACAGAATGGAATGGCCGAGCTTTTTGTCCTGCACCAAGTATAACAGCAAGAGAGCCATGAGAATGGCGCTCGTTAGTACGAGGGCAAACACGTTGAGGCGCGCCAAACGGAATCCAAAGGCAAGCGCGGCTAGCATCAGCGCTAAAATCCAGGCAGTTCCCCCAACATCCATGCTTGGCCCCCCTTACATCTATTGATTCGCTTTGCCATGAGTCAGCCGCAGGTGTGAGGTAGGTTTCAAGGTTATTGTGGAGATTCGACGCGCGGCGCTTGCCTATGTGACATGGGAGCCGGCGACATCACATGGGGGAAACTGCTGCTTCCCATTGCGGATGTCCAAACATCCGCGATGCTTCTGATTTGAAACACTGCGATGCTCGGAGGCGGCGCCGTTCGGAAGAGCGTGCGTCGTACTGTCAGGTTGTAAGCAGCTTTTCCAGCCGGATCGGCAACTTCCGAACGCGGACGCCGGTTGCGTGATAGACCGCGTTGGCGACCGCGGCCGCTGTCCCGACATTACCCAATTCCCCGATGCCCTTCACGCCCACCGGATTGACCAATGGGTCCTCCTCCGGAACCAGGATGACGTCAATGTCCCGAATATC
>Ga0137384_10002760_pt1 | contig 13901 bp, 9 predicted proteins | sample SagtaG_2_FD_104922 | JGI IMG/M metagenome (GOLD analysis project Ga0137384, IMG submission 104922) | Vadose zone soil microbial communities from Sagehorn Ranch, Mendocino, California, USA - Sage2_R_60_16 metaG | ecosystem: Environmental > Terrestrial > Soil > Vadose zone | place: USA: California... | reverse complement strand
AGCTCGTTGAAGGCGGTCATGAAGATCAGCAAGGCGCCCGCCGCCGCCGCGGGCGCCACGACCGGCAGGATGACCGCGCGGAGCCGCATGAGCACGCCCGCGCCCGCGACCTGGGCGGCTTCGTCGAGGTTCCGGTTCACGCGCGCCATGGCGGCCATGGCCGGGCGCAGCGCCAGCGCCAGGAAGCGGGCGAGATAGGCCACCAGGATGATGCCGATCGTGCCATAGAGACTGACCCCGATGAGCGGCAGCGGCGGCAGAAAGACGAGGATGATCGCGATGGCGAGCACGGTGCCCGGCACCGCATAGGGCGCATCGGCCAGGACATCGAGCGCGCGCGCGAGCGGGTTCCGGCGCAAGGTCACGAGATAGGCGAGCGGCACCGCGACCGCGGCGCTCGTCGCCGCGACCGTGAGCGCGAGCAGGAAGCTGTTGCGGAAGGCCCTGATGGTCGCGTCCTGCTCCAGCAAGGCGAAGCGATAATTCTGCAAGCTCGCGGTGTCGAGGCGCAGCGGAACTCCGAGCGCGGGGGTGAGCGAGGAGGCGACGAGCGCGATCAGCGGCAGGACCGCGATGCCAATGAGGAGGATCCAGAGTCCCGCCTCGACCGCGGGGCGCCAGCGCCCGAGCCGGAACGGCTCGAGCAGCGCGCTCGATCCTTCGGTCGCGAAGCTTCCGCCCCGCACCACCAGGGCCCGCAGCAACAGCCCGACCACCGCGAGGCCGGCGAGGATCAAGGCGAGCGCTGCGACCTCACCCAGCACGCGCGGGCCGAAGCCTTGCAGGCGCTGATAGATCAGCGTGGTCAGCACGGGGTAGCGGCCGGGAATGCCCAGCAGCGCCGGGATGCCGAAATTCCCGATCGAGGTGACGAAGGCGAGCGTGGCGCCGGCGAGGATCGCAGGCAGCGCGAGCGGCACGATCACCGACCGGGTCACCCGCAGCGGAGCCGCGCCACCGAGCCGCGCGGCCTCGATGAGATCGCGCGGCAGCGCCCGCAGGCCCGCCCGCACGGCGAGGAAAGCAAGGGTCGAGTGCTCGATGCCCATGACCAGCACGATGCCCCACTTGGAATAGAGCGGATTGGTGGTGCCGGGCTCGGGCGCGAGGCCGAGGGGGCTGAGGATCGGGCTCGACGCGCCGGTGAGCTCGATCCAGGCGAGCGCCGTGATCTGCGAGGGCACCAACAGGGGCAGCAGCGCGGCGAAGGTGAGCGCCGGTTTGCCGCGCACATCGGTCAAGCCGAGGACGAAGGCGACCCCGGTGCCGATCGCGACCGAGAGCAACGTCGCCAGCATGCTCGCTTCCACGGTGTTGAAGAGCGCGCGCCGGGTCGCCAGGCTTCGCCACTGGCCGAGCAGCACCCCCAGGACCTCGCCGTCCCGGCCGGGAGAGAGCGCCTCCGCGAACAGGCGCAGGAGCGGCCAGACCGAGAGGATCGCGATGTAGAGCGCAAGCGCGGCGAGGAGAACCTCCTCGCCGCGGAATGAGGCCCACCGGGGACTGGTTGCTGCTTTCATTGGAGCGTGAGCCATAGGCCCGAGGGCGCTTGGTATGTGTCCCGGGCGCAGCGCAGCAGCCTCGGGGCCGCGCGTAGCGCAGACCCGAGGGTGGTGCGCTGCAGACCCGGGACCGCCAGAAGCTACGCACTCAAGCTTGCGCAGACCGCGTAAACTTGTCTGCGGTGCCTGCCGAGCCCTGGCTCGGTGCTTGTGGCGGTCCCGGATCAGCAGTGCACCACGACGCGCACGCACGCTTGCGCAGACGGCATACATCTGTGTGCGCGTCGCGGTGCACTGCATCCGGGACACACGGAGTCAACTGTCAGAATCGCACACCGACCGGCGATCGCGGGGAGCCTCCGCCCAACGAGCATCAGCCACCGAACAGCTCCGTGAATCTCCGCTTGTTCTCCTCGTCCTTCGCCAGCATCGCCTTCAAGTCGCCCGGCATGATTTTCAGCGCCGACACCGGCGGATAGCCCTTCGGCGGCGCGACATCGGCGAAGATCGGGAAATACCCTTGGGCGACCGATTGGCGCTGCGCCTCCTCCGAGAGCTGCCAGTCGACGAAGGCCTTGGCGGCCTCGACATTGCGGCTGGTCTTGAGCACGGCGACCGGCTGGGTGATCGCGGAGACGCCCTCCTGCGGAAACACGAAGTCGACCGGCGAGCCCTTCTCCTTGGCGTTGAAGGCCATGTATTCGATGATGATCCCAAAAGCCTTCTCGCCGCGCGCGACCGCTTCGATGATGGCGCCATTGCCCCTGCCCGCGATCGCATCGTTCTTCGCCAGCGTCTCGAAATAGCGCCAGCCGAAGTCCGGCTGCTGCACCATGGTGCCGAGGTGGATGACCGCGGCGCCGGAATAGAGCGGATGCGGGAGAATGGTCTTGGCCGCGGCGGCAGGCGCGAGCAGGTCCTTCCAGGATTTCGGCGCCGCCCGCGCGAGCCTGGTGTTGTAGACGATGCCGGTCGTGATCAGCTTCGTTCCGAAGAAGGTCTTGTCAGGATCGACCAGCGCCGCGGGCAGCTTGCCGGCCGGCGCCTCCGGATAGCTCATCAGCCGCCCGTCGTCCTTGAGCTGGGTCATGGCGACCGCGTCGGCGATCAGCACCACGTCCGCCTGCGGCCGCCCGGCCGCGAACTCCGCCGCGAGCTTGCTCATCACCTCGGTCGTGCCGGAGCGGAACAGCTCGACCTTGACGCCGGGGTGGCGCTTGCTGAACGCCTCCACGACCTTGGCCATCTGGTCGCTCGGCTGCGAGGTGTAGACCGTGATGGTGCCGGAGGGGGCGGCGGGCGCCGGCGCCGAGGCAGCCACGCCGGCGGCGAGGGCCATGGCGGCGATCATGGTGCGAAGCATCTGCATGGGCTTCCTCCCTCCGATGCGGCGAAAATGATAGCACAAGAGGGACGGCGCGATGGGCCGCCACGTGCAGGTCGCGATGATCATTGACAGTCGCGTGACTCCGCGGTTGAAGAAGTCGTGATCAGGGCCAATATTGTATCAGTGTCGATTCGATCAAAGAGGGATCAATGGCTTATTCCAAGGAAGCCCGCGATCGGGCCGAAGCGCAATTCCACCAGACGCTGAAGGCGACCAAGGCGCGCAAGCAGGCCAAATCTCAGTATGAGGCGGAGGAGCGGGCTGTTCGTGAAAAGACCGCAAGGTTGAAAGCCCTCCGATTGGCCAAGGAGGCGGCCGATAAAGAGGCCGCTGACAAGGCGACTGCTGGCAGCGCCCAGCTTAAGCCGAAGAGCGCGCGCACGCGAAAGATTCCGGCGTGACGTTTACCGGCAGCGGCAAGCGCGGCAGGCCCTGAATTGGGCTGAAAACGAACCGTTGATTTGCGAGGATCCATGACAGCGCGAGGATATGGGGGTAAGATGCCTTTCGACAGGACACGAAGAGCAAACAACCCGCGACATGCGGCCGAAGCGGCGTTCAAGGCGGCAACGACAAAGCCTCCGGAACCTGCGCCGAAGATCCCGTCGCTCCCGAACGCCAAAGAGCTCGTATCTTTGCGCATCGATCGGGACGTTCTCGATCACTTCCAAGAGGCGGGTCCGGGCTGGCAAGACAGGATCAATGAGGCCCTGAGAAAGGTAGCCGGGAAGTAGAGCCGCATGCCGTGCGGGGGCTTGCGCTGAATTCATTTGCGAGAACGGCGACGGGGCGGGTGTGCGATTGAAGTCAAAACGGAAGCATCAATAAAATGCCGAAGCAGACGGGCGGTTTCAAAGAGCAAAGTTTGGCGGAGCGGCAGACCGCGGCTGCGAACGCGAAGAAAGCAGCACTGGAGAGATTTCGCGCAAGCACCGCGGCAAATAATCCATCTGTCGCGGCGCGGAAGGCTGCCCGCAGCGCGGGCGCCGCCGAGCGAACCGCAGCCAAACAAGCCCGCGAGGTTGAAAAGGCCGAGAGGAAAGTTCGCGACAGCAAATTGGCGGAGCAAGCCGCGCAAGCGGCCGAGCAGACCGCCCAAGCAGCTGCCGAAAAGCTTGCCAGCGAATTAAAGGAACAAGCGGCTCGTGATGTCGCCTTGCAGGCCGAACAGAAGGCGGCCCGAGATGCCCGCTACGCGGCACGGAAGGCAAAAAAGAGATAGAGCGCCGAAGCCGCTAAAGGCACCTTGTCCGCCGACGGCAAGACCGACATCCTGTGGCGCAACGACAACGGCGCGGTCGCAACCTGGGACATGAACGACCACACCTACAGCGGGGCCATGGTCGCCACGATCAGCAGTGACTGGCACATGTTTGCATGAGTCTATTCATGCAAATTTAAGAGAACCATCCTCGTCCTTTATAGCTGCCTCGCCTGATGGCAAATTGGGCTACTTGTGTTTGGAGTTGGCAACTATTGCGATTGCGCGCAACTTCGGATTGAGCTAGCATGTTCGCTTAGAGCTCGGCGCTAGACCGCCTAAACGGAAAGCGGCAGCCGGCTAGAAAGGGCGATTCCCCAACTCACTGCGCGTATGAGTGCGTGGTCCCGCGAGCATCGATCTGCTTGTGGTCGGAAAGATAGGGGGTTGTCAATGTGGAAAAAATACGGACTTACGCCGGATTTGCCGGTGCCAGTCGCTTCGACTGATGTCGGAGTCGAACCCCAAATGTTGGACCCGCTCAGCGCGCAACCTTCCGACGCGTCGACGTTCCCGGGATCTCCGGGGATGGACAATCCTCAGCCGGATGCCACAACGCTTGCACTCTCCAGTTCCGAGACTGTGACGTTTGCCGGCAGTGGGATCGTCTTCAATAATACCTACACCGCGAACGTCACTCAGCCATACAAGAACTCTATCCTGGCCGCGGAGCAAGACATCGCGACCCATTGGACGAACTCGATTGCGCTCAACGTGACATTCGACGCCCAGGCTCCAGGAACAAATGGCACCTTGGCCAGCAACCGTTTTGGTCTTGTGGAAGGCATAAGCTATGCGACTTTGAAGAGCGAGCTGGCGGCCCACGCTACGAGCGCCGATGCCCAGGCTGCCGTCGCCTCACTCCCCGCCACCGACCCGAGCGGCGGCACGGGCTGGTCTCTACCCGTAGCCTACGCAAGGCTCTTGCAAATCAGTCAGAGCACCCCCACGACCGACGACACCGTCACTTTGAACACCAGCTATAACTGGACCTTCGGGCAGGATGTGATCGCCACCGTCGAGCACGAGCTCACCGAGGGCGGGATGGGGCGCATCGGCGCGCTCGGCAAAAATACCGACAATGCCGGCCATACTCTATGGAGCACGATGGATCTGTTCCGTTACTCGGCATCAGGTGTGCGCGACTTCACCGACGGACAGGATGGAAGTGCCGCCTTTTTTTCGGTCGACGGCAACCAGTTGCTCCTTCAGTTCAACAACCAGTACAGCGGCGCAACAAAGGTCAACAACGGCGACACCGCCGACTTTATCGCAAGCGACGTGTTTGGGACAGGCTCACCGGGCGACTCTCGTGTCCTCTCCAGCACCGATCTTAAGGTGATGAATGTCCTCGGCTGGAATCCGGCAGCGCCGGCCGGGATGAAGGCCGACTACTTCTATGCCGTGGAGTCCAAGACCGGCGACTTCTACGACGGCTTTGTGTACGACAATTCCGGCAGGTACAGCCTCGGGAGCACCTACACATCCGGAACCGACCAGCTCGGCGGCACCTGGACATACACCGTCTCCAACGTCGTTGCCGCCGACGGCCTGCACCAGGACTCGTCCTACGCGGGTAAGGTCTACGACTATTATTACTACGACGCCGACATCGGAGCCGCGTACAACCCCGGTTACGGCTACAAGGGAGGCGTGAGCGGCAGCCCCACCGACAAGACCTATTACTCCGGCACGAACTATCTCGGCTCCGACCTCGACGCCATCGACCTCAACGGCGCCGTCCGGTTGTTCGGAGGCGGATATTACGTCGTCCCCGAGCAGTCCACGATGAAGGCCGACTACTTCCATGCCGTGGAGTCCAAGACCGGCGACTGGTACGACGGCTTTGTGTATGACAATTCCGGTAGGTACAGCCTCGGGAGCACCTATACCTCCGGAACCGACCAGCTCGGCGGCAACTGGACGTATACAGTCACCAGCGTGAGTAACGGCGACATCGTACACCAGGATTCGTCCTATGCCGGCAAGGTGTACGACTATTACTACTACGACGCCGATGCCGGAGCCGCATACAGCCCCGGTTACGGCTACAAAGGAGGCGTGAGCGGCAGCCCCTCTGACAAGACCTACTACTCCGGTACGAACTATCTCGGCTCCGACCTCGACGCGATCAACGTCAACGGCACCATTCAGTTGTTCGGACAGGGATATTACGTCGTCCCCGAGCAGCCCACCATGAAGGTCGACTACTTCCATACCGTGGAGTCCGCGACCGGCGACTGGTACGACGGCTTTGTGTACGACAATTCCGGTAGGTACAGCCTCGGGAGCACCTACACCTTCGGAACCGACCAGCTCGGCGGCACCTGGACGTATACCGTCACCAGTGTGAGTAACGGCGACAGCGTACACCAGGATCCGTCCTATGCCGGCATGGTGTACGACTATTACTACTATGACGCCGACACCGGAGCCGCGTACAGCCCCTATTTCGGCTACGCTGGAGGCGTGAACGGCAGCCCCACCGACAAGAGCTACTACTCCGGCACGAACTATCTCGGTTCGGACGACGACGTCGTCTACGTCAATGGCACCTACCAGCTGTTCGGATTGGGATATTACGTCGTCCCCGAGAGCGGGACCGCAACATCCGTCCAACCGCCGACGAGTGGTGCGGAGGTCCTTGACGGGTCGCTTGGTAATCAGACCCTCGTTGCCGGCAATATTCCCGCGGTATTCATCGGCGGATCGAATGACGTTCTGATCGGCGGCGATAGCTCGGACACCTTCATATTTAGATCGACCAATTTTGGTCAGAACGCCATTACGAACTTCAATCCGGAAAATGACACGATCCAATTCGATCACACGGTTTTCGAGAACTTCGCAGCCGTGCAGGCCCACAGCCAGCAGATCCGGGCAGATACCGTGCTTACCCTTGATGCCGACAACGCAATTACGCTGCAGGGCGTTGCAATTTCCAGCCTGCACGAGCGCGACTTTCTTTTCGTGTGAGACCATCGGTTGTCAGTGTCAGCGCCTACCGCGATACTGATGATCTTCCTGTTTTGGATAAGATAACCTTGGTCGACGACACTCACTTTTGTCTACCTAGCGCTGATCGTTCGCCCATCACTTTACACCAGCCCCGACTTGGGGCTGAATCGGAGCAAAGGTCCCCCCAGCGGCCAATCTCGAAACCAGGGAGGCAACGATGCCATCGCGTAGAGCCAAACATCATCTCGCAACGCTCGTTGCGTCCGCAGCCGGGCTCGCCGTCCTCACCGGCGTGCCGGCGGCGCTCGCGCAGGATCGCACCTTCGAGCTCAAGCTCTCCCATTGGGTGCCGGCTTCGCATCCGCTGCACAAGGGGTTCGAGGAATGGGGCGCCGCCACCGAGAAGGCGTCGAACGGCACGCTCAAGTACAAGATCTATCCGGCCGAGCAGCTGGGCAAGGCCTTCGACCATTACGACATGGCGCGCGACGGGATCGCCGACGTGACCTACATCAATCCGGGCTACCAGCCCGGCCGGTTTCCGGTCATCGGCGCGGGGGAGCTGCCTTTCCTCATGGGCGACGCCAAGGGCGGCTCGCAGGCGCTCGACGCCTGGTACCGCAAATATGCGGGGAAGGAGATGAAGGACGTGAAGTTCTGCCTCGCCTTCGTCCACGATCCCGGCAGCTTCCATGCCCGCAACAAGAAGATCATGGCGCCTTCCGACATCAGGGGCATGAAAATCCGCCCGGCGCATGCCACGATCGCGACCTGGGTGACCCAGCTCGGCGGCACCAATGTGCAGGCGGCGGCGCCGCAGGTGCGCGACGTGCTCGAGAAGGGGGTCGCCGATGCGGTGACCTTCCCGTGGGGCTCGGTCATCCTGTTCGGCATCGACAAGGTGACCAAGTTCCACATGGACGCCCCGCTCTATGTCACCACCTTCGCCTACGTGATCAACCGGGCGAAGTACGACGCGATGTCGGCGGGGCAGAAGAAGGTCATCGACGACCATTGCAACACGCAATGGGCGGGCAGGATCGGCGGTCCCTGGGCGGACTTCGAGCATGACGGCATCGCCAAGCTCAAGGCCATGGCCGGCCACGAGGTCTATCCGATCTCGGCCGAGCAGCTCGGCGAGTGGCGCAAGGCCGCGGAGCCGCTCGCCAAGACCTGGTCCGACAATGTGCGCAAGGCCGGGGTCGACCCGGATGCGGCGATGAAAGAGCTGCAGGCGCTGCTGGCGCAGTACAGGGCGTCGTATTGATGCGGCGCGGGCGCAAGGCAACGTCGCAACGTAGGTTGGGTCGAGTTCTTCACTAGACCCAACATCGCGAACCCGCATGAGATAAGGCACGGGTATCGTATTGCGCAGCACCGAAGGGTTGGGTCTCGCGAAGGGCTCGACCCCAACCTACCGGCGCAGTGCCCTGCGAGGATTATTGCAATGAACGCGATCAATATCATCGCGCCCTATAAGTATCTCGGCATGTGGGTTTTTGACGACCCGCGCGTAGGTCTGGTGCAAGAGCCGTTCGTTTCCGGCGCCGACACCATGATTGATCGTGTTGTCGAAAACATTCCTGACGCAGAACGTGGCTTCATATTGATCTTTTCGGGCGGGCCATTCCCGGGATATCAGTTTCGTTTGGAGTGGCGACGGGCCGATGGTTCTGGAAATTGGTACTACGCACCGGACCTGGACTTGGAAGGTTGGCTTTGTCCAGCGCTGCTCCGGTACTTTTCCGACGCGCCGAACGAACTTTATGTGCAGGTCAAAGCCGCCGGGCTACAATCATCTTAAGGAGCACTCGCTTCCGCGATCGGATCATGGTTGAGTGAGTGAACGGTGGGCAAAGGCGCGGGACGCGTCGTGGCCACACCACGATTTGTTGCGCGCCTTTGCCCACCCTACGGCTTCAGGAGCGGATCATGGCTGAGGCAGGACCACCGCGGCGCGAGGCGGCGCCGGGGGGCGAGCGCGCCAGGCGCAGCCGCATGGACCGGTTCATCGATTCGATCGAGCTCCTGGCCGCGTTCTTCGTCGGGATCGTCGCGGTCGATATCTTCGTTTCGGTCCTGCTGCGCAACCTGTTCGTCATCTCGATTCCCGACAGCTACGATTTCGGCCGGCTGCTCTTGGGCATTCTCATCTTCTGGGGGATCGCGGCGACCTCCTATCGGGGCGCCCACATCACGGTCGATCTCATCTGGGCGAATGTCGGCCCCAAGCTCAAGCGGGTCATCGACATCTTCGCCACCCTCGTCCTCCTCTTCGTGGTGACGGTGCAGACCTACACGCTGTTCGACAAGGTCGCCACCACCTATGCCGACAACGTGCTCACCTACGACCTGCGGCTTCCGAACTGGCCCTTCTTCGCGCTGGCCTGGGCCGGCGACGTGTCGGCGGTGCTCCTGATCGCGATCAGGACCTACCGGCTGGTGTTCTGGCCCGAGCTCATCGTCGCGCGCGAGCCGACGATCAAGCCGGTCGAATGAGGCGGGCGCGATGAGCACCGACGCGGTCGCGATCACCGGCTTCGTCGTGCTGTTCGCGCTGATGCTGTTGCGGGTGCCGGTCGGGATGGCGATGGGGCTCGTCGGCGTCACCGGCTTCGGCTACCTCGTCGGCGGCGCGCCGGCCCTGAAGATGGTCGGGCAGACGTCGATGCGCACCGTGACCGATTACAGCTTCGGCGTCATCCCGATGTTTCTCCTGATGGGAGCGTTCGTCTCGACCTCGGGCATGAGCCGCGAGCTGTTCGGGGCGGCGAACAGTTTCGTCGGCCACCTGCGCGGCGGGCTCGGCATCGCGACGGTTGCGGCCTGCGGCGCCTTTGCGGCGATTTCCGGCTCGTCGGTCGCGACTGCGGCCACCTTCTCGACCGTCGCCTATCCCGAAATGCGGCGCTACGGCTATCCGCAATCGTTCGCAACCGGTGTGATCGCGGCGGGCGGAACGCTCGGCGCCATGCTGCCGCCCTCGACCGTGCTCGCGGTCTACGGGCTGATCACGGAACAGGATATCGGCAAGCTGTTCATGGCCGGGGTCATCCCGGGCCTCATCGCCGCCTCGATGTACATGATCACGATCGGGGTGATCGGCCTCGTTCGCCCGGGTTTCTTGCCGGCCGGTCCGCGCAGCAAGGGAGCGGACCGGCTCATGGCGTTGCGCGACGTGTGGGCAACGCTCCTGCTCTTCGTGTTCGTGTTCGGCGGCCTCTATGGCGGCCTGTTCACGCCCACCGAGGCGGGCGGCGTGGGCGCGAGCGGCGCCTTCCTCATCTCGGTGCTGCGCGGGCGCCTGTCGGGAAAGGATATCCTCGCCTCGCTCCTGCAGGCGACCCGCACCGCTGCGGCGGTCTTCACGGTGCTGATCGGCGCGCTGCTGTTCGGCTACTTCCTCACCGTCACCCAGACGCCGCAGAAGGTGACCGAGTTCCTCCTCGGCCTCGGGCTCGGCCGCTACGGGGTGCTTGCCCTGATCATGCTCATGTATCTCGCGCTCGGATGCCTCATGGACGCGCTCGCCATGATCATCCTCACCGTCCCGATCATTTTTCCAGTGATCACGGCGCTCGGCTTCGACCCGATCTGGTTCGGGGTCATCATCGTCATGACGGTCGAGCTCGGGCTCATCCATCCGCCGGTCGGCATGAACGTGTTCGTGATCAAGAGCGTGGTGCAGGATGTGAATTTCTCGACCATCTTCCTCGGCGTGCTGCCCTTCATCGTCACCGACCTCATCCGGCTGGTGATCCTGATCGCCTTTCCGATTCTTGCGCTGTGGCTGCCGTCGCGGATGTGAAACGCCGCAGTCAGCGGTTCAACCCGACCGGAACGCACTCCAGCTGTGGATTCCGGGAATTCCATCCGGCTGGATTTGGGCGGTGAGGCAGAGCTTTTTCCGATGCGTTCCGCGGCTTTGCGCCCCAGGCTCAATTCAATCCATTCGACACCCCGCTCCTTGAAAAGTTGTTGCCGCGGGAACCCGGCATCGGCCTAATTTAACCCGAAGTGATTCGCTTTCGCTTCGCCCGAGGCGTTTCCGGTTCCACCGATTCGATGGCGAGGGCCATGGCAAGTCGAGCATTGCGGCAGGCGGAGCTATTCGAACAGCCGCCAGACAAATTCGATGTCTGGTCGGAACGGCTGCTCGCGGCCTTCTCGGATACGACCCTGCATTCCGGTTTCCTGCCGCTCGCCGAAGAGGCGATCGCAGCATGCCCCGGCGACGCCCTCACTCTCTTGATGGCCGCCACCGCGGCGGTGCTCGATGAGCGGCCGGAGCGGGCGTTGGTGTTCCTGAAACGATTTTCCAAGCGCGCGGCGGCGCCCGCCGAGCATCTCCTGCACGCGCTCGCGCTCAACCAAGTCAACAAGCGCGTTGCCGCGAGGGCGTTGCTGGAGCGCCATGGCCTGGTCGACTGGCCGTCCGCACTTTCGGCCTTCCCGGGCGGGTCCAAGCGCCTGCCGTGGCTGTTGCGGCAACTCGACGCCATCATGGGCCGTGAAATGCCCCATCGCGGCCAGCGTCCGGCGGCGCGCGCCAAGCCCAAGACCGCGTCCAAGACCACGCCCAGGAGCGAGGCGCGCGGCCGCCCGCATAAAGCGCCGCCGCAGCCCGCGGCGGTCGTGCCGGCGCCGCCTCCCCTGCCGAGGGTCGAGATCGAGATTCCAATCACGATCGAGATCGATGTGAAGCCGCTGTTGTCGGCGGCGGCGCGTGCCATCGAGCATGATGGCCATTGGTTCGACTTGCGCCAACGATTCGCCCATCTCGGTCTTGCGCAGGGCTTCGACGAGCTCCTGTGCCTGCCGCATCTCACCGGCGTCGAGCCGCTGCTGCATCAGATCGAAACCGTGCGCAAGGTGCTCAAGCAGTTCCGCGGCCGCGTTCTGCTTGCCGATGAAGTCGGCCTCGGCAAGACGATCGAAGCCGGTATGGTGCTCAAGGAATATGTGCTGCGGGGCATGGCCGAGCGCACATTGGTGCTCACGCCGGCTTCGCTCGTTGGTCAATGGCGCGAAGAGCTGGAGACCAAATTCGGTCTTGCCTTCGCCACCACCTATGACCCGCTCCTGCGCGACGAGCCGCAGGCGTTCTGGGACCAGAATCGCATCGTTGCCTCGATCGCCACGGCGCGGCGGCGCGAGCACGCCGAGCGCCTGCTTGCGCGCCAATTCGATCTTATCATCGTCGATGAGGCGCACCATTTGCGCGACCGGTCGAGCCAAAGCTGGAAGCTCGTCGATTCACTCAACAAGCGCTTCCTGCTTTTGCTGTCGGCGACGCCGGTGCAGAACGACCTGATCGAACTCTACAATCTGCTGACGCTGCTGAAGCCCGGCATCTTCAAGACGCTCAAGGAATTTCGCGGCGCCTATATGACTCCGGGCAAGCCGCGCCAGCCGGCCAACTCCGACCGATTGCGCGCGCTGATGCGCGGCGCGATGATTCGCAACACCCGCGCCGTCGTCGCCCTCAAGCTGCCGCGGCGCCACGCCACGACCATCAGGGTCGATAGCGGACCGGGGGAGGCCGAGGCCTACGCCGATCTCGCGGTGGCGGCGCGGCGCCTCGCCGCCGAAGGCGAGGCGAGGCGCGAGCGCTTCGCCCTGCATCATCTCCTTGGCGCCGCCGGCTCATCGCCGAGAGCCGCTGCGGGCGCGGTCGCCCGGGTCGCGGCGCGAAACGCCGACGATCCGATTTGGGCGCAACTCGCGAAACGATGGGCGGCGATCGAAACGGGCGGCAAAGAGGCGGCGCTCATCGAGCTGGTGCGGACGAACCCGACGGAGAAGAAGCTGGTCTTCGTCCATTCGCGCGAGACGCTCGCCCATGTCGCCGACCGTCTCGGACAGGCCGGCGTTTCGCTCGCGCGCTTCGACGGGAGCCTCAGCGGGCCGCAGAAGGACGCGGCCATCGCCGAGTTTCGCGACCATGCGACGGTGCTTCTGTGCACGCAGTCGGGCGGCGAAGGTCGCAACATCCAATTCTGCAACACCTTGATCAATTTCGACGTGCCCTGGAACCCGATGGCGATCGAGCAGCGCATCGGCCGCATCGACCGCATCGGCCAGAGCCGCGAGGTGTTCGTCTTCAATCTGGTCACGCGCGGCACGTTGGAGGAGCAGCTGCTGGTGCTGCTCGAAGAAAAAATCTCGATGTTCGAGCTGGTCGTCGGCGAGGTCGGCGCCATTCTCGGCGGGCTCGAGGAGGAGCGCGAGTTCCCCGAGCTCGTGCTCGACGCATGGTTGGGGACGACCGAGGCCGCCCGCCGGCAAGCCTTCGACGCGCTCGGCCAGCGGCTCGAACAGGCACGCAAGCAGCATGAGGGCGCCAAGGCGCTCGATGAGAAGCTGTTTGGCGAGGACTTCGAGGCGGCGTGAGGGCGAACGATGGGAGCATTGCGCGATTTCGTCGCCGACATGCTCGAACGCGAGGGCGCGGCGATCGAGCCGGTGGAACCCGATGGGCTCCAAGTGCTGGCACCGGAGTCCTTGCGCGCCGCCATGGGCTGGCCGGAATGGGCGCGGCTCGGATTTGGCGCCACGCTGCCCGCAGGGGCGATGCCGATCGGGCTCGAAGGCGACTGGCTCGATCGCTTCGGCGCCCTCCTTGGCGAGCGCGGCCGCTTCGCCGAGCGGCAGCTTGTCGTTGCCGACAGTGTCGCACCGCCGAGCGACCCAGAGCGCCTCATCGATCGCGCGCTCGAACTGCCCAACGCCGTCTGGCGCCTGCAGGACGCCAAGCCCGCCTGGTCACGCTGCCTGCTGCTCGCCTTTCGCT